>Ga0209577_10004723_pt1 | contig 12791 bp, 16 predicted proteins | sample GraSoiAngelo_109_FD_185874 | JGI IMG/M metagenome (GOLD analysis project Ga0209577, IMG submission 185874) | Grasslands soil microbial communities from the Angelo Coastal Reserve, California, USA - 14_0903_12_20cm (SPAdes) (version 2) | ecosystem: Environmental > Terrestrial > Soil > Grasslands... | reverse complement strand
GCAGGCAGGGCGGGGAGAGTCAACCAGAGATGTGTATGTGCGGAGGAAGAACCACCGGCACGCCTAGCGCTCGGGCTCGAGCTCCTGGAGCGGCTCGCGGAAGATGAGCACCCGGCAGGGGGCGTTCGCGATCACGTAGGGCCCGGTCTTGCCGACGTGGAACTCGCCGAAGCGCTCCCGGTAGGAGATCCCCATCACCAGCAGGTCGGCGCGCCAGGAGCGGATCTCGTCGACGATCGCCGGGCCGACCTCGCGCGCCTGGAGGAGCTCGGTCTCGACCTTGATGTCGAGCTCCTTCCCCACCCGCTCGGCGGCGTCGAGGATGCGCTCCACCCGCTCGACGTCCGCCTCCTGCACCGCGTCGAGGGGGAGGCTGCGCTTCACCACGAGGACGCTGATCGCGTACACCTTGGCCCGGTTGCGCAGCGCGAACCGGCAGGCGAGACGCACCGCCTCCTCGTCGGTGGAGCTGCCGTTGACAGGCACCATGATCCGCTTGGCGGCGAACCCTTGCGAGGCCGACATCGGCGCAGGATGCTACCGGATGCACCGGTGCGCCCACCCCGTGATGTGGCCGGCGGCTGCGTCACGTGATGTGGGGCACGACCGCCGCCGCAGCGCCCGTAGAATCCAGACTCATGAGGATCGTCATCGTCGGCTGCGGCCGGGTGGGCTCCCTGCTGGCGCGGCGGCTCGCCACCGAGGGGCACACGGTGTCGGTGATCGACGAGAGGCCCTCCGCCTTCGAGCGGCTCGGCGACGATTTCGACGGCGAGATGGTGGTCGGCAACGGGCTCGAGGGCGCCACCCTGCGCCGCGCCGGCATCGAGAAGGCCGACGGCTTCGCCGCGGTCATGCCCGGTGACAACCGCAACCTCATGGCCGCCCAGCTGGCCCGCGACATCTTCAAGGTGCCCCGGGTGATCACCCGGATCTACGACCCCATCCGCGCCGAGGTCTTCCGCGAGATGGGGCTGGAGACGATCTGCTCGACGGTCATCGGGGCGAGCCTCATCCACGACTACTTCGTCGACGGGGTCAACCGCGCCGACGCCGTGGCCGGCGCCGGGGGACCGAAAACGTGAACCAGCGCTCGACGCCCTACGTCCTCGTCATCGGCGGCGGAAAGGTCGGCTACCACCTCGCGCGTCACCTGATCGACCGCGGCTACGAGGTGACCCTGGTGGAGAAGGACAGGTGGCGCGCCCAGTGGCTCTCCCACCAGCTCGGCTCCTGCAGCATCATGGTCGGCGACGGCGACGAGATGGCGTTCCTCGCGACCACCGGCATCGAGCGCGCCGGCGTCGTGGTCGGGGCCACCGGCGACGACGAGGACAACCTCATCGCCTGTCAGCTCGCCAAGCGACAGTTCAACGTCCCGCGCACCATCGCCCGGGTCAACGACCCCGAGAACGTGCGCCTCTTCAAGGACCTCGGCATCGACGTGCCGGTGTCGGCCACCGATCTGCTGATGGGGCTCATCGAGGCCGAGCTGAGCGGCTCGGACTCGGTCAAGGGAGTGGCGGTGAAGGCCAGCGGAGCCACCCTCGTCGACGTCGCCCTCCCCGAGCTCTCGACGCTGGTCGGGAAGAAGGTCTCCGACATCCGCCTCAGCGACGGCGACCTGGTGGTCTGCATCGTCCGCGGCGGCAAGCCGGTGGTCCCCCAGCCGGAGCTCGTCATCGAGCGGGGCGACGAGCTGATCATCTACTCCACGACCCTCGACGTCGAGCGCGTCCGCGAGCTGGTCTCCTCGTAGGGCGAGCGTGCGCCGCGTCGCCTACCTCGGTCCCGAGGGCACGAACTCGCACGACGCGGCGCTGAGCCGCTACGGCGAGAGCGCGCTGCTGGTTCCGGTCACCGACATCCCGACGGTGGTGGCGTCGGTCACGGCGCGCAGCGTCGACGAGGCGATCGTCCCCATCGAGAACAGCACCGAGGGCAGCGTCACCGTCACCCTCGACATGCTCATCGCCGGGGATGCGCCGCGGATCGTCGGCGAGATCGTCCTCCCCATCCGCCACCAGCTGGTCGCGCGCCCGGGAACCGCGCTCACCGACATCGAGCGGGTGGTGTCGCTGGGGCAGCCCGCCGCCCAGTGCCGAACCTGGCTGCGCGAGCACCTGCCCGGCGCCCAGGTCTTCCCGGCGCTCAGCACCGCGGCGGCGGTGGCCGCGTGCGTCCACTCCGACCGGCTCGCCGCCATCGGCTCGGAGGCCGCGGCGCGGCTCTACGGGATGGAGGTCATCGCCGCCGACATCCAGGACTCGGCGGACAACGCGACCCGTTTCGTCATCCTCGCCCGCGAGCGCCCCGGACCCACCGGGCGCGACCGCACGTCGCTGGTCTTCGCGCTCCACGCCGACCGTCCCGGCTCGCTCGTGGGCGCGCTGCAACCCTTCGCGGTGCGCGGCATCAACCTGACCAAGATCGAGTCCAGACCCACCAAGGCGGCGCTCGGCGCGTACTGGTTCCTCATCGACTGCGAGGGTCACGAGGACGATGGACCCGTGGCCGACGCCATCTCCGAGGTGCGCGCGCTGGCCGCCGGGATGCGCGTGCTCGGCTCCTATCCTCGCGCCGACTGACCCGGGGCGTGTCGGTATTGGCCGACCATGACCACAAGGCGTGGACGGCCGGACTGTGGACGGCGACTGGTGCTAGGCCGCCTTCCCGATCTTGAAGATGGTGGTGCCGCAGGTCGGGCAGGTGCCCTTGGTCGCGGGCTTGCCGTTCTTCATCGTGATCGCCTGGGCGTCCTTGATCTCCACGGACGTCTTGCACTTCAGGCAGTAGCCGTTGACCGCCATCGTCTTCTCCTCGGGTCTGGGTTGAGCCGGGCCGGCGGCATCGGGCCGCACGATCGCCGGTATTCTAGGCACGAGATCGGGCCCGCGTTGCCGGAGGCCCCTCCGGAGCCCCGTTCGGGGCGATCGGCGCATCATTGCGGGATGAGGGGGAGACCATGAGCCAGGCCGAGGCCGCGGCGCCGCCGGCCGCGACCCTGCCCCCGGGCCCGGGGATGCCGATGCTCGTCCAGACCCTGCTCTGGATGTTCCGTCCCCTCCCCTTCATGGAGCGCTGCCGCGCCCGCCACGGGGACGTCTTCACCGTGAAGCTGCCGCTGAGCGGCGGCGTCGTCAACATCTGCGATCCCCAGCTCATCCGCACCGTCTTCGGCGACCGGGGAGACCGGCTGCGCGCCGGGGAGGCGAACATCGTCCTCCAGCCGGTGCTCGGCCGCCACTCGGTGCTCCTCCTCGACGGGCCCGACCACATGCGCCAGCGCAAGCTGATGCTCCCGTCGTTCCACGGCGAGCGGATGCAGCGCTACGGCCCGCTCATCGGCGGGATCACCGCACGACGGGTCGAGGGCTGGCCGGAGGGTCGCGCCTTCCCACTGCGCCCGGAGTTCCAGGCGATCACCCTCGACGTCATCCTCCGCGCCGTCTTCGGCCTCCATGAGGGCGACCGTCTCGTCCACCTGCGCGGCGCGCTCGAGGGCCTGCTCGCCAGCGGGCGCAACCGCCTCGCCATGCTGCCGCCGCTGCAGCGCGACCTCGGCGGTCTCAGCCCGTGGGGACGCCTGATGCGTCGCCGCGCCGCCTGCGACGAGCTGCTCTACGCGGAGATCCGCCGCCGGCGCGCCGTCCCCGACCTCGCCGACCGCGACGACGTCCTCTCCCTCCTCCTCCTCGCCCGCGACGACCAGGGGCGGGCGATGACCGACGTCGAGCTGCGCGACGAGCTCATCACCCTGCTGCTCGCGGGACACGAGACCACCGCGACCTCGCTCGCCTGGCTCTTCGAGCTGCTCCTCCACGAGCCCGCGGCGATGCGGCGGCTCGAGGAGGAGGTGCTCGAGGGCTCCGGCACCGCCTGGCTCGACGCCTGCATCACCGAGTCGATGCGGCTGCGGCCGGTGATCCCGGTGGTCGCCCGGCACCTCACCGAGCCGCTCGAGCTCGGCGGCTGGCAGCTGCCCGCGGGGAGCTACATCGCGCCGAACATCGTGCTCACCCACCGCCGCGCCGACACCTACCCGGAGCCGCTGCGCTTCCGCCCCGAGCGCTTCCTCGACAGCCGGGCCGACAGCTTCGCGTGGCTGCCCTTCGGCGGCGGCATCCGCCGCTGCCTCGGCGCGGCCTTCGCGACCTTCGAGATGCGCGCGGTGGTGCCCGAGGTGATCCGGCGGGCGCGGCTGCGCGCCGCGTCGCCGCGGCCCGCGTCGATCCGCCGCCGCGGGATCACCCTCGTCCCCGCGGGCGGCACCCGGGTGATCGCCGAGCGCCGCCGGCCCCGGACGCCGGGCTAGACGCGCCCGACGAGGGTCTGGGCGAGCTTGACCAGCTCCTGCTCGGTCACGTCCTTGTGGATGCTGCTCAGCACCACGTAGTTCGCCCCCTTCGACAGGTACACCGCGCTCCCCAGGCCGCCCGGCCTGGCGAGCCGGGCGACGTCGCCCACCCCGTTCACCGACGGCCCGCCGGACTGCTCGACCATGGCGCGGGCGGCGGCGGCGCTCTGCTCGACCACAGCCTGGAGCTGGAGCACCGGGACGCTGGAACCGCCCGAGGCCGGCGTGTACGTGCAGAACGAGCCCAGCTGGGGGTCGCTGCGGGGGCCGGCGATGACCGGGCCCACCGAGGTCGTCGACTGCACCTCGGCGGGGGTGAGCAGCCGGCAGGCGTTGCCGAAGTCGTGCGCCGGCCCCACCACGAGCCCCTGCGGTGTCGCCGGCGCCGCCGTCGGCGTCGAGGTCGAGCCGCCGCCACCGCCGCAGCCGGCGAGCCCCCCGACCAGGGCGCCGGCGACGAGCCACGCTCTCGCGCTCACGATCATGCCAGCCGGTCGCGGAGGAATCGCACCGTCCGCTCCCAGGAGGTGGCCGCGGCCTCGGGGGCGTGGACCTCGGGACGGGTGTCGTTGAAGAAGGCGTGGTCGGCGTCGTACCAGTGGATCTCGACGTCGACGCCGGCATCGCGCAGCTGCCGCTCCAGCGGGTCGACGGCGGCGTGGCCGGCGAAGCCGTCCCTGGTGCCGAAGTGGCCGAGGACGGCGCCGCGGACGGCTCCCAGGTCGGGCTGCGCCTCCGGCCAGGGGGCGACGCCGTAGTACATGACGCAGGCCCTGACCTCCGGTCGCAGCGAGGCGAGGTAGAGGGCGAGGCCGCCGCCCATGCAGAAGCCGACGGTGCCGACGCCATCGCCGGTGGTGTGCTCGCCGCCGAGCAGCCAGCTCACCGCGCCGCCGAGGTCGCGGGCGGCGACGCCGATGTTCAGCGCCATCATCTTCTTTGCGGCGTCGTCCGGCTCGGTCGTGGTCTCGCCGTGGTAGAGGTCGGCGGCGAGCGCGGTGAACCCCGCGGCGGCGAAGCGGTCGCAGACGTCCTCGATGTGCGGCACCAGGCCCCACCACTCCTGGATGACGACCACGCCGGGGCCCCGGCCGCCCTGCGGCGTCGCCAGGTAGCCCGAGGCGGTGTGCCCGTTGCTGGGGAAGGTGATCCGCTCGCCCACCGGCGTCCTCCTCGATGACCGCGTGACCGGGGGCAGGATAGTGCAGCCATCATCCGCCCGCGCGCGTTTGTCCAGGTGCCGGGCGCTGTCCTACGATGGAGCCCTCGACGCGGGAAGGGGAGACGCCGGTGCGACTGCGGCTGATGGCGATGATCGGGCTGGTGCTCGCGGTGGCCGGCACCGCCGCGATGAACGGCGGCGACGTGGCGGCGAAGTCGCGGAAGGCGAAGGGGACGGCCACGCCCTTCACCGCCTGGGTCCAGACCATGGACTCCTGCAAGCAGGCGCTCCCCGACGCCACCTACCGGCTGACCGGCGGCGGCGCCACCCGCACCGCGACGGCGCCCGCGGGGAGGAAGAGGTCGGTCGTGCCCACCGCCTCCTGCCCGCTGACCCGGGGGAACTGCAAGGCGGTCGCGGTCGGCTGCGCGAGCTTTCCCGGCCTGGCGGCGGGCACCTACACGCTGGTGACCGCGAAGACCCCGCCGGCGGACAGGTCCGACCCCGAGGGCTTCGCCCCCTGCCAGGGCGGGAGCGCCTGCCGCTCCGAGACCGCGACCGTCACCGTCTCGGCGGCCGGCGCGGTCTCGGCGCAGGTCGTCGACGTCTACCCCGACGGGGTCAGCGAGACCTTCCCCTCGGCGACGACCTCCTTCGCCGGCAGCGAGACCGACCCGGTGGTCCTCCACGACTTCGGCATGGCGCCGCCCGGGTTCGCGCCTCAATGCGACGGCGACTCCGACGCCGACGACCATCTGACCGGGAACATGCGCGGCCACTGCGGCTACCCCGAGGCCGGCGAGGCCTCCGCCTGCCAGCCGTACCCGTGGAGCTGCGCGACCCCGGCGGTCGCGGTCGCGGCCAGGCCTTGAGCGGGCGCCCACAGGAGCGGCGCGGATCGCCTATGACGCCTGGGCGGCGTGCTCCTTGCGGTACTCGTCGATGAGCTGCTGGGCCACCTGCGGCGGCACCTCCTCGAAGTGGGAGAACTCCATCGAGTAGCGACCACGGCCCTGGGTGACGGCGCGCAGGTCGATGGGGAAGGTGTACATCTCCGCCTGGGGCACCTGGCCGGTCACCTCGGAGCGGCCGTCGCCGGTGGGGTTCATCCCCGCCACCCGGCCGCGGCGGCTGTTGAGGATCCCGATGACGTCGCCCATCAGCCGCTCCGGCACGACCACGCGCACGTTGACGACCGGCTCGAGGAGCACCGGCCTGGCCTCCTGCACCGCCTTGCGCATGGCGATGGCGCCCGCGGTCTGGAAGGCGATGTCCTTGCCGTCGACCGGGTGGGTGCTGCCGTCGACGAGGCGGACGCGCACGTCGACGATCGGGAACCCGGCGACGGCGCCCTGGGCGAGGGTCTGCTTGACCCCCTTCTCCACCGAGGGCCGGAACTGCTGGGGGATGGAGCCGCCGAAGATCTTGTCCTGCCACTCGTAGCCGCCGCCGCGCGGGAGGGGCTCGATCTCGATGGTGCAGTCGCCGTACTGACCGGCGCCGCCGGTCTGCTTCTTGTGCTTGTGCTGCACCTTCGCGGTGCCGGTGATCGTCTCCCGGTAGGCGATCCGCGGCGTCGAGAGCGAGGCGTCGACGCCGTAGCGGCGCTTGATCCGCTCGAGGGTGACGTCGAGGTGGGTGTCGCCGAGCCCGTGCACCACCTCCTCGCCGGTGTCGGGGTCGCGGTCGATGCGGAAGGTGAGGTCCTCGTCGGACTGGCGGGCGAGGGCGCTGTGGATCTTGTCCTCGTCGCCCTTGCTCCGCGCCGAGATCGCCATCGTGTACGCCGCAGCGGGGATGGCGAGCGGCGGCAGGGTGACCGGAGTGTCCTTGGCGCAGAGGCTGTCGCCGGTGGAGGTGACCCCGAGCTTGGTGACCGCGCCGATGTCGCCGGCGGGGATGTCGCTCGCGCCGACCACCTGCTTGCCCATCGGCCGGCCCAGGCCGCTGAGCCGCTCCTCCTGCCCCTTCTGGACGTTGAAGGGATGGGAGTCCGCGCGCATCGTGCCCCTCAGCACCCGGAAGTAGCTCACCCGGCCGAACGGGTCGGCGGTGGTCTTGAAGACGTGGGCGACGAGCGGCCCGTTGGGGTCGCACTCGATCTCCACCGGCTTGCCCTTGGCGTCGACGCCGCTGTGCACCCGCTCCTTCGGCGAGGGCAGGTAGCGGTTGATCGCGTCCAGGATGGTGCTCACGCCCTTGAGCAGCGGGGATGCGGCGGGGAGGATGGGGACGAGGGTGCCCCGCAGCGCCGCGGTGTGGAGGGCGCCACGCACCTCGTCGACGGTGAGCTCGGTGCCCTCGAGATACTTCTCGAGCAGGGCGTCGTCGGTCTCCGCGGCGGCGTCGACGAGCGCCGAATGAGCGCGCTCGACCTCGGCGCGCATCTCCTCGGGGAGTGGGACCTCCTCCGACCCGCCCCGCGCGTCGAACTCGTAGGCGCGGTCGTCGATGAGGTCGACGAAGCCGCGGAAACCCTCCGCCGAGCCGAGCGGGACGGCGACGGCGATCGCCCTCCGGCCGAGCTGCTCGCGGAGGGCGTCGACGGTGGCCTCGTAGGTCGCGTTCTCCTTGTCCATCTTGGTGACCACCACCAGCGCGGGCAGCTGCGCCGCGCTGATCCGCTCCCAGGCGAACTCGGCGCCGACCGGGACGCTGCCGCTGGCGCCGACCACCAGCAGGGCGGCGTCGGCGGCGGCGAGCGCCTGCACCACCTCCCCGGCGAAGTCGGGGAAGCCGGGGGTGTCGAGCAGGTTGATGCGCACCCCGTTCCAGTCGCAGTGGGCGATCGAGGTGGTGATGCTGATGGAGCGGCGTTGCTCCTCGGGCTCGAAGTCGAGGATCGAGGTGCCCTGGTCGGTCGAGCCCAGCCGGGCGGTGGCGCCGGCCACGTGCATCAGCGCCTCGCAGAGCGTGGTCTTGCCGTCGTGGCTGTGCCCCAGCACGGCGACGGAACGGATGCGCTCGGGCGTGGGCGACGACATCGGCTCGACTCCTCTTCACGGTGCTTCCGTCGGACGAAAGCGCACATGGTAGCCAGTGTCCCTCGTTCAGACCACCCAGAGCGTCAGGCTTGCGTCCCGCTTGCGCCCGGCTTGCGGCGGCGACCCACCCTGGGACGTCCGGCGCCTCGGTCGGGGGCGCGCCACGGGGGACGCGAGATGAGGGTTTCGAGGCTGCTCGGGGGCCTGCGCTCCCATCGCGCACGGCTGGGTGTGTCCGCCGTGGTGGCCGTGGTCGCGGGGGCGGCCGGTGCCGGCCTGACCGCGGCCTTCGTCACCGCCGCGCCCCAGCCGATCGTCCACGCCGCCGCCGCGACCCCCGCCGACCCGAACTGCGGCGGGCTCATCACCGTGGTCTGCGGCTCGGAGAGCCACAGCGACACCAACGGCGGGACCAACAGCGGCAACGGGGACTCCCGGCAGGGCTCGAGCAGCGCCAGCCAATCGGTGTCCCAGGGCGGCGGGTCGTCCCACGGTTCGGAGGCACACCGGCGAGGCCACGACGAGGGCGATCCCGAGATCACCGGCTGCCACTGACCCGAGCCCACCCATCAGCCCTGCACGCGCCCGCCGCCGGGCTCGTCCGGCGGCCGGGCGCCACGCAGGATCTGGTCCGCGGAGAGCTCGAGCCGGTGCTCCTCGAGGGCGTGGCGGCGGGCGTCCGCCACCAGCGCCGCGGCGTCGCCGCCGCGGGCGACGTAGCCGCACTCGCAGCCGATCATCCACTCGGCGTCGCCGCCCTCGGCGGCCGGGCCACCCATCCTCGTCCCGGACATCTCCTCAGGGTCGTCCGTCCCCCGCAAGCAGCGCGCAAGCTCCCGGCGAGCGGGCCGGCGGAATCGTGTTTGCATTGACGGTCGTTTACACTTGCATACCGACGTCCCCGACCAGGGAGAGAGGGGTGGAGAGCCGCGCGCCGGCCCCGGCGGCGTTCGCCGCGCTACGGGTGACCCTGACCGGGATGGTCGCCGTCCACGCCGCGGGGGCGGTGCTCGACCCTCCCCGGCTCGGGGGCCGCCAGGCCCGGCTGCTCCTCGCCCTGCTCGTCGTCGAGCGCGAGCGTCCGCTCCATCGCGAGGAGATCGCCGAGCGGCTCTGGGGCGAGCGTCCGCCCGACGCATGGGCCTCGGCGCTGCGCTCGCTGCTCAGCCGGCTCCGCGCGCTCCTCGCCGAGGCCGGCCTCTCGCCGGCCGAGACGCTGCGCTCGGCCTTCGGCTGCTACCAGCTCCACCTCCCCGCCGGCGCCGTCGTCGACCTCGACCTCCTCCCACGCGCCGTCGGCGCGGCCGAGGATGCGCTCGCCGCCGGCCGGCCCGAGGTCGCCGCCGGCGAGGCGGCCTGCGCCTGCGAGCTCGCCGCGCGCCCCCTGCTCCCCGGCGAGGAGGCCGCGTGGCTCGAGCGGATCCGCGAGGAGCGGCGCGGCTGGCACCTCCGCGCCCTCGACGCCCTCGGCGCCGCCGCGCTGTGGCTCGGCGACGGCCGCCTCGCCGTCGAGGCGGCGGAGGCGGCGGTGGCCCTGGAGCCGCTGCGCGAGGCGGGCTACGCCCTGCTGATGCGGGCGCACACCTCGGCCGGCAACCGCGGCGAGGCGCTGCGGGTCTACGAGCGGCTGCGCCGGCTGCTCTCCGATGAGCTCGGCGTCGACCCCGCTCCCGAGCTGAGCGCCGTGCACCTCGAGGTCCTCCGCGGCGGGCGCGAGCTCCCGGGGCTCCCACCGCGGCCCGAGCCGTCCCGGCTCTCCGGGCCGGACGCCGCCGCGCTCGCCGTGCTCGCCGTCGAGGCGGCGCTCTCCTACCGGCGGGTGCGGCGGAGCTGAGGGTCGGTGGCGAGCACGCCGCGCATCCGCTCGTAGGCGCGCAGCGCCGCCTCGCGATCGCCGGCGGCGGCGAAGATGCGCATCAGCTGCCGGTGGCTCTCCTCGCGGAGGGGGTCGAGCGCGATCCGCGCCTCCGCCGCGGAGGCGGCGAGGAGGAGGTGGCCGCGACGCAGCCGGGCCTCGCCGAGGACGTCGAGGCAGCGGCCGACGGTCGCCCGGCGGCGGCTGCGGACGCGGTCGATCCAGCCCCCGTCCTCGCCGGGGAGGAAGGGGCGCAGCGCGAGGTCGCGGGCGATCCCGGCGTGGTCGGCGGCGGCGGTGACATCGCCGGCGGCGAGCGCCGACTCCGCCACCGCCGCCTCGGATTCGCAGACCTCGAGGTCGATCGCGGTGTCCGGCGGCAGGTGGAGGTGATGACCCGCGGAGTTGCTGTGCAGCTCCGCCGCCGGGGCGCCGCGGAGGAAGCCGCGCACCCGGCCGATCACCTCGACGATCTCCGGCTGCCAGTGGTCGGGGAGCCGCTCCGGCCACACCTCCCGGGCGAGCTCGTCGCCGGGGATGGGCCGGTGGCGGTCGACGACGAGCAGGGCGAAGGCGCGGCGGGGCCCGCGCCCCCCCAGGTGCGAGCCGTCCACCCTCTCGCCGTCGCGCTCCAGCGCCAGGGCACCGGTGAGGGTGACGCGCAGTCCCATTCCCACTCCTGCCCCTCTCCGCCGGGCCGTTTCGGCGAGGCTACGCGCAACGTGAAGAAGTGTCAATGTCATCGGCGCCCGCCGGGCCAGGGGGGAGGACCGCCGACAAGCAGGGTCTGCCTGCGGGCGGTCCGGGGGGAGTCCCCCCGCCCTGACCCCGGGGCGCCCGTCTATCGTTGCCCGCGCTCCATGCCGCGCCTCCCTGTCACCCCGCTCCGGGCGCCGGTGGCCGCTGCCGTGGCCGCGCTCGCCGCCTGCGGGTCGGCGGCCGTCCCCGCGGCCCGCTGCACCGCGCCGCCGCCGAGCGATCCGCCGACGCCGAGCGCCGCCGCCGGGGTGGCCGGCTTCGGCGCCGATCGCGGCTGGCTGGTCGGCCGCGGCGCGATCGCCTTCACCGCCACCGTCCACGGGCCGGCGAGGTACCGCGCCGACTGCTCGGGGCCGCTCCAGGTGGTGGTCAGCGACTCCGCGGACATCCACGTCTTCCAGGCGGCGCCGCCCGCGGTGCGGGGGGTGCCCTGCGGCGCGGTCAGCCTGCCCCCGGGCCGCTCGGCGGAGTACGAGCTGAGCTGGCAGGTCGACCCCACCCTGCCCGCCGGCGTCTACGACGCCACCCTCATCCTCGGCGACCAGCCCCCGACCACGCTTCAGGTGCGCCTCGGCCGGCCCCCCTCCGCCTGTCGCTGACGCTCGGCGACCACCAGCAGGGTGTCGGACAGGCCGGTGGCACGGTACCGGCTCCACCCGTCGTGGACGGCGCGCACCGCGAGCCCGGCGCGGGCGAAGAGCCCCGGCACCTCGGCGAGGGTCACCAGCCGGCCGGTGGTCTGCTGGATCTCGACGCCGCCGTCGTCGAGGACGGCGATCTCGCGCAGCACGAAGGTGTGGCGTCGCTCGTCGTAGACGGTGTCGGTGAGGAGCAGGTGGGGGCGGTCGGAGAGCAGCGAGCGGGGCACCACGTCCCAGCCGGTGATCCGGCCCGGCGGCTGCTCGGGGCGGACCCGCAGCTCGGCGATCAGCCGGCCCCCGGGCCGGAGCGCCGCGGCGAGGCGGCGGAGCACGTCGACCTGGCGGCGCCGGGGGAAGGCCTCGAGGATGTAGTAGACGAGGATCACGGCGTCGAACTCGGCGTCGAGCTCGAGCGAGCCCAGGTCGGCGCGGCGCAGGTCGAGCGCGAGCCCGGCGTCGCGGGCGAGGATGCGGGCGTGGCGGAGGACCGCCGCGCCGGTGTCGACCCCGACGACGTCCCAGCCGAGGCGGGCGAGGCGGATCGCGTAGAGCCCGGGGCCGCAGGCGGCGTCGAGGAGTCGCCCCGGCGGGGCGGGGAGGAGCCGCGCCAGGGGAGGCGGCGGCTGGCTCCGTCGTGGCCCTGGTCGAGGTGCTCGCGGAGCAGCCGGCGGTTCATCACCGGGTCGCCCCAGTCGAGCTCGACGGCGGCGTCGAAGGCGACGGGGAGCGGCGGGATCGCGGATGGACGCAGCCGTCTCATGGCCGCGGAGGGTAGTACTCTCGGGGCGTGACTCCCCCCCACTGGCTGGTGCTCACCGCCGGAGCGCTCGTCGGTGGCTACGCCGTGGGGAGCCTTCCCGTGGCCTGGCTGGTGGTCCGCCACCGGCGCGGCCTCGACCTCCGCCGAACCGGGAGCGGCCAGGCCGGCGCCGTCGATGCCCTCGTCGTCGGGGGCATCCGCGCCGCACTTCTCACCGTCGTCCTCGAGCTGATCAAGGGAGCGGTCGTCGGTCTCGGCGCCCGCGTCTACGAC
>Ga0209577_10004722_pt1 | contig 12792 bp, 14 predicted proteins | sample GraSoiAngelo_109_FD_185874 | JGI IMG/M metagenome (GOLD analysis project Ga0209577, IMG submission 185874) | Grasslands soil microbial communities from the Angelo Coastal Reserve, California, USA - 14_0903_12_20cm (SPAdes) (version 2) | ecosystem: Environmental > Terrestrial > Soil > Grasslands... | reverse complement strand
ACATTGAGAAGCTCAATCTTCAACCAGCGGAGACGAAGCATGACGATGTCTTCGCGCCGCAACACTTCAACGAAATGCCGATGTATCAAGCGGCTCACGCTTTATGCGGATAAGACTCGATAATGAAATGGTCAATGGCCCCGGCGGGGTCTATCTCGAAAGAGGGAGTCGCAATCACTTCTTTTGCCCGAGGGCAAGATCCGCCTGGCGGGCAGATAATTGGGGCGCGGACAAGTCATCACGCTAAAGAATTTTTGAAACCAGAAAATTGAAAGGAACAGAATGAAAGATGGAAAGTTGAACGGAAAAGTTGCGGTGGTAACCGGGGCGTCGAAAGGGATCGGCGCTGGTATCGCGAAAGAGCTCGCGGCCGAAGGCGCGGCAGTAGTCATCAACTACGCGTCATCCAAGACCGATGCGGACAAGATCGTAGATGGAATCACCAAGGGCGGCGGCAAAGCCGTCGCGGTGCAGGCGAACGTCGCGAAGAAGGCGGACGTTCAGCGACTGTTCGCGGACACAGAGAAAGCGTTCGGCAAGATCGACATCCTGGTGAACAACGCCGGAGTTTACGAATTCGTGCCGCTCGAAGACGTCACTGAAAAGCAATTTCACTGGCATTTCGACACCAACGTTCTCGGATTGCTTCTCGTCACGCAGGAGGCAATCAAACATTTCAATTCCGGTGGCGGAAGCGTTATCAACATCGGTTCGCTCGCGAGCTCACTGACACCGGCAACCGCGGTCGTTTACAATGCGACCAAAGGCGCGGTCGACGCGATCACGCACACGTTGGCGAAAGAACTCGGGCCGCGAAAAATCCGAGTGAACTCGATTAACCCAGGAATGGTTGTCACTGAGGGATCGATCGCCGGCGGTTACACCGAAGGCGACATGCGGAAAATGTTCGAATCGCAAACACCGCTCGGCCGCGTCGGAGAACCTGACGACATCGCGCCCGCTGCGGTCTTCTTCGCTTCAGACGATTCCAAATGGATCACCGGAGAAACGCTCCTGATCGCGGGAGGTCTTCGTTAGGCCAATCAAAAAATGAATTCAAAAACAACAACACAAAGGAAATCAAAAATTATGAAAACTAAATTCTATTGGGTCGCGTTGCTTGCGAGCGCGGCTTTGATCGGACAAGCGCAAGCTGGTGGCGGTAATCATGGCGGAGGAGGCGGTGGCGGTGGAGGACACTTCGCCGCGTCCGGTTCTGGTTCGGCGCGAAGCGGTGGAGGTCCATCATTCCATGCCATGCCGGGGCAAAGCTTCGGCGGCGGACGAATGATCTATTCAGGCCAACGTTTCTCATCGGTTGGAATGCGTTCGCCGAGATCGATGGAGTTCCGCCCGCAATACGTCCGTTCGAATACGGGCAGATCGATCGGTTCGGATCAGGTCGTGCGCGGAAATATCAATCGCGGCGATCGTATTGTCCGGTTCTCAAATGCAGAAAATCGTGGAGGAAATCGCGCGATCACGAATCTGAGACGTGACGGAAATGGTGCAGGCCAAGTTCGCAGCGGAAATAATCTTCCGACGAACTGGCGGAATCACGTCGTCACGCAGCATTCAGCCAACTGGCAGCGCAATTGGAATCGCAGCCGCGATCACGTCTGGCGCGGGCATCATTGTCGGTTCATCAACGGCTCCTGGGTCATCTTCGACTTCGGATTTTATCCATGGTGGCCGTACGGGTATCCGTACGACTATTACGCTGACGATTACTACGGCTATCCGTACGGGTATGACCCCGGCTACTACGATTCAGGCGCTTACCAAAACGAAGAGTATTATGGCCAGAACGGCTATGGCGACGAATACAGCGACTCAACTGTTGCCGCGGCCCAGCAGCGACTTGCACGGGAAGGTTATTATCGCGGGCGAATCGACGGAGTTAACGGTCCAGAAACACGGCGAGCCGTGGCGCGCTATCAAAGCAACCACGGTCTGCGTGTGACCGGCGCTCTAACGACGGACACGCTCGAAGCTTTGGGATTGCGCCCAAGTTAAAACGGAGAACCGCGAACCCGAAAGCCGATTGATGAGCAAGAAAATGAAAGCGGTGCAGATCAGCAAACCCGGCGGGGACTTTGAAGTCGTCGAGCGCAATATCCCGGAGCCAGGCGCTGGTCAGGTTCGCGTGAAAGTGGAAGCGTGTGGCATTTGCCACAGCGACGTCCTGGTCAAAGAAGGACTGTGGCCTGGAATTCAATATCCGCGAGTGCCGGGTCACGAAATCGCGGGGCGCGTCGATGCGGTCGGGGACAACGTCACACAATGGAAAAACGGTCAACGCGTTGGCGTCGGTTGGCACGCTGGACACGATTTCGTGTGCGAAGAATGCCGGCGCGGTGATTTCATGATGTGCGTCAATCGTAAGATCACCGCGATCGATTACGACGGCGGTTATGCCGAATACATGATCGCGCGGGCGGAAGCGCTGGCGGCGATTCCAGATGGATTGCCGGCGGAAGAAGCGGGGCCGTTCATGTGCGCGGGCGTGACTGTTTACAATGCGTTGCGCAATTCAGGCGCGCGGGGCGGCGACGTTGTTGCGGTGCACGGCATCGGCGGACTAGGACATCTCGGCGTTCAATACGCGCGTCAGATGGGATTTCAGACGGTGGCGCTCGGCCGTGGGAAGGACAAAGGACCGTTGGCGAAAAAACTCGGCGCGCATCGTTACATCGACACCGGGCATGACGACGTTGTCGCGGAATTGCAAAAGCTCGGCGGCGCGCGCGTTATTCTTGCGACGGCGCCGAACGCAAAGGCGATTTCTGGGCTGGTGGATGGATTGTCGGCGAGAGGAACGTTGTTAGTTCCGGCTGCGCCAGCGGATCCGCTGACGGTGAGCATGATCCCGTTGATCATGGGAGCGCGAACCATCGCGGGTTGGTCCTCAGGGACAGCGCGCGATTCGCAGGATACTTTGGAATTCAGTGCGCTCACCGGCGTGCATCCGATGATCGAAAAATATCCGCTCAACCGCGCGGCCGAAGCTTACGAGCAGATGCACAGCGGCAAAGTGCGTTTCCGCGTCGTCCTTACGATGCAGGAGTAAATCTCATGACAACTCTTACAAAAACACTCGCGCGCAAGGCCGCGACCGCGACCGGCGCGGACTGGGACGTCTCATTCTGGTTCGCTGTTCTTAGTCCTGTGCTTGGAATTCTGGCCGGCTTTCTCGCGCTTCTCTTCTTCTACCACTGACAACGAAAGGAGAACGAATGAACTCAAGAACAAAAATCGACCGTGACCTGCGAAAACTGATGCACGGACGGCGAGGAATTTTCCGCCGCCGTCGGCGGATGCACGATCCAATGCTTGTGCTCAACATGTCGATCTTCAACTTCGACAATGGGTGGGACCGAGTTTTCAACCCACTCAAAGCTCACGAGAACGGGACGAGATGAAAGTCACGCAAAAGTCGCGTGACAAGCCGGGTAGGAGAAGCATGTAATCGCTGAACCCCACCATCTGCCGGAGCAAAGCTCACAAGAAAGACCCACTACTATGCCATACATCACCGTTGGTAAGGAGAACGGAGCTAACATCGACATCTATTATAAAGATTGGGGCAAAGGACAGCCCATCGTCTTCAGCCACGGTTGGCCGCTGTCGGCCGATGACTGGGACGCGCAGATGCTGTTCTTTTTGAATAACGGTTATCGCGTCATTGCCCATGACCGGCGCGGGCATGGCCGATCAACTCAAACCGGTGGCGGCCACGACATGGATCACTATGCCGACGATCTGGCGGCAGTGACCAAGCATCTCGATTTGAAGAACGCGGTCCACGTTGGCCATTCGACCGGGGGCGGCGAAGTCGTGCACTATCTGGCGCGCCACGGCGAAAGTCGGGTGGCGAAAGCGGCGCTGCTCGCTGCGGTACCGCCGCTGATGGTGAAGACGAAGAAAAATCCTGGCGGTCTGCCCAAGAAAGTTTTTGACGATTTTCAAACGCATGTCGCGACCAATCGCGCCCAATTCTATTATGATGTGCCGGCCGGACCGTTCTACGGCTTCAACCGGCCGGGCGTGAAAGCCTCGGAGGCGATCATCCAGAACTGGTGGCGTCAGGGCATGATGGGCGGCGCGAAGGCGCATTACGATGGCATCGTCGCCTTTTCACAAACCGATTTCACCGAAGACCTGAAGAAGATCACCGTACCAGTCCTGGTGATGCATGGCGACGACGATCAGATCGTTCCCTACGCCGACGCCGGGCCATTATCGGCAAAGCTCCTAAAGAACGGGACGCTGAAAACTTACAAGGGTTTCCCACACGGCATGCCGACCACGCAGGCCGACACGATCAACGCCGACCTGCTCGCATTCATCAAATCGTAAATGAACCCGATGCGATGCCGCACTGCTGGTGAATTGAAACGACTGCTTACGGTCGCGGCGTTTGCCGCTGTTTCTCTGATTGTTGGTGATTGCAGCAAATCAACGGCTAACAAGGGCGCGCCGCCACTGCCAGTCAACGTCGTGACTGTTGTTGAGAAGGAAGTAAACGAATGGGACGAATTCACCGGGCGCCTGGATCCGGTTGAATCGGTCGAAATCCGGCCACGCGTGTCGGGTTACATCACTGAGATTCATTTTGAAGCCGGCGCGATCGTTAAAAAGGGCGACCTGCTTTATGTGATCGATCCGCGTCCTTATCAGGCGGACTTCGATCGCGCGAAAGCCGAGGTCGATCGAATGGACGCGCAGCTCAAGCTTGCCCAGATTGAGCTGAATCGGTCGAAGGAACTGCGGGACAAGAATACGATCTCGGCGAGCGAGTTCGACCAAAAAGCTGCGACCTTTCAAGGGTCTGCCGCAGCCAAGAGTTCAGCCGAAGCAGCAAAAAATTCCGCCGCCCTCAATCTTGAGTTCACGCAGGTCAAATCGCCGATCGACGGACGAGTGAGCGACCAGCGTATTACCGTGGGTAATCTCGTCCAGCCCGGCGCCGGCCCCGAGAGCGTGCTGACCACCGTGGTCTCGGTCGATCCGATTTATGCCAAGGTCGATGCCGATGAGAACGCGGTTTTAAAATACGTAAAGCTCAGTGAGGAAGGGAAACGCGTCAGCGCGCGCACGGCCAAAATTCCGGCATGGGTCGAGCTAGGCAACGAGACCGATTTTCCCCACGAAGGTTACGTCGACTTCGTCGACAATCGCCTTGATCCTGGAACAGGAACGGTGCGCGCGCGCGTGGTTCTAAAAAACTGGAACCCTAACTTCATCACGCCGGGTTTTTTTGCTCGCGTGCGCGTTGCCGGCGCAACGCCTTATCGGGCTGCACTGGTCGCTGACAAAGTGATCAGTTCACAGCAGGGCCTGAAATACGCGTTCGTGGTGAAACCCGATAGCACCGTCGAACGCCGCAATCTTGAGACCGGAAGTCTTTTCGAAGGCAAACGCATCGTGAAAAGCGGGCTTAAGGACGGCGAGAAGGTCGTCTCTACTCGTCTGCAATTGTTGCAAGCCGGAATGAAAGTCACGCCAGTGCCGGAGGAGCCGTCCGCCGGTGGAACGGACGCGAAGAAAACGCCCGCTCAATCGCAAAACGGAAAATGACGACGCAGGTGCAACGGCGGTCGGGATGAACTTTCCGCACTTCTTCATCGACCGGCCAATTTTTGCCGGCGTGATCAGCATCGTCATCACGCTGGTTGGCGTCATCGCGCTTTCAACCCTTCCAATCGCGCAATATCCTGAAATCGCACCGCCAACGATTCAGGTCACGACCAATTATCCTGGCGCGAACGCGAAAGTGGTGTCGGAAACAGTAGCGACGCCGATCGAGCAGCAAGTCAACGGTGTCGAGAACATGCTCTACATGTCGTCGCAAAGCACCAGCGACGGCAACATGACGCTGAGCATCACGTTCAAGCTTGGAACGAATCTCGATACCGCACAGGTGCTCGTGCAAAATCGGGTGGCCATCGCGATTCCTGTGCTTCCGCCCGACGTTCAGCGGATCGGCGTGACTACGAAAAAGCAGTCGCCCGACATCACAATGGTAGTGCATCTGGTCTCGCCGGACGGATCGCTCGATTCGCTTTTCACCAGCAATTACGCGCTCCTCCAGATCCGCGACGAACTCGCGCGGGTCGATGGTGTGGGGGACATCAACGTTTTCGGCGCGCGAGAATATTCGATGCGTCTCTGGCTCGATCCTCACCAACTTTCCGCGCGCGGACTGACGGCTCAAGATGTGGTCGCGGCGATCCAGGAGCAGAATGTGCAAGTCGCAGCCGGAATTATCGGCGCGCCGCCCGTCCCGAAAGGCGCAACTGCATTTCAATACACGGTTAGCACGCAAGGGCGATTAACGGACGAAAAGCAGTTCGGTGAAATCATCGTGAAGACCGGCGCAAATGGACAAGTCACTCGCATCCGCGATATCGCGCGGGTTGAGCTGGCCGCGCGTGACTACACCGTTAACAGTCAGCTCGGCGGAAAACCGGCGACCGCCATTGCCATTTACCAATTGCCGGGCTCAAACGCTCTCGCCACTTCCGATGCAGTGCGAAAGAAGATGGCCGAGCTCAAGCAGCGCTTCCCGACCGGACTCGACTACACAATTGTTTACGATCCGACGGTTTCTGTCCGCGAATCGATCCATGAAGTGCAGAAGACGCTCTTCGAAGCGATCGCGCTGGTCGTGCTCGTTGTTCTGATCTTTCTCCAAACCTGGCGCGCCGCGATCATCCCGCTCGTTGCGATCCCGGTTTCGTTGATCGGGACATTTGCAGCGATGAAAGGCTTCGGGTTCTCGATCAACAATCTCTCGCTTTTCGGCATCGTCCTCGCGATCGGCATCGTGGTCGACGACGCGATCGTGGTCGTGGAAGCAATCGAGCATCACATTGAAGATGGTCTCAGTCCACGTGACGCCGCCCGCAAAGCCATGACCGAAGTCGGCGGAGCATTAGTCGCGATCGCGCTCGTGCTTTGCTCGGTTTTCATCCCGACTGCATTCATCAGCGGCATCACGGGCACATTTTTTCGGCAGTTCGCGCTTACAATTGCGGTGTCAACCGCGATCTCCGCGCTTAATTCGTTGACACTTTCGCCGGCGCTTGCGGCGCTTTTGCTTAAGCCCCGCGGAGCAGAGAAGGATTCATTTCAACGAATACTCGACGGTTTGCTCGGATGGTTGTTCAAAGGCTTCAACAAAGCTTTCGCCTGGAGTTCGAACGCATACGGCAACACCATCGCGCGCTTTGTTCGTCTTGCCGTTATCATTTTGTTCATCTACGCAGGCTTGCTTGGCCTGACCGGTCTGGGTTTCAAAATCGTGCCAGGCGGTTTTTTACCGACGCAAGATCGCGGCTACGCCGTCGTTTTTGCGCAATTACCCGACGCCTCTTCGCTCGATCGCACCCAAGCAGTCGTCGACAAGATTTCGAAGATCGCCCACGAGACGCCCGGAATTCTCAACACGGTCGAATTCGCCGGATTCAATCTCTTCGGCGGCAATCAACCGAACACTGCGGCCGTGTTCCTTCCCTTCAAGGAATTTTCCGAACGAAAAACGCGCGAACAGGGAATGCCGGCGATCCTCGCGAAGATAAATGCGCGCGTTCGCGCCGAGATTCCCGAAGCTCTTGTCATTGCCTTTCCGCCGCCGCCGGTGGCCGGCATTGGCAACGCCGGCGGATTTAAACTCTTCATTCAAGATCGCGGCAACGCCGGTCTCGATGAACTGCAAACGCAGGCCTTCGCGATGATGGTGAAGGCGAATCAAACGCCCGGGCTGGCGAACAACCTGACGACGTTTCGCGCGAACGTCCCGCAGCTTTGGCTCGACGTCGACCGCGTCAAAGCGAAAAGCATGAACGTGCCGCTCAGCAATATTTTCGGCACGCTCCAGACGTATCTTGGATCGACATATGTGAATGATCTCACGCTTTTCGGCCGCACTTATCGCGTCACCGCTCAGGCGGACTCTGAGTTCCGTCTGAAAGCGGACGACATTCGCTTACTTAAGACGCGCAACAATTCAGGTGGAATTGTTCCGCTCGGTTCGGTTGCAACCGTGCAGGAAGTGAGCGGCGCCGACAAAATCACGCGCTACAACATGTTCGCTGCGGCCGACCTCAGCGGCCAGCCTGCCCCCGGCGCGAGTACGGGTGACGCGTTGGCGGCGGTCGAACGGCTCGCCAAACAAATTCTGCCGACGAGCTTCACCACCGAATGGACGGAGATCGCGCTCCAGCAAACGCTCGCCGGCAACAGCGCGATTTATATTTTCCCGCTCTGCGTTCTGTTCGTTTTTCTTCTGCTCTCGGCGCTTTACGAGAGTTGGTCGTTGCCGCTCGCGATCATTCTGATTGTCCCGATGTGTTTGTTCAGCTCGATCTACGGTGTCTGGCTCCGCTCGATGGAGAACAACATTTTTACCCAGATCGGTTTTATTGTTCTGGTCGGACTCGCTTGCAAGAACGCCATCCTGATCGTCGAATTCGCCAAACAGATTCAGGATCGCGACCAAAAAGACCGGTTCACTGCCGCGGTCGAAGCATGTCGTCTCCGACTGCGTCCGATCCTGATGACTTCATTCGCGTTTATCTTCGGCGTGCTTCCGCTGGTTGTTAGTTCAGGCGCCGGCGCGGAAATGCGCCAAGCCCTCGGGACCGCGGTCTTTTTCGGAATGCTCGGAGTGACCGGCTTCGGTCTATTCCTCACCCCCGTTTTTTACGTCGTCATCATGTGGTTTAGAGAGCGACGCGCCAAAGCTGCTGCACCTGCGCCAACCGAATCCGGTCCAACGTTAACAGCGGAGCCAGCCATTTGATCGACAATCTTCCAAAACCGATCGCGCTTTACGTTGCCGCTGAGAACAGCGGCGACGGCAATTTGTTCGACCAATGTTTCGTCGAAGACGCGGTCGTGCGGGATGAGGGCAAAACGATCGACGGTTTGGCGGCGATCAAGAAATGGAAAGCTGAGACAAAAAAGAAATATCAACACACGGTCGAGCCGCTGAAACTTGTCGACAAAGACGGCAAGGCCATCGTTACCAATCGGCTTACCGGGAATTTTCCCGGCAGTCCGATCGAGCTGGAGTTCGTCTTCATCGTTCGCGGCGACAAAATCGTTTCGCTCGAGATTCGCTCGTGAACTCCAATTTCCCCAAGACCCAACAAAAGGAGTAATTCCATGATTCTTCAGATCTACACCATCATTCACACTTTGATCAGTCTGGTCGCGATTTTTACCGGCATCGTTGTCGTGCTTGGAATGCTCGCCGGCAATCGCGTTGACGGTTGGACCAAGTGGTTCCTGATAACGGCGCTGGCCACTACCGTGACCGGCTTCTTCTTTCCGTTTCACGGCATGACTCCGGCAATCAAGCTAGGGATCATTTCGTCAGTCGTGCTGGTGGTGACGATCTACGCGCGTTATGCAAAGCATCTCGCCGGGGCGTGGCGCTGGATCTATGCCGTCGGCGCTGTGCTGACTTTGTATTTCAACGTCTTCGTCGGGATCGTGCAGTCGTTTGAGAAAATTCCGGCATTAAACGCAATGGCCCCGACGCAGACCGAGCAGCCCTTTCAACTCACTCAGCTTTCGGTATTGGGTTTGTTCGTCGTCCTTGGTTTCGTCGCCGCGATTCGATTCCGACCGGAACCAGCCCGCCTTGCTTAAGCGAATCGGAACAATTCTGATAAGTGATGAGGCCGCAGCCTGATTTCATTCACGAATTCGCTCCCGGCAGCTCTGCGCGGACGTTGTTGCTGTTGCATGGGACCGGTGGAAATGAGCGCGATCTGATCCCGCTCGGACATGAGCTCGATCCGAACGCGTCGTTGCTCAGTCCGCGCGGCAAAGTGTTGGAGAACGGGATGCCGCGATTCTTTCGTCGCCTGGCCGAGGGCGTTTTTGATTTGGAAGATTTACAAAAGCGGACCAACGAATTGGCCGACTTCGTGATCGCAGCGGCGAGACACTACGAGATCGACATTAAGAACATTGTGGCGGTCGGGTATTCCAATGGCGCGAATATCGCCGCGAGCGTGCTGTTACTTCGCCCGGAAACATTGTCGGCGGCGATCTTGTTTCGAGCGATGGTGCCTTTGATTCCGGAAACGCCAGCCGATCTTGGTTCAGTGCGCGTCTGGATTGGCGCCGGCTCGAATGATCCAATCGTCCCCGCGTCGGAGACGAAAGAATTGGCTGAACTCTTGCGCGGCGCAGGTGCGGACGTCACGATTCGGTTTTTCCAGGCCGGCCATGATTTAACGCAACAAGATGTCGAAGCTGCGCAGGAGTGGTTGAAGGTTTAGGTTGTGCAAGTGACGTCCGACGAACAGGAAGACGAGCAGTTTTATCGCGACACCGAAAGCATAGCATTCCCGAAGCTGGACGATCATCAGCTTTCGTTACTTGAACCGCTGGGAAAGCGGCAGGTTCTTAAACGCGGCGACCTGGTTTACAAAGCCGGCCAACGCGACCTCGGTTTGACCGTGATTTTGCGAGGCGAGCTCGAGGCTTTTGAGCAGCGCGATGGCGCCGAACAGATTCTTGCGACTGGACGCGAGCGCGATTTCCTAGGCGACGTCGCCATGTTGCAGGGCACATCCGCTCTCGCCAGCGCGCGTGTGACCTCACCCGAATCCGAGATTCTTTATGTTCCCGCGTCTGAACTGCGGCGCGCCTTCGCTGAATTGCCCGGTGTGAGCTCAACCATCGTAGACGCGCTGATCATGCGTCGTCGCCGGCTGCGCCGGGACCGCGAGTTTGCCGGAATGCGCGTCCTTGCGCCGACTGATCAACGCGAAGGACGGCAACTCGACGATTTCCTCGATAAAAACCACATTCCGCATCGGCTGATCGAATTTGAAAGCGAACAAGGACAAGCGTTGAGCAAACGTCTGCACCTCACCACACGCGATCTTCCCGCCCTGATTACGCCGGCTGGCGCTCCGTTGCGTCGACCTTCGTTGCGTGAAGTCGCGCAAGTCGCCGGTTTGCTTCGTCCGCTCGCCTTCGAAAATGAAAATGAGATTGAGGCCGACCTGGCGATCGTCGGTGCAGGTCCGGCCGGACTCGCCGCTGCCGTTTACGCTGCATCGGAGGGATTAAAAACAGTCGTGCTGGAAAGTTACGCGCCGGGCGGACAGGCCGGTTCTTCTTCGTTGATCGAAAATTTCTTTGGCTTCCCAACCGGCATCAGCGGCGGCGATCTGACCTGGATGGCGCAGCTTCAGGCGTATCGTTTCGGCGCGAAGTTTTCCACCCCGGCCCAGGCGCTCTCGCTTAATTATAATGAGGAAGAGGAATACCGCGCCTGTCTTCAAGTGGAAGCTTGCGGTGCCGTCCTCCGGGCAAAAAGCGTTCTCATCGCCACCGGAGCGGATTACCGACGACTCGACGCCGAAGGTCGCGAAAAATTCGAGGGCGTCGGCGTTTACTATGCGGCCACGGCACTGGAGGGGCAGATTTGCCGCAACGAAACCGTCATCGTTGCCGGCAGCGGTAATTCAGCGGGACAAGCGGCGATGTTCCTTTCCGAGGGCGCCGCTAAAGTGCTCCTTGTCATCCGTGGAAAAGATCTCTCCAAGATGTCCACCTATCTCTCCCGACGCGTCCAAGCCAAAGACAATATCGAGGTTCTTTATCACACCCAGATCCGGAAACTGTTCGGGAATAAAACCCTCGAAGAAGCAGAGCTGGAAAATACCAAAACTGGCGAACACACCGTCGTCCGAACGCCTGCAATTTTTTCCATGATCGGTGCTGTGCCATGTACCGAGTGGCTGCCCCCGGAAATCGAGCGCGACGAGAAAGGATTCATTAAGACCGGAGCGGATGTGGCGAGCGCGCCGGCATGGAAAATCAAACTGCAACCAACTCCACTCGAAACCAGTCTTCCGGGAATTTTTGCCGCGGGCGATGTGCGTTCCGGTTCAATCAAACGTTGTGCCGCTGCTGTTGGCGAAGGCGGGATGGCAGTTGCCGGCATCCAGCTTGCGCTGGTCAGATCCGATCGCGTTGGACGCCATTCGCAAGCAAATCGGGAATAAAAAATCATGGAAGACCGAGGTTGCTCCCATCTCAACGACATTGCGTCCGTCAAACGGCCGGAAATTCGCGAATGTGCCGAGTGTGTGAAAATCGGGGCGCAATGGGTGCATCTCCGCACCTGTCAGCAGTGCGGCGCAACATTATGTTGCGATAGCTCACCAAATCGCCACGCCAGTAAACACGCGCGGTCCGCCGGGCACCCGGTTATCGCTTCCGCGCAACCCGGCGAGCGCTGGTTGTACTGCTATCCCGACGAAGCGTTTTGCGAATACTAATCACCGCTGCGCGGCAAAAATTCCTCGCGCACAATCTTGCCATTCTTGACCGTGTAAACGCCAACTTCGGATAGTTGGAATCGCTTTTTGGAATTTTTGTCCGTCACGTCGGCATCGTACTGCACGACGAATCGATCGTGCGCGACGAATGGGCCATTCGCTTTGAAGCTGTGGACTTGCATATTCTCAAGCCACCAATCGACCTTGCCGCGGACGCCATCCTTTCCTCTTGTCTCGGGCGAACTGCCATCGTTCGTGCGCGCTTCGACGCTCACGATGTCCTTGTCATACAGCGTGTCGAGCGCTTCATGCCACGCTTGTTTGCGGACCAACTCCACTACTTTTTGTGCAACTTCTTCGGTATTCATTTTTCCTCCCTTGTTTAGATCGACAATTACTTGCTCAATAACTTCTCCAATTTGTTGAGGGCGCTGTTCCAGCCTCGGGTGTGACCGTCACGTGATTCTTCGCTTGGCAG
>Ga0209577_10004721_pt1 | contig 12792 bp, 11 predicted proteins | sample GraSoiAngelo_109_FD_185874 | JGI IMG/M metagenome (GOLD analysis project Ga0209577, IMG submission 185874) | Grasslands soil microbial communities from the Angelo Coastal Reserve, California, USA - 14_0903_12_20cm (SPAdes) (version 2) | ecosystem: Environmental > Terrestrial > Soil > Grasslands... | reverse complement strand
GCCCGTTTGACAGCCACGCCGAGCCAGCGCTGGTGCTTCGAGCAAGTGCCGGTCATGCGCCGCGGCAAAATCTTGCCGCGCTCCTGCACAAAGGGCTGGAGCATTTCGACTTTCTTATAGTCGATGAAATCCACTCTCTCGACGCAGAAGCGGCAGACCTTCTTCTTGCGAAAGTACTGCCGTTTGCCCCGGCGGCCTGGAGGTCCGCCTCCTCCCGGCCCGGCTGGTCGTCCCTCGCGCGGCGCTCCCGACGGACCGGAAGCGCGGGTTGTGGGCTGTTGCTCACTCATGGTTTTGATCTCGACTTTCTCTAAGATTGAATATCGTCGCGCTAGCCGGCTGCGGCTTGTTGCTCTGCCGCCGAGCCCCCTGCAGGAGCTGCCGCCAGCTTGCGCGGCCGGCGCCGCGCGCGATGTTCACGATGCGCGACCAGCTTCTGCTGCCGCTTGATCTCCTCGTCCAAACGCACGGTCATATACTTGATGACCGCGTCAGAAACCTTCAGGCGCCGCTCGAGTTCCTTGATCAAGCTGCCTTGCGTGCTATGCAGTGCGAGGTAAACATAGAATCCTTCTCGCTGTTTGGCCACGCGATAAGCCATCTTCCGCGTTCCCCACTTCTCCACCTTCTCCACTTTGCCGCCATGCTCGGAAGCAGTTTGCTCGAGCGTGCTCACGATCTTAGTGATCTCTTCTTCGGGCGTAGTGGGCATACAAATGAAAATCAGATCGTACAAACGTTCGGCCATTTTTCCTCGTTTCGGTGTGCGGCGCCACCAGGCCGCAACACGCTAAATATTGCTTTCGTCTCCGGTTTCGTCTGGCGGAGCAATGCGCCGGTTGAACCGATTCATCGCCGGTGCGATTCCACGCGTCAGGATGAGCTCCACTGCCTCTGTGGCCTGCTCGGTCATCTCTGCCGCCATCTCCAAGTCCGCCTTGCGCATCGGCCTGAGAACATATGCAGCCAGATCGCCCACCGGACGGTCCGGCCGGATGCCCATGCGCACACGCGGGAACTCCCTGCTGCCAATCGTGCTGATGATGGACTTCAAGCCCTTGTGGCTTCCGGCGCTTCCCCGCTGGCGAACCCGCAGCATGCCCCAGGGCAGTGCCACATCGTCATACAGCACGACCATCTCTTCTGGGCTACACGCAAACCGCCCGAGCAAGTCCCGCACCGCGAGCCCGCTCAGGTTCATCATCGTATGCGGCTTGGCCAGCGCGATCTCCTGGCCGGCGAACTGGCCCCGGCCGACCAGCGATTTGGCCTCCGGCCTTTCCACTCGGATCCGCGCGCGTTCGGCGATCGCGTCCACGCCGAGAAAGCCCAGATTGTGCGGCGTCCGCGCATATTCCGGACCGGGATTACCCAGGCCCACGATCAGCCACATTGGCGCGCAAGGAGCACCGCAATTCGCCACGCCCCGCCGAACATCGAGAGTCTCGGCCGGCTACTTCTTGGCCTTTTCCTTCTCCTCGGCTGCGGGCGCAGCGGCGACCTCTTCCCCTTCTTCGGCTTCCTTCTTGCCCTTCTTGATGACTTCGGGCTCGGCCGGCGCGGCGGCTTCGGCTGCTGCGGCTTCGGCCGGCTTCTCTTCCTCGGCGCGCAACGCCACGACGTGCGCCACCACGCGTTGCGGATCGCTCAGCAACTTGATTTTCGCAGCGTCAATCGGCAGATCGCCCACGCGCAATTGTTTGCCAATCATCAATTCGCTCACGTCCACACGGATTTCCCCCGGGATATCCGAGGGCAGGCATTCGACCTCCACTTCGCGCGTAACCATCTCGAAGATGCCGCCCTGCAGCTTCACGCCTTGCGGCTCGCCGAAGGTATGCACCGGAACCATGACGTGGATGCGGACGTCCATGGCCACGCGCAACAAATCCACGTGCAGAAGGGAACCGAGCAGGGGATCGACCTGCCAGTCTTTCAGCATGGCCGGTTGATCCCCCGTGGGCAGCTTCACCTTGAAGATGGTGTTGTGGCCGGATTCCGAGCGCAGAATAGCGGCGAGCTGTTTCGTATTCACGGCTAGTGTGACCGACTTGCCGTCACCACCGTAGAGTACACCCGGCACCTGGCCCTGGCGGCGCAGACGCCGCGCCGCATTTTTGCCGCGATCATCGCGCGGCCTGGCTTCGACAGTAATTTGGTCCATGTTCTTCCTCTCAAACTGGTAACTCTAGATAAAAAGCTCGCTGATGGATGTCTCCTCGTGAATGGAGCGAATCCCGCGCGCCAGCAACTCCGCCACGCTCAGGACCTTGATCTTGCGCAGCTTGCGCGCGGCTTCACAAAGCGGCAGCGAATCAGTGACCACAATTTCAGAGATCGGCGAACGGCACAGGCGCTCCACCGCGGGACCCGAAAGCACCGGATGTGTGCATGCCGCGAAAACTTCGGTGGCCCCTTCATTCAACAAAGCTTCGGCAGTCTTCACCAGCGTTCCCGCCGTATCGATGATGTCATCAATGATCAGCGCCGGCCGGCCACGCACATCGCCGATCAGGTGCATCACCTCACTGACGTCCACGTCCACGCGGCGCTTATCCACGATGGCCAGCGGCGCATCGAGTCTCTTGGCAAATGAGCGCGCCCTTTCCACGCCGCCCGCATCGGGCGAAACCACCGTGACCTCCTGCAGCTTGCGTTGCTTGTAATACTCCACCAGTACCGGCGAGGCATTAAGATGATCCACCGGTACGTTGAAATAGCCCTGAATCTGCGGCGCATGCAGATCCAGCGTCAGCGCGCGGCTGGCGCCCGCCGTTTCCAGCAAATCCGCCACCAGCTTGGCGGAAATCGGAACCCGTGGCTTATCTTTGCGATCTTGCCGCGCATAGGCGTAATAAGGCACCACGGCCGTCACGCGCCAGGCCGAAGCGCGTTTGAATGCATCGATCATAAGCAGCAGCTCGAACAGATGATGATCGACCGGATCGGCGCATGTCTGTACCACAAACACATCCGCGCCGCGAACATTCTCCAGAATCTGAAAATAGATCTCGCCATCGCTGAACCGGCCCAGCTTCGCGCCCCCGACATCCACGCGCAAATAGCTGCAGATGCGCTGGGCGAGTTCCGGGTACGCGCTTCCGGCAAAGATCTTGAACTTTTCGTCGATCAAATCCGTCCACCGAGCCACAACGCCTTAGAGCCTGCTCGGCCCGCCTGCGCCAGGGCCCCACAAGGCACGGGTGTAGGCCTTGCGCGAGAGTGTGCTGCAAAGGAAGACCTGGTCTTCCGGAAACAAACGAGCGGATCGGCGCGCCTGCGCTGGGTTTGGGAATATTCCAAACACCGCCGAACCGCTACCCGCCAGCGCGGCTTCCGCAGCTCCTCCCCGGAGCAATACTCGGCGAATCCGAGCTAGCCGAGGATACCGCCGGAAGACAACCGTCTCGAACTCGTTCGAGAGATGATCTTCCTGTGGGCTCCAGCACAGAGCGCAGAAACTCCATAGTCTAGGGTTGTCAGGATTCTTTGTCAATCTGCGATCCAGCCAGCCGTAGGCATCGCTAGTTCTGACCGCAATGTCTCGCGGCGCGACCACCAACAGAGTTTGCCGCTGGCCATCGGGCAGAGGATAGACTTCGTCACCGCGGCTGGTTCCCAAGGCCCGGCCACCGAAGAGGAAGAAAGGTACGTCCGCACCCAGCCCGGCTGCAATCTCCAGCAATTGCTCGGGAGCGATGCGCCGTTTGGTAAGCCGCGACAAGCCCGCCAAGGTTGCGGCGGCATCGCTCGAACCGCCTCCCAAACCGCGAGCGACCGGGACGCGTTTGTTCAGAGTGATGCGGACTCCACCAGGGAATCGCACATGGCGACGGAAGGCTTCTGCGGCGCGCCAGACTAAATTGTCCCGTTGCGAGCCCGCAGCCAAGACGGAGTCGCTGAGGATATCCAGTTCAATGCCACGATTCCGGCTGCGCTCCAGCTGCAAAGTATCGTGAAGGCTAATGGACTGAAAGATGGTGCGCAGCTCATGGTAGCCGTCGGCGCGCCGTGCCAGCACGTCCAAGCGCAGATTCACCTTCGCAAAAGCTGGCACTCGGATCGATGGCATGCCGCGGGTCAGTGCGGGTTTTCTACGGCGGGAGACTTCTGCTGCGCCAGGTGGCGCCTCACACTGGAAATCTTCTGTTCCAGTTCCGCTACTTTGTCTTCCTCGAATTCGGCTGGCACGACACGATGCCATTCCGCCACTGACTTTTCCCATTCCACGGCAGCCTGTTCGGTGCGCCCGCTCTTGGCGAGCACGTCGCCCAGGTGGCTGAGCATGGTCGGATCGTGCGAATCGCGATCAATCGCTTTGCGGATGTAACTTTCTGCCTGGGGCAATTTGTTTTGCTTGTAGAAAATCCAGCCCATACTGTCGAGGTAGGCGGCATTAGAAGGATCGACATCCAGAGCGCGTCGCAGCATATCGGCAGCTTCGTCCAGCCGCACGCCGCGATCGGCGAGCATATAGCCGAAATAGTTGAGCGCCGACGCGTTTTGAGGATTGATCGCCAGAACGCCCTTGAAAGCCTGTTCGGCCTGTTCGTACTTCTTCTGCCGTTCGTACATGCCGCCGAGCAGGAAGCCTACCGTCTCTTTATCGGTGGGATTCTGCGCAAGCTTTTCCGCTGAGCGTACGGCCTTTTCCGCATCGCCAAAACGCCGGCTCTCGGTATAGACCTGTGCGAGATTGGAATAAATCTCCACATCACTGGGTGCGTTCTGGAGCAGGGGCTGCAAAGTCTGTGCAGCCAGATCGGGCTGTTTATTTTCGCCGAAGAGGATCGCTTGACTGATCAAGAGTCGACGGTCGCGCGGATGTTCGCTCAGCGCTTTGCTGGTTTCGTCGAAAGCGCGCGGAAGATCGCGGTTGGCGCGATAGGTGTCAATGATGAGCATACGGGCGCGAAGATCTTCTTCCGGTCCCAGGCGTACCATTTCCTCAAACGTATTGATGGCCGCCGAATAGTTTTGTTCGTCGCGATACAGTTGCCCGAGCAACTGATAGAGAATTCCCAGAGAGCGGCGGCGCGCTGGCGCGAACTCAGATTCCGCCTTCACTGCCGCGACCGCAGTGGAAAGGACGCGCACGGCTTCATCGTAGTGCTCTTCGGCTTCGTAGACCGCAGCTTCGTTATAGACCACTTCCAGATTTCCCGGAGCCAGCCTCTTGGCCAGCAGAATCTCCTCCTCCGCTTTATCGAACTGGCGCAGCCGGCGGTAAATTTCGGAAATTCGCAGGTGGTTATTGGCGCTGTCGGGTTCCAGATCTACTAGCCTCTGATACTCCGTGAGCGCATCGGTGTACCTCGCTTGCTCATACAGAGATTGGGCCAGGTGCCGCCGATGTTCCGCCTGGTCCGGCTCCAGGGCCACCGCCTGCCGATACGCTTGCTCCGATTTGCCGCGTTGTTGTATCTGCTGGTAGGCGTCGCCGAGCCGGTCGTAGAGCTCCGCGTTGGGAGCACGTTGTACAAATGATTCCAGCAACGAAATTGCTTGCTGCGGGTTACTGTGGTCCAGGAAGAGCTGCGAGAGCTGCTCGACCGCTCCCTTATTTTGAGGATCTCTTACCAGCACTCCCCGAAGCACCTGCTCGGCCTGGTCGTCTTGATTGTCCAGACGCAACAGCCGCGCCAGCCACAATGTCGACTCGCCGTCGGTCGAATCCAGGCGCAGGATTTCGCGCAACTGACCGATCGCGGCCGTGATGGTCTGCTGCTGCTCGGACGAATTGTTCAGATCACCGAGGAAACGGATATAGATGCGTGCCAGCAGACGGCGCGCGGAAATATCATTGGGATCGCGGCGAATAAGCTCTTCCGCTTCGTTTACCGCTTCTCGGGAGCGGTGCGCAAGAAAATAAACCTCGGCGAGGTCCTCACCGATTTCCGGGCTGGACGGATCAATGGCGTACGCTTTCTTATAAAAATCGATGGCTCTTGCGGCATCTTCGGCGTGCCCGGAGGAGGCAAACTCCTGCTCGTAGAGATGCCCCATGGTTACGTTGTAGTAGGCCTGGGCGCGCTGATCTGGTGAGACGGCGCCTTGGGCAGCTCGCGGTTGGTCCTGAGCCAGCACCACACTACCCAGGGCGCCACAAATTAGGACCACCAACGTCAGAAATCGCGGTTTCATGGAAGCCTCAGAACTGTCGATTATCACACGAGTTCGCTCATGCTCAAAGCACCCCGACATTCGGCCGTTCCACCTCTGCCACTTCCTGTCGGATGCTTCTGAGCAGCCGAAGGTGTCTTCGCTTGTTGCCGGGCCCTAGCTTTTGGCCGCCCCAGGATGCCAATTTTCACCGGGATTTATCTTTGCACGGGAAATAGCGATTCTGAATGGCTCGTTAGCTGTGCCGAGTTTAATGACGAAAATGCCGAGCGCCCGTAAATACCATGGCCAGCCCTAACTGGTCAGTAGCGGCGATGATCTCTCGGTCGCGCACGGAGCCGCCCGGTTGTATGAACGCCGTAGCCCCTGCGCGTGCGGCCTCCTCCACTCCGTCGGGAAACGGAAAAAAGGCATCCGAGGCAACAGCACTGCCGGCCAGCGATTCCTGCGCCTTCAGAACCGCGATCTTCACCGAATCCACGCGGCTCATCTGACCCGCACCGATACCCAGAGTGCGGCTGGCTCGCGCGAAGACAATGGCGTTCGATTTAACGTGCTTCGCGACCTTCCAGCCGAATAACAGATCCCGCAGCTCCTCGCGGCTCGGTTGGCGTTTGGTAACCACCTTCAGATCCGATTCCGCGATGGTGAGTGTATCGGGCTCCTGCACTAAAATGCCACCCGATATGCGTTTCAGATCCCACACGGGCTTCATTTTTCTGGGAGCGGCGCTCACCTGCATCAGACGAAGATTCTTTTTCCCGGCCAGCGTCTCACGCGCCGCGTAATCGTACCCGGGCGCGACAATGCATTCGACAAAAAGCTTGGCCACCTCCGCAGCGGTCTCGGCATCCACAATGCGGTTGAGAGCCAGCACACCACCAAACGCCGAAACGGGGTCGCAACCGAACGCCTGTCGATAGGCCTCTGCCAGGGTCTTCTGTTCCGCCGTGCCGGAGGGATTGTTGTGCTTCACAATCACGCATGCCGGATCGACAAATTCCTGCACCAGAGACCAGGCCGCATCCAGATCAACGAAATTGTTGTAAGAGAGCTCCTTGCCTTGAAGTTGCTCTGCCGCTGCCAAACCTGATGCGGGGAGCCCGGTCGGAATATAGAGGGCGGATTTCTGATGCGGATTCTCGCCATAGCGCAACGCGGCGTGCCGCGATAATTCCAAATGCAGTTGCGCGGGCAAGTCCGGCCGTTCACCCAAAATCACCGCGTTATCGGACACGCCGAGCCGCTCGAGTTCGCTGGCAATCAAGCTGTCGTACCGCGCCGTCATGGCGAAGGCTTTGCGCGCCAAGGCCAATCGTGTCTCCAATGACCAATCGTGGCGTTCCGAAAATTCGTCCAGGAGTCCGCTATAGTCGCCCGGATCGGTGACCACCGCCACACTCTCGAAGTTCTTCGCTGCTGAACGCACCATGGCTGGCCCGCCGACATCGATGTTTTCGACGAGGTCTTGGGTCGAAACGCCCGGCCTAGAGGCGGTGGCTTCAAACGGGTATAGGTTAACCACCACCAGATCCACGGGAGCAATTCCGTGTCTGCGCGTCTCCTCGCCGTCTTCGGGACGATTTCGGCGGAACAAAATCCCGCCATGCACTTTCGGGTGCAAGGTCTTGACGCGCCCACCCAGCATCTCCGGCCAGCCGGTCATCTCCGCGACTTCTCGAACCGTTATGCCGGATTCGCGCAGCAGCTTGGCCGTACCCCCAGTCGAGACCACCTCTACGCTGGCTCGCTCGAGAGCACGCGTGAACTCCACGATTCCTGATTTTTCGTGAACGCTGACCAGAGCCCGCTCTATTGGCACAGACTACACTCCACTTGGAGATGGAAATTGACGAAGACGAATTGTAGCGCGCTCCCGGCAAAAGTCACTTCTTTCAGCAGGAACGCGTCCTAACAGGAGTGGCTTCGCGCCGGAAACAAACTCGAGCCGAGCTTTCGCAGGTTAACAAAGAAGACGCTGCCAAAGTTTGAGGAGGCGAATTTCGGGTCGCGGACCAGGCGATCAGCTCTTCACACGAGCCTTCAGCCGCGCTTTGCCGTTTTCCACGCTGACCAGGAATTCGATTTTCTGGTCCCGCTGTTTGCGGATTTGTTCGGATTTCTGCAGCAGGAATTTCTCGAACTTCTCTCGGGAGAGCCGGTCGACGGACTCGCCGGAGCTATGCAGAGCCTCACGAAACGCACGGTAGAGCTCATCCACCTTATCGGATTCCCGTTCCAGATCGGAGCAAGTGATGGCTATTAAGGGCGGGGAGGCGGCCGGGCGAGAGCGGGCGCGCTGGACTTCAATCGCTCGCGCCGCCGCGCCGAAATGCCGCTCCACTGTCCCGTCCTCGCGTTTCCGCATCCTCTTGTGGAAAATCTCGCGGTACTTGGCGTAAGTCTGGGCCAAATTCCCATATCGAAATCGTTGTCCGTAGTTCATTTGCGCGGCACGGTCGCCGTAGCGTTTGATGACTTGCTCGATCCGCCATTCGATATCGGCGGGCGGGCGTTTTTTGCCACCGCCGAAATATTGCTCAAATTCGATCTTGAGCTGGCGAATGTCCCGCTCGAGGCGAATCAAGTCTTCGTCAGTCTGGTTTGTGGGCATTGGTGCAGGAGGAGTTTTTATGCTAGAAGACGCGCGCGACTGCGTCAATTGCCCCTTGGTTCCTTGCTCCCTATCAGGCACGGCGGCGGTCGGTCTACTAGGTTGCTCTGCGGGCGAAGCCTATGCTGAAATGCCATGCTATGAGTTCTGCAGCCGATGCCGCTCGCGATCAGCGCATGGTACTGCTCCGCAAGATTCCGCCGGTAGACGAACTGCTGGGCTTGCCTGCGCTTGCGGAACTTGCGGCTCGCGTCGGTCGCGACCTCGTCGTCGACGCGGCGCGAACCGCCCTCGAACGGATTCGCGACGACATTTCCCGGGGTCTCGCGAGCGGCTCGCCAGAACCACAGGCCATTGCCGCACAGATCGTCAGCAACGTGGCTGGGCTGCTGAAGCCCTCGTTGCGAGGCGTGATTAACGCCACAGGCGTGATTCTGCACACGAACTTGGGCCGCGCGCCGCTCGCCGAAGCAGCCATCGAGCACATCCGCCAGACGGCGGGACAGTACACCAATCTCGAATACGACATTGCCGCGGGCACCCGAGGCCGAAGGGATGTGCACACCGGCTCGCTGCTGGCCCGCGTGACTGGCGCGGAGGCCGCCTGCGTGGTGAACAATAACGCCGCCGCGGTGTTTCTCGCGCTCGCCTCTCTCGCTCGCGGAGGCGAAGTCATCGTTTCGCGCGGCGAACTCATCGAGATCGGCGAATCGTTTCGCATCCCCGATATTATGGCGGAGAGCGGCGCCGTTCTGCACGAAGTCGGCACAACGAACCGCACTTGTATCGGCGATTACGAACACGCCATCAACGAGCGCACGCGGCTCCTGCTGCGCGTGCACCGCTCGAATTTTGCCATCCTGGGCTTTACCGCGCGACCCGCGCTTGCCGAACTTGTCGAACTCAGCCAGCACACGGGCATAGCGCTCTACGAAGACCTGGGCTCCGGATGCCTGGCCGATCTCGGCCCGCAAGGCTTCGCCGAACCGGTGGTAGACGCAAGCATTAAGGCGGAGGTGGACCTGGTGTCGTTTAGCGGTGACAAATTGATGGGCGGGCCGCAAGCCGGCATTCTGGCCGGCCGGCGCGAACTCATCGCGCGTCTGCGCAAACACCCGCTGTTTCGCGCTCTGCGCGTCGATAAACTCGTGATCGCTGCGCTCGAAGCGACTTTACTCGCTTACCTGCGCTGCGATTTCGATTTCCTGCCCGCGCTGCAAATGATACGGGCGAGCGCCGCTGAAATCGGGGGGCGCGCTCGCAAAATTGCTCAAGAACTGAAGCCGGTTGCGGCCTCGGCGCAGGCCCAAGTGGAGATCGCGGACGGGCAATCGGTGATCGGCGGAGGCTCGACCCCGGCCGAGTATTTGCCGACGCGCCTACTGCACATCAGCAGCGCGAAATATTCGGCCACTCAACTGGAGGCAAGGTTGCGCACCGGCACCAAGATTGCGGGCGCGGAGCACACACCCGTGCTCGCGCGCGTCTCCGAGGATCGGCTGGTGCTGGACCTGCGCACGGTTTTCGCTTCACAGGAAACAGCCCTTATCCGGGCGCTCACCGCCGCTTTGAACTAAGCTGCCTCTTACGCCCAAGAAAATTAGCGCTCGCTCGATCTTTCATCGCGGGCGACTTTGGCTTCGGCCATGATTTTTTCGATCTCGTCCACGCTTCGGGGCAGGCGCGCCGTGAGAAGTTTATAGCCGGTGGGGGTAATCAGCACATCGTCTTCGATGCGCACGCCGATTCTTTCTTCTGGGATATAAACGCCGGGCTCCGCAGTGACCACCATGCCTGGTTCGAGCGGGCGGCTGGGATCGCCGGCATCGTGCACTTCGAGGCCAATGTGGTGCCCCAACCCATGAGTGAAGTAACGGCCCAGGCTGCGTCCATCCCGATCTGCGCCATGCGTATTGATGTAGTCGTAAGCAACTTTGAAGAGGCTATTGGAACCCTGCCGACCCAGCGTCGCCCCCGGCTTCATTGCGGCCAGCACGGCATTCTGCGCGCCGAGCACGATGTCATAGATTTCTCGCTGGCGCCCTGTGAAATGGCCGTTTGCGGGCAGTGTGCGGGTGATGTCAGCGGTGTAGCCGGAATACTGGCCGCCCACATCTATCAGGACAACATCGCCATCCTGAATCAGGGCGTCCAGTTGGTTGAAATGCAAAATCGTGGAGTGCAGGCCGGTCCCGACGATGGGCGCGTAAGCCTCCGTCTCGCACCCGCCATAGGCGTGGATCTCCACCATGCGAGCGGCGACCTGATATTCGTAAAGGCCTGGCCGAACCATACGCGTGGCCGCAAGCTGTGCGTCCATGGAAAGCTCGATGGCTTTCGTGAGTAGCGCGATTTCGCCGGGCGTTTTGATCTGACGCATCGCGCCGATGGCGGCCGCTGCATCCCGCACGGCAATTCCCGGCGCCGCCTGTGTGATCCATGCGGACCATTCTCGCGCATGCGGATAGCCGGTGTCCTCCGCATGAGGCGCGAGCGTCCATATCTCGTGGTAGCTTTGCGCCAAATCGGTGAGGTGCGACTTTAGATTCGAGAAAGCTTCGATGGCGGCAAATCCAGTCTTTTTTTGAACATCCGCATCGGTGGGTCCCATCCGGGGACCGTTCCATTTTTCCTCTTCAGATTTGCGAGGCGGCAGAAATAAGATTTCGTTCGCTCCCTTCCAGCTTTTCTCCGCAGTCCCGGAGGGGACGAGCAAAAGCGCGGCGCCTTCTTCGTTGTGGCCGGTCAGATAGTAGAAATTCGGTTCCTGCAGGAAGACGTAAGAAGGCGAGGAGTTCTCGCGGCCGGTGTAGCCGAATAGCAGCACGGGCGCACTGAGCTGCGCGACGAGATGTGCGCGGCGTTCGGCGTAGACGCCATTCGGTTCGCGTTCTCGTGCATCCAGAAGGAGGGCCAGCGGCGCCGACAGCGTCGTAAGCACCAGGGCAAAAACAGCGATGGGGCGAATTGCTCGCCGAGGTCTCAGGGCCTTAGGCATGGCGCCGCTCCCGGAGGGGCGCAACGCGCTGCGCAACTTTCTTAACCGGCGAAAGCTCATCGTGTGCGTGACTTTCGCCAGACGATGCCAGACGGTCGAGCGCGTCGCCGCTTAGTCGAAACGTGGTCCATTCATCCATGGGAACGGCTCCCAGATCCTGATAAAATTCCATAGCTTGTTCGTTCCAGTTCAGCACGGACCATTCCAGGCGTCCGCAGCCGCGTTCCCGGCCGAGACGCGCGAGAGTGAGGAGAAGCGCTTTGCCGACGCCGCGGCCGCGAAATTGATGCTCGACGAAGAGATCCTCGACGTAAATGCCAGGTTGGCCCCTAAAGCTCGAAAACGTGAAGGAATAGACAGCGAAGCCGGCGGGCTCATCGCGGACATATGCGAGGATCGCTTCGGCGACCGGACGCGCGCCAAAAAGCGCCGCGCGCAAGTCCGCTTCCGTGACCGTAGCTTCGCTCGAGATATCCCCGTGCTCCGCCAATTTTCTTATGAACTCGAGAACCAGCGGCACGTCGGATTCTTGGACAGAGCGGATTTGCAGGTCCGTGTTAGAAGGCATGGTTGGATTCTCGCAAAAGCCTTCGGCGGACGCCAGCGCTACTTCAGGAACATAATATACGCAGTTATTTTCGAACCCATCTTCAGGGCTCCATTCCCGGTTCGATATCAAGAAATCTTAGATAAGCCGTGATCGAATAGACCTCAAAGCGTGCGTACTTGGCGCAGCGCTCGGGACGCCGCAGGGTGTCTCCCTTCCTTCAGTTTGAGAGTAATGGTAGGTTCCAGCGGAGGGCAGGCTTCGTCCTGCGGTGACACCTATGCACGAGAGCTTTGTATTTGCGGATCTTCGGGAACTGTTCGCGAAAGCGAATGAAGAGAAGTCTGGCGATCAACTGGCTGGCATTGCGGCTCGCTCGGAGCGAGAGCGGGTGGCAGCGAAGCGCCGGCTCGCCGATCTGTCGCTCGATGAAATTCTTCGGCAACCCCTGATTGCTCCAGATGACGATGACGTAAGCCGCTTGATCCTTGATACGCACGAGGCGGATAG
>Ga0209577_10004719_pt1 | contig 12793 bp, 10 predicted proteins | sample GraSoiAngelo_109_FD_185874 | JGI IMG/M metagenome (GOLD analysis project Ga0209577, IMG submission 185874) | Grasslands soil microbial communities from the Angelo Coastal Reserve, California, USA - 14_0903_12_20cm (SPAdes) (version 2) | ecosystem: Environmental > Terrestrial > Soil > Grasslands... | reverse complement strand
GCTACGTGATCTCGATGGGGTCGTGCGCGACCTGCGGCGGACCGTTCTACTACGACAACTACTCGATCCTCAAGGGCATTGACCAGGTCATCCCCGTCGACGTGTATGTGCCGGGGTGTCCGCCGCGGCCGGAGGCGCTGATCGAGGGGATCCTCAAGCTCCAGGAAAAGATCAAGCGCGAGCCCATCCTCCGGCAGCAGGCCGCCGCGGCGCTGCGGGGGGCCTAGAGGCAACGGGCATGGCGCTGCGGACCGAAGAGCTGATGCTCAACATGGGTCCCCAGCACCCCAGCACCCACGGGGTGCTGCGCCTGGTCGTCACCCTGGACGGCGAGAACGTCATGGACGTGCAGCCCGACATCGGGTACCTCCACTCCTCGGTCGAGAAGATGATGGAGCACCGGACCTACGTGCAGAACGTCGCCCTGGTCGACCGGGGGATGGACTACCTGATCGCGCTCAACAACGAGCAGGCGTACTGCCTCGCAGTGGAGCAGCTCGCGGGCATCGCGCCGCCGGACCGCGCCCGGTACATCCGGGTCATCTTCAACGAGCTGAACCGGATCGCCAGCCACCTGGTCTGGCTGGGCACGTGGGCGATCGATCTCGGGGCCACGACCGTGTTCCTCTGGTGCTTCCGCGAGCGGGAGATGATCCTGGACCTCTTCGAGAAGGTCACCGGCGGCCGGCTGCACCACGTCTACTACCGGCTCGGCGGCGTCTACGCCGACCTGCCGGAGGGCTGGGTCGAGCAGTGCGGCGCCTTCCTCGACTACTTCCTCCAGCGCGTCGATGAGTACGAGACGCTCCTGACCAAGAACCCCATCTTTCTCGCGCGCACCAAGGGGGTCGGCACGATCAGCCGGGCCGACGCGATCGCCATGGGCGCCTCCGGCCCCGTGGCCCGCGCCAGCGGGGTGGCCTACGACGTGCGCAAAGCGGCGCCGTACGAAGTCTACGACAGGATGGAGTTCAACGTCCCGGTGCTCACCGACGGCGACTGCTACGCCCGGTACCTGGTGCGCCTGACGGAGATGCGGGAGTCGGTCCGGATCCTCCGGCAGGCGCTGCTCAACCTCCCCGGCGGCGAGATCCGGGCCCGGGTCCCGATGACGATGAAGGCGCCCCGCGGGGAGATCTACGTCCACACCGAGTCGCCCCGGGGCGACCTCGGCATCCACCTCGTCAGCGACGGCGGCGAGACCCCGTACCGGGTGAAGATCCGGGCCCCGTCCTTCAGCAACCTCTACGCCTTGACCGAGATGATGAAGGGATGGAAGATCGCGGACGTGATCGCGATCCTGGGAAGCATCGACATCGTGCTCTCGGACGTCGACCGCTAGGGGGAGTGAGATGCCGCTGGTGACCCGCGCCGCCCGGGCTGTGACCGCGCTCGCCACGGGGCTGGCGCTGAGCTTCCGGGTGATGCTGCGCCGCAAGGTCACGGTGAAGTACCCGATCGACAAGGTGGACGTCTCCAACCGGTTCCACGGGCTGCTGGCGCTGCCGATCGATCCCGAGACGGGCAAGGACCTCTGCATCATCTGCTTCCAGTGCGAGCGCATCTGCCCGGACCGGTGCATCCACATCGAGGCGGAAGGGAAGGGCAAGGAGCGGGTCCTCACCCGGTTCGACATCGAGATGGACAAGTGCTGTTACTGCGGGTACTGCGTGGAAGTCTGCCCGACCGAGGCGATCGTGTTCGTGCCGCACTACGAGGCCTCCACGTACAACCGCGACCAGCTGCTGTACAACCTCGACGACCTCCATCGGGCCGCCCCCAAGGAGCCCATCGCCCGCGGCATCATCGGCGGGAGGGTCCCGTGACCCCGGACCAGATCGCGCAGCTGCTGGCGCGCTTTCCCCGTACCCGCGATCTCATCGCCGAGCAGCAGGGCGAGGACGCGAAGGCCGACGCCGAGTGGGCGGCCAAGGAGCGGGAGTGGCAGGCGGCCGCCGAGGCGGCGAAGGCCGAGGGCAAGCCCGCCCCGCGCCCGCTGAAGCGCGAGGAGTCCAAGGTCTACCACCACCACGGCCCGACGGTCCAGGTGGCCCGGGAGGACATCCTGGAGGTCTGCCGGTGGCTGCGCGACACGCCGGAGCTGGACATGGCCTACCTCTCCTTCATCTCCGCGATCGACTGGCCCGATCGCTTCGAGATGGTCTACCATGTGGCATCGCTCTCGCGGGGCCACGGGCTCATGCTGAAGGTGCCGGTCCCGAAGGACGACGCGCGCATCCCGTCGGTCATCGAGGTGTGGCGCGGCGCCGACTGGCACGAGCGGGAGGCGTTCGATCTCTTCGGGATCGTGTTCGAGGGGCACCCCAATCTCCGGCGCATCATGATGAGCGCCGACTGGAAGGGCCACCCGCTGCGCAAGGACTACGTGTACGAGGATCCCCAGTGGCTCGTGGACATCGCGACCCAGCGGCAGCGCGAGATCGCCGCCACGGGCGAAGCGTGGGAAGGGCGCGGGCCGCGCGCGTAGACATTCGCCCGGGACTTTATCCGACCTTTACACAGGCGGCCTAGCATGAAAAGCGGCCCCGCGGCGCTCGCGCGGCGGCCCGGAGACGGACGCGAGGTGATTCGCCGTGAGATGGGCTGACCTGAGACGAGGGTTTTGGGCAGGGACCGCCGGCGGCGTCGCGGCGCTGGCCGCGCTGTTCGCCTACCGGTTCGCGACGGGCACGCCGACGCTGCCGGAAGCCCTGGCCGAGCGCATGATCCGCCTGCTCCCCTATCAGGTCTTCGCGCTGTTCCTGGCGAAGCTGCAGCATCTGGCCAAGCCCCTGGGGTTCGTGATGGCCATCATCACGAGCGTGATCGGGTTTGGGCTGGGCGGCGCGCTCTTCGTCCGCGTCACCCGCGGGACCCGCCGCGCGCGTCCGGTGCTCGGTCTGGCGATCGCGGTCGTCACCTGGGCCTTCTTGACCTACGGCTTCCTCCCGTTCATCGAGGGCGGCATCCTCGGTATCCCCCTGACCGTTGCGGTCCCCTCTCCCGCCCTGCCGATGGCGCTGGCCAGCGCCGTCTACGCGGCCGTGCTGGTGCTGCTGGCGGGGGTCCCCGGCGGGCAGAGGAGCGATCCGGCTGGCCGCCGGCCCGTGGAGGGCGCGCGGGGGATCACGTCCCACCCGGGTGAGTCCCGCGCCGTGACGGGCGAGGCCGGGCGGAGGGCCTCGCCGGATGCGGTCTCCCGGCGCGACGCGCTCCGGCGCTCGGCGCTGGTGCTCGCCGCTGCGGCGGCGGGGAGCCGGTGCGCCGCGTGGATCGCCGGCGGTGCTTCGCGGGTGGCCGCGGCGGCCGCCCGGACGTTTATGCTGCTCAGGGGGATGCCGGAGGAGGTCACGCCGGCCGGCCGGTTCTACCAGGTCTCGAAGAACTTCTTCGACCCGACGGTGGACGCCGCGAAGTGGTCCCTCGAAGTCAAGGGGCTGGTCGCGAAGCCGCTCAAGCTAACGTTCGACGAGTTCAAGAAGGCGGCGCCGGCGGTGGAGCGGTACCAGACCTTCGAGTGCATCAGCAATGAGATCGGCGGCGATCTCATCGGGAACGCCAGGTGGAAGGGCGTCCGCATCAAGGACATCCTGGCGCTGGCGCAGGTCCGGCCCGGCGCCCGGACGGTGATCTGGCACGCGGCGGACGGATTCACCGAGTCGCTGCCGCTGGACATCGCCGCGGACGGAGAATCCCTGCTCGCCTACGAGATGAACGGCGAGCCGATCCCGCAGAAGCACGGCGCCCCGGTCCGTGTGCTGCTGCGCAATCGCTACGGCATGAAGCAGCCCAAGTGGCTCACCGCCATCGAAGTCACGGATCGAGAGTACGCGCGCACCCAGGGGTACTGGGAGCAGCAGGGGTGGGACCACGAGGCGATCGTCAAGACCAACAGCGCGTTCCGCGTCGAGACCAAGGACGGCGCGGCGCTCGCGCTTGGCGGATGGGCGTTCGCCGGCAGCCGAGGCATCTCGAAGGTGGAGGTCAGCCCCGACGGCGGTAAAACCTGGATCCCGGCGGCCGTGAAAGAGCCGCTCGGGCAGAACTGCTGGCAGTTTTGGTCGTTGCTCTGGACCCCCCCCAGCACCGGCGACTACTTTATCCAGGTCCGGGCGGCAGACGGGGAAGGCCGCACGCAGCCCGCGGAGCAGAAGCCGACGCTGCCGGACGGCGCGCAGGGGTACCACACCGTGAAGGTGCACTTCGGGTAGCGGGGTCTTTCCGGAGGGCCCCCGCAATGGCCGCGGCCAGCCCATCCGGATTCTCAAAGTTTGGCCGGTCGGTGATGTTTGGAACCACTTGGATCTCGTTTCCTTCCGCCGCGAGCGCTGACGCCCGCTCTGTTTCCGCCTCCTCAGGGCCTACGATGTAGAGGGGATAGACTTGCACTTTCTCTGGATGTGTATTACACTATAGTATGACAACTCCTGAGCCATGCGAGGGCACAAATGGCCACGAGTGTGCGCCTAGATCCAGAGACAGAGCGTTCGCTGACACGGCTGGCGAGATCATCAGGACGGAGTAAGTCGGCGATCATCCGGGATGCAATCTTGCGCTTGAGCGAGGAGACTGCGGGAGCGCCCGCCGGCCCGACCTTCCATGACAAGATCGCGGACGTCGTCGGTATTGTGAACCGTGGAAGGGGAAGCCGGGCGGCGAGGAGTGAAGAGCTGCTACGGGCGATGTTCGCCTCAAGACGTGCGAAGCGGTGAGGCAGGTTCTGATTGACGCGGGTCCCCTGGTAGCCCTCCTGGACGAGGGGGATCGAGACCATCGACGATGCGTCGAGGCGTCGAAGCACCTGATTGCGACCGCATTGACTACGTGGCCGGTGGTCACTGAAGCAATGTATCTTCTCTCGGATGCGCCGGTGGCGCAAGATGCATTGCTTGCAAAGATCGAGGGTGGTGGTGTTCGGCTTGCCGGGCTGGATGGGAAAGATGTTCCCGCCATGCGTCGATTGATGCAGAAGTTTCGGGAACTGCCGATGGATTTCGCCGATGCCACTCTTGTCCGAGTCGCGGAGCGTGAGGGGATTCAGGAGGTCTTCACCCTTGACCGCCGCCACTTTGTTGTCTATCGACCGGCCAGGGGCCAAGCGTTCACGATTATTCCGTAGATAGGCTAGCGCACCGCCGGGCCCGCCGTCTCTGCCGGCTTGAGAATCGCGGCCTGCGCCGCTCTTCTGCGGCGCTCCTGGGACTGTTTCCTCCGCCGCAACTTCCCGGATTGTTTGAGCCGCCTGATCCTCCGCACTCGTCGCACGCGCGCATCGCCCCTTTGCCTGGGAAGTTCGCGGGAGTCGTCTTCACCGCCGCACAGTTGCGTCCCTCCGTTTTCCGGACGGCGGCAATTGCCAAACAAGCGTTCTGAGCCGCGAGGGGAGATTTGGGGTCATATCGAAGTAATATTGAGAGAAGCTCCCGGCTGCTGCCAAGACGAGACTCTGGGAGGATAACCGGATGGCCACGCTCACGCGTCGAGATTTCATCAAGTGGACGGGGGTGGGCGCCGGAACGCTCGCCCTTTCGGAACTTGGGTTCGACCTCGCCCAGGCCTACTCGGTCCGCCAAACCCTGCGCATCGCCGGGGCGACCCAGGCCCATTCCATCTGCCCGTACTGCGCCGTCGGGTGCTCGCTCCTGGCGTACACGCGGAAAGAGGCCGACGGGACCACGAGGCTGCTGCAGATCGAAGGGGACCCGGACAGCCCCGTGAACGAAGGCCGCCTGTGCCCCAAGGGCGCCACCGCGATGGATCTGGCCATCTCCACCCGTCGGGTCGAGCGACCCCTGTACCGGGCCCCGGGCGCGTCCACCTGGCAGCAGGTGTCCTGGGACTTCGTCCTCGACAAGGTGGCCCAGAACATCAAGGCGACGCGCGACCGGACATTCGTCACCACGGACGCGGCCGGCAACGTGGTCAACCGGTGCGAGGGCCTCGCGTTCGCCGGCGGGGCGGCGTTCAGCAGCGAAGAAGGGTACTTCGCCACCAAGGTGATGCGCGGCCTCGGCGCCGTCTACTTAGAGCAGCAGGCCCGGGTCTGACACGGCCCCACGGTGGTCAGTTTGGCCGCCACGTTCGGAAGAGGGGCAATGACCAATCACTGGAGGGATATCAAGAACGCCGACCTGATCCTGATCAACGGAGCCAACCCGGCGGAGGCGCACCCGGTCGGGTTCCAATGGTTCATGCGCGCGAAGCTGGATCCCGCCCGCGGCCCCGGGGCGGGCGGCGGCGCCAAGATGATCCACGCGGATCCCCGCTTCTCCCGGACGTCGGCCGTGGCGGACATCTACCTCCGGATCCGCACCGGCACCGACGTCGCCTACTTCGGCGGATTGATCAACTACGTCCTCCAGAACAACCTCCACCACGACGAGTACGTCAAGCACTATACGAACGCGTCGTTCATCGTGAAAGAGGGGTACGGCTTCAAGGACGGCCTCTTCTCCGGGTACGACGCCCAGCACCGCGCCTACAACACCGCGAGCTGGGGATACGAGCTGGACGAGAAGGGCTTCGCCCGGCGCGATCTCACGCTCGCGCATCCCCGCAGCGTGTTCCAGCTGATGAAGGCGCACTACGCCCGCTACACCCCGGAGATGGTGTCCCGGATCACCGGCATTCCGCAGGACGATTTCATGAAGGTCGCCACGCTCGTCGGCGAGATGGGCCGGCCCGACAAGGTGATGACGATCGTCTACGCGGTCGGGCTCACCCACCACACGACCGGCGGCCAGTTGATCCGGTCGGGCGCCGTCCTCCAGCTGCTGCTGGGCAACATGGGACGCCCGGGCGGGGGCATGAACGCCGAGCGCGGGCACGCGAACATCCAGGGGAACACCGATCACGCCATCTCGTGGGAGATCCTCCCTGGCTACCTCGCCATCCCGGCGCCGGGCGAGCGGACCCTGGACGACTACGTCAGGGAGAAGGCGCCCAAGAAGCTGGACCCGAACTCGTGGAACTTCTTCGGGACCAACTACCGCAAGTTCATGGTGAGCCTGCTCAAGGCCTGGTACGGCGACGCGGCAACGAAGGCGAACGACTTCGCCTTCAATTACATCCCGAAGCCGGCCGGCAACTCCTCCTGGATGTCCATCTACGACCAGGCGCTGCGGGGCAAGATGGAGGGGGTCATCCTCTCGGGCATGACGGCGACGAGCATCGGCCCGGACACGAACCAGGTGCTCCAGGCCCTGGCGAACCTCAAGTGGCTGGTCGTCATGGACGCGTTCCCCACCACGAGTTCCGAGTTCTGGCACGGGCCGGGGATGGATCCGGCCAAGGTCCAGACCGAGGTCTTCCTGCTCCCGTGCACGCACTGGATCGAGAAGGACGGCTCGTTCGTCAACAGCGGCCGGTGGATGCAGTGGAAGGATCAGGTGATCCCGCCCCAGGGCGAGGCCCGGCACGATCACTGGATCCTCGCGGACCTCTTCCACCGGATCAAGGGCCTCTATCAGCATGATCCGCACGTCGGCAAGTTCCCCGATCCGATCATGAACCTCTCCATGGACTACAAGGATCCGCTCAAGCCCGAACTGGACGAGATCGCCGCGGAGATCAACGGCGAGGACAACGTGACCGAGAAGCGCCTGTCGACGTTCGCCGCCCTCAAGGACGATGGGACGACGGCCGCCGGGGACTGGATCTACACGGGCTCGTACCCGGAATCGGGCAACCTCTCCAAGCGGCGCGAGGGCGTGCAGGATCCCGAGAAGAACGACCCGACAGGGATGGGCTTCTATCCGAGGTGGGCGTGGAGCTGGCCGCTCAACCGGCGGGTGATGTACAACCGGGCCTCGGCGGACCTCGCGGGCCAGCCCTGGGACCCGAAGCGGTCGGGGATCCGGTGGGACGGCCAGCAGTGGACCGGCGACGTGCCCGACTACCCGCCGAAGATGGACCCGAAGGACCCCAAAGCGTGGCTGCCGTTCATCATGACCGGCGAGGGCACGGGCCGGCTGTTCAGCACCTCCATGGTGGATGGGCCGCTGCCGGAGCACTACGAGCCGGTGGAGTCCCCGGTCGAGAACGCGCTGCACCCGAGCGTCTCGGCCTCGCCCGTCGCGTTTCTCTACGATCAGGCCGCGGGGCGCCCCAACCGGTTTGGGACGCCGGACGAGTTTCCCATCATCGCCACGACCTACCGGCTCACGGAGCACGAGCACTACATCACGCAGCAGGTGGAGCGCCTGGTCCAGCTCCAGCCCGAGGCGTTCGTGGAGCTGCCGGAGGGCCTGGCGCAGGAGAAGAGCATCAAGAACGGGGACATGGTGCGGGTGCGGTCGAAGCGCGGCGAGATCCAGGTGCGCGCGGTCGTCACCCGGCGGCTGGGGCAATTGGATCTGGGCGGGAAAAAGGTCTACCAGATCGGCATCCCCATCCACTGGGGGTTCGTCGGCGTCTCGGCCGACATGTTCCCGGAAAAATCCCAGCACTGGCTGGCCAACGCGCTCACCCCGTTCGTGGGGGACGCGAACGCCAGGACGCCCGAGTTCAAAGCCTTCCTGGTCAGCGTGGAGAAGATGTGATGGGAGCGCCGGCCGTCGCCGCCGGGCAGTGGGCCGCACGCCGGCGCCGCGCCGAGGATCTCGCGGGGCGCTGGCCGTTCGCCTCGGAGGTCCTGACCTTCTACGGCGCGCTCCTCGGGGCGCAGGAGCGGGTGTACGAGGCGGCCCAGTCGCTGCCCCCCGCGCACTGGTCCGACCTTTCCCGGCTGGCGGCCTATGTGGCGGAGCGGGCGCTGCCCCCGGTGCGGGAGGTGACCGTGGCCCGCGGGCCGGAGACGCTGGCGCGCGCGGTGGCGGATGCGCCGCCTGGGGAGAACGGTCTGACGGGTCGGTGGGAGGAGACGGTGAGCCGCTGGCTTGGGAACGGAGACCTGTCTCCGGTGGACCGATACCTGGTCCGCGCGGCGGCGGGGCCGGTGCTCGAAGCGCTCGGTGCGGCGGCCGCGGGGGTCGGGGCGGGACCCCGCGATGAGCGCCACTGCCCCCGCTGCGGGGGGCTGCCTCAACTCAGCCTCTTTGTCCCCACGGACGACAGCCTGGTCGCCCCGCGCCGGTACCTGGAGTGCTCGCGGTGCGCGTCCCGCTGGGCGTTTCCTCGAATGACCTGCCCGGCCTGCGGCGAGACGGAGAGCCGCCGCCTGCCGATCCATGCGGAGGAGGGCGCGACCGCCTCCGAGGCGGCGGGCAGGGTGGTGCGGGGGCTCGAGGGCGCAGGCCGCGGCGCCGCGCCCGGACCGGCGGCACGCCTGCCGCACGTCAGCATCCATGCGTGTACGACCTGCTCGCGCTACCTCTTGAACGTGGATCTCAGCCGGGAGGCGCGCGCGGTGCCGGTGGTGGACGAGATGGCGGCGATCCCGCTCGACCTGTACGCCCGCGAACAGGGGGTCGCCAAGATCGTGCCCAATCTCATGGGGCTCTGAGGGAGGAGCTGGGGACGATGGCGGAGGCGGTCGGCTTCTTCACGGATACCAGCGTCTGCATCGGCTGCAAAGCCTGCGAGGTCGCCTGCAAGGAGTGGAACCAGCTCAAGGGCAACACGCCCGCGTTCCTTGCCGACAGCTTCGACAACACGGGCAGGCTCGACGACCAGAACTGGCGCCACGTCGCGTTCATCGACAAGGTCCCCGAGGCGACCATGACCACGGGGAACGGGGCGGCGTGGCTGATGTTCTCGGACGTCTGCAAGCACTGCAAGCACGCGAGCTGCATGGAGGTCTGCCCGACCAACGCCATCATCCGGACCGAGTTCGACACCGTGTTCATCCAGCAGGACGTGTGCAACGGCTGCCGGGACTGCATCGCCGCCTGCCCGTTCGGGGTGATCGGCTTCAGCGAGCAGACCGGGACCGCGCACAAGTGCACGTTCTGCTACGACCGGCTGCAGAGCGGCCTGATGCCGGCCTGCGCCAAGGTCTGCCCCACCCAGGCGATCCAGTTCGGGCCGCTCACCGAAATGCAGAAGAAGGCGGATGCGCGCCTCGCCACGCTGCAGGCGCAGGGGACCACGCAGGCGCGGCTGTACGGCCGGGACGACAAAGTATACGGGGGGCTGAACGCGTTCTTCCTGCTGATGGACAAGCCGGAGGCCTACGGACTCCCCAATGAACAGAATGCCGTGCTGCCGAGGCGCAACAACCGGCCCGGCTATTTCGGCATGGTGGTGACGGCGGCCCTCGGCGCGCTGGCCGGGCTCGTCGCGCTCCGGGACCGGGGCGGGACGAGGCGGGCCGAGGACGCGCTCCGCCGGTCCGGTCCGACGGGGAGGATGTAGACTCATGGCTGAGCACTTCGTTGCGGCCCCGCATTGGGAGTGGTACATCCTCGGGTATTTCTTCCTGGGCGGGCTCACGGGCGGCATGTACGCGCTGGCGACGATGCTGCGGCTCTGGGGGAGCCCGCGCGATGAGGCGGCCGCCCGGACCGGTTTCCTCGCCGCGTTCCCGCTGCTGGTGCTGTGCCCCGTCCTGCTCACGCTGGACCTCGGCCGGCCGGTCCGCTTCTTCCACATGCTGATCGACACCACGCCCGGACACACCGGCCTCGCGTTCAAATACTGGTCGCCGATGTCGGTCGGCAGTTGGGCGCTGCTGCTCTACGGCGTCTTCGCCTTGGTCTCGTTCATCGAGGTGCGGGCCCTCGATGGGCGCATGCGCGCTCCACTCGCCCGCGCCATTGCCCACGCGCTTGCGGGCGGCGCCGGCCGGGTCGTGAACGTGGTCGGGGCGTTCCTGGGCCTCTACGTGGCGTCGTACACCGGGGTGCTGCTCAGCGTCTCCAACCAGCCGATCTGGAGCGACACGTGGGCGCTGGGCGGGCTCTTCCTCGCGTCGGGCCTCAGCGGGTCGGCCGCGCTGCTCGCCTGGCTGGCTCGGTACCGTCCGGAAGGGGAGGCGACGGAGTGGCGTCTCGCGCAGGCGGAGCGCTACTTCGCGATCGTAGAATTGCTGCTGATCGCGCTCGTCTTCGCCAACCTGGCCGGGGCCGGGGCTCTGTCGCGGGCGCTGGCGAAGCCCTGGGGCGTGCTCTGGGCGCTGGTCGTGGCGAGCCTGGTGCCTCCCCTGGTTGGGATGGGGGGGCCGGTCGTGCAGGTGGCGTCCGGTTCCGGATCGGCGGCGGTCGCCCGGGCGGCCGGGGCCTCCCGCACTCCGGCGCTGGCGAGCGTGCTGCTCGGCGTGCTGTTGATGCGATTCGCCGTCATCTGGAGCGCGCAGTTCTGACCGCGAGCGGGCGCTAGCCCGTCACCGAGAAGAGGCGCCACTCGCCGGGGACCCCCTTCAGCGTCCGCGCGCCCCGTTCGGCGAAGGTGAGCCCCGAACCGGAGACGAGGTCACGCACCGTGCTCGTCGCCAGCACCTCGCCCGCGCCGGCGAGATCCCTGACACGCGCGCCGATGATCGCGGCGATGCCCCCGAGCTTGCCCGCGACGGCTTCGCACTCGCCCGTATGCACCCCCGCCCGGATCTCCAGACCGAGCCGGCGCACGCCGTCGCGGACCGCGAACGCGCAGCGCACCGCGCGCGCCGGCCCATCGAAGGCGACGTAGAAGCCGTCGCCCGCGGTATCCTGCTCTGTGCCGCGGTATCGCGCGAGCTCCGCGCGGACGAGGGCGTGGTGACTCTCAAGGAGGTCCCGCCAGCGGCGATCGCCGAGCGCCGCGGCCTTCTTGGTGCCCTCAACGATGTCGGTGAAGAGCACGGTGGCGAGGATCCGATCGTGCTCAGGCGGCGGACGGACGCCGGTCAGGAGACCCTGAATCTCGGCGAGAATTTCATCCTGATACGACGCCCAAAAGAAGTGGTCGCCGGACGGAAACTCGACGTACTTGGCGCCGGCGATGCGTGACGCGATGTAGCGGCCCTCGCCAGGCTGCGCGTCGCGATCGCCCACAGCCTGGAGGACGAGCGTCGGGACGCGCACGCTCGGCAGGACCTCCCGGACGTCCGTGTAGGAGTTCATGCGCAGCAGGTCCGCCGCCGCCTTCGGTGAGGCGCTTCGGCGGAAGTACGTGTCGAGCCATTCCTGGAAACCGGCGTTGTCGGCCACACTTGGCGCATAGTAGGCGAGGTCGGCGACTTTCGGCTCGCCCCAGTTCCGTTCGAGCTCCTCCGCGCCCAGGAGTCGCTCCTCCAGGGTCGGCGCCCAGGGGTAGTCGTCGGCGCGGAGGCGTTTCGCGAAGGCGCCATAGGTGATGAGCGCGACGGTGCGCTCGGGGTACGTCGCGGCGAAGAGAATGCACATGCAGGCCCCTTCGGAATGGCCGAAGAGCGCGGCGCGCGCCGAACCGACGGCGTCCATCACGGCGCGCACGTCGTCCATGCGCTGCTCGAGCGTGGGGAGCTCCGCGACACGGTCGGAGAGGCCCGTGCCACGTTTGTCGAACACGATCAGGCGGCTGAACGACGCGAGGCGGCGCAGGAATCGCGCGAGCATCGGGTTCTCCCACATCATTTCCACGTTCGAGAGCCAGCCCGGGACGTAGACGAGGTCCAGCGGTCCCCCACCGACGACCTGGTAGGCGATATTGATCCCGCTGGTCTTTGCGTACCGAGTCTTCGGGATGTCGCTCATGAATCATCCACCCGATGGGAGGCGAGTTTCGATGCGGTGCACGCGCATCTCCTGCGGCAGGGAGGGTCCGGCGCAGCAGAGAACGTCCGGGGAATTATGGATCTTCATCTTCGTGGGAAGGCCGCGCTGATTACCGGATCCAGTCGCGGCCTTGGCCGAGCGATCGCCATTGAGCTCGCGCGCGAGGGATGTGATATTGGCCT
>Ga0209577_10004717_pt1 | contig 12793 bp, 15 predicted proteins | sample GraSoiAngelo_109_FD_185874 | JGI IMG/M metagenome (GOLD analysis project Ga0209577, IMG submission 185874) | Grasslands soil microbial communities from the Angelo Coastal Reserve, California, USA - 14_0903_12_20cm (SPAdes) (version 2) | ecosystem: Environmental > Terrestrial > Soil > Grasslands... | reverse complement strand
CTGCAATATGGCCGCCTCACGGCCTCACGGCTCCAGCGGCAGCCGAGGGCGGCGAAAACGCCGATCCGGCAAGGATCGGCGTCCCGAGCGAGTTTTTGCGAGCCATCTCTCGGAGCTTTCGTCGCTTAACAAAGTCCTGCCCTTACAGTAGGTTCCGATGAGTTGCGGGAACTGATGTTTTGGCATTGCTCCGTCCGTCGGCCTTTCGCAGCGTGAGCGCGATGCATATTCACAATCGAGCCGTCCATCGCGCTCACGTTTACTTCTGTGATGCCGCGATGTCCCGGACGCACGATCTCGTACGAATACACCAGCCGGCCATGCTCGGTTTCGAGTTCGGCAGCCTGGACCGTCCCGGGGACCGCCCGCAGCGCCGTTGTGCGCGCCTGTTCGGGCCCAATTTTAGCCTGCGCTTGGTCCGCCTGCAATTCGGGGAAATGCACAAAGGTCATCGTTCCCATCACCAGCATCGCATAAATTAATGCAGCGAAAATCTTGGCTCGTTTCATGGACTCTCTCCTTTTTTGGGCTGACGCTCTCGGTTTGAGGGCCGCTCCTGCAGTCAGCCCCATCGGAGCGTCAGCCAGTTTGCCTTCCATCTGAGGCGAGAATACAGAGCCGGAGATAAACGCACGATTAATAGGCGCGACGAAGCGGGCAAGTTCCTACGGGTTCGTCGCGCAATTTACCGGAATCTACAGATGATGCGAGGTTTACTTCTACGCGGTGAGCAGGATCGGCTCGCGATCGGTGACGACCAGCGTGTGCTCGTAATGCGCTGAGTGGCGACGGTCCGCTGTGCGCAGGGTCCAGCCGTCGTGCCCCAAAACGACGCTGCCGGAACCAACGGCGATAATGGGCTCGATCATGATCACGAGGCCCGCAGTCAAAATCTGGTGCGCGGCAGGATCGTCGAAATTGGGCGCGCTCGGCTCTTCATGAATTGTGCGGCCCATACCGTGGCCGCCCAGCTCGCGAACCACGGAGAAATGACTCGACCAGACTTCCCGCTCCACTGCGCGGCCGATCTCTCGCACGCAAGTTCCGGCGCGCGCAACGCTCGCAGCTTTCGCGAAGGCGCGTTCGGCGCAGGCAATCAAACTCAAGAGTTCCGGCGGCGCATGCCCCACGGCGATAGTCTCCGCGGCATCGGCCATGACGCCATCTTTTTCCACCGTCACATCCAGCTTTACCAGGTCGCCGTCGCAAAGCGCGCGGCCGCTCGGAACGCCATGCACGGCCTCCTCACTCACGCTGATACCGCTGGCTCCGGGAAAGCCATAAACCAGGGACGGCGCGGGTCGCGCGCCGTGCCGGCGCATCACGCGGGCGCCAGCCTGATCGAGCTCGCGGGTGGTGACGCCGGGACGAACGCGTTGCTTGATTGCCTCGATCATGCGGCGCACAATGTGGCCTGCGGCGCGCAGCCCTTCGAGTTCTTCGGGCGATTGATGGACATGCAAGCCTTATTGTCCCTGTCCCTGATTTGGGGCCGCAAACAATTTCTGACCGGTGCTGGCCAGAGTGACGGCTTTTGCGTTTCCAATGTGGCTCCCGTCTCTGGCGCCAAAGGCTTCTACGGTGCTGACGTCGCCAGGTTTCAGCGAGTTCCGCCTCCAGCCATTCCTCAAGAGCGTGTTGGGACTGTTCATCTCGAATCCCCAATTCGTCACTGTACCAGCGTCGTTTTTGACATCGATGTAAAACCAGGCGTGAGGATTGGTCCACTCGAATTTCGTGACCGTGCCCGTCATCTTGATCGGTTTGGAGGCGTCGAATTCCGCCGTAAACGCATGGTGTGCGAACGCTGGCCCTGCACTCCAAAGCAACCCGATAGCAGCAACGCAAACCGCCAATGTTGTTTTCATCGCTCAACCTCTCCTATTCAGATAAATTGACGCTTTACCACCCTGCGAGAGTCGACCTGGATTCCCACTACTTATCGCTGCTTATTTGTAAGTGTTCGATGAGCTCGGTGTCCGGAAGCAATTTGAAATGAATCGTCGCAGCGTTCCATGGCTTAAGATATGCGCCGGGATCATTCACCGTAACGTCCAGATCCAAACTTCCGAAATTGGGACGTCGGTAGCGTTCGGTGATGTGCAACGCCTCCGTATGCGGGTGACCACCGTTATCCAGCCAGCTACCTTCTTTGAAGCCGGCCACTTCTACCACAAATGTGCCACCTTCCCATTTCCCGACCGAATACCCGAACCACGAGGGATTGGGGTCTTCCGGCAGCGTGCGGCCGTCAGTGAAAATTTGCCGATGCTGATTGAATTCCTCGTAGAGCACCACGGTTTCCCGCAGCGTCTGGATGATCTTGAACGGGATGTCCGAAACCAGCATGGCATCCGGCACGCTATGCGGCAGGCAGTGCAACTGCGGGTTATCTGCGCCCCACCTGTTCTGGCGCTGCTTGTAAAGGGCTGCGGCCGATGGACGCATGGGAACGTCGATGCCTTCGCCGGCGAGATTACCGACGTAACGGTAGCTATCGGCGTGCCAGATGCCGGAGAGCTCCGGCTTCCCATCTGGCGCTCTTGGAGTCGGTGCCAATAGGTTAGGTTTGCCATCTTGCGTCCGAGGTGTTTCCGGAAAGGGGGATGTTGAGCCACTGCGCTCGAGCGGCACCGGCCACGGCCAACACCAGTACGTTTTGCATTCGTCTCGCCACGCTTGTTAGGAAAGCCATGAGCCTAGCCTCTCGATCTAGTTCGAGGGATCTGGGGGCGAGAGTGCAGAATTCCAGATAAACGTAGGATTAACAGCGAGGGGACACGAGTCAAGTCTTGGCGATTGGCCAAGAATATAACGCAAGCGACAGATTGGACGGACTTAGGTCCCCGTGCGTTCAGCCGTGCGTTCGTGCTTCGCAAGCGCAGCTTCCGGCTCCTCGCCTGCAGCGCCGTTTGCGGGTAGATACGCCGCAAAGACACTGCCGGAAGCATCCGACCGCACAAGCGTCAGCCGGCCGTGATGCGCCTCGGCAATCCAGCGGGCGATGGCCAGCCCCAGCCCGGCCCCCGCCGTCGCGGACGCAGCCGTCTCGGGCGCGCCGGAATTCTCGCGGCCCGAATGCGTGCGGGCCGGATCGAGGCGAAAGAATCGCTCGAAAATCTTCTGCTGCGCCTCGACGGGAATGCCGGGTCCGCTATCCCGCACCATCAGCGAGTAATCTGCGCCTCGACGCTGGCAGGCGACGTTGATCTTCCCACCCTCGGGCGTGTACTTGATGGCGTTATCGAGCAGATTCATGGCGAGTCGCCGAACCAGCGCTTCGTCAGCGTGGATGGGCATCTCGCCATCGGGCTCGTAGGTGAGCGTGATACCGTGCGCCGCAGCCATGCTACGCGCCGCGTGAACACAATCGGCGGCGAGTTCCTCGAGATAAAAATCGCGCGGACGCAATGGATATTCGCCCGCATCGGCGCGGGCCAGCGTGAAGAGATCGTCCACGATCTGCGAGAGCCGACGCGCTTCATCGAGTGCGATGGCCAGCGATTCTCGATATTCCTCCGGCGAACGCACCTGAGAAAGCGCCACTTCCGCTTCGCCGCGAATAATGGAAACGGGCGAACGCAGCTCGTGCGACGCGTCGGCCATGAATCGCCGCTGCTGCTCGAAGGAATGATTCAGCCGTTCGAGCAGGCCGTTGAACGTGCTCGCGAGATAGCCGAGTTCATCGCGCGGGTTCAGAACCGGCAGGCGCTCGTGCAGGTTCTGCGCGCCCATGAGCGCAGCTTTTTCGCTCATGGCCACCACTGGAGCAAGGCTCTTGCGCGCCAGAAAATAGCCGCCAGCGCTCGCGATCGCAAGCGTAATGGGAATCACCCAGAGCAGCGTTTCACGAATGTCCTCGAGCAGGAAGCGCTCGCCTTCGATCGACTGCAGGGTCACGATGTTGATCCACGAGCCGCCCACTTCGGCCTCCAGGACGCGCGCGCGAAAATGCTCGTCTCCCAACGTGAGGTCTTGCAACCGGCGCGGCGCTCCGGCGGTACCCGCGACCAGATTGCGCAGAACTGCGCCTGGGATTTCCCGCTGCGAAGCGGCTCCGGCCGGTTCGCGTGGTGCAGGCAGCGCCTGGTTTTCCGCCAGGACGTTGCCAGCGGAATCGAGCACGGCAAAGCGATGATCACGCAGCCGAAACTCGTCCACGGATTCCTGCGCCGCAGCGTGCAGAGCCTCGAGTCCCGTTCTTTCTTTGAGCTGGTCTTTGTATTCCGATTGCAGCGTGGTGAGGAAGCCCTGGGAAATTTCCGCCAGCGAAATAAACGTGCGCTGCTCGGCGGTGCGCTCGACCAGCCAATACGTCCCCGCGGAGAGGCACACCAACACGAGCGCGAGCACGCCCGTGTACCATAGCGTCAGACGAACGCGTACCGAATCAAACATGCTTCTTCCCTGCCCCGCGCCGAATCGCTGCCGGATTCGCGGAGGTCGTTGCCGTTCTTTTGCGCGATTCGCTGCGCCAGCCCGAGCCGCGCTCAGCGCCGCCAGCTTCTGCCTCATCTCGCGCAGCGCCAGCTGCCGTTGCGCTGTTAGTCTCCGGCGAGCCCAGCATGTATCCGGCGCCGCGCCGCGTGTGAATCAGCGGCTTGGCCGCGCGCTCATCAATTTTGCGCCGCAATCGATTTACGTACACTTCGATGGTATTGGTGAATGGGTCGAAGGTCTCGTCCCACACATGCTCGGAAATTTCTTCGCGCCCGACCACACGGCCCGCATTGCGAGCCAGATATTCGAGCAGCGCGTACTCTTTCGTCGTCAGCGGAATCTGCCTTCCGCCGCGCGCCGCCGCCTGCGCCGCGGTGTCCAGCACCAGATCCTCGACCGCTATCCGATGCGGCCGCAATTCGCCCGAACGACGCAAGAGCGCGCGCAGCCGCGCCAGCAGCTCCCGAAATTCGAAGGGCTTGGTGAGATAGTCGTCTGCGCCGGTATCGAGGCCATGCACGCGGTCGTCGGTGGCATCGCGCGCGGTGAGCATCAGGATGGGAAGGAGCAAGCCGGACTTGCGCAAGCGCCGGCAAACCTCGAAGCCATCCGGCGCGGGAATCATCACGTCGAGAATGGCGAGATCGTAGGTGTTGATGGAGGCCTGATACAGCGCATCCTCGCCGTTCGCGGCCACGTCCACGGCATAGGCCTGCTCGCGCAGCCCCTTGGCCACGAAATTAGCGATTCGCGGATCGTCTTCCACCAGGAGAATGCGCATGGCCGGCTCGCCCTGGGTTCATTCTACATCCTCCACTCGCGCGCGTCTGATCTCAAGTGTCATTCTGAACGCCACGCGCGAAAGAGCCTGAGGGTGCTTTCCCATCTTTGTGAAATCGCGCGAAGAAACTCCCTTTGCTTTCCTGCGAGAAAAAGCGCGCTGAGCGTCGGCATCCTGGTGGTATGACGCTCAGCGAAGAAGGCAAGTAGACGCTGCCGTCATTTGGCCGGAAGGCCGGCGATAGTGAAGACCGTGCCAAAGGCCGGATTGCCATGTGCATCCGTGCCCTGGGCACTCGCGGTTCCGTAAAGCGTGCCGTCGGTGGCCTGGATCACGCCAGCCAGAGGGTTAGCGCCATTCGTTCCGCTGAGCGGCAACTGGTGCACCGCAGCGCCGCCGCTGCTTACCGCGAAGACCGTACCAAAATTATTCACATATCCCGTAATGTTATAGATGGCGGTGGTCCACAAATTGCCATCGGTCGCCTGCAATAGTGGACCGACGTCTTGCCCCCTGACGAAGGGGATCGGGAGCGCCGCCAGATTCTTAACAGAGCCCGTCAGCGTGCTGGAGAAAAGGCTGAAGCTTCGAGCGACGGAGGAGCGCGACACTCCGTAGAGGGTGCCGTTGGAGTATTGAGTGAGCCTGTTTACGGGAAATACGCTGCTCGGGAAGCTGTAAATGGTCTTGAACTGACCATTGGTTGGACTGACGCGGAAAACCGTCCCGGGATTGGAATTGCCCGTCGTTCCATACAAGTTTCCATCCGACGCCAGAATCACGCCGAGGGGATAGTTTTTCTTTCGTACCATCTAAAGCATGTAGAACAGTGCATGTTCCGGGAGGCGTCACGCGGAATACGACGCCGCAGCCAAGATTTTGGCAGACTGTTGACGAAATAAATCCACCCGCTTCAGTAGTCCCGTACATAATTCCATCGCTCCTCGCCGTGAGGTTGTTTGGAAACGAGCCCGCCGTGCAACTGGTGCAGAACGTTTGCAGAACCTGGAAGCCGGTTCCCATCTTACTGATCTGGAAAAGGTTTCCTGAACTGTCGGGGTTGGGGCCGCCATACGAGTTGAGGCCGTACAGAAGCCCATCGCTACCTTCGACCAGAGCAACGGGGAGGTGGCCTTGATCGTACAAGCCAGTGTTCTTGTCTTGCTGAAACGTGTATAGCACAGTCACCTGGCCGGTGGCGGTGAGCTTAAAAATTGTCGGTTCTGCGACGCCATAGAAATTGCCGTCCGAACTCTGGATCAGGACGTGGGGCTGGCTGCCGTCGGGGCAAAGGCCATTGGGACACGAAAATCCAAAGAGTTCAGCAATCTTGAATGATTGGGCATGGACCGTGGGGGCCAGAGATAACAGTAACAGCAGAAACAGAACGCGCTTCATATGGGCGGCTCCTTAAGAGCTGTCTGGGCGAAAACGCTATGTTGAGATCTTGGGGAGGCAGGCCCCAAGGCGGCAACCGTATCCAGACCGTGAATAGTCCACGTTGCCTGAGATCAAATAGCTTGTAAAAGTATTGTAACTGAGTGACTACTAACATTCGGCGTGGCACCCACGTGCGGCCACTTTGGCAAGTCACAAAAGCCGACTTCCGGAACAAAATGCAAGCTGAGAGAACAGATTCGATGTGGGCACAATCAGGCTCGTGTGCTGTAGCAGTAGATTAGTTAGAGGACGCTCGGCTCACCTCGACCCGAACAGGGCGCGCCGTGGAGCACGCTGCTGAAACTTGCTCATACCTGAATCTACAATCCCACCACACAGAGATGACCACCAACTACAATCGCATTGCCGGGCAAAGCGTCGAGCGCCTGGCCGCGCTGTATGCGTTAGGGGCCGCGCTTTGCATTCTGATCCGCCGGCAAAACGCAGCCATGCCCCGCGCCTCCCTTTCCGAAGTCGACCGGCTGCTACGCGCCGTCAGCTCGATTGATCGAAAGATGGTGAGGAAGACGCGGAGGGCGGCGCCTTGGGGACCAAGCGAATTCGAAATTCGCCGAAATCCTTTTCGAGGACCATCTGGAACACCCAGATGCCCACGGGTACGGCTAGCGCTATGCCAATTGCGGCGCTCAGGTACTGTCCGGCCCTTTCCGAAAGATGGTCCAGGATGCCGCTAAGACTCAAAATGACGCTGCCGAAAAGGCCCGCGGCCCCGCCGAAAAGCACGGAGCGCCAGACCCAGGCCCACCATATTCTTGCCGTCCGCTGGAATGTCGGTTCGAGAGAGCCGGCGGACTTTGTCACGGACGAAGGTTCATCCTCTTGGTGACTTTCGCCCCAGGACGGCAGCGTAGCCATGTGAGTTCCTCCTGCCACAACATTCTAGCAGCCTGAAGGAAAAAGGAAGAGTCACTGTGGCGCGCGGTGCGCGTTTCGGCGGAAACTGTGGGTCGAGTCGTGCCTGGCAGTGTTTCAGTGGACGCGACGCGTGCGCTCGTAAACTCGCCGCTTGAACCGGCTGAGGGCTTCATCGGCGACGCGAAGCAGGCGGCCCAGGTAATCGCGCTCCCCAGGGTCTTCTTCCCCCGAGACTATTTCGGCGTCTTCACTTGGCGGATTAACCAAACGCGAAACACCCTTGAGGTAGTGTTCGTTGGGAGCCCTTGCTTCACGAGAATGGGGATGGTTTGCGCGGATACCCATGGGCTCATCCTCGCCGTGGCGCTGGTTCACACCTCAAGCCAGTTAACTTTGGATTGGCGAACGCGGCAATACCTGGCATGCCTTACGCGGCCCCACGTCAGCCCTGTAAGAGATGAGCGAGTACACCCGAGAGGACCTACCAAAAAGAAAAACCCGAGTGGAATGGTCGGTTTGTGGTTGTCCACAACGCGACTGAGGAAATAGGCGGGCCGAATCCACAGTCGTAAGGCCAGCTAGCGACTCTAGGGTATGTTCCCTATTGTATGGACCGATCGTCACGCTCATTCTTACGAGTGGGACGAAAAAGCCCCGCCTCCCCAGGCACCCCGCCCTATGGGTAGCCCCCTTCCGCCCCTTGTGGGATTCAGATTTGCACATACCCGCCCGAATCTTGCTTGTAGACGATCATCCGGCCGCGCGGAGAACGGCACGCGCCGTTGTTGACGACATGGGCAGGAACAGGGCGGTGGTTTGTGGGGAAGCGGAGAACGGCAAGCAAGCCCTCGAAAAAGTGCGCTCGCTCGAGCCCGATATCGTCCTTCTGGATATCGGGATGCCGGAAATGGATGGAGTGCAGGCGGCTTACGCCATCCGGCGGATGGCGCCTTACGCGAAGATCGTATTCTTCACCGTCAACGATTCGCCGGAAGCCTTCACGGCGGCGAAGTTGCTGGGCGTCGAAGCCCTGGTTCCCAAGTCGTCTCCCGCGCGCGTTCTCATCTCCACCATTGAGAGGCTGGTAACCACACATTAGCGGGTCTCAGGCTTTCAGGCGGTTACTCAACAGGTGCACCACAGCCATCAGTAATTGTCACCCTCACCTTTAGTTAGGCCGCCAGAGATCGACTTTTCCTTTCTTCGTCATCGATGCAGAGAATCGCAGCTGGAATTTCGCTCATCGTACGGCTGCGGGTTATTTCTGTTAGGGCTGTTCCTTCAGACTTTGTCAAAGGAGCGCGGGTTCCTGAGAGAGCCCTGGCTTGCATTGAACTTTTTTCCACGGCGAAAGCTCATTTGATGACTTCGCCGAAGACGGGATGAACATTCTTGATCGGATGCTCATTTTGCGCGAGAGTAGGCATCAAAAGATACGAGCGTGAATGTGTTCAAGCTCTGGATCAATAATTTCAGATCCGAAGTGAGTTCCACGACTCCGAGCGGCAGGATATCGCTGCCGAGCATATCGTAGAGGGTTTCTCCGATGACCTGGAATTCGCGCACGAGCATCGTGGGCGTATAGCCGTTTTTCTTGCGCCGCCTTCCGTGACGCGCGGCAAATTGTAAATCGCGCGGAGTAAGCGGGCATCCTTCGTTCATGACGCGCGCAATAACGACCTGGAAGATCGAGGGCAGATGATCGACGCGCCTTCGATCGTCGATAGGCGCCTTCCGGAGAATGGCGTCATGCTTGATGGCTTCGAGAATCTTCGCGGTGATCTCGCATTCGTGCTCCATGAGCACAACAGCGAGCCTGACCGGCTTCCTGGCAGGGGCGGTAAGCCGAGCCTTGATCTTGGAGACAAGCTCCTCGACGTCCGCGGGCTTAGTGAAGTAGTCGTCCACTTGATACTGGATGGCGCGAATGGCATTCTCCAGGCCGGGATAGCCGGTGAGGATGAAATTACTGCAGCGTGGCTGAGCGCGGCGCATGGCCGTGAGGACCAGAAAGCCGTCGCCCTCGCGATGGATATTCAGGTCCGCCAGCAGAACGTCAAAACTGACGGCGCATCGGCTACCCCAGCCACGGTGGTCACATCGAATCCATGGTGTTCCAGCAGAAGCGGCAGCGTCAGGCGAATATTTTCTTCGTCGTCGACGAAGAGAAGGCGTGGACGTTCGCCTCCTTCGCGGGCGCCGCTCGTGGGTCTGAATGAGGCCCTTTTTCTTTTGTTCAATCGAGCACGTTTCCCGTTTTGGTGGGGCTCTCGCCGGATTCGTGCGTGACCGTGATACGAACCCACGGTCAAATACTAAACGCGTGCTAGGCTCTTCAATAGGCAAAATACCGTAGGTGCGATGGTGGTGGAGCGTGTGCAGCACCTAAGACTCGCAAGAACTGATAACTGATAAAGGATCCACCAAGGAAAGAGGTCATGTCCCCAGAATGGATACCGCTGCTGTTTGCAGCCGCAGTGATTGTGCTGCTGCTTGTGGTTCTGCGGCCTCGTGCGCAGTCGTGGCGCACAACCATTTGCCGCCTCGCGGTGATGGAAGCGGTCTATCTGGGCATGGCTTATCTGCTGCTCGATGTCCTGGAGCATCCGCCGGCCGAAGCCCTGGTAGGCGCGATACTGATGGCGGCGATGGCGGGCGCAATTCCTAGTCGCTACTACCGCAAAGTGGCCAGAGAAAAATGACGACCCGGCCAGTCTCGCCACAGTGGTGAAGTTCTCTTCTCTCTCCACTCCCTACAGGCAACTCCGAACAGGCGAACAATCATCGTTAGGGTAGCGCTGTATGAGAGGAGCCTATGGGTGAAAAGGTGATGCGCGTGAGAGCGTTTGGCGTTTTCCTGCTGGCGTTTGGTGCGGTGGCTCCGCCGGCCTGGGCCGGGCATAATCAGAGTTCACCCCCGGCCGCGGTCTCCAGCCTGCCGGCGCGGCAACAGAACCAGCAGCGGGCAGGCGATGCCGCACCGGCGCAATCCATCTCAACTCTGCCGACGACGCTGACGTTGCCGGCAGGCACGATGATCCCGGTGCGTCTCAGCCAGTGGCTCTCGAGCGACCGGAATCATGTCGGCGACACTTTTAGCGCAGTTCTGGATCAGCCACTCGTTGTGCACGGCTGGGTGGTAGCGCGGCGAGGCCAAAGCGTGATCGGCCGCGTGGACGTGGCGCAAAAGGCCAGCGAAGGCAAAGGCGTTTCCCGGCTGGGATTAGAGATTACCGAACTCTCGCTGGTGGATGGAGAGCAGCTTCCCGTAAGCACACAAATGCAGCAGGCCGCACCCTCGCCTGCCCCGCCGGGTTCTGCGGAACGTAACGTGGCCACGGTGGGTACCACCACCGTCCTCGGCACGATCATCGGAGCGGCTATTGGCGGCGGACAAGGCGCTGCGATCGGCGCGGGCTTAGGAGCAACAGCCGGCGTGGCCGCCGTTCTGTATACACGCGGGCGGCCCACCGTGGTTTCTCCGGAAATGTTGCTAAGCTTCCGCCTTGCGGCGCCGCTGGCCATCTCCACTGAAAAAGGCCAAGTGGCGTTCCAGCCGGTCACTCAGAGTGATTATAAGGACCAGGATGCCTACGCCAATCCGCCTCGCCGTCGCGGTGCACGGCCCGGCTACCCGCCTCCTTATTATTACGGATACTGCGGCCCGTGGGGCTGGGACTGCTATCCGGGGCCCTATTTTGGTCCCTACATTGGCTGGGGCGTAGGAGTCTGGGGGTTCGGCCCGAGGTTCGGGGGCTTTGGCCGCATTCGCAGGTAACGGTCCCGGGTTGTTATCAGTGGGACAGTTACCCTGGAACACAGCGCCTCTTCTGCGCACGGGCGATCACTGATCTGGGCGGTAACTTTGGCACGCCGTAGACCAGGCCGTAGGGACTCCGTCGCCGCAGTGATGACCATCCTGGCCCAGAAACGCGCTTCATCCTTGTGCCATGCCAGCCGTACCCTCTAAGACCTACGCAAGATGTTCAAGTTTGAACACCATACAGGTATCCCAGTATAGAATTGAGATGGTCGCTCGGAGCACCATAGCCAGCGCTATGATAACAGGGTAATTCACTCATTTTTTGGAGGTAACTTACGGCTGGAATCCTAGTTGTCGACGACCATTCCATCGCGCGGAACACCGTGCGCGAACTCCTCAAGACGCACGCCCTGCCCGTCTGTGGCGAGGCGGAACACGGCCGACAGGCCGTCGATCAGGTCAAGGCGCTAGACCCCGACCTGGTGCTCCTCGATATCAATATGCCGGAGATGAACGGCATCCAGACCGCCTTCGAAATACGCCGCATAGCCCCTTCCACAAAAATTCTTTTCTTGACCGTGCAGGAGTGCACGCCTGAGGCCGAAACCGCCGTTCGCCTGCTGGGCGCGCATGGTTTTGTAAGCAAATCCTGCGTTGGCACCGACTTGATCCCTAAACTGAAACTCCTGCTCGACAGAGAATAAGTTTTCCCGTTCTGCGCCTCGCGCATCTCACATGCCCAAGCCCGATTCTTGATGGAAACGAAATCTCCGTCTTTTTCTTTTCGTATGCTCCTTGCCGCTGATCTAAACTGGGCCCATGCTCTCCGGGAAATGGGTCTTCCGGCATCGCGGAGTGCTCACGCACTTTCCGTTGCTTTTGGTGCTCTTCTGGAGGCGCGGCGAGGTCAGCAACACCGCCCTGACTTGGGGCGCTGGCCTCGCGTTGCTATTCGCCGGCGTGGCCCTGCGGATCTGGGCGCAGTCCTACATTCACCATCGGCTGAAGCTGCCGCTGGAATTGACCACCGGCGGGCCTTACCAACTCGTACGCAATCCTCTTTACATTGGTAACGCGGCCGTCTGCGCCAGCGCGACGTTTTTCGCGCGGCTCCCCTGGCTGGCGCCTTTCATCTTGCTCTGGTGCTTCGCTGTCTATTCGGCGGTCGTCCGCTACGAAGAGGGCTGGCTTCTGGAACTCTATGGCGGGCCCTATGAGCGCTATCTGAGGGAAGTGCCCCGGTGGTTCCCGCACTTCGATGGACTCCGGCGCATTGCCTTGTGGAATGAGTTTTCGCCGAAGGCTATTCGCGCTGAACTCCACTGCCTGCTCATTGCCCTGATTTTTGGCCTAAAAGGGCTGGTCGATTCGCCCGCTGGCCATTTGGCCTGGACAGGGCTTCGCTCGCGCCTGTTCTCGTAATTCCTCCTCCGGACTTCGTGGCTGGTAGTTAGTTAGCCTTAACTCGCGCACTATCACCGTCACATTGCCCT
>Ga0209577_10004715_pt1 | contig 12796 bp, 10 predicted proteins | sample GraSoiAngelo_109_FD_185874 | JGI IMG/M metagenome (GOLD analysis project Ga0209577, IMG submission 185874) | Grasslands soil microbial communities from the Angelo Coastal Reserve, California, USA - 14_0903_12_20cm (SPAdes) (version 2) | ecosystem: Environmental > Terrestrial > Soil > Grasslands... | reverse complement strand
GAGCCAACCAGGCCCTCGCTGATCAGTGGCAAAATTTTCTGCGCTTTGATTAACACTACGAGATCGGTGTTTTGCACTTCGCCTTCGATCGCAAGAAATGGTTCCTCGGTAATGAGCAATCTGGTTTGCTCGAATAAGTCGGGTGTCACAATCGCGTTTGATACACCGGTTTCGTCTTCGAGACTGATGAAAACAAAACCTTTTGCCGTCCCGGGCCGCTGACGGCAAATCACATTACCCGCGATCCGCACGGTCGATCCATGTTTTGCCTGCGCCAGATCGATCGCTCGCCAGACATCAGGTAATTGTGCGCGCACCAATTTCATCGGATGCGGTCCGGTCGTCAGATCCATCAGCTCGTAATCCGCCCGCACCCGTTCCGGTAACGTCATTGCCGGCAACGGCGTTGCGTTCTGGGGAGCGCAGGCTGCCAGCCTGCCACGTCCGGCAGCTTGCCGGACGGAATCGTCACACTTGCCCACCCGCGTCGCGGATGTTTGCGGCAAGCTGCCGCAACCTGCAGGCTGGCAGCCTGCGCTCCCCAAGCTCTCGCTTCCCAGCAAATCATGGTGGGGCGTTTCCTCCACTTTCCACATTGCAGCGCGTCGATGCTCGGCGAAACAATTGAGTGCTCCCAAATTCGCGAGCCGGCGCAGTTCATCTTTCGTTAGCAGGGCTGCGCGTTTCCGAAAATCTTCCAGCGACAAAAACGGGCGCTCATTACGTTCCCGCAAAAAATCATCCGTGTGTTCGCGTTGTAATCCGTTCACCACACAAAATCCCAATCGAATCGTCTCGTCCGCAATCACGGTGCAATTCCATTCCGATTGCGCCACGCACACCGGCTTCACTTTCACATCGTGCCGTCGCGCATCTTTCACAATTGTCGCCGGTGTGTAAAAACCCATTGGCTGATTGTTGATCAGACTCGCGTAAAACTCCGCTGCGCGATGCGCTTTCAAATAAGCGCTGCCATAGGCCAAAATCGCAAAACTGATGGCATGCGATTCCGGAAATCCGTAGAGCGCGAAGGACGTGATGGAATGCAACACTTTTTCGATCACCTCTGGCGCGACCTGGTTGCGCCCCATCGCGTCGCGCAGTTTTAGGCTCACTCGGTTCATCCGCTCTTCCGAACGATGAAAACTGAGGGCACGGCGTAATTCCTCGGCTTCATCGCCGGAAAAATTCGCCATGATCATCGCGATCTTGAGCATCTGTTCCTGAAAGAGCGGCACCCCCAGGGTGCGTTCCAGCACCGGCTTTAGTCGTTCGTCGAAATAAGCGACCTCTTCCTTGCCGGCGCGACGCGCCAGATACGGATGCACCATGTCACCCTGGATCGGGCCCGGACGGATGATCGCGACTTCAATCACGACATCATAAAAACATTTCGGCTTCAATCGCGGCAGCGTCGCCATTTGCGCGCGACTTTCGATTTGGAAAACTCCGATGGTATCGGCCGTTTGCATCATCTCGAAAGTTTTCGCGTCGTCCTTCGGGATGTGGGCGAGATGGAGGGGGCGACCGCGTTCGCGACAAAGCTCAAATGCGTCCTGCATTAACGACATCATGCCGAGCCCCAGCAGATCGACTTTCACGATGCCCAGATCTTCGCAGTCATCCTTGTCCCATTGCGCCACCACTCGGCCCGGCATCGAGGCGTTTTCCAATGGCACAAACGAGCTCAGTTTATTCTGACAAATAATCATCCCACCGGAGTGCTGCCCGAGATGCCGCGGCAATGCGTAAATCGCCTGGTATAAACCAATGAACGCCGGCATCCGCGGATGCGCTTTCGGCAAACCCGCCTGCTCGATTTGCGCTTCCAGCTCGAGGGTGTGCGGAAAATCGCCGCTCGCGAACAAATGCGAAAAGCGATCGAGAGTGCTTGGTGAAAAATTCAGCGCTTTTCCGATCTCGCGTGCCGCGCTTCGCCCCCGATAAGTAATCACGTTCGCGGTCATGGCCGCGCCGTGTTTCCCATAACGCCGGTATACTTCCTGGATGACGCGCTCGCGTCGGTCGCCACTCGGCAAATCAAGATCAATGTCCGGCCAGCCTTTGCGGCTCTCGTTCAGAAAACGTTCGAAGACGAGATGATTGCTCACCGGATCAACCGGGGTGATGCCGAGACAAAAACAGACCGCGCTGTTTGCCGCGCTGCCGCGGCCTTGCACCATGATATTATTTTCGCGGCAAAAATTCACGATGTCCCATACGATCAAAAAATATCCGGAAAACCCGAGCCGGGTGATGAGCGCGAGTTCTTCTTCCAGTTGACGCTTTACTTTTTTTGTAATCGACTCGTAACGCTGTTGCGCACCAAACAACACCATCGTGCGCAGGAACGAATTCATGGTGTGCCCATCTGGCACGGGATATTCAGGAAATTCGTAACCGATGTTTTCGAGGGAAAATTCGAGCCGTTCCGCCAATCGCTCCGTGTTCGTGATTGCGTCGGGTAAATCGCAAAAGATCGCGCGCATCTCCGCGTCGCTCTTCAAATGGCGCTCGGCGTTTTGGGTGAGTAATTTTCCGGCGAGATCGAGGTGGGTGTGCTCACGAATGCAGGTGAAAACATCCAACACCTGACGTCCGTACGGCTTGGCATACTGCACCCCATTGGTCGCGAGGATCGACAACCGGAATTTCGAAGCGAGATCAACCAGCGCGCGATTAACCCGATCTTCACCCCGCAAAAAATGCCGCTGAATTTCGACATAGACGTTTTCGCGGCCGAACGCATCGATCAAAACCTGCGCGCGATTTTCTGAACTCCGGGTAGCGCACGCGTCTCGCGTGCTGGCGAAAGCGTCCCGCTTTCGCGGACTTTGGAAAGATTGTTTCGGCGTGACGCCGAAAGTCCGAGCCGGACTGGCGTTAGCACGCGAGACGCGTGCGCTACCCGGCAGATCGTTCGACGCGTTGCTCCCCAGCAACGCCACCAACCCCTGCGCAAATTCCGGTAGCTCATCCCACTTCACTACGCACTCCCCTTTCACATTGCTGCGCAGATGTGCCTGGGTGAGCAGAGAGCAAAGATTGGCGTAGCCGAGACGGCTTGCCACCAGCACCGGCAGCACGCTGCCGTCTTCCATCGTTAATTCCGCTCCGATGATTGGCCGAACTTTTTGCTCATGCGCCGCCACGGAAAATCGTTGCGAACCATAAACCCCGTTGCGATCGAGCAACGCCAGCGCCGGCATTTCTAACTCAGCCGCGACTTGTACGAGTTGTTCCGGAAACGACGCGCCTCGCAAGAAACTGAAAGCACTACAGGCGTGAAGTTCGACGTAAGACATATCTTATCTGGTCATCCCGAGCGAAGTTGAGAGATCCCGTGGCGTTACCTTAAAGATGTCGCAACGGGATCCTTCGACTCCGCTTCGCTCCGCTCAGGATGACCGTGAATTGTTGCTCAATCATAAATCCCATCGATCGCCCACCCGTCCTGATCGCAATGGCAGCGCGCAATGACGCCATTCTCGATTTCTACATCCCATTCCACCCGCGCCCAGGCGTGCTCGTCCCACCAATTCCCCGAAATCGGAAACGGTCCATGCTGTCTCATCGTCGTGCCTTCAACTGCCAGTCCGGCTCGGACTTCCGCCGCACGCACGTGAGCGGGCCGATTGTTTTCCAATAACACTGTCGCCTTTGTTCGTTTTCGGAAACGCCGCAGCGGAATTCGTTGCTTGCCATCATCCCGAGCGGAGTCGACGGATCCCGCCATGTTACCTTTAAGATTACACATCGGAATCCCTCGACTTCGCTCAGGCTGACCAAGCTTCTGCTCGGGCTGACGGAATTCCCATGCAAACGGTTCCATCCGAAACGCATCCGGCCGATGCGTTTCCTCCAGGACCGGTGTGCCGACGCGATCCGCTCCGAGCAGCCCGACGAGCCGCGCCAGTGTCTCATGCAATTGCACGGGATCGCGCAATGCCGTTTCGAAAAGTCCAAACTGTTGCCGTACCGAACGTGACGGCTGCGCTTCCAATTCAATCGCAACGATTGGATGCTTCGAAGTAAAGTTTTCCAGATGCGTGTGCAGCATCCGAAAAAGGATGTCTTCGTTGTTCGTCGGCTGCGGAATTTTGAAGATGCGCTCGTACTGCGATTTGTCGGCGAAAGTGATGCGCAGCCGCAGTTCTTTGGCGACGAGATAGATTGCGTTTAATCGGGTCGCCAGCTGCTGCAAAAACCGTCGCAGGATGAAAAGCAACGGCTCAGCCGTTTCAATTTCATTTTCGAACTCAAAGCTTTCGATGAACGATTCCGGCGGAGAAACGAGTTTCAAAATGCGCTCGGCCCGGCCATTGGCGCGTTCCCACAGTTCAACCGCGCGCATTCCGAGACGCGCGGCAAGCTCATCGCGTCGCAACGCCGCGAGTTGTCCAAGAGTATGAATTCCCCATTGATGCAGAATCGAGAGAATGCGTTCTGTTTCTTTGGCGCGCTCGATTTGTTTGGCCGTGCGCGCCGGCAAGACCACCGGCGCGATGGACAAAGCAAGGGCATTCACACGCCAATTGTAAGATGTCTTCAGGACATGTTCAAGTGAACATGATCGTCATCCCGAGCGAAAATGCCAGTCCGGCTCGGACCGAGGGATCCCGCCGCGAAACCGTTAAGCTAACTTTATCGGGATCCTTCGGCTCCGCTTCGCTACGCTACGGATGAGCGTAGCTTTACTCCCGCTCACAAAACCTCTACTGGACACTTCGGCAAGGCGCTCATAAAGGCGCGCCCATATGGTTTGGTCACAATCCGATTGTCCAGAATCACGATGATGCCCTGATCGCTTTTGGTGCGAATGAGACGGCCGACTCCTTGACGCAATTTCAGAATTGCTTCCGGCAGCGAATATTCGGTGAAGGCGTCGCCGCCGTACGCTTCGATATTTTCCAGTTTCGCCTCGATCAAGGGATGATCGGGAACGGCGAAGGGCAACCGCGTGATGATGACGTTGCGCAACGCGTCACCAGGCACGTCAACGCCGCCCCAGAAGCTGTCGGTGCCAAAGAGGACACTGCGGGGCGTGCCTTTGAATTGCTCGAGTAATTTCGTCCGTGGCAGACCGCCACCTTGCACCAGCAAATTCAAATCGTGTTCCACGCAAAAATTTTCGATCCGCGCCGCCAGCTGCTGCATCGCGCGATAATTCGTGAACAAGACAAAGGCATGGCCGTCGGTTTGCCCGACGAAATGTTCGATCCAATGCGCCAGCGCTTCTTCATAACGTGCGTCCCGCGGGTCAGGCATTTTGCGCACGACAAAGAGCTTCATCTGCTGATTGAAATTGAATGGACTGCCGAGCTGAAGCGGCTCGGCTTCTTCCGCGCCCACGCGATTGCGAAAATAGGTCAGGTCTTTTCGTCCCACCCCGAGCGTTGCGCTGGTCATGACACAGGTGCGCCCTTCGCGGAAAAGCATTTGCCGTAATGCGGGGGCGATATCGATCGGTGCGGCGTTGAGCGTCAGAAGTTGTCCAACCTTGCCGGTCCTCTCCACCCAATACACGTGATTGCGCGCGGACTGTTCGAGGAAAACTCCGATGCCGCAACGTGCCTCGGCGATGCGCCGCCCAAGTTCCAGCAATTCCGACTTTAACATTTCGTCATCTTGGTGTTTCACCACTTCTGCCACGCGCGCCTGCAACGCGATGAGGCGGCCCGTGATTGTGTCCGGCACCAGTTCCGGATGGCGCACGCGAAATTCGCGACTTTTGCGGAAATCGCAGCGCGCCCCCAGCGTTTCAAAAAATTTATCAATTTGATCGACAATTTCCGCGGCCAGTTGGACACCGGCGGCGTCGCGGGTCACTGTAAACAATCCCTTTTTCGAGCGCGCGTTATAGAGACGCTGCACCGTCGCCCGCAACAGGTACTGCGAAATCACGGTCCCAACCTGGCGGGAAGCGGTTTGCTCTACCGTGTGCGCTTCATCCAAAATTAGAAAATCGTTGGGAAACAGAAATCCGCTCTCCCGTTCCATCTGCTCCTCAACGCCGCCCAGGAGCATGAACAGTAGCGTGTGATTGATGACCACAACCTGTGCGTTCTCGAATTTTCGACGGGCGCGCTGATAAAAACAGCGATCGCTTTGCCCGCACGATTTCTTGGTACAAATGTGAGCCTCGCTGCAAACTTGCCCCCAAACCTTGGCATTTGGCTCAAAGGACAAATCGCTCAGGGTGCCGTCTCGCGTTCGCGCCGCCCAGGCGGAAATTTCTTCGAGTTCGTTCTGCTCCGGTCCGGTAAAGAGATCGTTTTGCTGCTCACGCGCGCGCAACAGCCGGCGCGGACAGACATAATTCTGCCGGCCCTTGATGAGCGCGGCGTCGAAAGTCTCCGGCAGAACTTTTTGTAGAATCGGAATGTCTTTGTAGAGAAGTTGCTCCTGAAGATTGATTGTGTGCGTGGAGATGATTGCCTTTTTCTTTTCCCCCAGCGCAAACAAAACCGCGGGAACTAGATACGCCAGCGATTTGCCTACCCCGGTGCCGGCTTCCACCACCAAATGTCGCTCTTCCTCCAGCGCCCGCGCCACCGCCGCCGCCATTTGCTGTTGTTGCGGGCGTCGCTCGAAATTTTTCGCCTTCGCTAAAAGTCCGCTCGGCGAAAAAAACGATTCGGTTCGTTCCACAAAATCCGAGCCAATGGAGTCGCGTAATGCAATCATCTCTTAATTGCAGATTACTCTGAATCCGGCTCGTTCGGAAAGACGTTGTGAATTTATTTGATCGATATATTACCCGAAATTTCCTGCAGGCTTACCTTTACTGCATCATCGGGTTCATATCGATCTGGCTCATCTTCGATATCAGCGACAGCATCTCGACCTTTCTTGATCAACACTTCGGTTTTGGGCGGGTGCTGGAATTTTACGCCACCCAAATTCCGCAGATCCTGGTGATCCTCTTGCCGGTCTCGCTTCTGCTGGCACTCCTTTTTGTCCTCGGCCGGATGTCGCGCGCGAACGAGATTGTCTCGATGCTGACCGCGGGCATCGGCCTCATCCGCGTGCTCACGCCACTGTTTCTCCTCGCCATTCTCACGACTGCGATTTGTTTTGTACTGAACTACTCGGTGGCGCCGCATGCGGAGATGGCGCGAAAACTTTTTCTGGCCGCGGATAAAAGTGCGAGCGGGAGCGAAGGACAAATTTTTCGCAACCGGCGCGATTCACGCACCTGGTTTATTCAACGTCTCCGACACAATTCCAACGTCTTTGATAATGTCGAAGTGTTGCAACAGGATTCCTCCGATCACATCACCGTTGCTTTCCTGGCCGCGCGCGCGGAATTTCAACCGCCCGAAAATTCCTGGACGCTCTCGCAGGTGAAAGTCGTGCACTACGATCCGGCTGGTAACATTACTTCGGAACAAATGGAGCCGAGCCTGGTCGTCAGGCATTGGAGCGAAACACCCTACCGGCTGCGCAGTGCCAACATGCGCGCCGAATTCATGAGCCTGCCGGAGTTGCGCGATTACTTGATTTTTAATTCCGATTTTCCGCAAACTTTGCTCGCGCCGTTTCGCACTCATTATCATTATCGAATTGCACTCCCTTGGACCTGCCTCGTCGTCGCACTCATCGCCGCGCCGCTTGGCGTCGGCTTCTCCCGCCGGGGTGTTCTCACCAGTGTGGCCACCGCCATTCTGCTGATCTTCGCATTGAATTTTTCTACGCATCTTTTTCTCGCCCTCGGCGAAGGTGACCGCATCCCAGCCTGGATCGCCGGCTGGGCGCCGACCATTGTTTTCGGAACAATCGGTCTTTATTTGTTGCAGTTGCGTTCCTCCAATCGTGATCCTTCCGACTTTCGCGGTTTCCTGCCACGCCGTATATTTGCGCGATGATAAATCCCCTGGCGACCGACTGGCCAATTAAACAGCGTTCGGAGACTTGCAACTCCACCCAGCGACCATTCGCCCCCGGCGAAGTCTTCTATACTCTGCTTTATCGCGAAGGCGATGGGTTTCGGCGTGAAGATTTGAGCGAAGAAGCATGGTGCGATCGCAATGAGAACATTCAGCCGTTTTCATTTTGGAAAACGAAATTCGAACCGGCGCCAGCACCGGCCCCCGAGCCACTGGCGAAAGAAAACGCGGAGCAACTTTTTCGCCGCCTGATCGTGGAACCTGATCCGCCGGCGAACGCCTGTTTCGTCCTCGCGGTAATGCTCGAGCGCAAACGCGTGCTGAAACAAGTTCGCACTGAAACTGCCAACGGAAGTCGTTTGCTCATCTACGAGCATCGCGAAAATGGCGACGTCTTTATTGTGCGCGACCCGCAATTGCGTTTGAGTGAGCTCGAACGCGTGCAGGACGAAGTGGCGACGCTGCTGCGCACCGGCACAGCAGCGGAAATGACGAATGACGAAGGACGAAGCACGAAGGAATGACAAAATCAGAATGACGAAAAGAGATCCTACGAACGGTTTTTCGTCATTCGGACATTCCGGCTTCCTTCGTCATTCGTCATTCATGCTTCGTCATTTTTAGTTGCCCATCCGCCTGCACTCCGGTCGGTTTCGTGAGATAATTTCCGGATGGATACCGCGGTCCCCTGGTTCAATGACGCCTTTCCGCTCTATCTCGCTCCAATGGCGGGTGTGACGGACAAGGTTTTTCGGCGAATCTGCAAGCGTTACGGTGCAGACGTTCTCGTTACCGAATTCGTTTCCGCCGAAGGCGTCTTTCGACGCAACCAGCGTACCCGTGAATATCTTGACTTCGATCCATCCGAGCGACCGCTTGGAGTTCAGCTATTCGGTGCCGACGCCTCCCATATGGCGGAGGCTGCTAAACAGGTGGTCGATTGGGTCGCCCCCGATTTCATCGACCTGAATTTTGGGTGTCCGGTCAACAAAGTGGTCGCGAAAAATGGTGGCTCGGCCCTGTTAAAGGATTGTCCGACTCTCATCAGTGTGGCGAAAGCGGTGGTCAGTGCGGTCGCTCCGCTGCCCGTCACAGCAAAAATCCGCATCGGCTGGGATGCGGATTCCATCAATGCCGTCCGCGTCGCCGGAATTCTGGAGGAGTGTGGCATGGCGGCGCTGGCCGTGCATGGACGCACCCGCGCGCAAGGTTATTCCGGCGAATCAGACTGGCGCGTCATTGGCGAAGTGGCGCAGGCGGTCAGAATACCAGTTGTTGGCAATGGCGATCTATTTTCAGCCCAGGAAGTCGCGCGCCGGCAGGCAGAAACAAAAATTGCTGGCGTCATGATCGGTCGCGCAGCGATGAGCGCGCCATGGATTTTCCGACAGATTAAGCACTACCTGGCGACTGGTGAATTGTTGCTGCCGCCGGAATTTTCGGAGCGGTGGCGCGTGATCATCGAGCATTGCCGGGCTCAGGCCGAAAACTGGGGCGATGAAGAACACGCCATCCGCGCCATGCGCGCGCGACTTATGGCGTATTCGAAAAATTTTCCGGAAGCGAAAGTATTGCGGGAAAAATTTCAACGTGTCTCGATGATTTCCGAGATCGAGCAGATCGCGCAGCAGCATTTAGCTGGGAGCGACGGCTTCCACGCTGCCGCCGGCCGCACGCTGCAACACGACCTCCCTTGAAATTCAGTCAGATAACACGACCTTAGTTTGTGAGCGAGGCGACGGCTAACGGGATTAAGATCGGCAATGAGAAGCTAATTAGGGTAACGGAAAATGCTGCTCGTCGCCTGAGCTCGCTCCTCGAAAAACAAGGCCGGCCCCAGGGTGCTTTACGTTTGGCCGTAATCGGCGGCGGTTGTTCTGGTCTGCAATACAAAATGGATCTGGTCGAAGGCCCAGCGCCGCGCGACATCCTCGTTCAGTCATCCAATGTTCGGATCGTGGTCGATCCCAAGAGCGCACTTTTCGTCAGCGGGTCAGTCCTCGATTTCAGCGACGACCTGCAGAAAGGCGGGTTTAAGGTTACAAACCCGAATGCCGTCGCGCATTGTTCCTGCGGCGAAAGCTTCGCTGCCTGATCGGCTTGTAGCCGGCCGCAATGATGCCGGTAGCCGGATTGTAGCGCAGGCATTCCTGCCTGCCACGGCAAGCGGGAACGCTTGGCCTACAAAAAACGGTCTCGCCAATAGCAATAGATGTTCATTTGAACTTGCGCCACGGCCGATGCGTTGCATCATTTCCTTGAAATGCTAACCGATCGCCAGAGAACTGTGCTCGATTTTATTCAGAGCGAACAACGCGAGAAAGGTATCACCCCCAGCACGCGCGAAATCCAAAATCACTTTGGCTTCGCCAGCCAAACTTCAGTGATGCAATACATCTCCACCCTCGAACGCAAAGGATTTCTTGATCGCCACGCCCGCAAAGCGCGTGCTCTTGTCACCCCGATGCAAAAAGTGCGGATCACAGATATACCGATTTACGGACAAATTCCGGCCGGCATGGCCACATTCACCGAGCAAACGGTGTTGGGCCACGTTTCGCTCGATGCTCGCTCGGCTAATGCCCCCAAGAATGCGCGAATGTTTGCGCTGAAAGTCCGGGGCGATTCGATGGTGAATGCCCACGTTCTCGATGGCGACACCGTGATTCTGGACGATCGCAAGGAAGCGCGAAACGGTGATATTGTGGCGGCCCTGATCGATGGTGAGACGACGTTGAAACGTTTTGTCATCGAACACGGCCGGCCTTATTTGCGAGCGGAAAATCCACGCTATCCCGATCAGCGCCCGGCCCATGATTTGCGGATTCAAGGCGTGATGGTGTCGCTGGTCCGCCGGCAACCCAACGGCGGAACCAGACAGCAGGCAGTTTCGTCCGCTAAACACGCCAAAGGACGCTAAAACGGAACACAGGCCTCCGGGTCTGTGCTCCCGGCGGGTTTCCAACCCGCTGCCTAGTAAGGCAACATAGCGTGCCCAAAGCGGCACGTCAGCGGAGTAAAGCTCCGCTGGGGGCACAGACTGGAAAGTCTGTGTTCCTTGTTTTTGGGAAATGGGTAGGCAAATAATGTTCGTTTGAACATATATCGATTTGTGCCATTTTTGGAAATGGCAGCAAGCCGGCAGATTATCGATCTCCGTAAGCTTTTGGCGGAACGCTTTCAGCATCCGCCCGCTCTTACTGGCGGACAAATCAGCATTCCTTTTCTTGAGCGAGCGACCGATGGCGGCCTCCGTAAAGGTGCGATCACTGAAATCATCAGCCCAAATACGAGCGCCGGCTCGGCTCTGCTCATTCACCGTTTACTACAAATCGCACAACGCGATCGATTTTTTCTCGCTCTCGTTGATGGCCGCGATTCTTTCGATGTCCAATCCGTTGAGCCCGGCACTTTGCAACATTTGCTTTGGGCCCGCTGCGAGAAAGCCACCGAAGCCATCAAAGCTGCTGATTTTCTTTTGCGCGACGGAAATTTCCCACTCATCATTCTCGATCTTGTTTTGAATCCGGTGGAAGAATTGCGCCGCATTCCAGCGACGAGCTGGTATCGCTTGCAACGATTGGTCGAGCCAGCGCCGACCGCATTTGTGGTCATGAGCCGCCACAACATCGTCGCGAGCGCGCGCACTAAAATCGCGTTGGAGAATCGATGGACGCTTCCCGATTTATCCCGGGACAATCCAAGCGGGCAATTGCATTTCAAAGTCCGGCGGGCAAAAACAATCGCCTCCGCCTTGGGATAAAATGTTTGCCACCATTTTGCTGCCGAATTTTTATCTACAAGCAATCGCGCGTCATCAGCCAAAATTGCGCGAGCAACCTCTGGCCGTCCTCGACGCCACTGCGATAAAAGCGGTGATCCTGCAGTTAAATGAAGCAGCAGAAAATGAAGGCGTTCGCGCCGGAATGACCCCCAGCCAGGCCCTGGCCCGGTGTCTTCGCCTGGTCATCAAAGCGCGTGCGCGCGATTGCGAGCAACAACTCAGTGATATTTTGCTGCATCACGCTTTCATGCTTTCGCCGTTCGTGGAAGCGACCAGCCCCGGTATTTGCACGGCCGAATTCAAACACCCCAATGGGCTTTTGCCAAAATTGCGACATATCATCGATTTGCTTGCCCGTTGTGAATTAACTGCGCGCGCTGCCCTTGCCACAAATCCGGATGCGAGTTTTCTCGCGGCGCATCTAGCCGAGCCGGTATTGGAGGTAAGCGATGCGAAAGACTTTTTCGCTTCCCTCCCGATTGAAATCCTGGCAATGGAACCTATCCCTTGAACGCCCAGTTCTTCTACATGATAGCCCCTAAAGGGACGATCTCCCTCTCGTGGCCACTTCTTAGTTCAGGGCGTAAACTTTCACCAGCGCGTTGCCAGGGGTCCCCTTTAGAAGCGAAACTTTATGTAACCTGTCACTGGGACATACAAGCGATCGCCAGCGTCATGATTGTAATGTTGATCGCTAACCTGGTAAGGAATGCCGCGGTAGTTATAATGAGTGATATCGCTGCTGGGATCGAGCGGTGACTCATAGCGGATACCGGCATCCAGACCTACTGACCAGTGACAAGAAAGTGGCACCTCCGCACCAACCAAGAATGCACCGGTTCCAACCCAACTGTCGTTATATAACCTTCCTTTGATAAAGGGGGCGTAGGAATAAAAGCCATTGCTAGACTGGTAGAGGACGTCACCGATGTGATCCACGTGTGTCGCCCCGCCCGAGACGGAGATATAGGGACGGATGCGCCAAGGTTGCGACATTTCTTTGGAAAAGAAAAAGTAACGCAGACCAAGCTCGCCCCCGTAAGACCTGTATAAGCCCGGGTAGCTGACGAGGGAGTAGGTCGTGAAATTAGCATAGATGTCGCGGTCACCATACTGTTTTTTG
>Ga0209577_10004712_pt1 | contig 12798 bp, 9 predicted proteins | sample GraSoiAngelo_109_FD_185874 | JGI IMG/M metagenome (GOLD analysis project Ga0209577, IMG submission 185874) | Grasslands soil microbial communities from the Angelo Coastal Reserve, California, USA - 14_0903_12_20cm (SPAdes) (version 2) | ecosystem: Environmental > Terrestrial > Soil > Grasslands ... | reverse complement strand
TGGAGGCCGCGGAGCGTCCCCGCCTTGTGGTTGAAGGCGATGCTCGACTGCGAGACGCGCGCGTCGAGGCCTTCGGCCGCGAGGGCCTCGCCGTCCCAGACCCGCGCGAAGAAGCCCCGCTCGTCGGGGTGCGGCTCGACGTCGACGATGTAGACGCCCGGGAGAGCCGTCTCCGTGAGGATCACGCGGCCTCGCGCCAGCGGAGGTCGGCGTCGAGCCGACCCTCGTCGAGCAGGCGCTGAAGCTGCTTGAGCCGCGTGTAGCGCGCCCCGTCGAAGTCGTCCCACGTGAGGCCGGCCGCACGGTAGGCGGCCGCGAGCTCCGCCGTTCCTCTCCTCGCGTCCCATTCCGGCTGGTGCTCGGGGAAGGCGCGCTCGAAGCGGTGGAAGTCGACGCGGTAGCTCCGCGGATCGGCGACTGCGCCTTCGGCGAGCTCGACCTCGCACTCCGGTAGCTCCTCGTGGACGAGGGCCGCGAGGTCGCGGATCTGGTAGTTCTCGCTCGAGGCGCCGACGTTGAACGCCTGGGCGTGGATCGTCTCCCGCGGCGCCGCGAGCGCCCCGAGGACGGCGCGGCCGGCGTCTTGGACGTGGACGATCGGCCGCCAGGAGCTGCCGTCGGAGAGGAGCCGGATCCGGCCGGTCGTGAACGCCCAGCCGACGAGGTTGTTGAGGACGACGTCGAGCCGGAGGCGCGGCGAGACGCCGTATGCCGTCGCGTTGCGCAGCGAGACGGGGGAGAAGCCGGAGTCGGCGAGCCCGACCAGGCCCTCCTCGGAGCGCACCTTCGACTCCGCGTAGGGCGTGAGCGGGCGCAGCGGGGCGTCCTCGTCGAGCGCGTCGTCGCGGCCGGAGGCGCCGTACATGCTGCACGACGAAGAGAAGACGAAGCGCGCGACGCCCGCCTCCTTCGCGACGCGGGCGAGGTGCAGCGTGCCTTCGTAGTTCACGTCGTAGGTCCACGACGCGTTCATATCGCCGAGCGGGTCGTTCGAGAGCGCGGCAAGGTGGACGACGGCGTCGAAGCCGGCCAGGTCGGCCGGGGTCACGTCGCGGACGTCGAGGCGCAGCTCGTCTACCGGCGCAAGGTCGGAGCCGAAATCGCAGCCGCGGTAGAAGAACGTGTCGAGCCCGACGACCTCGTGGCCCGCCTCGGCGACCATCGGCGCGACGACCGAGCCGATGTAGCCGTGATGGCCCGTGACGAGCACCTTCACGACTGCTCCTCGAGGAGGTCGGCGTCGAGGAGCGCGGAAGCAGCGCTCGCGACGACCGCGAAGGGCAGGTCGGCGCGCTCAGCCACGTCGAGCAGCGAGTGCCCCCCGTCGGCGAGGTTCAGCACCCAAAGGAGCGCCCGCTGGAACGACTCCTCCTCCCGCGGCGCCCCGCTCGACACCTCCCGGTACAGCCCACGCCGCCCGAGCTGTGGCTCGCCGTACGGATTCCGGGAGACGTACGTCCGGTCGCCGTCGAGGACGTCGAGGATCTCGAGCGTCGCGGCGAGCGAGTCGCCGAGGCTCTCCGCGTCGATGAGGTCGAGGTCGTCCGCGGACGAGTGGTACTCCGGGAAGAGCCCGTGCGGCGTCCGCGTGAGCGCGCCCACCGGCAGGTCGAAGCCGGGCGAGCAGAACTGCCGCTCGTCGCCGCCCCACGGCACGAAGTCCTCGACCATCGAGCCCGGCCGGCCGCGCAGCACGTACGCGGCGGCGCGGTCGACCGCAGTCTCGCCGGCGCGGCTGCGCTTGTACCGCAGCGCGCCGGGGTCGCCGACGCAGGCGACGACGAGGCCGGCGCGGATGCGGTCGAGGTGCTCGAGGTTGCGGGAGAGCCAGGCGAGCGGCCCGAGCGTGCCCGGGCTGAAGAGCAGGCGGTGGGAGCGGCGCAGCCGGCGCTCGACGAGGCGCTTCCCGAGCACCGCCAGGAGCGCGATCCCCGACACGTTGTCGTTCGCGAGCGCCGGGTGGCAGACGTAGGTCGAGAGCAGCACCTCGTCCTCGGTCTCGCCCGGCAGCAGCGCCTCCGCATACGTGAGGTGGCCGTCCTCGAGCCGCGCGTCGACGCAGACCTCGTACTCCTCTTCCGGGCGGATCGCGCGCCGTTGCTCCTCGGTGACGCAGAAGCCCCACCTGTCGGCCCAGTACGCGGTCCGGTAGGGGATCCGGTTCGGGAACTCCGGCAGCGAGTAGAGCCGCTCGTCGAGCTCGGCCCCGGTGAGGGTCGTCCGCACCGGATGGCTGTAGCCGAGCAGGTGGAGGTTGCTCTCGCGCCGGTCGACGATCCTCCGGCCCGTCGAGTCGGCGATCCACGCCTCGGCGACGTTCCACTCGCGCGGCGTGGTCCAGTCGAAGATCGGCGTGCCGGTCGGCACCTCCGTCACGGCGAGCGGGACGAGCTCGCCGACGACGCGGAGGGTCTCCCGGACGCCGTCCCCGGTGAGGCTCCGCGGCAGCGGCATGAGCCGCCGCGCGAGGTCGAGGATCTCGGCGCCGGCGGCCACCGGGTCGAGCCCGGCGCTCAGCCCGCGAGAACGAGCTTCCTGCATCGGAACGCCTCGGCGAAGCGGGTCGGCGAGTTCGCCTCCATCCCGCGCACGCGCGCGAGCGAGCGGAAGAGATCCTCGGTGAACCAGTGCTTGCCGCGCTGCGAGGGGAAGTGCTCGAGCAGGAGGTCGACCTTCCGCTGGAGGACGTCGGGACCGAGCGGAACGTACACGTTCGGGGCGGCCAGGTCGGCGTCGTACTTCGGGATCTCGTACTCCAGGATGAGGTGGTTGCGGAAGGTGTTCCACGTCAGCTCGGAGACGAGCCGGTGATCCTGGTGCAGGTCGACCCCGACGTGCGTGAAGACGAGCTCGGCCGAGACCTCTGCCTTGAGCGTCTCGAAGCGGTCCTTCACCGCGCCGCCGAGGTAGGGGAAGAAGCCGTCCCGGAACGTCTCGAGCAGGACGCGCGGCGGCGTCGAGAGGCTGGAGAGGAACGCCTCCGCGCTCGCGCGTGCCTCCTCGCCCCGCGTGCCGTTCGCGCTCAGGACGAGCCACGTGACCTCGACGTCCGGCCGCCGCTCGGCGAGCGCGAGGAGCGTGCCTCCGCAGCCGATCTCGATGTCGTCGGCGTGGCAGCCGATCGCGAGCACGCGAGCGGGCCCGTGCTCCAGGTCGAGCGACGCGGTGAGCATCAGCCGGTCGGCGTCGCGTCCTGCCGCTCGAGGCCGCGCGGGCTCGCCCACGGCGGCTCGCCCGACTCGAGCAGCGTCTCGAGGGTCTGCTTGTCCTTCAGGGTGTCCATCGGCGCCCAGAAGCCCTTGTACGGATACGCGATCACCTTGTCCTCGGCGATCAGGCGGGGGAACGCGTGCCCGACGAGGTCCTCGCCGGGGCCGAGGTGGTCGAGGATCCCGCGCCGGAAGACGAAGAAGCCGCCGTTGATCCAGAGGTCGGCGTCGCCGACGTCGCGAATCGCCTCGACACCGTTCCCGTCCCGGAGCGATACGACGTGGAACTGGTGCGTCGGTCGTACGCACAGGAAGAGCGCCGTCTTGTCGCTCGCCGTGAGCGTGTCGATCATGTCGCGGAGCGGCGCGTCGGTGAGGCCGTCGCCGTAGGTCGCGAGGAAGACGTCCTCGCCCTCGAGGTACGGCTCGACCGCCTTCAGCCGCTCGCCGATCGTCGAGTTGAGTCCCGTATTCACGAAGGTCATCGACCAATCGTGGGTGTCGCTGCCGAGGAGCTCGACGGTCTTGCCGCCGTCGCGGAGGACGAAGTCGTTCGTGAGCGCCTCGTTGTAGTCGAGGAAGTACTGCTTGATCACCTCGGCCTTGTAGCCGAGGCAGAGCACGAAGTCGCGGCAGCCGAAGCTCGAGTAGTACTTCATGATGTGCCACAGGATCGGCCGGTCGCCGAGCGGGATCATCGGCTTCGGCAGGCGCGTCGACTCCTCGCGCATCCGCAGGCCCAGGCCGCCGCAGAAGAGGACGACCTTCACGGGAGCACCTCCGGCTCGGGGATCGGCACGACGAGCCGGCCTCCCCAGTCGCGGACGTACTCGAGCTGCGCGGCGATCTCCCGCTTCAGGTTCCAGGGCAGGATCAGCACGTAGTCGGGCCGCGTCTCGGCGATCCGCTCGGGCGGGTGGATGGGGACGTGCGTGCCCGGCAGGAAGCGCCCGTGCTTCAGGGGGTTGCGGTCGACGGTGTAGTCGAGGAGGTCGGTGCGGATCCCGCAGTAGTTGAGCAGCGTGTTCCCCTTGCCGGGAGCACCGTAGCCCGCGATGCGCCCGCCGTCGCGGCGCAGGCCGATCAGGAGCTCGAGCAGACGCCACTTCGTCTCGGCGACGCGCGCCCCGAAGCCCGCGTAGCCGGCGAGCTCGGCGTAGCCCGCGTCCCGCTCGGCCGCGAGCAGCGTCTCGACCGCCGGCTCCGGCGCGCCCTGCGGGTGCCGGACGAAGACGCGGAGCGAGCCTCCGTGCGAGGGCAGCTCCTCGACGTCGAACACCTCGAGCTCGTGGCGGCCGAAGAGCTCGACGAGGGTGTGGAACGAGAAGTACGAGTAGTGCTCGTGGTAGATCGTGTCGAACTGGAGGCCCTCGACGAGGCGGACGAGGTGGGGGACCTCGATCGTCGCCGTCCCGCTCGGCGCGAGCAGGATCCGCATCCCCTCGACGAAGTCGTTCAGCGAGGGCACCTGCGCGAGCACGTTGTTCGCGACGATGAGGTCGGCGCGGCGGCCGCCGTCGGCGAGCTCTGACGCGAGCCGCGTGTCGAAGAACTCCACGAGCGTCTCGACCCCGCGCGCACGGGCCGCCTCGGCGACGTTCGCGGCCGGGTCGATCCCGAGCGACGGGATCCCGTGTGCGACGAAGTGCTGGAGCAGGTAGCCGTCGTTCGAGGCGAGCTCGACGACGAGGCTCTCTCCGTCGAGGCCGAGCCGGTCGGTCATCTGCTCCGCGTACGTGCGCGCGTGGTCGACCCAGCTCGTCGAGTAGGACGAGAAGTAGGCGTACTCGCGGAAGATCTCCGACGCGTCCACGTAGGCCTGGAGCTGCACGAGCAGGCACTCGCCGCAGACGAGCACGTGGAGCGGGTAGAACGGCTCCATCCCGTCGAGCTCGTCGGCGGCGAGGAAGCTCTCGCAGAGCGGCGACATGCCGAGGTCGACGAAGGTGTGCCGAAGCGCCGCACCGCAGAGCCGGCACGTCGGCGCCGAGGCCGCGTCGGCCTCGGCCGGAAGGGTGAGCCGCACGGGTTCCAGGGTCTTAGTGTAGGCGGGGCGATGCAAGATCTCGACGGGCAGGTCGCGATCGTCACGGGCGGCGGCCGCGGGGTGGGCCGTGCCGTGGCCGAGGCGCTCGGCGCCCGTGGCGCCGCCGTCGCGGTCGCGGCGCGCACGATCAGCGAGATCGAGGCCGTGGCCGCCGCCCTCTCGCGCGCGATTGCCGTTCCGACGGACGTGACGCGCGCGGAGCAGGTCGGAGCGCTCGTCGAGCGAACGGGCCGGGAGCTCGGCCCGCCGACCCTCCTCGTCGCCGGCGCCGGGACCTGGGACCACGTCGGCCCGGCGTGGGAGGGCGACGCCGACGCCTGGTGGCGCGACGTCGAGGTCGCGGTGCGCGGCGCGTATCTCTGCGCGCGGGCGGTGCTCCCCGGCATGGTCGAGCGCGGGGCGGGCCGGATCGTCGTCCTCTCGAGCTACGCGGCGAACGTCCCCCGGCCGTGGTCCTCCGGTTACGGGAGCGGACGGGCCGCGCTCCTGCGGTTCATCGACTCGCTGGCCGGCGAGGTCGAGGAGCGCGGCGTCGCGGTCTTCGCCGTCTCGCCCGGCTTCGTCCGCACGGAGCTCGTCGAGAACGTGATCCGCTCGGAGGCCGGTCGCCGCTACCTGCCCGAGCTCGGCGAGCGGACGGACGCGCTCGCCCCCGAGCTCGCGGGAGAGCTCGTCGCCGAGCTCGCCACGGGCCGCGCCGACGCGCTGACGGGACGGTTCCTCCACGTTCTCGACGATCTCGACGACCTGGTCGCGCGTGCCGACGAGATCCGGGCGAACGACCTGTACGCGCTCCGGTTTCGCCGCTACTAGGGCTTGCCGTCCACGATCACACGTTCTCTTTAGTCGGTCGGATCCCGCAGAACTGGCGTCCCGGGACAGCGACGATCATCACCGGAGCGGCGGCGGCGAACAAGGCCCAGGCCGTCGCGCTTCGCCAAGTACCCGGGCGGCCGTCAACCGCGTGCTGAAGCTGAGCGACGGCTCGTATGCCGTCCACATGTAGCCGCTAGCCGCTACCCGCGCGACGCGGTCATGTGCGCGACCGCCTTGCCCGACGTCGTGTAGGTGGCGTAGATCGAGTAGTGCTTGTTGGAGAGCGTGGGCGTGCCGAACGGATTGGTGGGGCCGGCCGCGTACCCGCCCGAGTTGACGTTGAAGTTCAACTCGTTCGCCGAGGGGTCGTACCGGAGCTGGGTCAGGTCGCTCGTCGACGAGGCGATGTAGCCCATCCAGACCGTCCCGGCCTGGACCGCGACCGGCGAGGAGAACGTGAAGTCGACCCAGTTCCAGGCCGCGCCGGCAGTGATCGTCACCTCGTTCGAGACGCCGAGGAGCGCGCCCGGATGAGCCGAGCCGTTGTCGGCGTAGAGGACCGCCTTGATCTTCTGCGACCCCGACGTCGCTCCGAGCCCGGAGACGTAGCCGGTCAGCTTCGTCACGTTCGAGGCGACGGCCGTGTAGCGGGAGACCTCCTTCAGGTTGATGGAGGCCGTGTCGACGGACGAGCCGGGGATCGTCGTCCCGAAGGTGCCGGAGGTCTGCCGCACGTAGGTTGCGGTGTACGTCGTGTCGGTCGCCGGCGCGACGATGTTGTGCGTCTGCGCGCCGCCGTCAGACCAGGACGAGAAGACGTAGGTGGAGCCGCCGATCGTCTGCGGGGACGGCGCGCTGATCGAGTTCGTCGCTCCGATCACCGCCTGCTTTGTCAGCGGCGCCGCGCCGGCGATCTCATCGATGCCGACGTTCGCGCCGGTGGGGTTCGAGGCGACGGTGATGTTCATGGTCTGCGGGTCGACGCGGACGCTCGTCGTCGCCGTCGCGCCGGTCGAGTCCGTCGCCGTCAGCTGGAGCTCGAGCCAGCACGGGTACTCGTGGTCGGGTGCGTTGAACGTGCCGCTCGCGACGCCGTTGAACGTCTGGACGATGTGCGTGTGGCAGTTCGTCGGCGTGAAGCAGTGGTGCAGGATCATCGTCCAGCTGAGCCGCGCCGCGGGCTCGGAGCCGTCCTCCTGGTCGGTCGCGCTCCCGGAGAAGTTGATCGGGTCGCCGACCTTCCACGTAAAGGACGTGGTGGGGGAGGAGATCGTCGGCACCGGCGGATGGTTCCCGGCGTTGATCGTGATCGGCGCGCTCACGCTCGAGGCGCCCTTGCTGTCGGTGACCTGAAGGCGCACGGTGTACGTCCCGGGCGTCGAGTAGGTGAAGCTCGGCTTCTGCGCCGTCGAGTCGCCGTAGACGCCGTCGCCGTTCAGGTCCCAGGAGTAGGTGATCGGGTCGCCGTCGGGGTCGCTCGACCCGCTGCCGTCGAAGTTCACCGTGAGCGGCGTGGGCCCGTTCGTCGTGTCCGCCGTCGCGACGGCGTTCGGCGGGTGGTTCGAGCTCAGGTACTTGATCCGGTGGATCGCGCCGCCGTCGAAGTCGGCGTAGAACAGGTCGCCCCCGGGTCCCGTCTCGAGATCCACCGGGCTCGCGGCGCCGTTCTCGAAGCTCGAGACCTGATTCGGGTCGGGAAGCCCGTTCGAGCCGGCCTTCATGAACCAGATGCAGCCTCGCGTGTGGTCTTCGAAGAAGAGGCCCCCGTTGTAGGTCGAGGGATACGAGCCGCCGGTGTAGAAGGTCACGCCCGCGACGGACGAGCCTCCCGTGGGGCAGCCGTCCCCAGACACCACGCTCGCGCCGTGGTTGTACGTGAAGAGCGGAGGCGAGACCACGGGCCCACCGCTTCCTTGGAGGGTGGCGTAGAGCGAGTAGTGCTTGTTCGACGTGTTGCCCGTGCCGAAGGGGTTGCTCGGGCCGTCCGCGTAGCCGCCGGCGTCGACGTTCCAGCGCATCGCGCCCGCCTGGGCCTGGTAGCGCAGCTGGGTCAGGTCGCCCACCGCGTTCGCGATGTAGCCCATCCAGATCGTCCCGGCCGAGACGCTGACCGGGCTCGCGAAGGGGAAGTCGAGCCAGCCCCAGGCACGGCCCGCGTTGACCTGAACCGGGCTCGAGACGCCGAGGAGCGCGCCGGGACTGCCGTTGTTGTTCGCGTAGACGACCGCCTCGAGGGTCTGGCTGCCGCTCGTCGCCCCCAGGCCGGAGACGTACCCCGTCAGCTTCGTGACGTTCCCGGCGGTCGCGGTGTAGCTCGCCACCTCCTTGAGGTTCTGCCCAGCGGTGTCGACCGACGAGTAGACGTTGGTGTCGCCGAAGGTGCCGCCGCTCGGGCCACCTCCGTAGAGGCCGTTGCAGATGTTGAGGCCTGCGGCTTGGTACCCCGGCTGCGGGTTCACCCCCTCGTAGCAGGGCCAGCCGAAGTTCGAGACGTTCGTCGTCGGGTCGGAGTCGCGGTTGATCTCCTCCCAGTCGTTCCACCCGACGTCGCCGATCCAGAGGTCGTTCGTCCCGGGGCGGATCGTGAAGCGGAACGGGTTGCGCATCCCGTAGGCGACGATCCGGCGCGCGTTCGCGTCGCTGCTCGAGGCGAGCGGGTTGGACGGCAGTCCCGCGCCAGTGGCGGGGTCGACGCGAAGGAGCGACCCGTTCAGGACGGCCGGCTCGCCGGTGTTCCGGCGCAGGCTCTGGCTCCGCAGCGCACCGCCCTCGCCGGTCGGCGCAGTGAGCGCGGTTCCGACCGCGCCAGGCGGGTCGCCGCACGGATTCGCCGGCGTCGGCGGCGGCGAGCCCGAGGTGCCGCCGAACTGGCCGTAGTCGACTGCGCCGAAGTTCGCGCCGTCTCCGCCGGAGACGTAGAGCGCGCCGTCCGAGCCGAAGTGGAGGTCGCCGATCGAATGGCTCGGGAACTGCTGGCACCAGCCTTGGATCAGCACCTGCTCGCTCGTGGCCACGTTGCCGGAGAGCGTCAGCCGCGACAGGCGTCCCTGGACGACGCAGCCGTCGGTCGTCGCCCCGGGCGGGGTGGGGCAGGCGTCGCCCCAGCGCGGCGCGCTTCCGCCCGGCACCGCGTCGTACGTGTACAGGACGTAGAGGTAGGGGTTCGTGGGGAAGTTCGGGTCGACGGCGAGCCCGAGAAGGCCGCGATCCCAGTAGTCGTCGACGACGTTGCTCAGGTCGATGACCGTCGTCGGCGTCGTGTCGTTCAGGTTGTCGTACTCGAGCACCTTGCCGCCCTTCTGGGCGACGAAGATGCGGCCGTCGGGCGCGAAGCGGATCGCGGTCGGGAACGACAGGTTGCTGTAGACGATCGAGTCCTGGAAGCCGCTCGGGAGCGTGGCCGCGGCGGCCGAGGCGCCCGCCGTCGCGGACGCGCCGGGAGTGAGGAGGCCGGGCGTTCCGGGCGGATTTCCGGCGCCGGCAGCCGACGCGAGCAGAACGAGAAGAGCGCCGACGAGCGCTCCAGGCACAGCCCCCAACCACACGAACCGCCGCAAAGTCTCCCCCCTTGTTCGTTATCCGTTGTAGCCCAGGTCGCGCCCGAGTGCAAGCGGCGTTTGGAGGTCTTAACCGTTCGTGAACGGACTACGTGCGGGGGCAGGCTTTCGGATCGACGTCGACGGCTCCCCAGCGGGCGAGCTTCCCGTAGCGGTGGGAACCCGTGCCGACGATCGGGTAGGCGAACCAGAGGTAGCGGCCCTTCTCCAGGCGCTTGCCGGCGCCGCACGCGACCATGGTCACGGCGATGCCGGGCTCCTTTGGCCAGAGGTCCGCGACGCGGCGGTGGCCGCGCCAGAGGACGAGGTCGTAGGAGGTCGCACCCGGCGTCGCGGGCCAGCTCAGCATCCGCCGGCCATGCACGACACGGGCAGCCGCGGGAGGGTCGGCGACGCGATGCGGCTTGGTCCTCGCGGCGAGCACCCCTCCGGTCCGCGGCTTGGCCGCCGGGCGCTTCGCCGGCGCACGAGTGGCCGCGGGCGCGGGTGACCGTGCGGCACCGATTTCGGAGTGGGTCCTCGGCCAGAGGAGCGCGGCGTTCAGGACGACGCTCGGGACGAGAAGCCAGACGCCGAGCCGGGTGACGCGGCCGCGCGGCGCGGGCTCCGCGCGGAGCGCCGTCGCCGGAGTGGGGGCGAGGGTCGAGCCGACGTCCTCGAGCGGCGGAAGCAGCTCCCGGGCACGCCGGGCGAGGACGGGGTCGACGAGACAGAGCTCAGGGCTGATCGGCTCCATAGAACGGCGCATTCGTGCGCGCATCGGCTTTTTCCGGGGCCGGCTACAGGCTCCTTCTTAACCGCGAATGCCCCCATTCGAGGGATGGCAGCCTCCGGCGAACGGCCGACGGAGAGGGGAGCATGCGCCGCCCGCATCGCAGCCTCTTCGCCGTTGCCCTGGTCGTTCTCGCTATCACGACAGGTGCGAGCGGCGCGGGTTCCTGGAAGCCGGCGATCACAGGTACGCCTCAGGTGGGGGCAACGCTCACCGCCGACCTCTCGGGGTGGAGCGGAGGCTCGACGTCGTGGACGTACCAGTGGACGAGGTGCGACGTCAACGGCAACGCGTGCGTCAACCTGGCCAACGGGACGGCGCAGACGTATTCCGTCGTGTCCGCGGACGTCGGCTCGAGGCTGCGCGTGACCGCGACGCCCAGCAAGAGGCAGGGTGCGGCTACCTCGGACCCCACGGCCGTCGTCGCTCCTGCGCCCGCACCAGTGGCCGCCCCGGCGACCGTCAGCCTCACGAGCTCGATCGCGAACGGAGCGACGCTCGGCGGCTCGGTCGCTTGGATCGTGAACGCCTCCGGGTCCGTCGCGCGGATCGACTTCTTGATCGACGGGACGAAGAAGTGGAGCGAGGCATACGCGCCGTACCAGTTCAACGGCGACCCGAACGGCAAGCTCGACACGACGACGCTCGCGAACGGCTCGCACACGCTGCTCGCCGTCGCGTACGGCTCGTCGGGCTCCGAGGTCGGGCGCATCTCTTCGGGCGTCACCGTGAGCAACGGCGGCTCGGGCTCGCCGCCGCCTCCGCCTCCGCCCGCCCCGAGCGTCACGCTGACGAGCTCGATCGCCTCGGGCGCAACCATCAGCGGCTCGGTGCAGTGGACCGTCGCCGCGACGGGCTTCGGCATCGTGCGGGTCGACTTCTCGATCGACGGCGCGAAGAAGTGGACGGAGCAGCAGGCGCCGTACCAGTTCAACGGCGACCCGGCCGGGATGCTCGACACGACGACGCTCGCGAACGGCTCGCACACGCTGCTCGCCGTCGCCTTCAACTCGAACTCGGTCGAGCTCGCCCGCGTCTCCTCGACGGTGACGGTCAGCAACTCGGCCTCCTCGCCGCCTCCTCCTCCGCCGCCCCCGCCGCCGTCGTCCTCCGGCAGCTGGCAGCGCTACGGCACCGCGAACGGCTGGAAGCTGCCGTTCCGCTCGACAGCCGACCAGGACTTCGAGATCGGCCAGGACGTGGCCCTGGGCGCGAAGTACGTCCGCATCGGCCCGACCGACGCGATCATCCAGAAACTGCTCGCGAACGGGATCACGCCGATCATCCTCTTCGGCGGCAACCCGACCTACCCGTGGACGACGACCCCGCAGCAGCTGGCCTCGCAGGTCTCCGGGTACGCCTCGCGATGGGGCAACAAGATCCTGTACGAGTGCCTGAACGAGCTGAACATCCACGGCTGGACGCCGGATGCCTACGTGCCCTACCTCAAGGCCTTCCACGACGCGGTCAAGGCCGCGGCACCCACCGCGACGGTGCTCATGGACGGCCTCTGGACGGGCTCTGGGTCGCAGGCGCTGATCCCCTGGTCGCAGCGCTTCATCGACCTCGGCGGGCTCAACTACACCGACCTCTACAACGTGCACCTGTACGACGACGCCGCGGAGCACGGCGCGTGGTCGATGTGGGACATGACCTTCGGCTCCGGCGGCGCGGGCTACTACGACACGACGAACGTCCGCTCCCTCCTCGACGCGTGGGCGGCGGCGCACGGGAAGCCGAAGATGCCGATCGTCTCGACCGAGTCGGGCGGCCCGGTGCCGAAGTACACCGAGGCCAAGCAGGCGACGATCGTCACCGACGCCCTCCACGCCGCCGACGGCGTGGGCACCGGTTACCGCAAGCTCGCCTTCACCTTGATCTACAACGTGCTCGACGACGACGTCGCCGGCTTCGGGATGCTCCGCCCCGACCGCTCCAAGCGCCCCTCCTGGGACGCCTTCCACGCGGTCGCGACGAGCTAGAGCTCAGATCAGCCGGTCCATGACCGGCATGCGCTCGTCGCCCGCGAGGCACGAGGCGAGGCACAGCGCCACGCCCTCGTCCCCCGTGAACAAGGAGTGGCGGCCGCGGCCCAGTCGGGCGGCGCGCTCCTCGACCTGCACCGCGGCGTGCTGCGCGAAGGCGCGTGCGCGCTCGAGCCACTGCTCGTCGCCCGTCCGCCGCCAGAGGGCGAGGAGCGCATAGGCGTTCCCCGCCGTCCCGTGACACAGCCCGGGTGCGTCCCGGAGCGGGCCCGCCTCCCAGACCAGCCGGCCCGCGGCCAGCAGCAGCTCGCCCCAGGCGTCGTCGTTTGGCGCGGCATCCCATAGGGCGCTCAGGACGCCCGGAGCGCCGTGGCACCACTGGACGCGGATCCGCCCGCGGACGGCCAGCTCG
>Ga0209577_10004711_pt1 | contig 12798 bp, 9 predicted proteins | sample GraSoiAngelo_109_FD_185874 | JGI IMG/M metagenome (GOLD analysis project Ga0209577, IMG submission 185874) | Grasslands soil microbial communities from the Angelo Coastal Reserve, California, USA - 14_0903_12_20cm (SPAdes) (version 2) | ecosystem: Environmental > Terrestrial > Soil > Grasslands ... | reverse complement strand
GAGCCGTGGGATGTGGGCGACGGCGGTTATCAAGTGGGAAATTTTCCCGTGCTTTGGGCAGAGTGGAACGGAAAATATCGCGATGAAGTTCGCCGTTTTTGGAAAGGCGACGAAGGCCGGATCGGCGAGATGGCTTACCGGCTCACCGGCAGTCCGGACTTGTACCAGACAACCGGGCGGCGGCCTTATGCAAGCATCAACTTCATCACCGCACACGACGGCTTCACGCTGAACGATCTCGTTAGCTACAACGAGAAGCATAATGAAGCGAACGGCGAGAATAATAACGACGGCGACAACAACAACCATTCGTGGAACTGTGGCGCGGAAGGCCCCACCGACGATCCGAAGATCGAGATATTGCGCGCGCGGCAACGGCGGAATTTTTTGACCACACTTTTTCTTTCGCAAGGCGTGCCGATGCTTTGCGGCGGCGATGAATGGGGCCGGACGCAGAAGGGAAACAATAACGCCTATTGCCAGGACAACGAGATCAGTTGGCTCAACTGGGACCGCGATCAAAAGCAAAACACCCTGCTCGAGTTTACGAAAAAATTGATCCGTCTCCGACGCGAGCACCCGGTTTTTCGGCGACCGAAATTTTTCCAGGGCCGGAGGATTCACGGCTCGGAGATCAGGGATGTGATGTGGTTCAACGAGGGCGGCAACGAGATGAGCGATGAAGAATGGGCGTCGCCGCTGGTGCGTTGTCTCGAGATGCTCTTGAGCGGCGACACTATCGATGTTCTGAATTTTCAGGGCGAGCCGATCCGCGATGAAACGTTTTTGCTCCTCTTCAATGGCTACTATGAACCGATCCCATTCGTGCTGCCGGGCGAAGAACACCTGGAGTGGGAACTGATTCTCGATACCATGGACGAAGAAGGATTTTTGCGAGAGCCGAGGAAATTCGCCTCCGGTGCCGATGTCGAGGTGAGCGCTCGGGCCGCGTGTTTGTTAAAATTGACGATGGGATTGCAAGCCCAAGCGCGCCGCGAATCGTGGAAAAAGCGACATGTCGATCTTCCGGCAGTGGTCAGTGCCGAAGAAGAACCCGCTGAGGCGAAAAAATCCTAAAACGATGAACTCGCGCTACGATACAAAGTGCACAAAGGTGGAAAAATTCTGGCTTGCGCTGAGTCCGTTGTGACCTGCGTGGACGTTGTGCGAGGTTCAAGCGCGTCGGGGTTGCTATTTCTTTTGCCGCGCATTCTTGCCGCGAGCAACGAATCCAATTATAGGAACGTGATGCGCAGCTTTTCCGGCGCGGGCAGCATTTGTCAGTAATTCGCTTATGACACCGACTTCTCTCATCATCGTGGCGGATCGCGGCAGTCTGAAAGCATACCGGGTGGATGAAACACCAACGCGTGGTCCGAGCCTGCGTCTCATTCAAGCATTCGACCTCACGGATGCGCACGGGAAACTTGTCGACAAGGTGACCGACCTCGCTGGTCGATTTCCAGTGAGCGATGGGGCTGGTGGACGCCATGCCAATTCGATCGCGGAACGGACGCAACTGGAAACGGAAACCGATCGCCGAATTCACAGGCAACTCGCCGATCAAATCGTCAAGATTATCGACCGCAGCGGCAAAGAAGGTTGGTCCTTTGCCGCGCCGGCCGAGATTCACGGGGCAATTGTCGATCTGTTGCCGCGGGCGGCGCGCGATCGGATCGTCGAGCACGTGAAATCGGATTTGGTTAAAATTGAGTCGGCGAAATTGCCCTCGCATTTTCGCTCGCTCCGGCCGCTCTAGCTTGTCATCCCAAATCCCGCGACTGCGGGATGAGGGACCCCACATAAGCTGATTGATCACGCTTTAGTGATCAGAATGACGTTAGCTTCGAATGCGAGGTCCTTCGCTCGGCTCAGGATGACATCGCGTTTACCTTTTGCGTCGGCAACACGTGCTGAGTAATGTCCAAGTAATTATGCAACTGCCCGTCAATATCACCTATCGCGGCCTGGAAAAATCGGAGAATATCGACAATCTCATTTTGGATTATGCATCGCGGCTGGAAAAATTTTGCGATCACATTAACCGCTGCGACGTGGCGATCGAGCAACCGAACCACACGCACCACAAAGGAAATCAATTCCGCGTCCGCATCGATGTCACCGTTTCGCGCGGACACGAATTGGTGGCCGACGAAAAACCAATGGACAACCGGGCGCACGAGCCGCTGACCAAAGTCATCCACGACGCCTTCAAGACGATGGAGCGCCAGCTGCGCCACTTGGTCGAGAAGCAAAGACGAGAGTAGCCCGTCCAGGTAGGGGCGATTGACCTCAATCGCCCGACGACGTGAGCAATAACACCGCTTCGACTCGGCCCGAAAGTGAGAATGAAAAAAGCGGCATATATTCGTGAAAATCCTGTGCGTGCTGGATTGATTGGGCCCCATGATGAATGGCGCTATGCCATCAGCGGGGATGATCTGGATGTAAGATCGAGGCGATGATCGCGCGCTGGGCGGGCTGATGTTCAGTAGCGTTTACGCCGGGGCGCCGCCGAGAGCGCCGGGAAGTGGTGGGGTAACGTCGGGGGCGGCGACCACTTGCTTGGGTGGTTTTTCCGCCGGCATCTTTTGACCAGGCGGCGGACTGATACTGGGTGGCGGATTCAACAAACGACCGTGCTTGACGATTTCCTCCATCTGCGAGCCATCGAGCGTTTCGTACTCGAGCAGCGCTTTGGCGATAACCTCGAGTTTGTCCCGATTCGCCAGCAACGTTTTTTTTGCCGTTTGATACGCTTCATCGAGAAGCTTGCGCACTTCGTGATCGATTTCCTCCGCGGTCGCTTCGCTGTAATCGCGCGCGCGAGAAATGTCGCGGCCGAGGAAAACGTAATCTTCGTGGTCGCCGTACTCGACCATGCCCATCTTTTCGCTCATGCCCCATTCGCAAACCATCCGGCGCGCGATCGCCGTGGACATTTTAATGTCGCCGCGCGCGCCATTTGTGATGTCGCCAAACACAATCTCCTCCGCGACTCGACCGCCCATGCTGACGGCAAGACCAGCGAGCAATTCATTCTTGCGATTCGTGTATTTGTCTTCCTCCGGCAACCACATGGTCGATCCCAGCGAGGGGCCGCGCGGAATAATGGTGACTTTATGCAGCGGTTCGGTGTGCGGCAGCAGCTCGAGCAACAATGCGTGACCGGCTTCGTGGTAGGCCGTGTTTTGTTTTTCTTTTTCGCTGAGCGCGAGACTGCGGCGCTCTTTGCCCCAGCGAACTTTGTCGCGGGCTTCTTCCAATTCGGCGAGCGTGATTCCTTTTAAGCCGCGACGCGCGGCGAGCAAGGCCGCTTCGTTGATGACGTTGGCGAGCTCCGCGCCGGAATAACCAGGCGTGCCGCGCGCGACCACGGCAAGATCGACACCCTCGGCGAGTTTCACTTTCTTCGCGTGCACGCGCAAAATCTCTTCGCGGCCTTTCACGTCCGGGAGGTTAACGGTGATTTGTCGATCGAAACGTCCGGGGCGTAGCAACGCTGGGTCGAGAACATCGGGCCGGTTCGTCGCCGCGATGATGATCACACCTTCCTGCGTGTCGAAGCCATCCATCTCGACCAGTAACGCATTGAGCGTTTGTTCGCGCTCGTCATGTCCGCCGCCCACACCGTGGCCGCGATGACGTCCGACCGCGTCGATTTCGTCGATGAAAATGATGCAAGGGGCCGATTTCTTGCCCTGCTCAAACATGTCGCGCACACGGCTTGCGCCGACACCGACGAACATCTCCACGAAATCCGATCCGCTGATGGAGAAGAACGGGACATCGGCTTCGCCCGCGATCGCGCGCGCGAGCAAAGTTTTTCCGGTGCCGGGCGGGCCGACCAGCAGGACGCCCTTCGGAATGCGGCCGCCGAGTTTCTGAAATTTTTTCGGATCGCGCAAAAATTCGACGAGCTCCTGCACTTCGTCCTTTGCTTCCTCGACGCCAGCGACGTCGCGGAAGGTGATTTTGTTCTTATCACGCGCGAGCATGCGCGCTTTGCTTTTGCCAAAATTGAGCGCGCCTTTTCCGGCCATGCGGATTTGCTGGCGGAAGAGAAAATAGAGAACGAGCAGAAAAAGGGCGATAGGCAGAAAACCGACGACGGTTTGGGCGACAACGTTCGATTCCGTGACGATGGCTGGCTGAATTCCCGCAGCGGCGAGGCGCTCTTGCAGGTTGGTGTTGTAATTGAGGTAGATCGTGGTCCGAAACGGAATCTGCTGAGCCGGGGCGGCGCCAACGCCCTGCTTGATGTAAGAGCCGCGCAAGGTTTGGGTGGGCCGCCCGTCTTCGACCACAAGTTTGAGCGGATAATTTTTGTCCGTGACAATCTGTTTATTCTCCAGCAGCTCGAGGAAACGATTATAGGGGACGTCTTCCACCGGTTGCATCCCCCCGCGATAAAAGAGCATGGCGAGCGCAATAAAGCCGAAGGCGATCGCGATGAGGATGACGCCGCGCCAGTTAAAATTGGGTTCGCTCCCGCGGGATTTATTCTCCTTTTGAGAATTGCGATCAGATTGAGGCATGAGAAACAATGCGCTCCAAGGGCAAGCGCCGCAAGGGTAACATAAAGGTCTTGTCACCGCAAAGAGCAGGAGCCGTTCCGGGAAGGTGAATAGTGAACATTGCGTCGCTCGTCGATTTCGGTAAAATTTCAATCTAAACATCGACATGACGGAACTGGTCACATCGGTTGCAGATAAAATCGACCGCGCGGTGCAGCGCGTGACGCCGTTTGCCTACCGGATGCGGCGAACCGGTCGCCAGTGGGTGCGTCGCGCCCTGCGCAAGCCGCGCAGCGTATCGGAAGGACCGAACTTGCTGCCGTTGTTGATCCAGGTCCTGGCCAGTTTTTCGAAGGCGGATGGTGTTTTGCTCGAAGAAGAAATCGACTCGAGCCTCGGATTTTTGCGTTACGATTATCCGGAGGCTGTTTATTCGGAGTTGCGCCAACTGTTCCGGCAGGCGCTTTACGAGCAGCAAGATCTCTCGGCCATGGCGCAAAAACTTGGCGCGCAATTGAGCACCGAGCGCAAGATCATGCTGGGCGTTCAGCTTTATGACCTGATCTCGCAGGCCGGATTGAAGCAGGAGCAGGTTGTCGCTTTTTATTCGTTCATGTCGCAACTGGGGATGGCCGCCCAGGCCATCGACATCGTCTATCAACTGAATGCATCGGAGGATTCCGATCCATTGATTTATCAACGCGGCGCGTCACCGCTGGAATCGCTCTCCTTCGCTGCGAATGGGAAAGGAGATGTGACGCTGAAGAGCCTCGCGGAAAACGATCGGCTGCTCGCCTTCCGTTATCGCGATCTCATTTTGCTGAAAAATTACAGCGGGCAGAATGTGTCGGTGCGCGGGCGGCCGTTATCGCGGGGCGGGTTTTGCCGGATTTATCCGGCCCAGCGCATTCTCGTTGGCGATCGAGTGCTCAGTTATCAAGAGCTGGAAAATTATTTCAACGCCAAGAAAAATGTTTCGCTGCCGCAGATTTTCGTGCGGGTAAACAAGGACGCCGATGAGGTGGAACTGGAGCGCTCCCGCACGCGGGAAAGTGCGCTCGAGATCACGTTCGGATTGAAAGTGCGCGTAAAGGCGTTGCGAGATGTCAATGCTGTGCTCAACGGCGTAAAGATGAAAGCGGGCACCCAGATCGAGGCGACTCTGGAAGACAAGATCCTTTTCCATAACGACAGCGAAATGGATTTCATCGATCTTCGCCGGCGGGCGCGCGCTCTCGGTGGCCGGTTTCAATTAAAGGCATCGAAGTCGGAATATCTCGTCTCTAATAACCCGAGTTTGCTCGAAGCCGACGATATTTTGCTTTCTCCGGGCACGAGCGGTGACGTGTTGCTGAAGATTTTTTGCGATTACGACAAGCGGGTCGGCCAGCTGGAAGTGATCGAAGCGGACCGGCCCATCATGGTGGGCGAGACACCGGTGCGGACCTCTGCCCCGCTCAAGGACGGCGACACCATCCGGATCGATATCGGGCAATTTCTCCGGTGCAATTTTTCCGAACGAATCATTGAGGAGGAGCGCAACATCATTCGCAGCCTCGAGGTGAGCGAAGTCACGCACCGTTTCAGCAACGGCGAGATCGGTCTCGAGGGAATTTCGTTTGCGGTGAATCGGGGCGAGCTCGTTTGCGTGATGGGCGCGAGCGGTTCGGGAAAAAGCACGCTCCTGACCGTGCTGGCGGGACAACTTCAGCCCACCAGCGGGCAGGTCTTCCTAAACGGCCAATCGCTTTACCCAAACCTCGACACACTCAAGCGTTATATCAGTCATATCCCGCAGGAAGACGCCTTCGACGAACACTTGACGATCGAAGAAAATCTCCAATTCGCGGCTGCGATGCGCTCGCCTCATCTCTCACGCCGCGATCGGATGCGCCGGTTGGAAGCAAAACTGCTCGAGCTCGGCCTGGGCGAGCGTCGTGACGCCGTGGTCGGCAGCGCGGTCAAAAAAACGCTGAGCGGCGGCGAGCGCAAGCGTCTGAACATCGGCCTCGATATGATCGGCATGTCGGACGTTTATCTTTTCGACGAGCCGACCTCCGGCCTTTCCTCGAAGGATTCCGAGCACGTCATCGAGATCATTCGCAGCATGGCGCACAACAAGATCATCATCGTCACGATCCACCAGCCGAGCTCCAAACTTTTCCAGATGTTTCACAAGGCCATCCTGCTCGACAAAGGCGGGCAGCTCGTCTTCTTCGGCACGCCGTCGGACATGCTTCGCTACTTTGCCGAAGCGGAACATCAACACCAATTCGGGGCCGAGCTGGGCGCGTGCCCGTCCTGCGGAACAACGCGCCCCGAATTTATTTTCGATGTGCTCGAGACGCCGCTGCGCGATTTGAGCGGCGACATTATTTACGAAGAAAATAATCGCGGGCAGCTCGTTGCCGCGCGCCGTTATTCGCCGGAATTCTGGCGCGACAAATATGAGGCGTTCCGATTGATCCAGGACGTCAAACAAGTTTCGTTGCGCAAAGAACCGGTCGCGCCGTTGCCCGCCGCGCCCACGCAGAAAAAGCGATTGCCCTTTCGCTGGCACGACGAGTGGACGCAATTTCGGACGTTGTTGCGCCGCTCATTCGTGAGCAAATTGCGCAACCGCGCCAATCTCATTATCACGATCGGCGTCGCGCCGGTGCTGGCGCTCCTCATCGCCACTACCCTGCGCTACTCGGATAGCGGGAAATACGATTTCGCCTCCGCCTATCACATCCCGACATTTCTGTTTCTCAGCCTGATCGTCGTGATGTTCCTTGGCCTAACCAATAGCGCCGACGATATCATTCGCGACCGAGCGGTGCTGCAACGCGAGCGCAACCTCAACGTTCGGCTGCCCTACTACGTGATCTCGAAAACCCTCACTCTCGGCGTCTTCGCGCTTATTCAGTCGGTGCTCTTTGTTTTGATCGGCAATTACGTCCTGGAAATCCGGGGGATGTTTTGGGCCGATCTGGGCATCATGCTCATAACGGCGATGGGGGGCGTGTCGCTTGGTCTCGTCGTCTCGTCGCTCGTCGCCGATCCAAAAACTGCGGCCAACATCGTCCCGCTCGTCTTGATCCCGCAGATCATCATGGGCGGCGCGCTCATCAAGTACGAGGACATGAACCGAAACCTCGCGCTCGTTTACGCGCTCACGCACTGGTTTTCCGAGCACCCGAGCAAAGAGCAAGCCAAGAAGATGGAGAGCAAGCTTCAGGTGCCCTTTGTCTGCCAGTTCGTCGCCATGCGCTGGTCGTACGAAGAGCTCATTGTCGCGCAAGCGAAACTCAACCCCTTAACCCGGCGGCAGGACCGAGCGCAGCGTGAGATCGACCGGATCGTCGCCAAACGTCGACAAGATCCTGCGGAAAGTAAGCGACTCGATGAGCTGAAAGAAACGCTTGCGGTTCTTTCTGGCCTGGAAGCGAAATCGGCCAGCGAGCTCGATTATTATCTTGGCCTGGTCGATCAAATTCTGGATCGCAAACGCTCCTTCGAGCGCTCCCTTTTCAAGAGCGCGGTCGGCCCGGTGACGGCCGAGCAACTTTACTTGAACCAAAAAGTCTCGGATTTGATTTCCAACGCCGAGATGGAGCAAAATGATTATCGGCGCAGCAGCCGGCCGAACGTTTTCTTCGGCCCAGAAAAACGCCATCTCGGCATTAAAGTCGGCGTTTTCTTCTTCAACACCATCGTCTTGATTGGATCGACACTCGGCTTGCTCGGACTACTGCACTGGATTTTACGCCGGCAATTAGAAGTGCGACGGAGCTAGATTACCAACTATGAGCAGAGATAAAACCACGCGCTTGATCGTCGCCGCCAGTGAAAACGACGCGGACATGTTGTATGCGACGAGATTTTTCGCGCCCGATCCGTTCATTTTTCTCGAGCAGAATGGCAAGCGCACCCTGGTCTTGAGCGAGCTGGAGATTGATCGCGGTCGCAGGCAAGCCGAGGCGGACGAATTTGTTTCGTTCAATAAACTGGAGCGCGAAGTGCAGGACAAAGATCGGCATGCACCGCCCTACGAGAAAGTCCTGGCCCATTTTCTCCGGAAACGCGGCGTCAGATCGACTATCGTTCCGGCAAATTTTCCGCTCGGCTACGCGCAGGAGCTAGCCGCAAACAAAATCCGGCTCCGCGCGACGAACGGACTTTTCTGGCCGAAGCGCGAAGCAAAATCCGAGAAGGAAATCGAAATGATCGGGCGCGCGTTGCGAATTACGGAAACCGGGCTGAAGCGCGCCATCGAAGTTCTGAAAGCGTCGAAAGCTGGCGCTGGAAAAAGATTGCGCTGGAATGGCAAAACGTTGACCTCGGAAATGCTGCGCGCGGAAATTGATTCCGCGATCTTGCGCGCGGGCGGAAATCCGACGGGCACGATCGTTGCCGGCGCCGATCAAGCATGCGATCCGCATGAACGCGGCTCCGGGCCGCTTTACGCGAGTTCGTTGATCATTCTCGATGTTTTCCCGCGCGACATGAGAACGGGATATTTTGGCGACATCACTCGGACGGTTGTGCGCGGACGGGCGAGCGATGGGCAACGAAGACTTTGGGAGACAGTGAAAGCCGGACAGTCACTGGCCTTGAAACGAATCAAGGCAGGTGTGGATGGGATGAAAATTCACAAAGCGATCCAGGAATGTTTCACGCAGCGCGGCTATCCGACCGAAGTGCGAAACGGCCGCCAAGTCGGATTTTTTCACGGGACCGGACATGGACTCGGGCTTGAGATTCACGAGTATCCGCGTTTGCAAAAAGTCACATTGAAGGATCGACAGGTGCTCACGGTCGAGCCGGGTCTTTATTATCCGGGCCTCGGCGGCGTGCGTCATGAAGACGTCATCGTGGTCAGAAAAACTGGTTGCACAATCCTTTCACGATTCCCCAAGCAATTGGAGATTTGAGGTGGATCGAGCAGTCTCTTGCTCGATGCTAAATAGTGGCGGCGAAGCCGCATTTCTTTAACATCGCCAGACAGAGCGGCCGATCCACCTAAATGAACGCGCTGCCAGCTGAAGCGTCTAATTGGTCGAGCAGCAAAATGACAAGTCGGCTGAAAGCGCTAAATTAAAGGCCTCATGTTTTACCCTTACGGCGGCGGCGGATTTCTTTTCGGGCATTATTGGCTGCTCTACATCGGTGTTCCGATGATCATTGCGCTTTGGGCGCAGTTCCGGGTGAGTAGCGCGTTTCGAAAATGGGGCGAGGTGCGGGCCAGCTCCAACATTACCGGCGCGGAATGCGCGCGCGAAATCTTGGAGGCGGCGCAAATTCACGATGTCGATGTTGTCGAGACCAACGATTTCCTCGGCGATCATTACGATCCAGCGAGCAAGAAGCTTTGCCTCTCGAGCAACGTATTCAACACGCCGTCGATCGCAGCGCTCGGCATCGCTGCGCATGAGACCGGTCATGCCATTCAACACGCCAAAGCTTACGCGCCGCTCATGGCGCGGATGACGATTGTGCCGGTGACGATGTTTGCTTCGCGCATGCTGCCGTTTGTGATCTTTGGCGGCCTCTTCTTTCACATTACCGGCCTGATCACCCTCGGCATTTATTGCTATCTTATACTTCTGGTTTTCCAATTGATTACCCTGCCGGTGGAGTTTGACGCTTCGCGGCGCGCGAAAATTATTTTGCAGCAGATGGGCATCGTGCAGCCGGGCAGCGAAGTTGCGGGCGTGAACAAGGTTCTTAACGCGGCCGCGCTCACCTACGTGGCGGCTTTCATTGCGGCACTCGGCAACCTGCTCTGGCTGCTTTCCGTGCGCGATCGCCGCGATTGATCCGCGCCGGACATTGAAGAAGATGAATCCTTCCGTCGCGCTACCGCCCGCTCGCCGCCTAACCGATTTGTTATCGTCGGGTCTCGGCGCGCGTGCTAAATCTAAGCGGGAGGCGATGAACCAGGCGAGAAAGGACGAAGATCAGCAGCTGGTGGCGCGCACGCAATCGGGCGACGCCGCCGCCTTTGACCAGTTGGTCGTGAAATACACCCCACGTCTCTACGGTCTGGTTTATAACATGACCTCAAACCACGAGGACACGAACGACCTTTTGCAGGACGTTTTTTCCAAGGCTTACAAAGCCATTCGCGGTTTTCGCGGGAAGTCGTCGTTCTACACGTGGATTCACTCCATCGCCGTGAACATGACGCTTAATTTTCTCAAAAAACGCGGCCGCCGTTTTCATCTCAGCCTGGACGATGTCGATTCCAGTATTCAGAATGACAAGGAATTTCTGGAGCTGACGTCGACGAGCAGCCCGGTGCGGGAAGCGGACCTGTCCGAGCTGCAGCGAAGATTGAACGAGGCCATGATGAAATTGTCTGATGAACACAGAGCCGTGGTCACCATGTTCCACATTCAAGGGATGCCCCACGCCGAGATCAGCAAAATCTTGCGCGTTTCGGAGGGAACGGTACGTTCCAGGCTCTTCTACGCGAATCGGCAACTGCAAAATTATTTGGACGAATTCCGCAAAAACCCGGTTGCTTAAACCGCGCGGCCATGGACGAATTTGACGATAACGAAATTGCAAAACTGCTCCGGCTGAAACGCTACGAGCAACCGCCGCCGGGTTACTTCGATAATTTCCTGCACGAATTTCATCGCCGGCAGCGCGATGAATTGCTCCGCCAGCCGCTTTGGCGGATTTGCCTGGAACGTACTCACGACTTCATGTTCCGGCTCAATGTTCCTTCCCTGACGTCCTATCCGGCGGCGATCGCAGCGGTATTGATCTGCGCCGCGGTCATCTCGCTCAGGATTTACCAGGAACCGGAAATCGCCAGGGTCGCCGTCCGGAGTCGGCCAGCACTATCGGCGACGACGAATGCAGAAGGAGAATGGACGCTCGCATCCCCGGTGGCCACGCGGGTTTTCACTACGCGGTCGCTTCGTAATTCCAGTGAAAGCGCCCGCACTCACCGGGCCGCCGCACCGCCGCGCTATGTGCTCGATAGCGTTCCCGTGAGTTATGAGCCGACTTTCAAATTTTAGTCGCGCACCGGAATTTCTTTTCCGGCTTCACTTCGCGTCCATCTCCAGACTGACCCTCGCGCTGATTTTCTTCGCGGCGACGGGCCTCGTTTGGGCTCAGGACCTGCCCACTTCCTCCATCAGCCGCCAGGTCAAGGATGTCTTCGGGCACGCGGCCAGGGCAGTGGTGAAGGTTCATGGGGTCGATGAGCACAGCGAAATTTCTGGCACGGGATTTTTTGTCGATCCAACCGGCACGCTTTACACCTCCTACACGGTTGGCGGTGAAGCGGGAAATTTCACGATCGAGTTTGAGGGCAAAGAATATCCAGCGCGCCAAATTCTGGCCGATATCCGCAGCGGGATGGCCATCTTAAAAGTAGATCTCGCGACGCCGGCGTTGCCGATCGGCAAATCCGAGCAACTCGAAATCGCGACACCGGTCGTCACCATCGGTTACCCGCTCGACCTGCCCGAAACGCCCAGCTTCGGTATGATCGCCGGGTTTGATCGGAAATATCTCGGCCGCTATTTTTCGACCACGCACTTGCGCGTCAATTTGCCGACCCAGCGGGGAGAGGCCGGTGCGCCGCTCTTGAATTTGAACGGCGAGGTCGTTGGCATCCTGGTTAGCAGTCTGGAGAACAATTCCGCTTGTTATGCTTTGCCGATCGACGCAGCGGAAAAAATCCGCCGCGACTTTGTCCGTTTCGGTGAAGCACGCCATGGCTGGATCGGTATCAACGTTTCCCAAGCGCCGGCGCCGGTGGGGGGTTCCCGCGCGGAAATGACTGAGATTATGACTGGAACCCCGGCCGCGGATTGCGGGGCCAAAGCTGGTGATATCCTCTTGCGAGTCGGCCGCACGAAAGTGTGCGAGCCCGAAGACGTACTGGACGCTTCGTTTTTCATTACCGCCGGCGAAATCGTGCCGATCACAGTGATGCGCGGCAACGAGAAGTTGACCTTCAACGTGCAGGCGGACTTTCATCCAGCCAGCCAGCGTCCGCCCTTGATTGCCGCGCCGACGATGAATCAAGCTATTCCACTTAAGCTCGATTCCCAGGTGCAGCGCAGGCCATAAAAAATTGTAGGGCGTTTCTGGTGCAACGCCAATAACAACTCATCAACCTCTACCGTGGCAGACGCGGACGAACCCGGCGGGCATTTCGAGTGTAGCAGCTCGTCGAACTCGCCTTAGCTTAGTTAGCACCATTCAGGTCACAGCGTTTCGGCCCTCGCGAGGATCGTGCTTAACCCCGAAACGGTGATGACCGTCGCTCCGG
>Ga0209577_10004710_pt1 | contig 12798 bp, 11 predicted proteins | sample GraSoiAngelo_109_FD_185874 | JGI IMG/M metagenome (GOLD analysis project Ga0209577, IMG submission 185874) | Grasslands soil microbial communities from the Angelo Coastal Reserve, California, USA - 14_0903_12_20cm (SPAdes) (version 2) | ecosystem: Environmental > Terrestrial > Soil > Grasslands... | reverse complement strand
GATTAAAAAACGAATGACGAAGGAATGATGAAATTCAAGCTGACGCTCCCAAGGTAGGCGCTGCTTGCGGTTTCGTCATTTGGTCATTCTTTCGGCATTCGACATTCGAGCTTCGTCATTCCGCCGCCGACGGGACCGTGACTACAGCCCCATTAATTCCCTCACGTATTTTACCGGCGGGCTCCCGTATGAAATAACCTGGTCGTTATATTTCCTGAGATCGAAATCATTGCCAAGTTTCTTCTCTTCGGCTGTGCGCAGATCGAGGTGTTCGGTGGCGCCGACGAAATAAGTGGAGAGCTGAGCTGACGTGAGTCGCGCGCGTTTCCACTTCGCGACGGCTTCGCCTTCCTGTTGAAAAGTTTCCTTTATCATCAAATCCATTGCTTCCTTCTCGGTCATGTTTCCGGCGTGGATGCTTTGATCGAGAATAGCGTTGGCGATCGCGCGTAATCGCATTTTCAACTGCTGCATCTTCACTTCCGATCCGCCATAGCCCTGTTCCGCCATCATCTGTTCGCAATAAACGGCCCACCCTTCGATGAACGTGCCGCTTCGAAACATCGCGCGAACCAGGGTCGGAGCGCTGAATTCGTTTGCGTGAGCGAGCTGCAGATAATGCCCCGGCATCGCCTCGTGCACGGTCAAATCGCGAATTTCATAGTTGTTGTATTCACGAAAGAACGATTCTTTCCGTTCCTTTGACCAATCCTTCGGCGTCGGCGAGACGGCGAAAAAGGTTCTCCCACTCTTCTCCAGAGGTCCAGGGGACTCGCAATACGCAACGGCCACACCGCGTTTGAATTCGGGCATTGCAATCACATCGAGCGGCGTGTTCGGAACAGTCACCAGACTATGCGACTTAACGAAGTCCGTCGCTTCAGTAACAACATCTTTCGCGTAACCGACAATTGTGGCGTCGTCTGGATGTTGCTCGGCAAGTTTGTCGAGCACAGCAGCCGTCACTTTGTGTTTATCTGTTAGTATTTTGTCGTCCGCATTTTGGGAATATTTTTTGTAGAGCGGCAGCGCCGTTTCGTAGATAGCTGTTTGCGTCTGTTTCAGGTCGGCCTGTGCGCGCTTCATGATCTCTTCCATGGATAAGTCGGAGGCGAGCGCGAAATGTAGCTTCTTTCGAAACTTCTCCGTACCGAGCCGGAAATTGCCGTCGGAGCGCGGCAACAGATCGTTTTGAAGCCACTTTTTGTAATCGTCCAAGGCCGCGGCCGTTTTTTCCTGTAACGGCGCCAGTTCCTTCTTCATCTGCGGCGCGCGATCAAGTAGTGGGGCGAGTCCTTCCCGGACGAGATTGATTGCGCCCTGCGTCTGCTCGATGGCGGTTTCCGTGTGAACGCGCGGGGGGTGTTGCAGGTTGGCTTTCCCTTGAGCGATCACTCGGGGAATTCCTTCCAGGCGCTGACGCAGATTTGGAATCCGTTGTTCTGGCGACGCGAAATCGCGTGCGACCAACAGGTAAAGGCTGTTGGCGAGGCTCTGCATGTAAACCAAAGGATTCCAGTCCGGTTCCTTTAGCTCTTCAGTCCTGAAGATTTGGTAATCGATGTTCTCTTTCAGGATGCGAAAATCGATATTGTTCGCGCCGATGAGCTGTGAGCCATCGATCGCGTTTAGCTTGTCGCGGAACTCTTTTTGCGCTGCCAGATCTTTCGCCCGTGCCTCGGATGAGTAATCAGTCAGTTGACCGTCAAACCGATGGTCGCCGAGCTCCGTAGCATCCTCCGGATTGGCTCGCAAATATTGCTCGATATAATCGTGCGCAATTTTTTGGAACGCGTCGTCCTGCGGAGTGGCGGATGCGTTGATGAGCGATAACGACAATACCGACACCGCAGCGATGACGACTTTCATCGAATTCAGCTCGGCGTGCCGGCGGCAAGAATCGGTTCGGTGGCAACTTCGTCCACCGTGAGCTGCGATTGCAGATAAGTGCGTTCCTTGTAAACACGCGAGACGAAGATGTAGAGAATCGACGCGCCAAACATGAGGAGCGTGAAAAAGCGGAAGTAATTTGCACCTTCCAAGTTCATGCCCATCGACTTCAGTTTCGGAATAAGGAAGCTGATCACGGACGGCAGCTGGTTGCCGAGCGCGACGGAGAGCAACCACATGGACATGAGCAAGCTTTTCATACGATTAGGAGCTTGCGTGTAGGCAAATTCAAGGCCGGTGATCGAGACCATCACTTCGCCAGCGGAAAGAATGATGTAGGCAAGGAACTGCCACCCAACATTTGGCCGTCCGCCGTGATCAATGTTGAGTTGAATCGCCCAGATCACCACAAAGGATAGCGCGGTGAGGAACAAGCCGATGCCGATTTTGCGCAAGGAGGTAAGCGGGAAGATGCGGCTGATCGCTGGATAAAGTAAGTAATTGAACAGTGGGATCATCGCGAGGATGAACACCCCGTTTACCACGTTCACCTGTTCCGGAAGAAAATTCATGCCAAGAAAATGCAGATCCATTTTCTGGCACTGGATGGTCCATTCGCCGCCGCTGCTCTGGTCCCACAGCGCCCAGAAAATCATCGTGAATGCGAAGATGGTCCAAACGCGTCCGAGCACGCTGAGACCTTCTTTGCTTCTAAGGTCCCGCAGAAACCCAAGGCCTGTCGGCCGAATGTGTACCATCTTATTGCGACCGAGCCAGAAGATAACCGTTGCGATTAACATAAGCAGACCTGGAAGGCCGAATGCGTAACGCGGTCCCCAATTCGGGTTACGCAGCAGAAGGGGGCACATCCAGATCGAAAACGAAGAGCCGAAATTGATTGAAAAATAGAACCAGCCAAAAACGCGCGTGAGCAGATGTTTGTTCGATTCGCCAAACTGGTCCCCGACATTTGCGGAGACGCATGGCTTAATCCCGCCCGCGCCAGCCGCGACCAGAACCAGTCCAATTGCTAGAACCCATTTCTGTCCGAAATGAACTCCAAACGACGTATCCATTAATGCCAGCGTGAACTGCCCGAGGCAGTAAACGATCGACAGGGAGAAGATCGTTTTGTATTTGCCCAGCCAGCCGTCAGCGATGATTGCGCCGAAGAAAGGCATCCAATAGACCGACGATACAAATTGATGGAACCAGCCTTGCGCTTCATTCTGGGGCATGCCCTGCAGGATGCCGGATTGGTTCACCATGAATTGCGTCATGAACCCGATCAGGATCGTGCGCATTCCGTAAAAACTGAACCGCTCCGCGCCCTCGTTGCCGATGATGTACGGCACGCCCGGCGGCATGCCCGTCAGGTTGGGCGGTGAGGTGAGATATTTGTGTTTGGCCATGTGGCCTCCTTTGACTAACGAGCTTTGTGCGGAGCCGCTTCCGCCGGTGCCGGTGAAGCTTCCGACTTATTCGTTTCGCTTTTTTCAGACCAGTCTCTTGTTGCCGGATCGTTTTGTTCGCGCTGAACTTCCGGCATCTGGCCGAGCGGATGTTTCTCGCAGGATACGCAAAAGAGCAGCATGCAGAGGGCAACAGCAGTGATGCTGCGGCGGAGGAAAAGAGCCATAATGCGCTGGCACAGTTATCAGCCTCTGGTGTCGCGTGCAAGACGAAAGCGCGATGGTAGGGCGCGACCACAGCCCCGCTCGTCGAGGCGAGGGCTCGCCGTTCAGTGATTCGATCACGATTATGAGCAGGAACACGAGCAAGAGTAAGTGATTGAAAGACGCCGCTGCGGGATTACTATCAGACGCGGTGGCTCGCACAGACAGACACAGCGCTTGGAACGAAGTCTTCGCGCTCGTTCTACTGTTCTCGGGGACACTGCTGTTTTTTGCGCTGATCTCCTATACGCCAAAAGATATCCCATCCTGGGTCTGGTTTAGCCGCGTTTCGCCGGCTAATCATCCTGCCCAGAATTTTATCGGGCCGGTGGGTGCGATTCTCGCAGGAATTTGCTATCAATTCATCGGTGTTTTCGCTTCGCTGCTGCTAGCAGCAGTTCTACTCGGTTTCGGCGCGGCGAAATTGTTTCACCCTGAGTTGCGTCTGACGAATCGAATTCCGTGGATCGGGTTATTTATTGTATCTGGTGGATGTCTGGATCAGTTGTGGGACATCACTCACCTGTTCGGCTTGAAGGTCCCGGTGGATATTCAGGGCGCAGGCGGTCTGATCGGATACCGGCTGGCCGATCCACACCGCGGCTTGCTTCCGACCACGCTTGGCCCACTCGGTACGCTTCTCCTATTGATTGGAATTTATGTGACTACACTGATCTTGGTCACGGGACTGCGTCCGATTCATCTCGTTCGCGAGACCGTCGCCCTCATGCGACGGATGAGTGTAAGGCTGCAAGAATGGCGACTGCGCCGAAGGCTCCAGAACGCCGATCTCAAAGGAAAGCTTGAGATCAGCGAGAAGCAGTTGGCGAAGCAGCGAAGGCTTTACGAAAAGGCATTGAGAAAGAAAGGCGTGTCTGTACCCGAAGGTGTCACGCCGCTTGTTGCACTGGAGGAACTGGCAAATCGGCCCAAACCTAAGGTCGTCGACACAACTGCGTTGCCGAGCGAGCACGAGACCCGGAGAAAACCGTCTCTCGCCGAATTACGTGCCGGTGAACGGAAAGCAAGATCGGCGCCGAATGTGCTGACTCCAGCCTGGTCATCGGAAAATTATATGCTGCCTGGGATGGATTTGCTGGACGAGCACAGCCTGGAAGGGCGTGGCACGGCTGATCCCTCTGAGCTGGAGGACGTCCAGCAAGTTTTAATTGAGACTTTGGGGCAATTCGGAATTGCGGTAGCGCCGGGTGACATCACAAAGGGTCCAACCATCACACGCTACGAAGTCTATCCGGCGAAAGGCGTGCGTGTGGACAAGATTGTAAGCCTCGAGCGGGATCTCGCTCGGGCCACCCGTGCCGAACGGATCAATATTCTAGCGCCGATTCCCGGAAAAGACACCGTGGGAATCGAACTGGCGAACAGTCGGAAAGTGACAGTAAAACTGCGTGAACTCTTGCAGTCATCCGATTGGGAAGAGGCAAAAGGACACGCCAAAATTCCGCTCGCACTGGGTAAAGACGTTTACGGCAAAACGATCATCGCCGATCTGGCGCAAATGCCGCACCTGCTCGTCGCCGGTACCACCGGGAGTGGGAAGAGCGTTTGTATCAATGCGCTGATCGCCAGCATGCTCTTTCGTTTCACGCCGGAAGAGCTGCGTCTGGTGATCGTGGACCCGAAGATGGTCGAACTTCAGGCGTACAGTTCGCTGCCGCATCTCGCATTCCCAATCGTTATCGATCCCAAAAAAGTGATGTTGGCCTTGCGATGGTTGATTGATGAGATGGAACGTCGTTACAGAATTTTTGCGCGTGTCGGCGCACGTAACATCGTTGGTTTCAACGCGCGACCGAAGAAAAAGAAGGACCCGGATGAGGAGGATTCCGACGGAGGGCGGAGCTCCGGCGACGCCGGGCTCGCGGGAGCTCGCCCCTCCAGTGAGATAAAGGTTCCGCGTGAAGATGAGCTGCAAATTCCGGAGAAGATGCCTTATGTCGTCGTCATTATTGACGAGTTGGCCGATTTAATGCAAACCGCTCCCGCGGACGTTGAAAGTGCCATTGCACGCATCACACAAATGGCGCGCGCCGCCGGCATTCACATTATTGTGGCAACGCAAACTCCCCGCGCCGATGTCATCACCGGCGTGATCAAAGCGAATATTCCGAGCCGGATCGCATTTCAGGTCGCTTCCAAGATCGATAGCCGCGTGATCCTAGATGAAAACGGAGCGGACCGTTTGCTCGGGCAGGGGGACATGCTTTATCTGCCGCCGAGCGCTTCGCGACTCATTCGCGCACAAGGCGTGCTCGTGACGGATGATGAGATTCAGCGGGTGGTACAATTTGTTTCCGCCCAAAGCCCGCCGGCTTTTGATACGACAATGCACGAGAAGCTCCAGGCCGCCGCGACGTCTGAGGAAGACGTGACTGAGGAAGACGAAGAGTTGGTCGAAAAATGTTTGGAGATCATTCGCCAGGAAAAACGCGCCTCGACCTCCCTGCTTCAGCGTCGCCTGCGACTCGGCTACACGCGCGCTGCGCGAATCGTTGATATTCTGGAGCAGCGCGGTATTCTAGGTCCCGGCGAAGGCGCCAAACCACGCGAGATTCTGGTCGATCTCGATGCTGCCGTTTAGCCGCTACTTTCTGCGCAATGACGATAGAAGGGCTAGGTAAAAAATTTCAGGAAGCGAGGCTCGCGAGGAACCTTACGCTCGACGAAGCAGCCCGGATGACAAAGATTCGTCCGGCGCGGCTGGCGGAGATTGAGGCGGATGATTTTTCACAATTTCCCAGTCTTGCATACGCAAAAGGTTTTCTTCTCATCTACGGCAAATTTTTAGACGTCGATGTCACGCCGTATCTAGACGCGTTTGAAGATTCCGAACGCATGACGGTTGATGGTTACTCGTATCTCCAGGAAAATCGCCCTGAAAAACCAATCAGCGCGCCGGTCGTTCGGCGCCGCCGCCCCACCACGACCAGCCCCCAACGTATTTCACCGATGCCGCTCATCTTCGGCGTGCTCGTGTTAGTAGTCGGGTTCTCCGTAATGAAATTGATCCTCAACGTGCGGCGGCTAGCGCCTGGACAAGCGGAGTCTACGGCACAGGTCTCACCGAGCGCGTCGCCGGTTTCAAGCCCCAAGACCGGGCAACCGGCAACGACCGAAACGTCGCCGAGTAGTGTCGCGTCCGCTCCAACAGTCGCGCCGTCAGCTTCGGTTGGTCCGACAGTCGTGCGAAAAGCTGTTGCGGCAGCTCCGAGTGAACCAGAGGTGCGTAAGGCCAAGCCTGTGCGTCCTGAGGACGTGGCGCAAGCGCCGCCGCAGACGAATTCATCACCCGCAGAAACAGGCGAACAGAATCGCGTAGCCATTCGGCCGCTTAAAAGAACTTATGTAAAGGTGACTGTTGGCGGTAATGACGGAAGTCCCGCCTTCGAACGGTGGGTTTCTCCAACAGACGGCCCCGTGGAATTTCGCGGTAAACATGTCTCGATTCGCGTCCTCGATCCAGACGCTGTTCAGATCACGAAAAACGGCAAGGCGCTGGAAGACGGCGATGAGGACGTGACGGTTAACTAACGTCCAATTCATGAATTCGCCATCTGTAGTGGCTGCGAAAGCTTTCGGGGCAAGTTCCCGTGGGCAATGTAAGGAAGAGGCAAAACGCCTCCCAGCGCACGGCACCAAGGTCGGCATGGTCAGCCTCGGCTGCGCGAAGAACCTCGTCGATGCGGAAATCATGCTCGGCAGTGTGTTGCAGCGTGGTATGGAAATCACATCGCGTGCGGAAGACGCCGACGTCCTGGTGATTAACACTTGTGCTTTTATTGATTCAGCCAAAGAGGAATCCATCGAAGCGATTCTGGGGGCGCACCAGGAGCGCGGCTTAAACAAGCGATCCAATCAAAAACTCATCGTGAGCGGTTGCATGTCGCAACGATTTGCACGCGAACTACGAGAGGAAATGCCAGAAGTGGACGCGTTCATCGGACTGGATCAAGTCAGTCAACTTGGGGAAATCATCGAGAAGATTCTAAGAAAACGCCCAACGCTCAACTCCGATAAATCGCGAGCAGGCGTCCAACACTCACTATCCGGTGCAGACCGTTCGCCGTTGGCCGTTGGACGTTGGGCCTTGGACGTTGATTCCGACGACGGCGATGTTGATCTCGCTTTTGCAGAAACGCGCCCGACTTATATTCCCGATTACAACACGCCGCGTTTCAGACTTACGCCTGCGCATTCCGCCTACGTAAAGATCGCCGAGGGCTGCAATCATCCCTGCAGCTTTTGCGTAATTCCGCAGATGCGCGGAAAACACCGCAGCCGCACGCCACAGTCCGTGCTGGCGGAAATTCGCGCCCTCGTCAGCGAAGGCGTTCGCGAGATCAATTTGATCAGTCAGGACACGACCTATTACGGGATGGATCTCTGGTCAGCGAAGCCTGGACCCCGTCAACCGGTGGATTCGACACGCGGTCCAACGTTGACCGTCCTTCTTCGTGAAATTCAAGAGATCGATGGCGACTTCTGGGTTCGCCTGCTTTATACGCACCCGGCTCACTGGAGTGACGAACTCATCGACACTATCGCGCAGTGCGACAAGGTCGCTCGCTACATCGATATTCCTCTTCAGCATATCGATGACTCGATGTTGGGACGCATGCGAAGGGAAACTTCGCGTCAGCACATCGAAGATTTGATTCAGAGGTTGCGCGCAGGAATTCCAGGCGTGACCTTGCGCACCACTTTCATCGTCGGATTTCCCGGCGAAACCGAAGCGCAATTCGCCGGCCTTCTTGATTTCATCCGCCACATTCGATTTGAGCGCCTCGGAATATTCAAGTATTCGCAGGAAGAGGGCTCGCGCGCTGCGAAAATGCCAGGCCAGATTCCCGTGAAAATCAAGAACGCCCGCTACCGGATCGGAATGTCGATTCAGCGAGAAATCGCGCATGAAACTGCGCGTGTAAAAATCGGAAGAGAACTAAAGTTATTAGTGGATCAACCGCATGTCGCGCGGAGCGAAGCCGACGCTCCAGATGTCGATTCGCGCGTCATTTTGTCAAAAGAGGCCGCAGTGGGTGAGTTCGTCCGACGAAGGATCGTGGGAAGCCGCGGATACGATCTGCTGGCCTGAGTCGGCTTCTTAAAAAGGGAGGGTGTACTTCACGCGTGACAGCAGTCTGTTTCCTGAGCAAACTGCTTAATAATCATTTCGATAGATGGCTGAACTAAACGAACCAAAAAAAGAGACCACTCGCATTTCTGTAGGCCCGCCGGCCGCAGGAAACCCGCCGGAACCGAACGCGAAATCGCGCGACACAGTGCGAATCGAGTTGCCACGTCGTGAGCCGCCTGTTCGGACTTTAACGGAACCTCAACCGGCTTCAAAATCCGCGGTTCAGGAAGGGCCGCTTCCGCAATTCTTTCAGCCGCCACAACCTCCACCGGCGCCGTTAAACGAGTCGGTTACGCCTGCACCCGATCTGCCGCCGTCGGGGCCGATAAAGGAGACAGTGCGTATTCCTCTTAGTGCGGTTCAGATGAAAAAGACTCAACCGCTTGTCGCCATGCCGGAAGCGGCTCCGCAGAATCCTGCAATCGCGGTGGCACCAGTCGATAAAAATGCAATGCCGCTGATGTGGCTCTTGCTAGGTGTTTCCGCCGCGATTTTGATTATTCAGATTTGGACTTACCTTTCTTAAAGCTATGGATAATTCCACTGTTATTAAACTTGATGAATCCAATTTTGATCGCGAAGTGACACAGGACGACAAGCCTGTGATCGTCGATTTTTGGGCGGAATGGTGTGGTCCGTGCAAAATGATCTCTCCGTTACTCGACGAGATTGCACGCGAAAAGGCAGGTTCACTGAAGATAGCAAAAGTCAACGTAGACGAGAACCAGAGCCTTTCTCTCAAGTACAATATTCGCGCCATTCCTGCCTTGCTCTTTTTCAAGAACGGCCAACTGCGCGATCAAGTCACCGGGGTCGCGAGCAAGAAAGATTTGCTGAATCGAATCGACGCGCTGGGTTAAGAAAGTTTTCCAGAAATTTTCGGGTAAGTAACGGTAGTCCCACCGTTCACCGCAGCCTTTGTCATAGACTGGGGTTGCCGTCCGCGATATGGCCGTTAGAAACTGATCTTTAGAATGTGACCATCCGTCCCAACGAGCCATCCGGCTTTGGGAGTGGCAAAAGCGACGGCCCAGAATCCAGTCACATCAGGCAACGTGAACCAAGTGTTTCCCTCATCGGGAGTCCAAGCCGCGCCTCCGTCATTGGCCGTAATCACCACCGCCCGGCCGAGGTTGTCTCCGGGAGCGTGACCAGTTCGGCCCACATAGCTCAGGCCGAAAATCGCTCCCGTCACCGGCGGAGGATTAGTGAGAGTCCAAGTTTGACCGCCATCACCTGAAATTGCCGTGCGCGCGTTATTGGGGTCCGCGAGGTCCAAATCCCCGCCGCCCACAATCCCATGAAACGGATCGCGAAAATCGACGGTAAATGCCCCCGCACTGGGCGAACTTATCAGAGGCGTGCTATAGGCATTCCAAGTATCGCCTCCGTCCCTGGTGGCCAGGACCCTGGCAATATCTGATCCACCCGTACAAATCCAGCCGTTTCTCCCTCCTTGTGTTGAGACACAAGTACCACTCGATGCGAAAGAGGCTTCTCCCGGCAACGCGGGCGGCATACTGTTACTAATATCCTGCCATGTCGTTCCATCGGTAGTGCGCAGGTCTGGGAAAACCCCATTCACTGAGTCGCTGTGTGCAATGCCGCGTTGCGGCGTCCAAAACGCAAAGCCGTCGTAGAAAGCATTCGGATTTTGGTTTTGGAACTGAATCGTCCAGGTCGCGCCGGCGTCTTCTGTTTTGTAGATGCGAAAATCTGTTGGGTCTGTCCCAATGGACATCAAATAAGCAACGCGGGCGCTGAACGCCTGTACATCGCGGAATTGCAGTGCTTCAGCGCCAGGAACAACGCCGGCGTTCCACGTTTGCCCGCCATCCGTGGTGACGGTAAATGTCCCGGCGCGACCGCACGCCCATACGACCCGCGGGTTCACCGGCCACACTGAGATCAAACCGTTCGTGGTTCCACTGTTTTGCGGAGTTAGTGTGGGTTGACGAAGATGATCCGGCGAAACGACCTGCGCGCTGAGGATCCCGCAGGCAAACGCCGGAATTACGAAGATAGCGAATAATCGGTTCAACATAGCTGTTCCTCCAAAAGGCAATTCGTGGGTGCGGCCTAGATCGGTTGTGAGGAGCATTAAGGCCGCGGCTGCGCAACTGTTTGCATGGCGCTGATTCATTTGTGAGAACTTCACTCTGTCATTCCCGTATAAATGAAGTGAACCGGATTAACAATGAACAAGCACGTAGAATGTGCGGCATTCCGGTAAGAGATGTAAGGAAAGCCAATGAGACTCCAACCAATTAAAAGGAAGCCAATGATGAAAGCGAAAACCTCAGGTTTTGATAGGTTGGTTGCTCGCTATTATCCTGCTGTCTACAGCCTCGCTTCGAGGATGACCGATGATCCCCTCCAAGCCGTTGTGCTCGCGCACGACGCGCTGGAGAGCACTCGAAAACGGCTCGGGAACCGGCGTGGTGAGACTGCATTTGCTTCAGTCCTCATAGCAGCGGTGATTCGCGCAGATCTTGCAACAGCTTGAAGCAAGGTTCTGTCGAACCGAACCAAGGCACCAGGACGGAAGATTTTCGCAACGCGAAAATCTTCTATGATCAGTAAACGGTAATCGGAGGTGCGAGTCATTTTTTCCCTATCACAGAGCACCAATCACGTCTGAAGAGCTGCGCCCGGCGCGGCTCGAACGCGCAACCTACGGCTCCGGAGGCCGTCGCTCTATCCAATTGAACTACGGGCGCGATTGAATCCCGAACATAACGCAAATTAACCAGTTAGCGATTCAAGGATTTAGTGGTTATTCGGTCTCCGAACCTCAAACTCGTTAGATTGCTAAATGATCCCGTGGGCGGTTGCAATTTGACCTGTCTTGCTGGAAACTGTTTGCCCGCCCGAGCGGGTGGGGAGGGGGAATTTTTCATGAATCAGATCATAGATGCCATTGAGAAAGAACAGCATAAGAGCGACGTGACACCGTTTTCTGTAGGAGATAGCGTGCGTGTGCATACGCGGGTGGTGGAAGGAGACAAGGAACGAGTCCAGATATTCTCCGGCATAGTTATTGGTCGTAAGGGCCAGGGGCTCAATGAAACATTCACCGTGCGCCGAATCTCCTACGGAGAAGGCGTTGAGCGTGTATTTCCACTGCATTCACCGCGCATTGCAAAGGTGGAAGTGGAGCAAAAAGGTCGCGCGCGTCGCGCCAGACTAAATTATCTTCGCACTCGCAAGGGCAAGGAAGCGACAGCGGTGAGGGAGTGATAGGTGACGAGTGAAAAGTGATGAGCTTCGCCACTCTCATCTTTTTCTCATCACTCGTCACATGTCACTTGTCATTCGCGCAAATTTGCCAATGATTTGCGCAGATGTATCGGCGATGCGGGTTTCGTTACGAGAAAAAACTGCGTATCACCGGCGTCGCGCGGATTGCCGGGATTGACGAAGCCGGTCGCGGGGCGTTGGCAGGACCGGTTGTGGCTGCCGCCGCAATTCTCCCCGAAAAATTTCGTCACCGTCGCCTGAACGATTCCAAACAGCTTGCACCGGACCTTCGCGAGGAAATTTATTCGGATCTGGTCTCCAATCCCGAAGTCAGATGGACGGTAGGCATTATTGATTCCATTGAGATTGATCGCATAAACATTTTGCGTGCGAGCCATCAAGCGATGCGGATGGCGATTGGCGCGCTAATCGATCCGCCCGACCACGTCCTGATCGATGGGCTACCGGTAATTCCTTTTCCATTTCCACAGACAGCCATCGTCGATGGAGACTGTATCAGTTTGAGCATCGCGGCCGCCAGCGTGATCGCGAAGGTAACGCGCGATCGGATGATGCGTGACTTTTGCTCCCAGTTTCCACAATATTGCTTCGACCAGCACAAAGGTTACGGAACTGAGCTACATCTACTGAGACTTCATGAATTCGGTCCTTGCCCAATCCATCGCCGATCTTTCGAGCCGGTGGCGCAGCCGCTTCTCGCGTTGGAGGACATCACCCAGGTCCGGTCATCTCCGGCGAGGTGCGCTGGGCGAGAACTTGGCGTGCCGCTATCTCAAGCGTAACGGTTACAAAATTCTCTTCCGCAATTTCCGGGGC
>Ga0209577_10004709_pt1 | contig 12799 bp, 32 predicted proteins | sample GraSoiAngelo_109_FD_185874 | JGI IMG/M metagenome (GOLD analysis project Ga0209577, IMG submission 185874) | Grasslands soil microbial communities from the Angelo Coastal Reserve, California, USA - 14_0903_12_20cm (SPAdes) (version 2) | ecosystem: Environmental > Terrestrial > Soil > Grasslands... | reverse complement strand
GGTGTCGTGGTCTTGGTGGTGCCGCCGGCCGCAGGGGGTGTCACCGCGACCAGCGGCAGGTACTGGGGGTTAGGCGTTGGCGGGGCTGGGGGCCAGGGCTTCGCGCAGAGACCCCAACGCGTCACCAACCACCTGCACCGTGTCCACCAACGACCCGGACACCAGGTGCACGAACAGGGCGTGCTGATCACCGGTGCGGGTCACAGTCACGTACACGATCCCGGCGGGGGTGGTGGCGCGGGCGATCTCGGTGAGGCAGGTGCCCCCAGCGCGGGGGGTGTGGGTGGCCTCGCATCCGGGGATGCAGTCGGGGCGGGTGGTAACGTGCATGTCGCTGATGTCCTTTCTCGGGACTCAAGAGGCCCTGGCGGGTGGTAGCCGCTGGGGCCTCGTTTCGTTCAGGCGGCCTCGGCCTTGGCCGCGGATTCCTTGCTTCGCTTCAGGAACTCTTCAAACGCATCCCGCTCGATGCGGAGCGTGCCGCGGCCGACGCCCACCCGGATCGCTGGCAAGGCGCCGGAGCCGATCCACCGGTAGACGGTCGACTTGTAGACGCGAAGCTCGGCTGCGACGTCACGGACGAGCAGGAAGGTCCTGCGCGGTCGTCCTGCCGGCTGCTGCATCGTTCGCTCCCGTCGCATGAGGTGCCTTATGTGCATAAGGTGCCAGAGTCGCATGGGAAAGTCAACTACGCCGGTCAGGTGCCCTAGTGCGCCTAGCGCGCAGCGTTACCCTGAGGCAGTGAAACTCGACCCCAAAGACCCACGGGCACTCACCGTGCAGATCGCAGACCTGCTACGCGGGCGGATCGGGCCAGCCAGAGAGTTCAAACCAGGCGACAAGTTCCCGTCGCTACGGGCGCTGGCAGACGAGTACAACGTCGCCGAACTCACCGTGCACAACGCGGTGCGGGAATTGCAGCGCGACGGGTTGCTGGTCTCGACGAGCGGGCGGGGGACGTTCGTCGCCGCCGGCATCGAGGAGACCGACGACCCGGTACTCGCCGAACTGGTCGCCATCCGCAAAGAACTCACCGACCTGCGCGACCGGGTTGAAACGCTCGAGCGTGACGATCGGCCAGCCGGTCAGCAATGAGCCGGTCAACCCTCGCTGCGAGGGCGTCGATTCGGCCGGTCAAGTCACGGTCCGGGTTGGTGCGCTGCTGTGGCACCAAGTGCACAAGTCGCACGTGTCGCATGACACGAACATATGCGCAGGTCAGCGCGTTTTGGACTGACCGCCAGTACGGGTTTCGTGGCTGGGAGGAGGCCCCGTGACCACCATCCCCACCCCCAGGCTTACCGGCAGTGAGGCTGGCATGTCGGGGCGCGTCGCTGGCGCCGTGTTGAGGGCGTTGCGCGACGACACTGGGCTGACACAAGAACGGTTCGCTGAACGACTGGGTGTCTCCCTCACTACCGTTCAAGGGTGGGAAACCGGTCGCCGGCCTCTCGTCAATGCCCGGTTCGGCGAAGTACACCGCATCCGCCGGGCACTGCGCACCGCTGGCGCCCCAGCAGCAGGTCTTGCAGTGTGGGACCAGGCGTTGACCGCAGACACAATCCTCGGCGACATCGGATGCCCCGACGCAGACACGCACCCCCTAGCTCTGGTGGTGCCGAACCGCACGTTGACCGAGCTTCTTGCATGGCCACTCACCGGCGTGTCACCGCGCCGTCTACCCGGTGCGCACCTCCACATCGGAGCCGGGGAGCAGAACCAGCTTGCCGCCGAGCTTCGGGCCGTGGTCGAAACCGCGCCCGACGGCGTAGCCGGGGCCATGTTGCGCCGGCAGGCGAAGTACCTCGTCACCGCACACCGACCCTCCCACGAGTGGCTGGCAGCGGTGACAGCGAGAGACCTTCGCACCGCACGTGACCTGCGGGACTGGTCACCGCAGTGGGCGGTGTACCGATCCCACGCCGTGTCAGCCTCGGCCGCCGGGGACCTCGACCCGCTCCGGCGGTTCATTGCGGAGGGGCTGTCCACCGACCGGGACATCGAAGCCAACCTCACCTACTGGGCGTACTGGGTGGGGGAGATCGCCACGCCGTGGGCGTCGGACCACGACATGCTCGAACCCGACCAGACGTGGGGCGGCGGGACGCTACTCGCCTCGCTGCTCGACGGCCTGGAGAACGCCCCCTACGCCGACCTGTGCGCACACGCCCTGTGGGCGCTGCTGCGCCACCGCCGATCCCTGATCGACAGCCCCACCACCCGAACCAAGGTCGCCGCAACCATCGACCGGGCGACCGCCACAAACACCACCCTGTCCCCAGACGCGACGCGACGCCTCGACCAGGTCGCGTACCTCACCGCCGGGAGCTGAACATGGACCAGCCAGACCTCGCCGCCGTCATCGGCTACTGCCACGAGGCGGGCCACCTGAAGCAGCTCAAGAGGGCGGGGTGGCTGTTGGCCGGGGTGAGGGACCCGGAGTCCGTCGCTGAGCACTCGTTCCGGGTGGGTGTCCTTGCCTACGTGATCGCGGTGATGGAGGGGGCGAACGCAGACAGGGCCGCCGCGCTGGGGTTGTTCCACGACGTCCCGGAGACCCGCACGGGGGATCAGCATTCGGTGGGGAAGAGGTACGTGGAGACGCCCGACCCGCGGCAGGTCGCCGAGGACCAGACGGCGGCGCTGCCCGACGAGTTGGCCCGGCACATCGTGGCCTTGGTCGCCGAGCACGAGGGCGCCAAGTCGGCGGACGCCACGCACGAGGCCCGCTGCTCCCGGGACGCCGACAAGCTGGAGTGCTTGCTGCAGGCCCGGGAGTACCAGCGGGAGGGCTACCAGCAGTTGGAGCCGTGGGTGGCGTCGATGGTTGAGGCGGTGCAGACCGAGGCGGGAAAGCGGCTGGCGCACGTGGCGCTGGAGGTGTCCCCGTCGGCGTGGTGGGACTCGTTTGCGGCATCGTTCGGGCAGCCGAGCGCTTGACCTGCGCCAGCGTCGTTCTGTACAGGGCTTCCCCTTCGGCGTACGTCGAGGACGCAGTCGACGGCTACGACGGAGACCCGGGGGAACAAACGAGTCGCCCTGGCGACTCAGCACTCCCTGGAGGGATCTGTGTGTCGAAGACGTGGGAGTAAGAAGACGAAGAGCCTAGCTTGGGCCTCGGCCCTCACTAGGCTCTCCATCGCCTTCGCGCTCTTGCTGGTCGCGGCGTCGTTACTGCTGTCAACGTTTGGCCACGTACTCAGGCAGTTCGGCTTCGCCAGCTAAGCGCACCCATCGCACGTAACACGGCTGCTCTGGCAAGGAGCGGACGTGTCCCATGTCAGCGGTGCGATGAGACTAGCCGAGCTAGCTCGGATTGTCGAACGTAGGGACTGCGTGCCCGTCGCGAGGCGGCGGCCTACCGAAGGAGAGCAGCAGCGTGACCGACGATCCTCCCGCCCTGGACGCCTACCGAAGCAACCTCGACAGGCAGTTGGAGGTGTGGTGCGAGCACGACCGGCGCTGGCACCTCCACGGCCGCCACGTCCCCGGTCGCTGCCCGCTACCCGAGTTCCCGGGCGCGAGGCAGAAGTGCACTTGCCCGGTCGGTACTGGTGACGGGCACCGGGTCGCGCACTGCACCTGCCGCAACAGCCCGTATATCGGTCGTGGCTATGTGCTTCGGGAGGTTGGTCCTCTCACTGCCGAGGTGAAGCGTGGCCGGCGGGATTCACGTGCTGTCGACTGTCCGACCTGCCGGAAGCGGTGAGGCGTTGGGGCGCGCCGAGCTGGACGACGGCGCGCCCCCCGCCCGTCACTCCGCCTTCCCCCGCAGTTCGGCGGCGTGGACGATCGATGCGGCGATGGTGCGCGGAGCGTTGCCTAGGGTGTGACGCCCACGTGTGGGTATTGCCCACTTGCCCACCCCGGTGGATACTGGGCGCGTAAGGGAAGGCAGGAGGCCCACATGAACGCACTGGCAATGGCGGAAGACTTCGAGCGGATCGCCGAAGTCGAAGCCGACGACCGGGCCCGCATCGCACTCGGCCGCGCCGGCGTCCACCGCAAGGACCGCTACCTCGTGCTCAAGAACCGGGCGACCGGCGAGATCCGCATGATCCCACTGGCCAGCATCCCCGCCCGGGAGATGGTCATCTGGGAGAACGACAAGCTGCGCGAGTCGCTGCTCCGCGGGCTGGCCGAATACTCCGCCGGGCTCGGCGAGCCGATCGACCTCGAATGGCTCTACGCCGACGCCGACGAAGAAGACGAGGACTAGGTGAGCGCACCACCGTTCACGCTCAGGCGGGAACCTGCCGCCGATGCGGTCCTGAAGGACCTGGAACGCCCGATGTACGCGGGGAAGCTGAAGAAGGTTCGCAAGGCACTGCGGCTTCTCCGTGAGGTCGGCCCCAGCCACCCGGGACTGCACACCCACAAGTACACGTCGATGGTTGGACCTCGGGGCGAGGAAGTGTGGGAGTCCTACATCGAGAACCGCACCCCGGGGGCGTGGCGGCTGTTCTGGGTGTACGGGCCCAAGGCGGACGAGATCACCATCGTCACGCTCGGGCCGCACCCGTGAGGACGGAACCGATGACCTACCCAACGGAGACGATCCGCCTGACTCGCGACCAGGTTGACGTACTGCTCGGCCGTGTCGAACTCGACTACGAGCCTGAGTGGGTGCGCCGGGTGCGTCCGGTGTACGCGAAGGTCGCGGTGGTCGACACGGTGGAGGAGTCCACGCCGCACACCGAGGGATGGTTGGCGGCGGAGACTCCGGAGTGGGTGGCGCAGGCCCGTGCCGCGAAGGTGGTCGATGACGAGCAGCACCGGCTCGACGTCGCCGAGGCGTTCGAGCACGTCATGAACATTCGCGGCATGTCGGAGCTGATGGAGAGGCTGGCGAAGTGGCCGGAGGAGGATCGATGAAGGCTCGTCGCCCGAAGCCAGGCAAGGTCGCAACGCTCGATCAGCTGCGCACCGTGCCGGATCTGTCCTACCGGCTGCACACCGTGGTCGAGGCGCAGGGCGGGGTGGACGGCGACCTAGAGAACGAGGACAGCTCCCTCTACCTACCGCTGGACCTGTACACCCCGTCCGAGATGGAGCACTTCAGCAGCGACATCTACGGGATCGCGTTGTCGGCTGAGGCGATGTCGGAGACCGTGGTTCGGGAGGCGGTACTCGGCTGGTGCCGGGACAACCTCGGCCGCGACGACATCAAATTCGAATTCTGAGAGGTTGGCGAACCGATGACGACGACCGTGAGGCCGAAGTGCGCTCACTGCGAGCACACCATGCGGCTTCTGACCTTCCCCGATGGCACCTACCGGTGCCACCGGCATCTCAGCGACGACGAACACGCCTTGGTCGCCGAACTGAACGAACGCGGCCGCCGCGTCGGGTTGAAATCCGACCCCGAGCATGTTCACGGCCGGTTTTGGCCGTACGGCCCGAACATCGACGTCGGTGCGCGGCAGCGGATGCTGGATTGGGCTGAGGGGCACGGGCTGCGCATCGCCCACCCCAGTCGCCAGCCGTGCCTGCATTGGCTGCGTTCGGGGCGGTCGGGGTACTGCGGCTGCCCCAACGGGCAGCCCGACTGGATGGACCACGTCACCGGCTGGCTGCTCAACCGCAAACCGGCGTGCGTCGTCGCCCACCCCTACCCACCGTGCCACGCCGACGAGCTGGCCGCGTTGCATGCCGAGCCGCAGTTGCGGGTGGACCACCAGCCGGCTGGCTGGTACGGGCACGGCACCGAACAGATCACCGTGTGGAGGGTCGACACCCAACGGAGCCTGCGATGAGCTGAGGCCACCTGGTCAGCGGTGACCAGGTGGCCGCCTGTCGCCCCGTAGGTGCACACTTGCCCCGTGACCCGTCCTGAGCTGCGGTTGCTGCCCCCGGTCGAACCCGAGGTGATGGTCACGTTCGGGGACCTGTTCGAGGACCTTCGTTGCCACCTCGACACCGGGGACCGGGAGAGTTTGGATCTGCGTCTGGCGTCCCTGGCCGTGGAGTACGCCGACACCCCCCTCACGCGCGAATAGGGCCCCGCTCTCCTCGATCCGGAGGAGCGGGGCCCTACGTGTCTTTCAGGGTCACACGGAGGCGTACAGCGCCCCGGACTTGCCGAAGTGCTCGGCCTGGTCGGCGGTCAACCCGGGGTAGGGCTTGCCGTTCGGCCGTTGGCAGTGCTGGCACACCGCGTACGCCTTGCCGTTGACGCCCTCCGGCTGGCCCGCGTCGGCGTACCCGAGGATCTGCAGGACCAGCTTCCGGCCGGGGGCGAGTTGGAAGGTCTCCAGCACCCAGCGGCCCATCTGCAGGGCCTGCGGTAGCCGCTCCCACAGGGTGGGGCAGTACCAGTCGGTGCCGGCTGGCCGGTAGCGGTAGTGGTCCACGTCGTCCCCGACCTGGGCTTCGATGTAGGCGTCGAGGAGGTCGTCGATCCTGCCGCTGTCCCGGTCCCGGGTGGCTTCGTCGTAGTGGTTGACGAGCTGGTCGTGGACCCACTGCACCGCGTCGGGGTACTGCCACGCCACCAGGTCTGCCGCCGCGGTGGAGGCGTCGACCCAGTGTTTGGGGTGGTGGCTGGGCTCTACCGAGACGACGCAGTGGTGGTGCATCGGCATCCCGGGCGGCACGCCAGGCCACGAGGTGATGGTCATTGCTCCCCCTTTCTTCGCCCCTGAGTATGGGGCCCTCGTCCCCGGGGGAAGCGGAGACGAGGGCCGTGGTGCGGGGTGTCAGGAGACGGGCTCGAACTCCTTGATGCAGTCCTCGCAGAACCCTCCGCCGGGGACCGGCTCGGCGCCCTTGGGGGCCATGTAGAGGTGGCTGCCGCAGAACCACTTCCCGCAGCCGCCCTCGGACGGAGTGCCGGGCTGGGCGCCGCACAGGTAGTCCAGCCCGCGGTCAATCGTCTTTGTGCAGCCCTCGTAGTGGCAGACGTCCTCAACGGCGTAGCCAGCCTCGCCGAGAGCGGTGTTGTAGCGCGCGTATCCCATGACGGCGTTCCTTTCGATTGTGGATATTGGTAGGTCAGTGTTCGGCGGCGTGGAGCGCGTTGTCCCGCTCCTGCTCGAGCAGGTCCAACTCGTCCTGCTTGGCGCCACGCTCGGCGGCGAGCCGCTTGTAGTGGTCCAGCTTGGCCAGTTCCGCACTGAGCTCCCCGGACGCCGCGGCGAACCCCAACTCGTACCCGGTCGCCGACGCAGCCGTGATCTCGCTGTCGATGACCCACATGGCGATGTCTGCGGCGAGCCATGGGTTCGTCACACCACGCTCGGCCATGGCGGCGGCGACCTTCTCCCGGAGTGCGTCACGGCTGGGCAGGGTCGAAGGCTGAATGGTGTCGGTCATCGGTTGTCCTTCGGGTCGGTTCGGGCTTCGCGGACAAGTCGTGAGGCGTTGGAGCCGGAGAGGTGCAGCAGCCGACCTACCTCTGTCACCCCGTAGCCGCGCTGGATGAGGTGCTGAACGGCGAGGGTTTGTTCAGCGGCGGACAGTCCGCGGCCGATCCGTCCGCCCCGGCAGAACCGTTCGACGGCGACGGGATCAACCCAGTTGTCGGATGGCTCGTCGTAGACGTGGGCGGTGGTCATGCCGCCGCCTCCGCTTCGTTGCCGTAACCGGCGTGGTGGAGTAGCCCCACCAGGTGCCGCACCTGCATCCGCACCGGCACGTCGAACACCAGCTTCGGATGGGCGGGCACAGGCCCGGTGATGAGCTGGTGCACGTCCCACGCCGACACCCACGCCCACCACAGGCCCGGGTCGGCCTTCCCGGATCGGCGTTCGACGAGGATCCCCAGGTCAGCGCCAGCGGCTACGGCTTGTTGGATGGCATCGGTCATGGCTGCCGCGATCTGCGCATCCGACATCCCGGACACGTACTTCGACTGAAAAACTAACCCGGGGGTGTTGGTGATGTCTCCGGGGTCGGCGGCCTCGCGATCCTTGGTGCGGAACCCGGCGCGCACGGCGCGCTCCGCCTGGGGCCAGCCGTTCGCCCGCAGATACTTCGCCAGGTCACGTTCGGCATCGTGGCCCTTGCGCCTATTCGACTTGCCGAGAGCGGAACGGTCGACGGGGCTCATGCTGCCTTCCCTCTCTTGCGGGCCATCTGGTAAGTCACATCCGACGCCCGGCACGGGTCACACTCACACCCGTGGTCCTTCCGGGCTGTGCGCGTCCCATGCATCTCGTACGGCAGATGAGCGGCCACCATGCGCCCAGCGATCCGCACCCGGCGGGCCAGGCGCTGCCGGCGGCGGTGGGCCTCAGCAAGGTTCCGCGGGGATCTGGCCGCGCCACGAGACACCACAACCCCGGTAGCCAAGTGGCAGATCCACCCGTGGTGCTCGACCCGCTGCTCGGCGACGTGCCACACGCCGTGCGGGTAGTCGCACAGGGCGCAGTTGGCGGGGCCGAGGTGCACGACACTCTTGTCAGGCTGCATGTCTGTCCTCCTCCACCCACTCGCCGAACTGGTCGTCCGAACCCGGCCGCGGTTTGATGCGCTCCGGCTCCGGGTGGTCCTTCCACGGCAGCGCGGTCACCAGCGGGCCGCCGACCAGCACGACAACCAAGGCGACGATGCACATGACCTGGGGGAAGTTGGCTGCGTTCACGCTGCTGCCTCCTCGATGAGTCGCTTCGCCTTGATGCACGACCAGCACCGGCCGCCGTCGCGCTTTGCCTTGTTCGTGCATCCGACGATCACGCACTGGCCGGGGATTCCCTCCGGCACCGCGTTCGGGTCGTCGATGTCGACCCACGCCAGAAGCGGCGCATAACCCGAGCGTCGGGCATATGCGGCGGTGCGCTCCGAATCTCCTCGGACGCCCGATAGCCGCTCACTCGTTGCCTCGATCTTCTTCGCGGTTGACCGCTGGATAGTGGTGGCCGCTCCTCGGGCGATGCGCCAGACCTGGGCGATGGACACGCCGGACTCGCGTGAGATGTCCTCGCAACTGTGGGCCTGCAGCATCATCGCCTGCACTTGGCGGGTCGCGCCGACGCATGGGAAAAGCGACGGTTGCCGGCGTCCCTCACGTCCGCGTTTGCGGTAGATGCGGTAGTCCTCGCGCGCTACGGGGCAGATGCAGCCGGACTTGTAGTGGGAGTAGGTGTCGTGGTGACGCGCGGCGCATTCGGTGGTCATGCCGCTGCCTGCTCTCGCCACTCGACCGGCGGGCGGGACGGCTGGTTGCCCTGGTCCGCGCCTCCGAACAGCAACTGGGCTCCGTCGAACACCAGTGGTGCGAGCACGGTGAACGCCGCGTCGAGGGCCACGGTTTCCACGGCGGTGACGGCTTGGCTGGCGAGGGTGGCCACGCCGGCTAAGTCGCCGAGCACGGGAAGACGGTGGGCGTCTTCGGCTAGGGCGGCGATGCGGGCGGCGGTGTTCACGCTGCTGCCTCCTTTCTCAGTTTGGGTTGGGCGGCGAGGAGTTCCCGGTGGTGTCGCAGACAGGCGAGGAGCGAGTAGCCGGACAGCATCGAGCCGGGAGAGAGTTGGACGTCCCGCCGGCGGACCGGCCCCCCGCAAGGGAGGGCCGACCCTTTGATCTGGCAGCCGGTCACGCCGACCTCTGGTCGTCAGCGCAGTCGGGGGAGCAGTCACACGGGGACCGGTCGGTCACGTCCCGCTCGGCCGGCGTGGACCTGGCGCGCAAGGCCGCGTTGGCGTCGGCCTTCACCTGGTCGAGTTCCGCGACCAGGCGGGCCACCGTGGACTCCAACTCGGCTATCCGCGCGTCCCGGTCCCGCAGCGTGTTGTGCAGCCACGCGTTGTCTTCGGCCAGAACCTCGACAGCCTTCGCGGTATCCGGCTGGGTGGTGGGGTCGCTCACCGGGCCACCTCCGGCTTCCGGAACGGGCGCACCGGCAGGTGGTCGACGTCGCTGCAGTACCGGCATTCGGACGCCTCGCCGATAGCCGCAACGACCTCACCCGTGTGCTCCTTGACTGCGGCGAGCACCTGCTCCTTCGGTGCGGTCCAGTCAATGGAGAACGTGCCGAGTCGCTTCGCGACCGCCCTGGCGATGTCCAGCGGGAAGCCCTCCACGTGTCCCTTCGGGACCGGAAGAGGGAGGCCGCTGGACTCGTGGACGACGCACCACTTGCCGGGGACCATCCGGTAACGCTCCTCGGACAGGAAGCCGCCGACCTGCTGCGCCGCAACCAGGCCGGGCGTCTCCGTCTCGACGGCCAGGACTTTGAACTTCCCGTGGAGGAGCGTCCAGTCAAACGTGCGAGCGTCGGAAGGAGGTGCGGGCTCGTCGAGGACCGGGCCAACCATCGTCATGTCGTGGCCACGGTTGATCTGTTCGCGCCACTGCCACACCAGCTCGCCGACAACCGAGCCGTCCTCCAGCGTCTCGTCCAGCCACTTCGCCATCACGTCGGCCCGGTCCGGGTCAACCCGGCGCAGCGCCTCCAGCAGGACGGCGGCGGTGAAGTTCTCGTACAGCCATCCACCCATGCCGAGATCCGTCCCGACCTGCTTCCCGGCGAATACGTTCTCCGTCGGGCGCTCGAACATCTTGTCGAGGATCTTCTGGGCGTTGTCCAACCGCGCCACGATCGTGGTCTCTGCGGTGTGCTCGGTCATGCCTGGCCCTCCTGGGGCTTGTTGTGGCGGGCGGGTTTCGGCGGGAACGGCGGTGTCGCCTCGTCCTCCGCCAGATCAGCCGGCAGATACGTGCACACAAACGGGGCCTCGTCGTACAAGCCGTACACAGCGGAAACACGGGCGATACGGTCCAAGGCGTCCTCGATGCGGGCGGTCACGACTTCGCTCCCCTCCGCTTCGCTTCCTCGGCGGCGATGCGCTCGTGTTCCCGGCGCATCTCCTCCATCTCCCTGGCCTCCTCGCGGGCGGCACGAACGGTGTCGTTGGCCCGCCGGAACGACTCGCGGATGCCCATCACTTCTTCGCCTCCCTGCGCTTACTGGGACGAGCAGGTCGGAAATCGCGGCGCATCGCACCCACCAGGAACCCGACAATGGCCACGACCACAGCGAACGCGGACGCCGCGTTGTAAACCTCATCCACCACGGCCACAAAGGTCATGCCGCACGCCCCAGGTCTTCGAGGTGCGGGCGGCCCAAGTCGGTGACCACCACACGGCGAGGACCAACCGGCCGCTCATTCGGGACGATGCGGATCCGCTTCGCCCGCCACAGGTCGTCCAGGGCGTCAACCTCGCCCTGCGTCATGTGTCCACCGTCGACCCAGTCGAAGCCAAGGACATGTGGGCCGGTGCCGGGCCAGAACCCGACCGCACCGTGGTCGACGTCCTCAAGTGCGTGGCGGTGGTCGTCGTCACCGAGGTTCGCCAGGCACATCACCGCTCACCAGCCTTGGCGTGGCGGGTGACCTGCTGGGGCAGCAGCTCAGCGTTGCGTTCGATGACCTCCACCGCGTGACACCCGACAGGGGTGCCCGGGGTGTTGCGGTGCCGGCCCTGACTGTCCGGCTGGGCGAGCGTGATATCTCTTGCGTGGATCATGAGGGGTGTCTCCTCGTGGTCAAGGGGCGGGCCGACCCGGGCAATGGGCGACCCGCCCCGCCTTCATGGGCTCGTAGGGGCAGGGGAGCCGTCGACGTACGGCACAACCGACGACTCGACGACGACCTGACTGGGGAGGTCCGCCTGCTCGGCGATCCACTCGCGCGCCTCGGCCTCGAAGTAGCACCAGCGGCCGCGTGCCCCGTCCACGACAAATCCGTCCGGGTCGTAGGTCTTGATGTAGGACACCGATGCCCAGAAGCCGACGTCCATCACGCCGCCTCCGCCGGTGCGGTGGACCCATACCCGGGGTCCTGGGCGACCAACCGGACCATGCCGGCCCGCATCGCCGTGGTGAACTCCACCGGGGATGCCGATTCCCGGGGCTGTACGGGCCGTGGAGCCACGAACCCGGGTTCGGCGACCAACGACGCGTCGGGAAGCACACGGGCCACCTCAGCGACCGCCACAGCCAGGCCGTGCGCGAAACCCGGGTTCTCCGCCGAGCGGGCCGTGTCAGACAGCCCGGCGAGAACGGCCCGGACCATCGCGACAGTGAAAGCGTCGGAGCCCATCACGCGCTCGCCTTCTGCGGCGCCCGACGGATCGCCCGCCGCTCGTCCTCGTCCAAACCGCCGAACACCCCGTGGTCCAACCCGCCGTCCAGTGCATCCGACAGGCAAGCGGCCATGACCGGGCAGCGACGGCAGACGTCCTTGGCGACGGCAACCTGCCGGCCGTACTCCGGCCCGGAGCCGATCGGGAAAAACAGGTCGGGGTCTTCCCTGCGGCAGGCGGCTGCGTCCCGCCAGTCCCTGCGGGCGTTCACCGGGACACCTCCCCGTACTCGGCGAGGTCAATCCGCTCGTACGTCCGCCAGCCACGCCCATCCCGCTCGTCGACGTAGACAGTCAGGCGCGACGACCGCAGCGCACCGGCCTGCCAGTTCGCCACCTCATTCCGGACGTACCGGTAGGCGGCGGCCATCGACTCGTGGCGACGCATCTCGGCACCGGCGACGGCGAACTGGGTGGCCCACAGCTTTCGCTTGCTCATCAGACGGTCACCGCCCGCAGGTGGCGCAGCTCGTCGCGGACCTCACGCCTCCAGGCGTTCGACTCACGGCCCCGCAACTCGTGCGTGGACCGGACACGGATCTGGCGGCCCTCGAACTTGTCCTTCTGGGCGGCGATACCGCGATGCGCCCGGCGCATCATCGGCGTGGCCTTGGTGCTGGTCATGGCGTCCCTCCCGGGAGGCTGTGGGCGTGTTCGCTATGGCCATCTTACGGGTACAAGTGGCCAACTTACAAGGGGTGCGCCCCACCAAA
>Ga0209577_10004708_pt1 | contig 12799 bp, 10 predicted proteins | sample GraSoiAngelo_109_FD_185874 | JGI IMG/M metagenome (GOLD analysis project Ga0209577, IMG submission 185874) | Grasslands soil microbial communities from the Angelo Coastal Reserve, California, USA - 14_0903_12_20cm (SPAdes) (version 2) | ecosystem: Environmental > Terrestrial > Soil > Grasslands... | reverse complement strand
TCCTGGCCGAAGGCGTTTCAAAGCGCGCCAATCTGCCCATCCATATCAAGGTGGCGTTTGCCGGGCGGCTCCCCAGCACCACCGAGATTGCCCTCTACCGCGTCGTCCAGGAAGCCCTGACCAACGCGGTCAAGCATGCAAAGGCAAGCAATATTTGGGTTCGTGCGTGGCGCGACGATTTCGTATTGTGTTGTTCGATCCGGGACGATGGCGCGGGCTTTGACGTTCACGCCGTCCAGTCGGACTGCAAGCGAAGGGGTTTGGGACTGACCGGTATGCGGGAACGCGTGAGCGCAATCGGTGGAACGGTGCGCATCGAATCGCGCCGCGGACAAGGAACAGAACTTTTGATTCGACTTCCATTGGAGGATGCATATGCCAATTCGCGTAGCACTCGCTGATGACCATGTCCTGGTACGCCAGGGTTTGAAATCATTGCTTGAGAGAGAGGAATTTAAAGTCGTTGCGGAAGCTGCTGACGGGCAGGAGGCGGTGAGCCAGGCCGCATCACTCCATCCGGACATTGCAATCATGGATATCAGTATGCCGATGCTAAACGGCATAGATGCAGCACGCGAGCTCGGCCGTTCCTGTCCGAAGACGAAGGTGATTCTGCTCACGCAGCATGAAGAAGATCAGTACATCCTTGAGGCCCTGGAGGCTGGGGTGAAGGGATATGTGCTGAAAAACCAAGTGGCCAGCGATTTAGTACATGCCATTCAGCAAGTTTCACGAGGGATGTTCTATTTGAGCCCGGGTGTCTCAAAGGCCGTGATTGAGGCGTACCGAACGAAATCGGAGAGGGCTGCGGATCCGCTCACTGCTCGTGAACGCCAAGTGCTGCAATTGATTGCAGAAGGGAAGTCGACGAAGGACATAGCATCGCTGCTGGACATCAGCGTGAAAACGGCCGAATCACATCGATCCAGACTCATGCGGAAACTGGATATCCACGAAACGGCAAGTCTTGTGCGCTACGCGGTCCGTCGAGGACTGGTTCAGCCCTGAATGGCCGCGTTCCCGTTATTTGGCCCTCGTCACCTCGCTGAGACAACGCGCGAGTGGATAGGTGGGTTTTGTCACGCGGCAGAAGATTGTTTCGTGAAGCCGGAGGACGAAGTATCTTTTTGGACTTTCCGATGTGGTTTGTGAGTGTCGAATCTTCAGACCTACTGGACCGGTCAGTCCGATATTCGCTTTGGTCTCCGCCAATTACAACCTGTGCTGAGCAACCTCCGATATTGCTGCGGGCCCCGGCGTTTCCTTTTTTCAAAGCGGCAGAAAGCAGCACATGGCCTGTCAAGTAAGACTGCAGGCGCACGCGAAATGCAGTTGTTTCGCCTACGACGCTACGTCTTCCTTCCCTGAAGGACGCGCTTGCTAAGAGTGCCGGCGAAAAGCGGCAGATCGAGAAGTCCCGGTAGGGGATCGTCCCAGGCAAAAATGGCAGACTCCAGAGGTCTTCGCAGTGACCGCCAATAGTCTCGAAGGGAGAGCCGACCGCTCAGGATCTCCCTGATTGCTACGGACATGTCGCTGCTCATGTGCACCCAGCGCTGTCCGGCGCGCCCGTGCAGCGGTGAGAAGGATTTGCCCCCGAGCAGGAGCCAAAGGAGGTGAGGGAAGTCAACCCCACAGCGCCTGGAGAGTGTGTGCCAACCCCAAACGCGAGGATTGATATCGATAACTTTATATTGACCGTCTCGCGGATCTTTTTTGAATTCGACTTCCACAAGGCCAGTGAAACGCAATGCTTTCAACAGCCGCACGGAAGGCTCGATGACTTGTGGCTCATCCACGGTTTCGACGTAGGTGCTGAATTGGCCGAAATCCATCGGATACTGTCGGATGCGCCTTGCGACAATGGAAGCGAGAGGCAAACCGTCTTTGCAAAGGGCGGCATAGGAAAACTGCGATTCACCGCCGCCTGGCACAACTTCCTGGACGATTAGGTTTTCCGGGGCAATCAGCGCACATGCCTGGTCGTAGCGCGCTAGCAATGAAGCACGATCATCGGCACGCCAAGCCTTAGGGACGGTAAGATTACTAGGTTCCAGCCTGAGTGCGGGCTTAAGGATCAAGGGGAAAGAATGATTGAGTGCTGCGAGTTCTTCCCGAGTGTTTGGAGAGGCGGCCCAGGGTTGATGAACGCCGAGATCGTGCGCAAGATGATGCAGGAGCCGCTTGTCGCAGGCCCAGCGCAGTTCTTCCCAAGGAGGCACGGTGAGCCGATAGCGACTCGCCAGCGCTTCGTAATTGCGCGAAACCAGGGTGACAGCGTAGTCGTCGGTGGGAAAGAGCACCCACCCGCTAAGATTATGTTTGGCCGCCAGGTCGATTAGGAAGTCAATTTGTCTGCGATCGTCCTTGGGTGGCCAGGGTACGTTGCGGCTAACGTATCGAGAGGTTGTTGCCACAAGATGTCCACCCTGCTTGATGACCCAAACGGGAATGCCACGACGACCGAGGCTCCGCACCACACCCAGGCCGCGATAGTCTGCACCCATGATCAAAGCGCCGGCCGTTCCGACGTGGACGTCGGCGCCAAGATTCGAGGACCTAATCGTCTGCGGAAGAGCGGCGGTAGCCGACATAGAGCCTATGAGTCGCCGTGATTCGGCACTTTGCGAAGGATCTTGCTCGTCAGCTCACGGGCGGCGAACTCCGCGCCAGCCACGAAGCGCAAGAGCGGGCCAAAACTCCAGGCGGCCGGTGCACCCAGGAAGTGCAAGCCGGGGACGGAAGATTCGAACCCGACTTCAAGCTGCGGGTAGCCGCCGATTTGACGGATTGATGAAAGCAGTCGCGCGGCGAGGAATGGGTAGCGCGAGATGTCCACACGGTAGCCAGTCGCAAGTAGAACGTGATCGACGCGCCGCTCGCTGCCGTCCGCCAATTTAAGAATTACACGGTCGCCGAAGGTAGCGGCGGAAATGACTGCCCGTCCTGTCGAGATTGGAACGTGTTGGCATCGCGGCTTCAACCAAGCCGCTCCTGCGGGCCGGATGGCACGCACCGCAAGGCGGTTTTGCATCAACCGGGGTAGCCGGCGGAACAAATTTGGACGTGCCACGAGATGGCTAATCCCGGCTTGGCCCACGTCCGGTGGTGCGTACAGCATGCGTGCGATTGGCCGGCAGGTGTGCACCCAAGGTCTTCGCCAGAGCCAACGGACTATCGGGGTACGAACCAACACTTCAACCTCTGCTCCCACCTCATGCAGCAGGGCAGCCGATTCGAGTGCGCTCTGCCCTCCACCAATCACGGCGACTTGCTTTCCTGAAAAGCGGCTGAGATCGGAGTGCGCGGAGGCGTGCGAGGCCAAGGAGTATGGGAGAGACCTAAATTCCTGGGGACGCCATGCGAAAGGCATGATTCCGGCAGCAACAATAACGCGCCGCGCTTTCAAATGCTCTCCGTTTTCCAACGTGAGATGGAACCCAGAACCGTTTTTCTCCACACCCTCGACTTTCCGGGAATCCAGGTCGGGGACGGCTTGATTCTGAAACCAATGCCCATAGTCAGTGAAGCGGGGGAGCGGCAGCGGCGCGGTGAGCGGGTTCCCCTTGGCCGCCGCATAAGCTTGCAGTGACAGCGCACCGGCGGGATCAGAAAGGTGTGATCCCTCCAAGGGAGAGCGGAGAAGCATGCCCTTGGGCATGTGTCTCTCCCAAAAAGACATCGGTTCGCCAAAAACACGGACATCCAAGCCATCGGCAGCCTTCAAGTGCGCTGCCGCCGAGAGTCCGTAGGGACCAGCTCCAATAATTGCTACATCACACGCCGACATAGGCCTCCATTCCTATGGATTGTCCAAAATGGTCCTGCCGTGGTCAGAATCTTCACGCTGGACTTCCTTAACAGAGTTGTTGAAACTTCACAGGCTCGAGATACCGTACCCGGCCTCCAGAGCGGGGACAAGGCGGTACATACCGGAACGGTCCGAGGGGAATACTGGTAGGACAGGAGCGGGTAGAGACCTGCGGGAATCAGGCGAAGAGATTCTGTCCGAATGAGACTGAAATTCCTGAGAGCAGGAAGAATGGTTGCCTGGCACGGGCCCTAGTTATGCGAGGATGCGGATTTGGATCCGCTAAGCTCCACAGGAAGATAAGTTGCCAGCGCTGACGTGAAGAGCGCTGCGCCCTCGGAATTGAGATGGAGTTCATCCGGCTGGTAAAACCTTTCTGAAAGCGTCGCGGGATCAATAGGCACGAGGGAGTCGACGCCGACCTTTTGTGAAGCGATGGCCATTTGGCGGACAGCATCCTCCGAAGAGGGAGTCGGCGGAACTAGGATAATGAGTTTGGCTCCATGCGCCTCACACAGTTGACGCAAAGTCCGAATCCGAGCAATTGTGACGGCTTCGAGTTCCGGACTGGGCGGAAGCACCGGCTTGGGCTTCACGAGCGAGAAAAGTTCTCTACAATGCGGAACCGTACGGCGGAGAATCTGCGTTCGAATGACGCTGCGTATGTCCCAGAATACACTGGAATGTGCAAGCAAGAGGTTACTCGTGGCGGTGCGATCCAGCTTTAAATCGGAAGCGGCACCGAGGACATCGCGAACGTCGAAAAACATCATCGGAGCATAGTCCTGGCGCACGCTGTTTTGAAGAAAGCTGTTCACCCCGACACCGAGGACCACCACCTGGGGCCTGGCGCCTTGACGGAATAGACGTCCGAGGCCATACAGCCAGTCGTAGTAACCAGTGGCTTCGAGAAATATGGGATAAATCCGCATCTTGCTGGAGGTCAATCCCTGCAGGCGGTCTACGTCTATTCCTTCCATGAGTAAGGAATTGCCCACCATCAGAACGGATGCTGGTTCGCCAGGCCTTGAGGAGCGCACCTTGACGGCATCAGCGTATTGCTGAGAAACGCGAGCGTAGGTTTCCGAATCATGTTTGAGAAGGTAATCGGCACAAATCTCGAGAAAAAGGACAATAATAGCGCAGATCCCCAGCAGCGCCCTTGCATAGACCAGTGCCGGCGACTTAGAACTGGAAGTAAACGAAGGCATTGAGACTGTTCCCCGAAAAGAGCGCAAGGATGATGAGGGTGAAAGCCGCGAGCGCAGTCCGAAAGGCGTAAGGAGCGTTTGCAAATGGGTATTCCTGGTTGCTGGCTTCCATCAGCAGATCCACAACGAACAAGGGTACGGAAAAAAGACACAGCATGAAGAACGCCGAGACGTACTCGGTGCGCCAAGCGAAATTAGACAGGCCAGCCAGGAACTGCACCGCCGCAGGGAGGGAGGCGGCACGGAAGAATGCCAAGCTCAGGCAAAAAACATTAAAGGTCAGAATTCGCTGGGCCCAAAGAGAGAGGAGGCCGACAGAATGTTGAGACAGGGCGGGATCTTTTTGTTTCGCTTTGGCAGGGAAAAAGAAACGCTCCACAGCCAAAACGGCGCCGTGAATTGCTCCAAATACGACAAACGTCCAGTTTGCGCCATGCCAAAGACCAGCCAGAACCATGGTAATTAGAAGGTTTCGAGAGGTTTTCCACCCGCCGCTGGCACTGCCTCCCAATGGAATGTACAAGTAATCGCGGAGCCAGGTGCTCAAACTGATGTGCCAGCGCCGCCAAAACTCCTGCAGGCGATGCGACAAATAGGGCTGCCGGAAGTTGACCATGAAATGGAAGCCCAGCAATTGGGCGCTACCTCGCGCAATATCGCTGTAGCCACTGAAGTCGCCATAGACTTGCCAGGCAAACGCGTAGGTTCCGATCAGAACAACCCAGAAATTCGAAGGACCGAATTGGCCACCAAAAGCCGCGTTTGCGAGAAGAGCACAATTGTCCGCGACCACGCATTTGCGCACGAGGCCGGAAAAAATAAGCATCAGGCCGTCGAAAAATCGATCCGCATCAAAGCTGCGGCTCTTCTGAACCTGAGGAAGGAGATGTCCCGGTCTCTGAATCGGCCCTGCAATCAAATGCGGGAAGAGGCTGATGAAGATACCGTAGTCTAGGAAGGACTTAGCGGGTTCCAGCCTACCTTTGTAAACGTCTACAATGTAGGCAACTTCTTGAAAGGTATAAAAAGAAATGCCCGGGGGAAGAATAACGCGAATGAGGGGCAGAGGAATATGGTGAATGCCCAGCGTCTCCAGCGCACTCGAAAAGGACCCAGTGAAGAAATCAAAGTACTTGAATACCCCGAGAATCCCAAAATTCAACAGGAGTGAGAAAACAAACCACTTCTTGCGGTTCGAGTCCGTCTGGCCGGGGGTGATTTTCTGGGCGATCAGAAAATCCATCGTGGTACTCCCGATCATGAGTGCAAGGAAGCGCCAGTCCCACCAGCCGTAGAAAAAGTAGCTCGCCAGAAGCAGGAAAATGTTTTGTGCGCGAAGATTCAGGCGCCAGTACACCAGCACAACTGGGATCAGGAAGAGAAAATAGGCTGGAGAATCAAAGAGCATAGCGCTAAATCAATGTTCTCATTTCAGTCGATTCCACCGGGTCGGACTGAGCATATTCAAAGGGGCATGACCGGGACAATCCATCGAATCAGGGCATGGGAGTCAGGGGAATCGCTGAATTTCGATGAGGGAAATACCCTATTCCCGGGTCGAGCTCAGACGGATAGGGAACTGCAATAGATTAGCCACTTCGTTAACGAGGAGCGCGTTTTTCATTCTGAATGCCGGGTTTTGGTAGTTCTAAAACGGATCTTGAGGACTCTCCAAAATTCTTGTGTGCCTGCAAAGGGTTCGAAGCGCAACCGTGAAAACCCGCAATTTCCTCCACGTTGATGAGACTGCTTTCCGACCGTTCTTGTAATGAGTCTGGGCTCGTTCAAGTACCAAGAACAAGAAGGAGTTGCGCCAGTTTCGTTCAGGCATGTACGTTCAGGGTTTTAGGGTTTTGACCGGATTGTGAGGAGGATGGGTGTCAGCTAGTTTGCTGTCCTGGGCCGTTCCGATCTTCTGTGATGTTGGGGTTGAAAGACGACAGAAGCGTTCGAGGGAACCCCGGGCCAACACGCATGGCAGGGTCTCCGAATTTTGGGACTCTAGCGGCGGTAGCTTCTCTTGGGGGTCAATCATGAGTTTACGCCAACAACAGTGGCCATGGTTCGCGATCCTGGCTAGAACGGGTAGAGAAAAGACCACGACATTGCTTCTGGAAAACTCGGGCTATCAGTGCTTCTTGCCGATTAGCAAATCCAAACGGCTCTGGTCTGACCGCGTAAAGGAGTTGGAAGTACCGTTGTTTCCCGGTTACTTGTTTTGCAGGATGGATCCCCACAATCGCTTGCCCGTCCTCCAGACTCCCGGTGTCATCCAGATTGTGGGAGTCGGCAAGACTCCGATTCCAGTAGAGGAAGACGAGATCGTAGCTATCCACTGCGCGGAGAAGAGTGGTTTAGCTGTAATGCCGTGGCCCTATCTAAAAGTCGGCCAGGTTGCGCGAATCGCGTGCGGGCCGCTGGCCGGTTTGACCGGAATCGTCGTAAAGATCAAGTCGGGATGGAAGCTGGTTCTATCCGTTACGCTGCTGCAACGCTCCGTCGCCGTCGAAGTCGACCGCAACTGGTTAGGCGCTCCAGTCGAGGGAAGTTCAATTGGATTTGGGGTTGGCTCTGACTCCTCAGCTCCCGTTGATCCGACTCATCTATCCGGAGCGCAAGGTTTCCAGCCGAGCTAGCCGAGGCGACTGATCGTACTCGGAAAGTCACTTCGTCGAAGAGTAAGGAGGCCAGGGTGCTTCACAGAAATATGGCACGTGTCAGCTTTCTGGTTTATCTGACAATCATAGGATCAGTCGCGACACGGGCGCAAGAAACAGCCGCAAGAGTTCCTTCCGTCCCACAAGCCATTACCGCCGGCGGAACCGGGGACGAGGCTGACCGCGGGCAATCGCCGGTATTGCAGCACCGCAATCGCCGGTATCAATTGCATTCATCGGATGTTCTGGAACTGAATTTTCCTTTCACTCCGGAGTTCAATCAGGCTGTGACCGTTCAGCCCGACGGATATATCACCCTCCGCGGGGTGGAAAGCATAAAGGTGGATGGAAAAACCATACCGGAGCTGGTTGATTTGCTGCGGACCACCTACGCCAAGATTCTGCACGATCCGGTAATCAACGTGGAGCTGAAGGATTTTGAAAAGCCATACTTCATAGTGGGCGGTGAAGTAGGGCGTCCCGGAAAATTCGATTTACGCGGAGATACCAGCGTCGCCCAAGCGGTGGCCATCGCCGGCGGTTTGAGGGATTCCGCGAAACATTCAGAGATCTTGCTGTTTCACCGCGTGCCGGACGGCTGGGTGCAGGTAAAAAAGGTGAATCTGAAGAAGATGCTCAAGGAGGCCAACTTGGACGAGGACGCCTACCTGCAAGCCGGCGATTTTTTGTTCGTGCCAAAAAACGCGTTTTCCAAGATCGAACGATTTATTCCTACGTCTTCAGTAGGCATGTATACAAATCCAGTCCTGCACTAGTCCGATTTTCCGGAGAGTGAGGTTTAACGTCATGATCGAGAGAGACTTGGACGCCAGCGCAGCAGAGGGCACGCGATCCTTCCATTTGCGTGACTTCCTGGAAATCGGATTTCGGCAGCGCCGGGTGATCATCAACTCATTTCTGGGAATCTTTTCAGTCGCGCTGCTGTTGGCGTTCCTCCTGCCGAGAAAGTACGAGGCGCAGATGAAAATTCTGGTAAGACACGAACGTGCCGAGTCGGTGGTGTCGCCAGAACGCGAGTCACCCGTTCAGTGGCGTACCGAAGTGAGCGAGGAAGAACTGCAATCGGAAGCGGAATTGATCAAGTCAAGGGATTTGCTCACAAAGGTAGTCATCGCTTGTGACCTTCAAAATCTTGGCCTCAGCTCTTTCTGGAACCGAGCGTGGGACAAGGACGACCAGAGAATTTCGCGCGCAGTTCTTCGATTGGAGAAGAACCTTACGGTACAGCCCATCAAACTGACGAATCTGATCAGCGTCTCCTATAGATCAAGAGATCCACAGCTGGTAGCCCGTGTGCTGAACTCTCTAGCCAGTCTGTATCTCGAAAAACATCTGGCCATGCACCGGGCTCCTGGCGAATTTGAGTTTTTTCATCAGCAGGCTGAGGAATACCGCAAAGCCCTGGCAAATGCAGAGGCCAAATTGACGGATTTCAGCCGTGAACAGGGAGTGGTTAGTCCAGCGCTTGAGAAGGAAATCGCCGTGCGCAAGCTCGCCGAATTCGAAGCGGAGGCGAAGTCAGCACGGGCAACCATCGCAGCAACACGGCAGAGTATCCGCACGCTCGAGTCGCAGCTAGCCACGCTGCCCAAACGTGAAACCACGCAAGTGCGGACCTCAGACAATCCGCAACTCATGGAACGTATGAAATCCAAGCTACTGGAATTAGAGCTGAAGCGCACCGAGCTCTTGACTAAATTCGAGCCGACGTACCGTCCCGTGCAGGAGGTCGAGGAGCAGATTGCTCAAACGCGCGAAGCCATTGCGACGGCTGAAAAAACGCCACTGCGCGATGAGATTACGGATCGCGATCCGACCTATGAGGCATTACGTTCCGAGCTTGCCAAGTCAAAAACGGAACTTGCTGCCACGGAAGCAAGGGCCGCTGCCATGTCGGCCCTGGTGCGCACGTACCGGACGGAAAGCCAGCAATTGGACCACAAAGAGGTTCTCCACGAAGGCATACTCCGCGCCGCCAAGTCCGACGAGGAAAATTACATGCTGTACCTCCACAAACAGGAGGAGGCGCGTATTTCGGACGCTCTTGACCAGCAGCGCTTTTCCAACGTCGTGGTTGCAGAACCCGCCACGGTTCCCTTGGCACCCCAAGGACGATGGCTGCTCGCTGTGTTTCTCGGCGGGCTCATCGCATGCCTGGTGAGCGTGATGTTGGCCGTTGTGGTGGATCGCTGGGATCCGTCGTTTCGAACACCGGATGAGGTGGAATCTTTCTTGGGAGCTCCGGTAGTTGCGGCATTTCCGAAGAACGGACGGTAAGAACAATGTTCCTCGATTATTACCGATTACGGGAGCAGCCTTTTGGCGTGACTCCGGACCCGCGCTTTCTTTACTTCTCTCCCGCGCACCGCGAGGCTCTTGCATCGCTCTTCTACGGGATCGATGCGGGCCGTGGATTTCTCGCTCTCATTGCAGAGCCGGGGATGGGTAAGACCACGCTCCTGTTCCAGCTTCTCAAGCGACTGAAGGGTTCTGTCCGGAGCGCCTTCTTATTCCAAACTCAGTGCGATTCCCACGAGCTTCTTCGCTATTTGTTGGAAGCCCTGGGTCTCGATGGCCGCGGGCAAGATCTTGTACAGATGCACGCGCAACTGAACGAATTTCTCTATAGCGAGGCGGTGGCGGGCAGGCGCGTCGCGGTCTTCATCGACGAGGCCCAGAATCTTTCAGACGCGGTGCTGGAGACGGTGCGTTTGCTCACAGACTTTGAGGCGGCCGACAGAAAGCTGCTCCAGATCGTTCTTGCCGGTCAGCCGGAATTGGCGCACCGGCTGATGCGTCCCGGCTTGGCTCAGTTGCGCCAGCGCATTTCTGTCGTGGCGGGCTTGGAGCGTTTGCCGGCTGCGGAGACGTTTCGTTACGTCAATCACAGGCTCCAGGTGGCCGGATACGACGGCCCCGAGTTGTTTGCGCCCGCAGCTCTCACATTGATTGCGGAACGCAGTGAGGGCATACCGCGGAACATCAACAACATTTGTTTCAATGCCATGTCATTGGGTTGTGTAATGGGGTGCAAGAAGATCGAGGCCAAAGTAGTCGAGGAGACCCTGCACGATTTGTCGCTGGAATCTCTCGTCCAAAAGCCGAAAATGGCGCCCGCGCCCGCTATCGGGCCGTCGCTCCGCCACGCAGCCCGGATTTACTATTCTTGGATGCAAGTTCATCTCTTCGGACGGAGGGCTTTTCTAGCAGCGGTTGTGGCCGCTTTGTTGGCATGTTTGGCGATCTATGTAGGGGCACGCAGCGGCGCAAGCACGACGCACCCCTCCTCCCAGGCAATCCCTCGCAATTCCTCAAGTGCCGAGGGAACACCGAGCTTGGAGTCTCAGTCCGCCGAGACAATCCCCGCTGCATATTCCGGCGCCCAACCCCAAGCGCCCGCGCAGACTGAACTCCATGCTGACTCTGGCAGCTCCTTAACGTATGTCGTTCAGCCGAACGATACCTTGCGAGACCTATGCCAGTCGATTGTAGGACGCTACGACGCCGTGGTCCTCGAGAAGGTCCGGAAGCTCAACCCAGATTTGAAGAATCCCAACCGTATAGAGGCCGGACAGGAAATTCACCTTCCTCTGTCACTTTCGGATTGAATGGAAAAGCCGCTTTTGCTGGACAAGAATTTCGATTCCGAATTCGGAGCAACGGGGCATTCATGAGCAAGAATTTCGAACTTCTCCAACGAACGAGCAGCGTCGAAGAGCTGTTCGAAACGGCTGGCAATCCGGCCGGCCTTGTGGGCACGGCAGAATGCGAGCCGAGACCTGCGTGGAGCGAGAAGCCTGAGCAGAGAGTGGTGACGAGTGAGGCTCTGCCAATTCATTTGCCCGACCTGATTCGAGAAAAGACCAGTAGTTGGGGGCAGCAAGTACAGAAGCGAAACGAGGAGCGCGGGAACGACTTAGAAGCCATTTCCCGCGAGGAAGAAATCAAGCTGGTCCAGCGTATCTTCCCGGCGGGTCAACGTTCGCCCCAGATCGTCCTGTTTTCCGCAGTGGAGAGTGAAGCTGGATGTGCTTCGATTTGCATCCGAACGGCTGAGATACTGGCTGGTCGAGGCGATGGATCCGTCTGCGTGGTTGACGCGAACCTCCAATCGCCCTGCCTGCATCATTACTTCGGCATAGACAACTCCAAGGGGCTTGCCGAGGCGGTCCTTGAATCCCTTCCAATACAGGACTTTGCGCAGAAGCATCCGGAGGCAAATCTTTGGATCCTGCCGGGCGGCGCGGCGGCCGGACCGATGAGTTTCTCAGGGGCTCATGACCGCTTGCGTTCAAGGATAACGGAACTGCGCGGCCAATTTAAGTATGTCGTCATCCATTCGTCTCCCCTCGATCTGGATAGTGCTTCGATTCTGCTCAGCCGTTGGACTGATGGTGTGGTAATGGTGGTGGAAGCAGACACTACGCGGCGCGAGACAGCGCGGCGAATGAAACAAGACCTTGAAGCCGCGAACGTGCGCATCCTGGGAGTGGTGCTAAACAACCGCACCTTCTCCATACCAGAGGCCCTCTACCGCAGACTTTAGAAGCCATCCCCGTGAGCGCGCCGTGGACACACGGCTGCGAACAAGCTCTGCGCACGAGTATCTTCGAATCCACCGCTTAAACTTTCACCCGCCGGCGCCCCCCCCTGTGCCGAGGAAGTCGCGGAGCCATATCGAGGATTCCAGCAAAGCAAGCGGTTTTCTCTACTTCTAAAATTCATTGGAGAGCAAAATGGCCCAACAACAAATATGGCAATTTCCGAGCCGCATATCGGTGTTGCCAGAAGAGTCGGAGAACAATCTCTATTTCGCTTGCAAGCGGGGAATGGACGTCATCCTGGCGTGCCTGTTGCTCATCCTCTTATCTCCTTTGCTGCTCCTCATCGCCATTTTGATCAAACTGGATTCACCCGGCCCGGTCATTTTCACCCAGGAACGCGTCGGATCTGAACGCCAGTGGCTGGGGAGAACGTCCCTATGGGTTATTCGGAACTTTCGCATGTTTAAGTTCCGGTCCATGTATCAGGACGCCGACCCCGCTGTGCACCAGGCTTACATTCGGGATTTCGTGGAAGGACGAGCACGCCCCTCCGAA
>Ga0209577_10004706_pt1 | contig 12800 bp, 12 predicted proteins | sample GraSoiAngelo_109_FD_185874 | JGI IMG/M metagenome (GOLD analysis project Ga0209577, IMG submission 185874) | Grasslands soil microbial communities from the Angelo Coastal Reserve, California, USA - 14_0903_12_20cm (SPAdes) (version 2) | ecosystem: Environmental > Terrestrial > Soil > Grasslands... | reverse complement strand
CTCATAATTCCCGATCAATCAAAACTCGCCGCGGTAATCAAGAACGCCGCAGCGAAAGATTTGAAGCCCTACGTTGATACTGTTGCTGGTGCGGCGCTCATCGAATCTCCGCCGACCCCGGGTACGGTCGTCAAGACTTCGACCAAAGACGCCGTCGGCATCACTGAGTGGGAACTGTCCAATGGCGTCAAAGTCGTTCTCAAACCCACGACCTTTAGAGAGGATGAGATTCTGTTTCGCGCCTTCAGTCCGGGCGGCAGTTCGCTCGCCAATGACAAGGACTATATTCCTGCCAGCACTGCCACTCAGGTCATTACCGCCGGTGGTGTTGGCAAGTTCAACTCAATCGATTTACGCAAGTTCATGACGGGCAAAGTTGCCTCGGCTTCTCCATTCATTAGCGAGGTCGAGGAGGGACTTAATGGCACCAGCTCGCGCAAAGATTTGGAGACGATGTTTCAGCTCATCTATCTCCGGTTCACTGCGCCCCGAGCAGACACTAATGCTTTCAACGCCCAAGCAGCTCAAATGAAAAGTATCCTCGGAAATCAGGTGGCAGTCCCTGAGTTTGCATTTTCCAACGCGCTGTTTGCAGCGCGTTACCAAAATCATCTGAGGCGGCGATTGTTAACGCCGGAAATGATCGACGAATGGAACCTGGACAAATCGATGGCTTTCTACAAGGACCGATTTGCGGATGCCAGCGACTTCACCTTCGTGTTCGTAGGGAGCTTCGATCCGGCGACGATGAAGCCGCTGGTCGAAAAGTATTTGGGCTCGCTTCCGTCGATTCGCCGAAAGGAATCCTGGAAGGATGTCGGAGTCCGGCCACCCGCAGACGTAGTAGTCAAGAAAGTTGAAAAGGGAGTCGAGCCCAAGAGCTTGTCGGCGATTGCTTTTAGTGGACCATTCGAATACGACCAGATACATCGCGTCGCGATTCGCGCAATGGCCGAAATTCTGCAAAGGCGATTGCTTGAAACTATTCGCGAGGATTTGGGTGGCACTTACAGCATCAACGCCAATGCGAACTACGAAAAGATTCCCAATCCCACATATTCGATCACGATCACGTTTGGCAGCTCCCCGGATCGTACGGAGAGCCTCATCAAACGAGTCTTTCAGGAAATCGAGTTGCTGAAGACTAATGGCCCAACCGATCAACAGGTGAACGACGAGAAGGAAGCCCTCCTGCGGGACTTCGAGACCAGCAGCAAGCTGAACAACTTCGTACTGGCTCAGATATCGGCGAGATACGAGAATGGCGAGGACCCAGCCGGTGTTTGGCGCATTTCCGAGTACTATCAGAAGATCGACAAGGCCATGATTCAGGAGGCGGCAAAAACCTATCTCAACACCAATCGCTACGTTGAGGTCATGCTGTTTCCCGAGAAGAAATAGAAATGCCGCGAGGCTCTCTCACGCTTTCCGCTCCATAAACTCAACCGCCGCTCCCCCTTGCGGCAGTCGGTTTCCAGTTCTAGACTTGTTTGTGTAACTGAGAGAAGCGAAATGGAGCCGGCTATCGGAGTCGAACCGATGACCTTGCGATTACGAATCAGTTCCGTCAGATTCTCGGAACTTAAACTATTTCTAAAGTTGCAGCCGCTGAAATGAAGGTCTATGTCGTTCTGGTCGTCTTACTCATCGCCGGAAAATTCGGCGGTGATCTTTCACCTCACCAATCGACACCGGATGATATAACGCCGACATCAGTACCTGAACCACTACTGACGCCCTTTACCGCAGGCGTATCCGCGACGGCTATTAAAGGAATGCCGAGCCGGGCCCAGACTCCGACATCCAGTACCGCCTTGGCCTGGAGCTCGCCCACGCCATATCCCGTGCCATCGATCAACCTGGCTAATTATTTTCCGCCGCCCGAAGTCGGTCCAACTCTCACCATTACGGCCGGCGGAATACGGGATGAGCAGTCCACGAGGCCGCGAATGGCCGCGCCCGGGAACTCAGCCGGGGCGCGAAGCAGGGCGCTATCGGAAAGTCAGAACACCAACGACCTCTCGCCTCTGATCAAAGCCGCTTCCGAGGAACTCGATGCGCGAGGTGGCGGCGCCATTCGGATCGCCATCTCCGGCAACGTGGGGCGGCAACCTCTGATCAAGCACCACATCATCTTCGACCACGTGGAAATCCAATGCACCGAACATGATTTAAATGGCTGCATGATCATCAACGACGGCGTCCTGGTGGAGGGCCTCGCCAGCACTGTGCATCAATCAAAGTACTCCGAGCCAGGGTGCGGAAGTCGCTGCCCGGCTGCAATCATTTTTCACTCTTACGCCGACTATCGCTCTAAAGCGCACGAGGGAACGGCGCATCGCATTGCAATTCAGGGGTTCGTATTTGAAGGCCGGGGCCAGCGTGTAAGCGATGGGGGAGTCCGGGCCACCGTCACCATCAGTAATTGTGAGCATTGCGCGATTCAAAATAATGAGTACCGGTACGTCTCGTCATTGGGCAATCAGGTCGGTGGTTCTGTGTTGGCCGGCAACTTTGCTCGTTATGTGCTGTTAAGGAACAACCATTTCATCGGCTCGGCGGCGGCCGGGGAGGCCGTGGTCAACGCCGAAGACGTCATCATTATCGGCGACAGCAATGAGAAGCCCGGGCGACAGGGATTTTCCGGCGGAGTGTCGCTGATTGATGTCGAGCCGAATACCGAAACCGATCACGCGGCCCGCATCCAAATGTTCAACCTCCGCTGCGATTACACCTGGAGCGAACTGCCGGCCGCCGGCAACTGCATCAACGTCCAGAATCCTTATCACTCTTCACAAGTCCGAGACAACCTTGTGGCAAATGTGTGGGTCAACGGTGGTTCGCCTCTCGATAACGCCGCGCCCCATCCACTTTCAAACGGCTTACTTGTGTCGTATCCATTCAACCTGCGGGTGTTCAATCTATTCGTGCTCCGGGCGGCGCAATCGTGTGTCCTGATCGACGGCGGCGGCTTCGGCAGCCTGTTTCAGGATATTGTCTGTAACTCGTCAGGCGGGGGCGGCAATTTCTCGGTCCAACTAATTCGGGTCAGCGGTGCAACCTTTAAAAGAATGCACCTGTTCGATGAGCCAGGAACCTCCCAGAGCACCGAGCCGCGCGTCCAGCAGTGCATCGGTAGTAACAACTTTGAATCAAATGTTCGAGTCGTGACTGAAAGATGTCCGTGAACGGTCCTTAAGGCAATCGGAATCCACGCCACGAAGCAGTCACTTGCAGCCACCAGGTCGCCGGTTCTAGACTTGTTTTGCTAACAGAACGAGGAAGATTGGAGCCGGCTATCGGAGTCGAACCGATGACCTTGCGATTACGAATCGCACGCTCTACCAACTGAGCTAAGCCGGCTTGGCATCTGAACTATACGGACGCGCTGTTTTAGGTGTCAAGGAAGCCAGTAGCATAGACTTCAGTCTATGATTAGTGATTTAGTAAGAAGAGTCACAGACTAAAGTCTATGCTACAAGAAAGGGGAAATTCATCATGAAGGAACGACCAATGAGAGAGCAGCGACGCAACCTTGAGAACGTCAGAATTACGCCGCAGCGGGTGAGCCGATTTGAATTTGAAAAGCATCATGAGGAAATGACCGAACAGAAAGAGCGCAGTACGCCCCCGCAATCGAAAGCTGATCGAGTCGCACAGATAATGAAGGATGCGCACGAAAAGGCCGAACGCCGAAAGAAACGGCGTTAGAACTTTGGAGCGCGGCGGCCACGACGCCGCTTTGGATTATGTCCAGTAAACTTTAGTTTGCCGAGGCTGATTACGCGACAAGCTGAAGCTTATCGAACATCCAAAGCGGCGTCGTTGCCGCCGCGCTCCAAATTGCTCATGAATGAAATCATTGTTATTGGAGGCGGATTGGCCGGCGTTGAAGCAGCGTGGCAAGCTGCAAATGCCGGGTCCCGCGTATTCTTGCATGAGATGCGCCCGATTAAACAGACACCTGCGCATCGCACGGACAAACTCGCCGAGATAGTCTGCTCGAATTCATTGAAATCCGACGAACCCGGCACCGCGCCATACCTGCTCAAAGAAGAATTGCGACGTGGTGGTTCGCTCGTGATGGAGGCCGCGGCGGCCACGCGCGTGCCCGCTGGCGCAGCCCTGGCGGTCGATCGTAAACAATTCGCCGAACAGATAACCCGGCAGATCGCATCGCATCCTAATATCGAGATTGTGCGCCAGGAAGTTACCACGATTGCACCGAACGCCATCTCGATTATCGCCACGGGTCCGCTCACTTCCGACGCCTTGACAGCGGAAGTAATGAAACTCACTGGCGACGATCAGCTCTACTTTTATGACGCAATCGCGCCGATCGTGGCTGCGGACTCAGTCGATCCTCAGACGGCGTTTCGCGCGGCCCGCTATGGCAAAGGCGGCGACGATTATCTGAACTGTCCTTTTGATCAAGATCAATACGCGCGCTTTCATCGGGAGTTGATCGAAGCCAACAGCGTCCCGTTGCAACGTTTCGAAGAGACGCGTTGGTTCGAAGCCTGTCTTCCTATTGAGGAGCTTGCGCGTCGTGGGGTGGACACCTTGCGATTCGGGCCGATGAAGCCGGTTGGCTTAGTCGATCCGCGCACGGGCAGCGAGCCTTACGCCGCCGTGCAACTGAGACAGGAGAATTTGATGGCCGACGCTTACAGTCTGGTCGGCTTCCAAAATCATCTGCGTTACGGCGAGCAGGCGCGCGTGCTGCGTCTGATTCCCGGACTCGAGCACGCGGAGTTTCTGCAATTCGGACAGATTCATCGCAACACTTATATCAATGCCCCACGCGTACTCGCGGCAACCATGCAGATGCGCAAGCATCAAAACATCTTCTTTGCCGGGCAGATTACCGGCGTTGAAGGCTACGTCGAATCGGTGGCGATGGGCTGGCTGGCCGGGTTGAACGCGGCGCGTTTGGTTAAAGGCGAAGTGCTCTTGACCGCTCCGCCACGAAGCGCAATCGGCGCATTGGCGCGCTACGTTTCCAGCGCGGGCACTAAGAATTATCAACCGGTCAATATCACGTTTGCGCTTTTAGAACCGTTGGACTCCGAACCAGCGCGCAGTCTGAAGCGCAAGCGCGATCGGCATTTGCTGCAAGTTAAGCTGGCTTTGGAAGAATGGGACGAGTGGCTCCTGAGAGTTCGAACGAAAGTCGATCGCCTGGTCGCCGCGCCGGTATGATCATACCTCGCGAACAACATTTGCCCCAGAATGGCGAAGCGTCGCATAAGACGGCGTCGGCAGATTGTTCACGCGCTTCCTTTACGCGATTCAATATCAACGTTGCCAGAGACTTGATCGATCGTTTTGTCCGGGGTCTTTTTGTCATATTTCTTGTGGCTTCTGTCGCCGTTCTCATTCCGTTGTCTACTCGCTCGCAATCCGGCCGTCAAAAACCAGCAAACACGAACGCCACTCCTAATAACTCGAACAGCAACACGCGTCCTCGTCAAGCATCGAAATCGACGAATCCCACAACTTCGGCAAAAACCAACTCGAACCAGGAGAGCGCTAGCGAAGCCGAGGATATAGTTCGCATAACCTCAACCCTGGTTCCGGTCCCGGCCAGTGTCGTCGATGTGCGTGGCGTCGCGGTTACGAATCTCAAGCTGGAAGACTTCGAGCTGCGGATCGATGGGCAACCAAATGTCATTAGCGATCTGAGCCGCGCCGAGACTCCAGTAAGGATGGCGATGCTGTTCGACAACAGCGGCAGCTTGAGTGAGTTTCGCGAGTTTGAGAAACGCGCCGCCGTTCGTTTCTTTCGGAACGTGCTGAGGCCGGTCGACCAGGCGGCAGTATTTTCAGTTTCGACCGACGTGACACTCGCTGAGCCGTTGACTAACGATGCGCGGCGGTTGGAATCGACGATTGCAGGCTTCGGCAAGCCGGAAGGTGCGACCTCACTGTTCGACGCGATCATTCAAGCCGGCGCGTACCTGAAACCATATCCGGGTCGCCGCATCATTGTCATCGTTTCGGATGGCGAGGATACGACGAGTCGCGCTGATTTTGACACGACGCTGCAACGGACGCTGGCCGACGATTGTCAGATTTATGTGGTCCAAACCGGGCTCTACGAGAATGCCAATGTGCGAGCCCTGGCGGCCGAACGGCGCATGGAGGAGTTCGCCTCACAGACTGGTGGGGCGGCTTACATTCCGCGATCGGCGGAAGATCTTGACAGTGCTTTTGCCCAAATCGCTGCGGACCTGGCGCAGCAATATATCCTGAGCTATTACCCCGCCGCGGATAAACGCGACGGTCACTATCATGTTATCGCTGTAAGCGTAAAGACAAGGTCGAACACGCGCGTACGCGCGCGCAAAGGATTCTTGGTGAAGACACACGACCGGGTGTAAAGTAGACCAAACCTAGGTAAATGATTGCGACATGAGAAACCGGGCGAAACAAGTAAAAGAAATAAAGATTGAGCGGCCAAAGAGAGCGAAGCTCACGCGCGAGGAAATCATCAAGCGGATGAAGTCTTTTCCAAAGCGTAGGGAGAAATTTATTGCTGCTATCCGAGAGAGTACGGATCGAGGTATTCATTCCTGACCTGCCTGATCCGTCCTATACAAAACTCCTCGCGCAATTGCAAACGGAGTTTAGTTATGCCTTTGGCGGTTGCGCGGTGGTATCTGCAGCAGGGAGCTTTCTGTCGGCCAGCGGGATCATTCTTCCAGACAAGATCAACATCCTCTTTTCCGATTTGCTGCTTGATCTGGACAGAGATCGACTCTTAATTGGTCTGTACATGGACCGATTAAGAAGCGCGGTACACCGAAGCTCTCAACGCAGAAGAGGCGATCCTAGTCAGTGTCTACACTGTGTATCATGATGAGTAGAGCAAGGCAGCTTGTGCCAGTTTCTGCTAGCTTCATGCTGAACGAGCGTCTAACTCAATTCCTTGATCACCTGCGCTACGAACGCAACGTCAGCGCGCACACCCTACGCAATTACGAGAGCGATCTCCAGCAGTTCTTTGATTATCTGGCGCCCGCCGATCGAAAACCAGGCAAACGAGAAGAGCTGGACCTCAAACAAATCGATCATCTCACCATTCGTGAATGGCTTTCGTCGCTCCACTCAGAACACAAGAAAAAGACTTCGATTGCCAGAAAGCTCGCCGCGCTGCGCACTTTCTTTCAATTCCTCATGCGCGAAGGAGTGATCGAATTGAATCCGGCAAAACTGGTCGCCACCCCGCGCAAGGAAAAGAAACTGCCGGTGCATCTGTCCATCGAAGATGCGATTCGTTTTATCGAGACACCTGATACGGAAACTGATTTCGGCAAACGTGACCGGGCAATCCTGGAATTGCTTTACGCGACCGGCGTACGCGTCTCCGAGTTGGTCTCGTTGAATCTTCGCGACATCGATTTCAAGAACAAATTGCTGCGCGTGATGGGCAAACGCGGCAAGGAGCGCATCGTGCCCTTCGGCGATCCCGCCTTAAAAGCCTTAAAAGATTATCTGGCGGTGCGCGAAAATTTCCTGATGAACGCGCCCGCCACAAAGCGTGACGCTCAGCCCGTGATCCTGAATTATCAAGGCACGCGCATGACGACGCGCTCAGTCGGCAGGCTGGTGGAAAAGTATATTCGGCTCTGCGCCGGCATTCACGATATTAGCCCGCACGCCTTGCGTCATTCATTCGCCACGCATCTGCTGGACAGTGGCGCCGATCTTCGCGACATCCAGGAGTTGCTCGGCCACGCTCGCCTCTCGACGACGCAAATCTACACCCACGTATCGATGGAAAAACTGATCGAGGTTTATGACCAGACGCATCCAAAGGCCTAGTCGGAACTCGAGCGCTGCGCGAACGACAGGTCGTCGGCTTTCAGATTGGTTTTCGCCGTAAAGAAACCTCAAGTTTCATTATCGTCGGCCTGTTCGCAGCCTAACACCTTGATCATGAACGACTAGGGTGCCCTCAACGACTTCGTACTTTCCGCGCCCCGCTCCGGTGCGCTATGATTCCAAATGGAAGGCGGCAAGAGAGCAGGTTCCGGCACAGGGCATGGAAGGTCAACTAAGTGAACACCCACTAGCCGAACTGATTCGCGAGGGCATCAACGCAAAGTTGTCTGGCGCGTTACGCTTGACGCGCGAGCGCGTCAAAGTCGCGGTCTATTTGGCCGAAGGCGCAGTGATCTTCGCGGCGTCAAATCTGCGCGCTCATCGTCTTTCAGAAACTCTGAAACACGATCCTTCATTGAAGAATCTTAACGTTGATAGACTTCCGACGACACACTCCGACGATCAACTGTCGGCCGCATTGGTCGAGCGCGGGTTACTCACATCTGAATTGCTGCGCGGGATTCGCGAGCGGCAGGTTACCGAGGTACTGAGGGTGGCACTCCTTTGGACCAACGGCACGTGGGCATTCGATCCGAAAATCCGAATCGCTGAGGATCTGCGCACGGCAGTCGACGTCGATCGCCTGCTGCTGGAATGTGGCCGCCATCTGCCCGCGAGTTTTGTGGCGACGCGGGTTAACCGAACTAACGGAAGTTTTTCACGCAGCTCGCGCGCCACCAGTGAAGCACCACTGCTTCCCGCTGAGATCTTCGTGCTGTCAAGAGTAGCAGCGCCGCTGACCCTGACTGAGTTAACCGCATTAGGCGGAGTGAGCGTCGCCGAAACTTATGGCGCCATCTACGCGCTCTCCCTGGCAGGTCTGCTGGATCGCAGCAACTGGCCCAAGGCCTTGCTTATTGAAAGGGCAAAGGCTTCTCAACCAAAGGCGACCGCTAAGCCGCCGGCTAAATCTGATGACGGCACGGGCGAAGCAAACGAAGCCGGCGAACTGAATGCGTTCTTCGCGCGCATCGATAATGCCCAGGATCACTATGACGTTCTCGATGTTGGCCGACTTGCCGATGTTGAAGAAATCAAGCGCGCTTATCATCTGCTGGCGCGGCGCTTTCACCCGGACCGTTTTCACCAGCGTGAGACTGAACTGCGGCAACGCATCGAAGCGGCTTTCGCCCGAATCGCTCAGGCTTATGAAACTTTGAGCAACGGGTCCGTGCGCGCCGCCTACGATGGAAAACTCAAACCAAAATCTCCCGTCACAGCAGCGCCGAAGCCGGCGCCGACGCTGTCGAAGAGCGCGAATGCTGAATCAAGCTTTCAGAGAGGCCTGGCGGCGATGGAACAGAATCAGCGTGATCTTGGGCTTCGGCTCCTGGCGGAAGCGACGATGCTCGAGCCGCGCGCGGCCCGCTATCGCGCGCAGTACGGCTACGCTCTCATTAAGGAACCGGGCACCCGACGCATCGCGGAGACTGAACTGCAAGCGGCGATTTCGTTGGAACCGAAGAATGCGTCGTATCGAGTTATGTTGGCTGAGCTTTACAAACAACTGGGACTGAGACGGCGAGCCGAGGGAGAATTGGAACGCGCTTTGGTTGCGGATCCAAAAAACGAAGCGGCGCGCACTCTGCTATCAAACTTGAAAAAGAATTAACCAAAGATCCATGCCGATTGCTACGATCGAAACAGAACAATTAACCACGGTCGAGGCGTTCAAGGACCTCGGCGCCGGAGCTGACGCGTTTGAGCATTACCCAAATCCGCATGCGAAACGGATCGCGGCCATCGCCGATCAGATCGCAAAATCGTTTCAGCTTGGGGCACGAGATCGTTTTTCCCTGCGCATCGCCGCGCTGGCACACGATCTGGGCGAGGTAGTAATGGACCGCGATTACATTCGCCGAGCCGGGACGCTGGGCGAAGACGAGCGGATTGATCTCACTCGTCATCCTCTGCTCGGCGAACGCGAGGCCGCGCGCGCCGGCGCCGATCGCGGCGCCCAACTGTTAGTTCGTTGGCATCATGAATGGTGGAACGGGAATGGCTATCCCGACGGTTTGCGCTTTGAGCAGATTCCGTTGGGGGCGCGAATTCTGCGCGTGGCCGACACGTACGCGTCTTTGACCGACGCGCGGCCTTTTCGCAAAGCTTACAGTGAGCGACAGGCCCGCGAACATCTGCTTGAGTGGACCGGGCTGGAGTTCGATCCGCGTGTCGTGCGCGCGCTGTTGTCTTTGGAACCGTTCAAGGAGCTGAAGGGTTACGGTCGCGAAGAAGAGGCTCCGCCAGACTTGTCAGCAATTGCGGATGAAATGATGGCGCGCGTGGACGCTTTGTCAGAACCGCCTGCGGTAGCGGGCGGTTAGCTCCTGACATCGAGAAAACGCTCGAAGATCAACCACCCGCTACCGCAGGTGATTCTGACAATGCAAACCCAAACCAATCACAATGCCGGCAGCATCGGTTGGCTCGGATTCGAGCTGAGCGTGCTCCATCGTTTGAAATTCAAGTCGGTCGCATTGCCGCTGGCAGGTGAGCCAAGCCTTGGAGTCTATCTAAAACGTTGGAATGCTCGCGTCGCGGCGAACGATCCCGCGCAGTGGGCCTGGATCAAGTCGCAGGCTTTCATCGAAAACAATTGCGAGAGGTTGACTGAAGCGGACCTCGAGATTGTTTTGGACGACGCGTATGTGCCGCGAAATTATTTTCGCAACCCGACACTATTGACATGGTTCAATGAAACCGACGCCTGGTGGTTTGACAACGTGCGCGCCAACGTCGAGCGGTTGTCGTCGCCTTATAAACGCGCGTTGGCCCTGGCGCTCGGAATGGGCGTAGGCGATTATGTGTTCTCGTTCAATCTCGACACGCGTGATTTGCGTCAGCCTTTGTCGCTGTCAAATGTCTTTCGTCGCGTATGGCACACGCTCATGCCGCCGGTAAATAATCTGCGCAAGAATAGTAGCTCCAATCAAAGTGCGAGGAGTTTTCTCGCGGAAACTCAGAACACTGAGTTGCTTTTTATGCGACTGCCTCGCCCGACGCGCGCCACCGACAGCCGCAACGCGCGCGTGCTGACCTGGCGCGAAGAGTGGATTAGGCAGGGCAAGGGTTTTTGGAGTGATTTATCAAAAGATCGCAACAAACTGGACGCGTACGTTGAGACCAAAGAGCAGTACCTCGGCTTAATCGAAGACCTCATGCAGACGGCCGCGCACCTGCCGCAATGGGCGATCGAAGCGGTGAGCGACGGCTTTGTGACCACGGATGAGTTGGCCGAGTGTGTGAGCAATACCCGCAAGATCGACGCGATCTACACCAAGGATTTTTCAGAACTGCTGGGAATCAAGGCAGTGATTATAACCGCCGCCGCGTAGCGCAAGTTAACAGCGTACGCACATCACGCTCCGCGATTCTGTGCGCGGCTGGCCGTGAAGCAAGCACCGCATAATACCGGGCGGCCCGGCTGTGGCTTAAAGGGCACTGAGTCCGCTTTTCCGCATTGATCGCAAACGATCTCGAACCTTTCGCGTTCGGCTCCGCCGCCACCGCCTCCCTGCCGCGCGCCACCAAAGTTCGCGCGCCGCGCGTCGCGGCAAGGCTTGCAACGCTTGGGATGGCTGAGGCCGCGCTCGCGATAGTACTCTTGTTCGCGTTCAGTAAAGGGAAAGGTGGCTCCACATTCGGCGCAAGTAATTTCAAAGTCTGGCATGGCTATCTCCCGAGCAGGCTCATCCTGGGCTTTGCTTTCGACTTGCGCAAAGTTTACTCCACGAGTGCGTGGCTGTACAGCAAATGTTCGACAAAGACCAGTCCATCGTTTGTTTCGTAGCAGTGGTGCGAACCGTAAAAGTGAATCTGATTGTGCTCTTGATAGGCTGTACACTTCAAGCGGGGTTGTTCTTGTCTTGTGAACGCACGCGGCGCGCTGGCAGCGACCAAGGACCGGCCATGTTAAGGGAACGAGTCAACGCACCACAATCCGAGACTCTTGGACCGGTTGATCTCGGCAATGCCTCTGCTGCGCCCACAGACAACACAGAGTACGTTATCGCCCATGGGCAGGAAGCCGTACCGCTCCTAGTAGAGGCACTGAAGGACACAAGAAAGCCTAAACTCGTCGGCTACGCAGCCTACTGCCCGAGGCGAATTGGCTCTAATCAGGGTCAGAAGACGGCAGCGACGAGCTACGATCAACTAACAAAGAAAGGGGATCAAATATCGCTCGAGGAGAGATTCGCTAGAAGCGAATTGAAAAACTACTTGGAACAACTCGGCCAAACAAAGCCTTAGTCTAAATCAACATTGAAGTTGCTTGTTAAGATCTCCCTTCCCTGTCAATCCTACGGAACCCTGCCTAGAAGGAAGCCGTATGAGTTTCCTGATGTCAACGAGCAGGCGCAAGAAAATCTTAGTCTGTACCGTCGTCTTAGCAGGTTTAGCCGTTATAGGCGTTCTGTTGCGGCCAATTGTTCTTCGGGCCGCAGCTTCTGAATATAAAACCTCGCTGAGTCCAGACGGCAAATATAAGATTGTGGTGTATAGGCTACCAGACTTCTCTTTTCGTATGCCCGGACAATCCGGTGATGCTCCGGGATACGTCGGGCTTTACGACAGTTCTGGACGTATGCTTGCAGAAAAGGATGTGGATATGGTTCAAACCGCTGATAGAATTTCTTGGGAGAAAAAAAAGGTCAGCATCTGGCTCGTTGCGGAATGGAATCTGCCCGAATAGTGCAGTTTTGCCAATACGGAGCGACGCCTTCTCCACAAGGTTAGCTTTTCAATCGTATCGCCTCAACTAACGCATGTTGTTGAAGACCTCGTTACCCCGGACTTTGGTCGAAGGCCAGGAGTTCAATTACTTTAACGAAAAATATGGTGTGCGAAGGAAGGCGAATAAAGATCAGTAGTTCAGCCACAAACACGACAAACTGAAGTTTGTCGGACATCAA
>Ga0209577_10004705_pt1 | contig 12800 bp, 13 predicted proteins | sample GraSoiAngelo_109_FD_185874 | JGI IMG/M metagenome (GOLD analysis project Ga0209577, IMG submission 185874) | Grasslands soil microbial communities from the Angelo Coastal Reserve, California, USA - 14_0903_12_20cm (SPAdes) (version 2) | ecosystem: Environmental > Terrestrial > Soil > Grasslands... | reverse complement strand
CGGCCAGCCCGCGCCCGCTCCCGCCCGGGCCGCAACCGATCGTGTTCGAGCACGTGCGCTTCGCATACGGGGATGAGGAGGACGTGCTGCGCGGCGTCGACCTGCGGGTGGGAGCCGGCGAGATCGTCGCCGTCTGCGGCCCAACCGGGTCGGGCAAGACCTCGCTGCTCAACCTCGCCGCGCGCTTCTACGACCCGACTGCCGGCCGCGTCACGATCGGCGGCGTCGACCTTTGCGATGCGAGCCTGGAGGACGTGCGCTCCGCCGTCTCGGTCGTCACCCAGCGGCCGATCCTGTTCTCGGTGCCCCTCCGCGACAACCTCACGATCGGCAGGCCCGATGCGCCCTGGGACGAGGTGCTGGCCGCGGCCGAGGCAGCCGGCGTCGCCGCCTTCGTGGACGATCTGCCCGACAGCTACGACACGCTCATCGGCGAGCGCGGCGTCAACCTCTCCGGCGGGCAGCGCCAGCGCGTCGCCCTGGCCCGCGCCCTGCTCTCCGGCTCGGGCGCCATCGTGCTCGACGACCCGCTGTCGGCGGTCGACACCGAGACGGAGCGAACGCTGGTCGAGACGGTGCGACCGGCGCTGCTCGGCCGCACCGTGCTCGTCGCAACCCAGCGCCTGTCGACGGTGAGCATCGCCGACCGGGCCGTCGTCCTGCGCGACGGCCGCGTTGCCGAGGAGGGCAGCCCGGCCGAGCTGGCGGCGGCCGGCGGCGACTTCACCGCGCTGTTTGGAGACGAGACCATTGCCGCATAGCCGCCGCACGGGACTGCGCAGGCTGACCGCCTATCTGCAGGGCAAGCGCATGCAGGTCGCGGCGATGGTGCTGGTCGCGACGGGCCAGGCGGCGGCGCAGACGGGCGGGTGGCTGCTCGTACGGGCCGCGATCGACAACGGCATCGCGAAAGGCGACACCCGGTACCTCAGCGTGATCGTCGTCATCTACCTGTGCGTCGGCGCTGCGGGCTGGGTGATGAGCGCGATCCTGATCCGCGGGCTGGCGGGCCTTGGCCAGGGCATCGTGCTGGGCCTGCGGAGCGATCTGTTCGTCCACCTCACGTCCCTTTCGCTGCGCTACTTCTCCGAGCAGCGGGCCGGCTGGATCATCGCCCGCCTGACCTCCGACGTGGACGCCCTCTCGGATGCCCTGTCGCAGGGCCTGCCGACCCTGGCCGCGAACGTCGTGCTCCTGCCGACCGCCATCGTGGCGGTGTTCATCGTGGACTGGCGGCTGGGGATGATCGCGTTCATCGTGCTCCCACCGGCGCTGATCCTGACGCGCTGGTTCCAGCGCGCCTCGTCGGTCGCACAGCTCGAGGTGCGCGAGCGCATCGCGACCGTCACGGCGCACATGGCCGAGTCGATCTCGGGCATGGCGATCGTCCAGGCGTTCAACCGCGAGCGGGCGTTCCAGGCCGAGTTCGACGGCTACAACATGGCGAACCGCGCCGCGAACGTGCGCACCCAGACGCTGCTCTCGGTGTTCTTCCCGTCCATCGAGCTGCTCGGCCTGACGTCGAGCGCCGCGGTGCTGCTGCTCGGCGCTCACCTCTATGGCGCGGGCGAGATCACGATCGGCACGCTGATCACGGCGATGTACCTGCTGCAGCTGGTCTTCCAGCCGCTGCAGGAGCTGTCCGACGTCTACGGGCAGCTGCAGTCCGCCGCGGCCGCAATGGTCAAGATCAGCAGCGTGCTCGACGCCGAGCCGGACATCGGTGATCGGGCCGGCGCCGAGCCGATGCCGCCGATCGAAGGGCACCTCGAGCTGGACGACGTCCGGTTTGCCTATGGCGACAACGAGGTGCTGCACGGCGTGTCGGTCGACATGCCGGCGGGTGGCTGCCTGGCCCTCGTCGGCCAGTCGGGCGGCGGCAAGTCGACGCTGGCCAAGCTGATCGCGCGGTTCTACGACCCGACCAGCGGCGCCGTGCGCGTCGACGACATCGACCTGCGCGACGTGCAGCTCGGAAGCTACCGGCGCCAGCTCGGAGTCGTCCTGCAGGACCCGTTCCTGTTCTCGGGCACGATCGCCGACAACATCCGGTTCGCGCGGCCGGACGCCAGCGACGAGCAGGTGCGGGAGACGGCGGCCGCGGTCGGCGTCGACCGGATCGCGGCACGCCTGCACGGCGGGCTCGACCACCTGGTGCATGAGGGAGGCGCCGGCCTGTCGGCCGGTGAGCGCCAGCTGATCTCGATCGCCCGCGCGCTGCTCGCCGATCCCCGCATCCTCATCCTCGACGAGGCCACGTCGAACATCGACCGCCCCACGGAGATCCAGATCGAGCGTGCGCTCGACCGGCTGCTGCGTGGCCGCACATCGGTGATCATCGCCCACCGCCTCGCCACGGTCCGGCGCGCCGACGAGATCCTCGTCGTCGACCACGGCCGCATCATCCAGCGCGGCACCGAACGGGAGCTGCTGGCCGAGGACGGGCCGTTCCGGCGCCTCGCGCACGACCTGCGCGCCGTGTAGGCTCGCCGGCCATGCCGGCAGCCGATCCCATGCCGTTCGTGCACCTGTCCGAGGCCGAGGTCGCCGCCGCGCTGCCGCCGCCGCTCGAGGCCGTGGCGATGGCCCGACGGGCGCTGATCGCACTTGCGGACGGATCCGCCGAGCTGCCGCCCAAGCCGTCGGTGCACGCGCGCGAGGGCGTTCTGGCCAACGCGATGCCGGCCTACCTGGCGGACGGCGACCTGCTCGGCCTGAAATGGATCGCCGCCTACCCGAGCAACGCCGAGCTCGGGCTGCCGACGCATCTCGGGCTGGTCGTGCTGTCAGACGCGGCAACAGGCATGCCGACCGCTGTCATGGACGCAGCCGCGCTGACAGGATCCCGCACGGCGGCGGTGTCCGGCGCGTGCATCCAGGCGCTCGCGCCGCCCCGGCCCGGACACGTGGCGATCACGAGCGCCGGCGTTCAGGCGCGCACGCATCTGCTCGTGCTGGAGGCGCTCGGCATGGAGGACGTGGCGGTGGTCACCCGCCGGCGGGAGTCGGCGGCGGCGCTCGGGTCATGGGCCGAGCAGCACGCGCCGGGAATCGCACTCAGCTGCGTGCCGACCGCGGAGGAGGCGGTGAACGGCGCGTCGGTGGTCGTCACGGCGGTCCCGATCGGCGCCGCCGGGGCGCGCATCGACCCGGGTTGGCTGCGCGCGGACGCCCTGCTGTTGCCGATCGACTACGCGACGTCGATCGGCGCGGAGGTCGCCAACGCGGCGAGGCTGTACTCCGACGACGTCGGGCAGCTGCTGCGCTACCGCGACGCGGGCTCGTTCCCCGACTACCGCGACCCCGACGGGTACTGCGGCGACGCGATCAGGACGGAGCGGCCGCCGGGGCAGGTCGTGTGCCAGAACCTCGGCAACGGTGCCGCCGACCTGATCTTCGCGGACTACGTGCTGCGCTCGGCGGTCGAGGCGGGCTCCGGCAGGGAGCTGCCGCGGTAGGGCGAGAGGCCGAGCTTCGAGAGCGCCCACACGGCCCCGACACCGCACACCACCATCACGATCACCGCCCAGAGCCCGGGCACTGTGAGCGCGAAGAACCGCCGGAGGGCGGGCGTGCCCAGCACCAGCAGGTATCCGGCGCCGAGCGATGCGGCCAGCGCCACGACCAGTGCCGCGTATCGACGGCTGCGCTGCATGCGCTCGGCATCGAGCACCAGCAGCAGATAGAGGCCGATCGCCACGTAGACCGTCACCGCCGCGGTGCGCCCCTCGATATCGGAGTGGCCGCGGACGTCCCCGACGGCCAGGTAGGCGATCAGCGTGGCCGCGCCCATCACAGCGCCAGCAGGCACCGCGAAGCGGAGCACCCGGCGCCCCGCTGGCCGGCCCCAGGGCGAGCACGAAGCCCGGAACTCCGACCGTGAAGGTGGCCGCCAGTGACAGGTGGCGCGGGAGCAGCGGGAACTCGCCCGTCCAGAGGCCGAAGGTCGCGATCACGAAGGCCGCGAAGACCGACTTGGTGATGAACAGCTTGGCCACGCGCTGGACGTTTCCGATGATGCGCCGGCCCTCGGCGACCGCATCGGGGATGGCGCCGAACCGGTCGGAGACGAGCACCGAGTCGGCGACGCTCTTCGCCAGCTGCGTGCCGCTCCCGAGCGCGACCGCCAGCCTGGCGCTCTTCATCGCGGGCACGTCGTTGACGCCGTCGCCTATCATGGCAACGTATGAGCCCTTCTGCCGCAGCGCCTCGATCAGGCGGCGCTTGTCGTCCGGTGTCAGCCGTGCAAACACGGTGGTCGCCGAGGCGAGGACGGCCAGCTGCTCGGCGTCCTCGGGCAGGTCGGATCCCTGCACCGCCCCCTTGCCGGCGCGGATGCCGACGCGCTCCGCGACCGCGGTGACCGTGGTCGGCGAATCGCCGGACATCACCTTCACCTCGACGCCCTGCTCATAGAGAAAGGCGATCGTGCCGGGCGCATCGTCGCGCAGCCGCTCCTCGAGCACGACCAGCCCCAGCGGCTCCAGCGCCGGGGGCCGGTGGTCGCGGTCATCGGCTTCGACACCTTGGGCCGCGCGGCCGAAGGCGAGCACCCGCCGGCCGGCCCGCTCGTGCTCCGCGGCCTCGGGCGGCGCGGCGGCGAGCAGCACGTCGGGCGCACCCAGCACCAGCCAGGTGCCATCCAGGTCGAGCGCGCTCCACTTCCATCGGGACGAGAAGGGCACCTCGCCGGCCGTCGGCCGTGCCTCGGCAGGCAATGCCGCCGCGATTGCGTCCAGCGTTCCGTTCCGGGAGCCGGCGCAGGCGGCGTAGGAGGACAGCTGCTGCCGCAGGTCGGCCTCCGCCGTCCCGGCCAGCGGCACGACCTCTCGCAGCTCGAGCGTGCCATCGGTGAGCGTCCCGGTCTTGTCCAGGCAGACGGTGTCCACGTTCGCGAGCGACTCGATCGCGTTCATGTACTGCACGAGCATCCCGCGCCGGGAGAGGCGCACGGCCGCCACCGCAAAGGTCAGGCTCATGAGCAGCACCAGGCCCTCGGGGATGAGGGTGACGATTCCGGCGGTGGCCGTCGCGGCGGCCTCGCGAAACGGCGTGTGGCGCCGGACGAGCGTCCAGATCAGCGCCGCGCCGAGCGGGATCATGACGGCAACCATCAGCCGCAGCAGCTGGTTGATCTGCTGTTCGAGCGGCGACCGCTCGGCCGTGTCCTGCCGGGCGGTGCCGAGCAGGCGCCAGGCGTAGCTGTCGGGCCCGGTGCCGGTGACGACGTATGAGCCGCTGCCCTCGACGCAGTACGAGCCGGAGAGGACGCGGTCACCGCCGTCGTGGGCGACCGGGAGCGACTCGCCGGTCAGCGCCGACTCGTCGAGCATCATGCCCACCGACGACACCACCTCGCCGTCGGCCACGACCTGGTCACCGCTCCGCAGGTTGACGAGATCCCCGTCGACGATCTCACCCATCTCGAGCGACCCCTCCGCGCCGTCCCTGACAACGCGCGCGTGCGGCTGCACCAGCAGAGCGGCGCGGTCGAGCACGCGCTTGGCGCGCAGCTCCTGGACGATGCCGATGGCCGTGTTGGCAACGAGGATCCCGGCGAACAGGCCGTCGGCCGGCCGCCCCGCCGCGAGGATCAACACGAAGAAGGCCGCGAGGATCAGGTTGAACAGCGTGAGCGTGTTCGACCTGACGATGCTCGCGACCGAGCGGCTCGACGGCGGCGGCGGCAGGTCCCCTCGCGCCGCCAGCCGGCGAGCGGCCTCGTCGCGGCTGAGCCCGGCCGAGGCAGCCGGGGGCGCCTGCGCCTCCTGGGTCACCGGGTCAGTGTAGTGTCCGCCCCATGAGCGACACGGCCGCGCCGCTGGTGGGCGTCATCATGGGATCGCGCTCGGATTGGGACACCATGCGGCACGCGGTCGAGACGCTCGAGCAGCTGCACGTGCCGTGTGAGCACCGTGTCGTCTCGGCGCACCGCACCCCCGACCTGCTGTTCGAGTACGCCTCCTCGGCGCGTGAGCGCGGCCTGCGCGTGCTGATCGCGGGCGCGGGCGGCGCGGCGCACCTGCCCGGGATGGCCGCCGCGAAGACCAGCCTGCCTGTGCTGGGCGTGCCCGTGCAGTCGAAGGCGCTGTCCGGCATCGACTCGCTGCTCTCCATCGCCCAGATGCCGGCCGGTGTGCCGGTGGGCACGCTCGCGATCGGGCGGGCGGGCGCGGTGAACGCGGCGTTGCTTGCGGCCTCCATCCTCGCGATCGGCGACGAGGGCATCCGGCGGTCGCTCGACGAGTTCCGAGCCGGCCAGACGGACGAGGTGCTCGCACACCCGGATCCATCGGCGTGACCACGGTGGGGTTCCTGGGCGGCGGACAGCTGGCCCGGATGATGGCGCTGGCCGGCGTCCCGCTCGGGATCACGTCCAGCTTCCTCGATCCCGCCACCGACGCCTGCGCGGGCGTCGCCGGTGAGCTGATCGTCGGCGCCTACGACTCCCCTGACGGGCTCGACCGCCTTGCGGCGAGCGCTGACGTCGTCACGTTCGAGTTCGAGTCGGTGCCGGCCAGTTCCGCGGAGCGCCTCGCCTCCCGCGTGGCGGTTCAACCGCCGCCGCGCGCGCTGGAGGTGGCGCAGGACCGGCTGTCCGAAAAGCGGCTGTTCGAACAGCTCGGGATCGAGACCACTGGATTCCTGGCGATCGACTCACAGCAAGACCTGGATGCAGCCGACCGGCCGGGGGTGCTGAAGACCCGGCGGCTGGGATACGACGGCAAGGGCCAGCGGGTTCTGAACGGCGCCGGCGACGCCGCCGGGGCGTTCGACGAGCTGGGCGGCGTGCCGCTGCTGCTCGAGGACATCGTGCCGTTCGACCGTGAGCTGTCGGCCATCGCCGTGCGCGGCCGCGACGGCGAGGTGCGTTGCTACCCGCTTGTCGAGAACCACCATGCGGAGGGCATCCTGCGCATCACGCATGCTCCTGCTCCCGACCTGACGCCGGAGCTGCAGGCGCTCGGCGAGCGATACGTGACGGCGGTGCTGGAGCAGCTCGAGTACGTGGGCGTGCTGGCGGTGGAGCTCTTCCAGGTCGGCGCGCGGCTGCTGGCCAACGAGATGGCGCCGCGGGTGCACAACTCGGGGCACTGGACGATCGAGGGCGCACAGACCAGCCAGTTCGAGAACCACATGCGGGCCGTCTGCGGCCTGCCGCTGGGAGACGTGTCAGCCAGGGGCGAGTCGACGATGGTGAACCTGATCGGCGGGGTACCGGATGCAGCGGCGGTGCTGGCCGTCGAGGGCGCGCACCTGCACCTCTACGGCAAGGCGCCGCGCCCGGGCCGAAAGGTGGGCCACGTGACGGTCACCGGTGGCGGCGGCTGGCGGCGGATCGCGGAGCTGGCCGGTGCCCCGGCCGGCACCACGGCGGCCCGCTGAGCCGCGATTAGGGCGCCGACCGCCGGCCCTGCCGCGCCGCGGTCACGCCCATACCCGGGCAGGTGTTGGCCTCCGGTCAGCGTGAGAACAGCCCGCGGCCGAGGAAGCCGGCCACGAGCGCGACGAGCAGCGCGATCAGGATCACCCACAGAGCGATCTTGACGGCGCCGATCACGCCCACGATCAGGATCAGCAGCAGGAGCAGAAGTAGCCAGATCATGAGCGCTGCATACCCGGCTGGCGACGCGGTTCACACACGTCGCTTGGGGGCGAACGGTCGACGGGCGGACGGTATCCTTGCCCGGATGGCAGACATCGCCTTCGACGACGTGACCAAGATCTACGACGACGGCACCAGGGCCGTCAACTCCATCGACCTGACGATCGAGGACGGCACGCTGATGGTGCTGGTCGGCCCGTCGGGGTGCGGCAAGACCACGCTGCTGCGCATGGTGGCCGGCCTGGAGCAGATCACCGACGGCGAGATCCGGATCGGCGAGCGCGTCATCAACGACATCGAGGCAAAGAACCGTGACCTCGCGATGGTGTTCCAGAACTACGCGCTCTATCCGCACATGACCTGCTACGACAACATGGCGTTCGGCCTCAAGCTGCGGAAGGTGCCAAAGAAGGAGATCGACCGGCGCGTGCGGGAGACCGCGAAGACGCTCGGGCTCGAGGAGCAGCTGCGCAAGAAGCCAAAGGCGCTCTCCGGCGGCCAGCGTCAGCGGGTGGCCATGGGCCGCGCGATCGTCCGGGAGCCGAAGGCCTTCCTCATGGACGAGCCGCTCTCGAACCTCGACGCCAAGCTGCGGGTGCTGATGCGCACGGAGATCTCACGGATCCAGCGCGACCTCGGCGTCACCATGATCTACGTGACGCATGACCAGACCGAGGCCATGACCATGGGCGATCGCGTCGCCGTGATGAACCGCGGGGTCCTGCAGCAGGTGGATGCCCCGCAGCAGATGTACGACCGGCCGTCCAACCTGTTCGTGGCCGGGTTCATCGGCTCACCGGCGATGAACATGGCCGAGGCCGACCTGCGTCGCGAGGGCGACGCCACTCACGTCGAGTTCGGCGGGCTCCGGCTCCGCATCCCGCCGCAGCTGCTCGCCGAGCGGCCGGCGCTCGAGCGCTACATCGGCAAGCGTGTGGCAGTCGGCATCCGGCCCGAGGACGTCGAGGATCCGGAGCACGCGGCACGGCCTGTCGAGGGCGGGGACCTTCCGGTCATCGTCGAGCACCGCGAGGCGATGGGGTCGGAGGTCTACGTGCACTTCCAGGTGGACGCCCCGCCCGTGGTCACCGACGATACCCGAGATCTCGCCGCCGACGCCGAGCTGCTCGACGCCGCGGCTGCGGACGTGAGGAAGCTCGGCACGCCCTTCATCGCCCGGCTGAATCCGCGCACATCCGCCGCGCTGGGACAGCCGATCCGCCTCCAGGTCGACACGGGGCGCATGCACTTCTTCGACCTGGCGACCGGCGAAGCGATCTAGCGGGGAACGCCGCTTGGCCCCACCCGCGGCCGGGTACCAACAGGATCCCCGACAAGAGGTGGTATGAGCCATGACCGACATCCCCATCTCCGATCCTGCTGACGGCGACCGCGAGGAACGCATCCGCCGGCGCGCATACGAGATCTCCCAGCAGGAGGACGCCGGCACGCCGGACGAGAACTGGCAGCGAGCGGAGCGTGAGCTCGCCGATCTCGAGGGCGACGGCGACACCATCGCGCTCGACGGCTGAGCTGATCACGCGTGCGCCGTCCGGGGCTCCCACCAGGCGCGACGGCGCACGCCACCTCCGCCGGGTGAAGGGCAGCCGGTGGCGCCGCGGGCCACGCAAGTGGGAGCCAGGCTCGCGGCGCACTTCTCACCATACGAGCGGCCCGCCCGGCGTCAAGGCACCGGCGCGGGGCGCGTCGCCCGGCGGGCGTTTCCCCGCCGCCGCGCCCGGGCACCAACCTCTCGTGCAAACCGTGGTCAACAGAAGCATGCCGGCCGTGCCGGAGTCGATCCGCGCCGTCCGCGGGGAGGTCGTGGGCGCCTACGAGAGCGGGGGTGGCGATCCGTCGCTCAGCGCCGATGTCGCCCTCGCCGTGACCGAGGCAGCTGCCAATGCCATCCGCCATGCCTACCCGAACCAGGGCGACGGCAGCATCACGGTTCGCGGCTGGTTCGAGGACGGGCTGTTCATCGTCCAGGTGCTCGACCGGGGCGTCGGCATGGACAGCCCGACACGCGACCCAGGCGCCCATCTCGGCATTGCATTGATCGAGCAGCTCGCAGACGCCCAGTTCGCGATGCGAGAGGGCGGAGGCACCGAGGCGCGCCTCGCGTTCCCGCTCGTCGCCCCGGCCCGCCCGGCAGAGCGCTGGGCACCGTCGGCGGCGCTGAGGGCGCTGCAGATGGCCGGCTGAGCCGGCGGCGCCGTCATGTCACCCGAACGGGTGATGCCTCCCGAAGGGCGCGGTGCAATCCTGCTTGCGGGTCGTACGGCAAGGAGTTTCAACATGACCGCCGTATCTGCAAGTGTGAGGAGGCACGTGGGCGAGTCACGAATAGGGCTCGTCGCCCGTTCGGGCAGGGCGGGCGAGCGGCTGCGCTGGGTGGTACGGCTGCCCGGCTGGCTGCGCGTCGGCCTGCTCGCCGACGCCGAGGCCGTGCGGCGCATCACCGCATTCACGCTCTACTGCCTGTTCGTCCCGCTCGCGTTCCCGCTCGAGCTGGCCAGCGGCGGAGCGACGCACCATACGACCCTGGTCGCGGCGACGACCGCATTCCTCGTCGCGCAGGCCATCGCCGTCTGGCTCATCCGTCCGATGCCGGACGCCGGCTGGCTGCTCCTGATCGCAGCGATCCCGGCGTCCTTCGTCGCCTACGCACACGCCAGCGCCGACGCCGGCCAGGCGCTCAGCATCGTCCTCGTCGTGCCAGTGGCATGGGTGGCCGTCTTCCTCCCCGTGCGGATGGTTGCCGTCTCGGTGACGCTGAACACGCTCGCGCTCGCGTGGCTCGCGGCAACCCACAGCACAGCGGAGCAATGGCTGTCGTTCGCCGTGCGCGGCCTGACGCTCGCCGTGATCGCCTTCGCGCTGCACCTGCTCGTCGTCGCGCTGCGCCGGGCGCAGCATCAGGCCGAGCGGCGCGCCGACCTCGATGCCGCGACGGGGCTCGCGTCCCGCGCCCGGATGCTCGACATCCTCGACACGGCCGCGCTCGGCAATCGCTCGGCGGGCGTGATCGTGCTCGACATCGACCACTTCAAGCAGGTCAACGACCGGTACGGGCATCTCGCCGGCGACCAGGCGCTACGCGACGTGGCGCAGGTTCTGCAGGCCGTTGTCCGAGAGGACGACGTGCTCGCCCGGTGGGGCGGCGAGGAGTTCCTGCTCCTGCTGCCCGGCGCCGCCGAGCACGAGCTCGCCGCGGCCGGCGAGAAGCTGCGGAAGGCGGTCGAGGACCACCCCTTCCTGCTCGAGGGTGCCAGGGTGGCGCTGACGATCTCGGTCGGCGCGGCGGCGGCACGGCCAGGAGCAGCCATGCGCACGGTGGTCGCAGCCGCCGACGACGCGCTCTACCAGGCGAAGCGCGGCGGCCGCAACCAGACGGTCGTCGTCCGGCCGCGCGTGAACCACGTCACGGTCGGCGGCCGCGATCAGCTGGACGCCGCCCGCCGTGCGGTCGAGCGGGCCGCGGAGCGCGCCGGGCTTCCGGCCGAGCAGACGCTGGACGCGGTCATCGCCGTCAGCGAGGCCTGCACCCGGCTGCTTCCCGAAGGCGATCGCGACGCCGAGCTCGCCGTCACCATCCACGACCGCCCGGAGACCTTCACCATCGTGGTGGAGGATCGAGCAGGGCGTCGCTCCGCTCCGCGCACCGACGACCTCAACGTCGCGATCCTCGGCCGGGTCGGTGACGAGATCCGGTTCGACGAGCGGGACGCCGTCAGCGAGGTGCGGATCGTCTTCGCCAAGCTGGCCAGCGGCGACCCGGTTCACGCGGCTTAATAGAAACGGCGCGCCGGGACAACCCGCACTCAATGTCGCTCCCCTACTGTGAGTAGCATGATCACAGTTCTCACAACGGCGCTGGTCGGTGCGGCCGCGCTTCTGCTGGGTACGCTGAGCGACCCCGTCAGCCGCGAGCTCGATGCGATGCGCGCGCAGACGGATCTGCGAAACGTGATGACGCCGCTATTCGGCGGCGCATCGGATCGCTAGCAGCTCGACTCGCGCGACATCAGCCGAACCACAGATGAGTATCGGGCTCTCGTCCCGTCCATATCATGGAGCGGGTGAGCTTCGCCTGCGAAGCTATCGAGGAGGAGAGAGCGATGCGATTCCGGACCACACTGCAGCTCGACGGGAAGACGGCGACCGGCATTGAGGTGCCGGACGACGTCGTGACGGCGCTCGGCGCCGGCAGGCGCCCGCCGGTGACCGTCAGCATCAACGGCTTCGAGTTCGACACCACGCTCGGCGTCCGAAACGGCGTATCCAAGATCCCGGTCAGCGCGGAGCGACGGGAGGCTGCAGGGATTGCAGCCGGCGACCGGCTCGAGGTCGACATCCGGACGCGCTGACGCGCGTCAGCCCGGCCGGCGCTCGGACTGGCGCTGAGCCGCCGCCCGCTTCTCGGCCGACCGCCCCGGGCTCCGTCGCTCCACGACCCCACGCAGTGCGCGCGATGCCGACCTCGGGCTCCCGCCGACTGCGCGGGCAAAGCCCCGAGCCCGGCGCGGGATATCCGGTACGCCGCCCAGGGTGGGCAGGAGCAGCATCGCGCCGACCAGGCAGATGGCCGCCGAGAGCAGGTACACGCCCTGCGCCCCGACCCACTCGACCAGCGGTGCGCCGAGCGCGAAGGAGAGCGACATCGTCCCCAGGACAACCGCGTCGAGCGCAGCCGACACCCGCGACCGCACATGGTCAGGCGTGCGCCGCTGGATGATGTTCTGCGCCGCAACCACCCCGAACGCGTCGAACAGCCCGGCCACGGCCATACCTGCCAGCACCGGCCAGAAGACGGGGGTCAGGCCGACGGTCGCAAGGCCGGCTGCGATGGCGACCAGGCCGCCCACCACGGCAGGGCGCTCGGCGCGGCGGGAGAGGCCGCGCCCGAGAAGTGCGCCGACGACGCCGCCGCCGTCCCAGAACACCGCGATCAGGCCGTATCCCGTGGAACCCACGGCGAACTGCTTCGCCAGCACGACCTCGGCCACGATCACCGGCCCGATGCCGGCCATGACCAGCGCCCAGGAGATCGTCAGGAGGCGCATCCACGGGTCGCGGAGCAGCATCCGGTAGCCGTCCATTTTGCTGCCGGCGTGGTCCGCGGTCGAGGCGGTGCGGAACCGTCCCTCGAGGCGCCACACGAGGGCTGCAGCACCGACCAGCGCGACCGAGC
>Ga0209577_10004704_pt1 | contig 12801 bp, 12 predicted proteins | sample GraSoiAngelo_109_FD_185874 | JGI IMG/M metagenome (GOLD analysis project Ga0209577, IMG submission 185874) | Grasslands soil microbial communities from the Angelo Coastal Reserve, California, USA - 14_0903_12_20cm (SPAdes) (version 2) | ecosystem: Environmental > Terrestrial > Soil > Grasslands... | reverse complement strand
GCCCAGGCGATAGCGCCTGTACACGAACGGCGTCTGCGACATGAGCAGCAGACAGAACAGCACGAGCGTGATTTTCTTCCAACGCTTCATAGAAGTGATGAGTGATGAGTGATGAGTGATGAATTGAAAGCATCTTGCCTCTAACTCATCACTCATCACTCATCACTGTTACTTTTGTCCTCGAAGTCCACGGACGCGACGTGCTCGCTGATGCCGCGCCCGAAGTCGGCGACGGCGACATGGTCGGGGTGGACGGTGTAGGCTTCGAGACCTGCGCGGTCGCGGAATGTGGCGACGAGGCCGGTGTCGTAGGAGCGCGACAGGCGGAGCACGTCCGAGCCGACCGCGAAGCTCTGGATTGCGGGGATGACTTTCGTGAGCGCGCGCAGGAGCGCGACGTGCTCGCGCCGCTCCTCAACGCTCGCCTCCGCCTTGTACTTCCAGATGACGATGTGCGTCAGCATTTCTCGCAAACCTCCGTGCGTTTAGTCTCCGCCTGAAAACTCCGCGAGCTTTTCGTTGAATAGTTGCCAGGCGCGGCGGACGTGCTCCTCGGTCGTGCGTATGTTGCCGACGGCGAGGCGGAGCGTGAAGACGCCGTTCAGCTTCGTGTGCGAGATGAAGACCTCGCCCGTCGCGTTGACGGCGTTCATCAGACGCTCGTTGAGCGCGTCGAGACGGCGGCTGCGCTCCTCTTCAGCCTCGCCTTCGACGCGGGGCCGCGCGCGGAAGCAGACGACGCTGAACGGCGCGGGCGCGAGCAATTCCCAATCGGAAGACTCTTGGACGAGCGCGGCGAAATCACCGGCGAGGCGGCAGTGCTCGCTGAGGCGCGCGGCCAGTCCCTCGTGGCCGAAGTAGCGGATGATCATCCAGAGCTTGAGCGCGCGGAAGCGGCGACCGAGCTGCACGCCGTAGTCCGAGCCGTTGCGCACCGCGTCCTGTTCGGGCGTGCGCAGGTATTCAGGCGTGAGCGTGAAGGCGCGGCGCAGCATGTCGAGCCGTCGGCAGTAGAGCGCCGAGAGGTCGAAGGGTGTGAAGAGCCACTTGTGCGGGTTCGTCACGAAAGAGTCGGCGCGCTCGCAGCCCTCGAAGGCCGGGCGCAGTTCGGGGACTATTGCAGCCGAGCCTGCGTAGGCCGCGTCCACGTGGAGCCACAGGTTCTCGCGCTCGCAGATGTCGGCCACGGCGGGCACGGGGTCAACGCTCGTCGTCGAGGTCGTGCCGACGGTGGCGACGACGCAGAAGGGGAGCGCGCCCCGCCGCCTGTCCTCTTCAATCAGGCGGGCCAGCGCGCTTGCGTCCATGCGAAACTCGGAGTCGGTCGGGACTTTGACGAGCGAGCGCTGGCCGTGGCCCAGCGCGATGAGAGCCTTCTCGATTGAGGAGTGCGACTGCTCGGACGCGTAGAGGCGGAGCAGCGGCAGGTCTGGCCGCCCGCTCATGCCGTCCTCGCGTATTCTCAGGTTCAGAGACTCGCGCGCGGCGGCGATGGCGTGCATGCTCGCCACGGAAGCCGTGTCGTAGATGATTCCCTCGAACCCACGGGGCAGCCCCATCATCTGCCGCAGCCAGTCGAGCACGACCTCTTCGAGTTCGGTCGAGGCGGGCGACGTGCGCCAGAGCATCGCCTTCGCGTCGAAGGCCGCCGACAGCAACTCGCCGAGGATGCCGGGCGCGGAGGCCGACGTGGCGAAGTAGGCGAAGAACGAAGGGTGGTTCCAGTGCGTCAGCGCGGGCACGACGAGGCGATCAACGTCGGCGAGAATCTCGCCCATCGGCTCGCCGCGCTCAGGCGGCGACGCGGGGAGTTGCGAGCGGAGTTGGCCCGGCTCGACCTGCGCGAGCACGGGGTAGGCTTCGGGGTGCGAGAGATAGTCGCTTATCCAGTCAACGACCTCGTGTCCGTAGCGCCGGAACTCCTCGGCGCTCATGTCGCCCGTCGGCGGCGCGAAGCCGGAGGGGTGGTCTTTTGCCTGGCTCATGTCGTTCGTCCGTCGCCGCTTCAGGCGGCGAGTTCTTCGAGCGTGGTGAACTTGTGCTGCTTGCGCCCCGGCTCGCCGTCCAAGTGCTCGGATGTCTTGTACAGCTCGAATCGGCGCGGGATTTCGCCCGCACTCTTGCCGTCAGCCATGATTTCACCCCGCAGAGATTTTGCGCGGGGGTAGATTAAAGTTTTAGCGTTAGCATGGCAACAGGAAATCAGTGCCGGCCTCAGACTCAAGGGTTATTGACTCTGCGGTCAGCGTCGGCAGGTGAGTTTGAGGGGAGGTTCAGAGTTCAACCTTCAGGTTGTAAGTTTCAAGAGGCCACAAGCTAAAGCTTGAACTCTGAACCGATCCACTGCCTCCGCGTTTTAATTCTCGACACGTCGGCTGAAAACGGTATAATGCGCGCGCTCCCTGTCTTTAAGCCCAACGGGAAAGTGTTGCACAGTTCGGAAGCTCTCTACCTGCCGCGAGGCTGAACTTGCGCGCGGCCCTTGACCTGGAGGTTTAAGGAGAACTATGGCGGACGTTATCGGCGCAGGCGCTGAGGTCGAAGACAGGCGGACGGGCTTCATCCGCGGCCTCGGGCTTTGGGACTCGACGATGATCGTGGCCGGCTCGATGATCGGCTCCGGCATCTTCATCGTCTCGGCGGACATCGCCCGCCAAGTCGGCTCGCCCGGCTGGCTCTTAGTCGTCTGGATCATCACCGGCCTCTTGACCGTGATGGCCGCGCTCTCTTACGGCGAGCTGGCGGCGATGATGCCGAAGGCGGGCGGGCAGTACGTCTATCTGCGCGAGGCCTTCTCGCCGCTGTGGGGCTTCCTCTACGGCTGGACTCTGTTCCTCGTCATCCAGACCGGCACCATCGCCGCGGTCGCCGTCGGCTTCGCCAAATACTTCGGCGTCTTCTGGCCGACCATCTCCGAGCGAAACTACATCGTCGCGCCCGTCCACATCTCTTCGGGCTACGCCCTCTCGCTCTCGACGGCGCAGCTCGTCGGCGTGCTTTTGATCGCGCTGCTGACGTGGATGAACACGCGCGGCCTGCGCTTGGGCAAGCTCGTGCAGAACGTCTTCACGTCGGCGAAGACGGGCGCGCTCGTCGCGCTCATCGTCCTGGGCGTCGTCGTCGGCTACAACGCCGTCGCCGCGCACGGAAACTTCGGCAACCTCTGGACGCCGCGGGGCAATTTAGAGGAAGTGGGACACGGGCTGACGGCGGCGAGCGTGTTCGGCCTGTTCGTCGGCATCTGCGTGGCGCAGACCAACTCGCTCTTCTCGGCTGACGCCTGGAACAACATCACCTTCACGGCGGGCGAGGTCAAAGACCCGCGGCGCAATATCCCTCTGTCGCTCGCCTTCGGCACCTTTTTAGTCATCGGACTCTACCTGCTCGCCAACGTCGCCTACCTCGTGACGCTGCCGATAGAGACCATCCAGGGCGTGCCGAACGACCGCGTCGCCTCGGCCACCGCCGACGTGATCTTCCCCGGCCTCGGCGCGACCATCATGGCCGCGGCCATCATGGTCTCGACCTTCGGCTGCAACAACGGCTTGATACTCGCCGGCGCGCGCGCCTACTGGGCGATGGCACGCGACGGCCTGTTCTTCCGCTCGTCGGGGCAGTTGAACGACAAGCACGTGCCCGCTTGGGGCCTCGTCATTCAAGGCATCTGGGCGGCGCTCTTGGTGCTGCCGCGCGTCGTGACGGGGACGGACAAGGCGACGGGCGCGCCGACCTACGGCAGCCTCTACAACGACCTCCTGACCTACGTCATCTCGGCGGCGCTCATCTTCTACATCCTGACCATCGCGGGCGTCATCCGCCTGCGCCAGACGCGCCCCGACGCCGAGCGCCCGTACCGTGCCTTCGGCTATCCCTTCGTGCCCGTGCTTTACATCCTGGGCGCGGCGGTCATCCTCTTCGTGCTCTTCGTCTATCAGACGGCGCAGACCTGGCCCGGTCTCATCATCGTGCTCACAGGCATCCCCGTCTATCTCGTCTGGCGGCGCGTCGGTACTCCGATGGCGGACGCGCACGTGGCCGACGCGGCGGGGGAGGCGAAGACCTAACCTCGCGCCGCCGGGCCGTTTGATGCTAAGCTTCGCGGCACGGTCATCAATTTCGGAAGTCGGACTTAAAGCTCAGAGCTATCAGGCCCCTGGGATTGTTCTAATCTCTCGCGGAGGATAACAATGGCAAGTAACCTTTTCCGAACCAAGCCGCTCGAAATGCTGCTCGCGGAGATGGAGGGCGAGAACCGCCTGCGGCGCGTGCTCGGCCCCGTGCAGCTCACGGCGCTCGGCGTGGGCGCGATCATCGGCACGGGCATCTTCATCCTGACGGGCGAGGCCGCGCACGACCGCACCGGCCCGGCGCTGATGCTCTCGTTCTGCGTCGCCGGCATCGCCTGCGTCTTCGCGGCCCTGTGCTACGCCGAGTTCGCCTCGATGGTTCCCGTGGCCGGCTCGGCCTACACCTACGCCTACGCCACGCTGGGCGAACTGCTCGCGTGGGTCATCGGCTGGGACTTGGTGCTCGAATACGCGGTCGGGTCGGCGACCGTGGCGCACGGCTGGTCGGCGCACTTCCAGGAGTTCATCCCCATCTTCCACGAGGGGATTGCCGCGATACCGGCCAAGATACCGCAGGTTTTACACACCGCGCCGTTTGATTACATTCCGGCGACCGGGGAGTTTACGAGGACGGGCGCCTACTTCGATCTGCCCGCAGTCCTCATCACGTTCATCCTCACGGTTGTGCTCGTCAAGGGCATCCGCGAGAGCGCGACCTTCAACGCCGCGATGGTTATCATCAAGGTCGTGATAGTCCTGATGGTGATCGGCATCGGCTACTTCTTCATCAACACGGCCAACTGGCACCCGTTCGCGCCCTATGGCTACACGGGCATCAGCTTCTTCGGCTACAACGTCGCGGGGCAGCAGGGCGCGGGCGGCGAGCCTCTGGGGATGTTCGCGGGCGCGGCCATCATCTTCTTCGCCTACATCGGCTTCGACTCCGTCTCGGTTCACTCCGAGGAGGCCAAGAAGCCGGCGCGCGACGTGCCCATCGGCATCGTCACGTCGCTCATCCTCTGCACAGTCCTCTACATCGCCGTCTCGGCGGTTCTGACCGGCATGGTTCCGTCGTCGCAGATTGATCGCAACGCGGCGGTCGTGGACGCCTTCCGCCGCGTCGGACTCACATGGATGCAGTACCTCGTGGCGGCGGGCGCGATGACTGGCATCACCTCGGTGCTGCTCGTGATGATGCTCAGCCAGCCGCGCGTGATGCTGGCGATGGCGCGCGACGGGCTTGTGCCGCCGAAGTTCTTCGGCGACATCCACCCACGCTTCCGCACGCCCTGGAAGTCAACCATCCTGACGGGCATCTTCGTCGCCACGATGGCCGGCCTCCTGCCCCTCTCGATACTCGCCGAGATGACCAACATCGGGACGCTCCTGGCCTTCGTCATCGTCTGCGGCGCGGTGCTCATCATGCGCCGGACGCACCCGAACGCCAAGCGGCCTTTCCGCGCGCCGCTCGTCCCGTTCGTGCCCATCGCGGGCATACTCACCTGCCTGCTCCTGATGTTCTCGCTGCCGGTGGGCAACTGGTATCGGCTCATCATCTGGCTCCTGATCGGCTTCGGCATCTACTTCGGCTACGGGCGCTATCACAGCGTCATGTCGCGCGAAGGCCACCTCGCTCACGAAATCGCGACGCACGGCATCTCGCCGGAAGGTCAGGCGGTCGGCGACCCGGACGCGCCGCCGAGTTCGCCCGCCGCGCCGATCCGAAACAAGATCGAGTGACGGCTTTACCAAACGGGCCGGGGACGCCGCGCCGTTGCGTTCGTCCCCGGCCTCTACACTCTAACCCCCGCCCAGGTCAGTGAAATTCCACAAGAACAGAACCGCGAACGACGCTCCGATTGCGGATTTGATGAGAGACAAGCTGTCTTCCAATCCGCAACCCGCAATCCGCAATCCGCATTCCGCAATCCGCAATCCGCATTCCAGTGTGCCGCTCGCGGTTCTGATAGTGTCCCTGTTGGTCGCGTCAAGCTTTCTCGGTTGCGGGCGTCAGCGCTCGGACGTTGTCGTTAAGCCGGCGGACGAGAAGCTGCGCATCGGCGCCTTCATGTCCCTGACGGGCGACACGGCGCAGTACGGCATCTCGGCCTTAAACGGCATCCGCATGGCGGTCGAGGAGGCGAACGCCGGAGGCGGCGCGGGCGGCCACCGCATCGAGCTGATCACGCGGGACACACGCTCCGACCCCGGCGAGACTGAGGTGGTCGTCCGCCGACTCGCCGAAGAGTCGCGCGTCCACGCCCTCGTCGGCGAGGTCGTCAGCTCGCGCTCGCTCGCCGCCGCGCGCGTCGCGCAAGAGGAGCGCGTGCCGATGCTCACGCCTTCGGCGACCAGCCCCGAAGTGACGGCGCAGGGCGACTACGTCTTCCGGAGCTGCTACACAGACCCCTTCCAGGGCGCGGCCCTCGCGCGCTTCGCGACGCGCAGCCTGGGCGCGCGCCGCGCAGCCCTCCTGCTCGACCCGGCGCAACGCTACTCCGTGGAACTCGCGCGCTTCATACGCGAGGCGTTCGAGCGGCAGGGCGGCGAGGTCGTCTCCGAGCAGGACTACCGCGAGGGCGCTGCCGACTTCTCGGCGCAGCTCTCGGAGGTCGCTGCCGTACACCCCGAAGTGATCTTCATCCCCGGCTACTACCTCGAAGCGGGACAACTGGCGCGGCAGGCGAAGGAGTTGGGCATCAGCGTGCCGCTCGTCGGCGGCGACGGCTGGGACTCGCCGCGCCTCTACGAGATCGGGGGCCAGGCTCTGGCGGGCGACTTCTTCTCCTCCCACTTCTCCGCCGAAGACCCAGACCCGCAGGTGCAGCGTTTCGTCGCCGACTACCGGCGGCTTTTCGGCTCGACGCCCGACTCCTTCGCCGCCACGGCCTACGACGCCACGCGCATCGTACTCGACGCCGCCGCGCGCGCCCACTCCCTTGACCGCGCCGCCATCCGCGACGCGCTCGCACAGACCAGAGACTTCCCCGGCGTCACCGGCAACGTCACCTTCAACGCCGACCGCAACGCCGTCAAGTCAATCGTCATCATCCGCATCGGCGACAACGGCAAACAGTCCGTCGAGGCGCACGTCACGCCCGAAGACATCCCCCCGCCGCCCACGCCGACGCCCACGCCGACGCCGAAGAAGAGGTGGAGACGCAGCTAAATCTGATAGAGGGAAGGCGAAGGTTCAGCGCTCATCTTCAGGGTATTTGAAGGTGAAGTTTACGTCCTTGAAATCCCTCTTCCAGACGCTCACTTTTACGCTTTGATCCTTAAACCTTTCGTGCCACGCGATGACCGTATAATCGCCCGGCGGTAGCCCCTCGATGCTGAACGCGCCGTTCCGGTCGGTGACAGCAAAGAACGGGTGAGGCATGACTGCGATGTAACCCCTCTCCCATGGATGCTGGTTGCATTTGACGATGACGAACATTTCAGGTTGGGCGAACGCAATCTGAAAGCCTTCGCCGGAGGGAGGGATTGACCTGTTCATGCGCTCGTTCTTCGTCGTCTGAAAAGTGTAGTTGTGCGTCGTTAGATCGCTGTTGAGCACCTGAATTGTCTGGCCCGCCTGCACGCCGAGCACGTGCGGGACGGTGCGGCACTTGCGCCGGTCGAGCACGGCTGCTGTCTGGGGCGTCTCGAACTCGAAGCCGTCGAGCGCGCCGCCCTCGACATAGACAAAGGCGTTGGTGAGTTTGCCGTCCCTAACGAGGAGGTCGTCAAGTCTCACGTCTCCCTTATACTGAGATGTGCAGTCGGGGTCTGCGTCCATCGAGATCAAACGCGGGGCAGGGACTTCGCCTTCGACGCTGACGACGCCTGTGATCCTGCCCTCGTCACCCGTTGGCCGGTACAGCGTCTTTGCTGGTTGCTGAAGGCTATTTCCTCCCGATCCGCCAGCAGAAGCGCTGATTATCCCCGCGAACAAAGCGGCGGCGACCAGAGTCAAGCGAAAGTTTGTGTTGCCCATCATTGAGAGGTCTCCATGAAGTAAGAATACTGCGGGGAGGACTTCACAAGCTGACCGCGAAAGTTCGCGCACACTATAACTTTCTGTATTCGGGTGGCGAAAAACTTTTCTCAGGACTCAGGCGCATCGAGCGAAGCACGCGCGGCGGCTAGAGCTTCCCTAACGCGCGCGGGCGAAGTGCCGCCCGTCTGCGACTTCGACGCGAGAGTCTGTTCTAAAGACAGCGCCTCGTACACGTCCTCCGAGATGAGCGTTGAGAAGCCGCGCAGCTCTTCGAGTTCGAGTTCGTGCAGCTCCAATCCCTTCTCCAAACCGTAGAGCACCATGCGCCCGACCGCCTCGTGCGCCTCGCGAAAGGGGAGGCCGCGGCGGACGAGATAGTCGGCCATCTCGGTCGCGTTCATGTAGCCCAAGGAAGCGGCGTCGCGCGCACGCGCCTCGCGCACGCGGACGTTGCGGAGCACCGTCGCCGTCACTTCCAGCGAGTCGCGCACAGTGTCGGCCACGTCGAAGACGGCCTCCTTGTCCTCCTGCATGTCCTTGTTGTAGGTGAGCGGCAGACCTTTGATGAGCGTGAGCAGCGCGAGCACGTGGCCGAAGACGCGGGCCGATTTGCCGCGCACGAGTTCGAGCGCGTCCGGGTTCTTCTTCTGCGGCATCAGGCTCGAACCCGTCGAGATGGCGTCGCTCAACTCGACGAAGCCAAACTCAGTCGTCGCGTAGATGATTAAGTCCTCCGCGAGCCTTGAGAGGTGGGCCATGACGAGGCTCGCAGCCGACGCGAACTCGACGCAGAAGTCGCGGTCGCTCACGGCGTCAAGGCTGTTGCGCGCGACCCGCTCGAACCCAAGCGCGCGCGCGACACCCTCGCGGTCAACGGGGTAACTCGTCCCCGCGAGCGCCGCCGAGCCGAGCGGCAGAACGTTCACGCGCCGACGCACCTCTCCCAGACGTTCGCGGTCGCGCGCGAGCATCTCGAAGTATGCGAGACACCAGTGCGCGAAGAGGACGGGCTGCGCGCGTTGCAGGTGCGTGTAGCCGGGGAGAACGGCGTCCGCGTGCGACTCCGCGAGGTCGAGCAGCGCGACTTGCGCGCCGCGGGCGGCGGATGCCGTGCGATCAATCTCGTCGCGCAGCCAGAGGCGCAGCGCCGTCGCCACCTGGTCGTTGCGGCTGCGGCCCGTATGCAGCTTCCGGCCCGCGTCGCCGGCCAACTCGACGAGCCGCGCCTCGATGAACGAGTGCACGTCCTCCGCCGCCTCGTCGTCGAAGAAGCTCTCGTCGCGCTCGGCGGCTTGCGACAGGAGGGTGTTAAGTCCTTGACGGATGCGCGCCGCCTCGTCGTCGCCCAGCACGCCCGCCGCGCGCAAAGATTCGCAGTGCGCGAGACTGCCGCGCACGTCCGCCTCGAAGAGTCGGCGGTCGAAGCCGAACGAGCGGTTGTACCGCGCGAACGCGGGATCGGTCTCGCCGCGGAAGCGACCGCCCCAAAGTTTTTTGGATTCACTCATCGGTTCTCATTCCCAACGTCATTCCTACTGCGAGTCGCCGCCCGGCACGCGCCCACGGCCTCAACGCTTTTCTTCGACATTTACAGCCGCCGGAGCGTCTGACGGTTTGCGAAGATGCATCTTTTACTGCTATTTTATGCATCTATTCGCCAGTTATGCAAAGCGAGCGCATAACCGCGGGGGGTCTGAATGCACAAGACGAAGCGGCAGCAGAAAATCCTGAGCCTCATCCGGGCGCGGCGCATCGGCACGCAGCAGGAGTTGTCGGCGATGCTGGAGCGCGCCGGCTTCGTCGCGACGCAGTCGAGCATCTCGCGCGACCTCGAAGAGCTGGGCGTCGTCAAGCACCACGGATATTACACGATGCCGCGGGCGAAGGAAGGCGCGTCGGCGCGGGGCTTACTCGGCCTCGACCCGGCGGGCGACTGCCTGGTCGTGGCGAAGTGCGAGCCGGGGATGGCGTCGTCGGTGGCGGTCGAGATTGACCGCGCCGCGATCCCCGAAATCGTCGGCACGCTCGCGGGCGAGGACACGGTCTTCATCGCCGTGCTCGAACGCAAGGCCCAGCGCGCCGTGTTGAAGAAGGTGTTGGAACTTTTCGGATGAAGGAAGAGAGTCGAGGAGTGAAGGTGACGGAGCGGAAGATCAAGAAAATCGTGCTGGCGTATTCGGGCGGGCTGGACACGTCGGTGATGCTGCGCTGGCTGCGCGAGGAGTATGGCTGCGAGGTGGTCTGCTACTGCGCGGACGTGGGGCAGGGCGAGGAGTTGGCCGGGCTTGAGGAGAAGGCGCGGGCGACGGGCGCGTCAAAGCTGTACGTGGAAGATTTGCGGCGCGAGTTCGTGGAGGAGTACGTGTGGACGGCGGTGAAGGCGAACGCGGTTTACGAGGGCGTCTATCTGCTCGGCACTTCCTTGGCGCGGCCCGTCATCGCGAAGCGGCAGATCGAGATCGCGCGCCGCGAGGGCGCGGATGCCGTGGCGCACGGGGCGACGGGGAAGGGCAACGACCAGGTGCGCTTCGAGCTAACCTACTACGCGCTCGAACCCGACATCCGCGTCGTCGCGCCCTGGCGCGAGTGGGGGTTCAAAGGCCGGAGCGACCTCATCGCCTACGCCAGAGAGCACGACATCCCCGTGACGGCGACCGCCGAGAAGCCCTACTCGACCGACCGCAACCTGATGCACGTCTCCTACGAGGGCGGCATCCTCGAAGACCCCTGGGCCGAGCCGCCCGCCGATATCTTCCAGATGACCTCAGCGCCGGAGTCGGCGAAGGCGGAGGCCGAGTATGTCACGGTCGAGTTCGAGCGCGGCATACCCGTCGGTCTGAACGGCGAGCAACTCGGCGCAGTCGAGTTGCTTGAAAAACTTAATCACATCGGAGGCGAGCACGGAGTCGGGCGCGTTGACCTCGTGGAGAACCGCTTCGTCGGCATGAAGTCGCGCGGAGTCTATGAGACGCCGGGCGTGACCATCCTTCAGGCGGCGCACCGCGCGCTCGAATCCATCACGCTCGACCGCGAGGTGCTGCGGTTGCGCGACCGGTTGAGTTTGAAGTTCGCCGAGAGTGTCTATTACGGCTTCTGGTTCGCGCCGGAGTCGGAGCTGATGCGCAAGATAATTGACGAGACGCAAGACGCCGTGACGGGCGAGGCGCGCGTGAAGCTCTATCGCGGCAACACGACGGTCGTCGGTCGGCGCTCGCCGCACACGCTCTACCGCGAGCGCCTGGCGACGTTTGAGGCCGACACCGTTTACAACCAGCGCGACGCCGAGGGCTTCATCAAGCTCAACGCGCTCCGGCTGCGGACTAAGGCGGCGACCAGTGATTAGCGCTGTGTTGTGAAAGCTTGTTTGAGTTGCCTACAGCTTTAGCTGTAGGTGTAGAAGGACAGAAAGTCACTGGGCTTTAGCCCAATGATGTGGCTAAAGCCGATCCGACTCTGACAAACCTTGTCCACTAGCTAAAGCTAAGTGAATAGCCAAAAGTTTTTGGAAGAATAGCTCTTTGAGATAAGCTGGTCTCATGCGGACACCAGCCGACCCTTCAGAACTTGGTTTCAATCATCACGACCGCCAACGCTTAGCTCGCGCTTTGAATCAGACGCAGGAGGCGCGCCTGTTTCGTCGCCTCCAAGCCGTGCTGCTGGTGGCCGAAGGTCACGGCGTGGCCGGGGTGGCGCACATCACAGGTCTCGGTCAAAGCTCAATCTATTGCTTACGTGACCGCTACCTGCAAACGCATCAGGTCTCCAGCTTAATGGAGCGTGCGCGCTCAGGGCGACCACCCACAGCCCGTCCTGTGACTGAGGCCCGCATTCTCAGAGAGTTGCAGCGACAGCCGCTCAAGCTTGGCTATCGCACCAATGTGTGGACGGTCGAGTTGCTGGCAGAGCATCTGAGCCAACAGTATCAGTGCTCCATCAGTGCGCGCACCCTGCGTCGGCGCATGCGTCAGATCGGCTTACGCTGTAAGCGCCCGCGCTACGTGTACTCTGAGAAAGAACCACACCGAGCGCAGAAAAAGGGGCGATGGTCAGGCAGTTAAAGCTGATGCCAGAGGAAGCAGTCCTCTTGATGGAAGATGAAACCATCCTCCGACTGTTCCCTGTGCTGCGGCGCGCGTGGTCTTTGCGCGGCGAGCAGGCGCTGGTTCCCATCACGGGCCAGAACGCCAAGCGGGTGCTCTTTGCCACCATCAACTTACGAACCGGCCAACGCATCTTCTTGCGTGGCCGGGATATGAAGCAGGCGAACTTTCAAGCGCTGCTTTGTGAAGTGCGCCGTCGCTACAGAGAGCGCCCCGTCTGGATGCTGTTGGATGAAGCGAAATGCCACATCGCTGAAAAGAGCCAAGTCTTAGCCTCGGCGCTCGACATCCATTTCGTCTGGCTGCCGAAGCAATGCTCGGAACTCAACAGCATGGATCAACTGTGGAAAGAGTTGAAGGGCAATGTCTCAGCCAACTACCAGTTCTCAAGCATTGACGAACATGCTGATTATGCTGAGAACTGGTTGCACAATCTGACTGACAAAGAAGCATTGCGGAAAGCGGGCGTACTGTCAAAGAACTTTTGGTTACGATCTTTTCTCTAAAGACTTTTGGCTATTCACTTAGATGAAGATGTTCAATTAAATGACTTGTTGTACAGTTTTGGCTATACAGACGATTATTCAGAAGGTGATTCAGCACTTGCTGTGTATGAAGGAACTACAGGCGGTTCACCGCCCTTAATGAGATT
>Ga0209577_10004702_pt1 | contig 12805 bp, 10 predicted proteins | sample GraSoiAngelo_109_FD_185874 | JGI IMG/M metagenome (GOLD analysis project Ga0209577, IMG submission 185874) | Grasslands soil microbial communities from the Angelo Coastal Reserve, California, USA - 14_0903_12_20cm (SPAdes) (version 2) | ecosystem: Environmental > Terrestrial > Soil > Grasslands... | reverse complement strand
CAATCATCATAGGCACAAGAAAATTGCCGAGCGTTGCGGGAATGGAAGGAACCAGAAAGAAAAACACCATAACCACGCCGTGCATGGTAAAGAGCTTGTTGTAAGTTTCCGGCTGTACCAAAGCACCGGCCGGCTCAATCAAGTGCAGCCGCATCATGACCGCTGCGGCACCTCCAATGAAAAACATCAGCGTGATCGAACCGAGATAGAGCAGCGCGATGCGCTTATGGTCGGTGGTAAAAAGCCACGATCTAACTCCGTAGCTGGCATTCAAGTAGTGAATCCGCGACTCGACCGGGACTTCCGCTATGGCCGTGCTCATGGTGCCTGCGTCCTTTCTCCCGAACCGAGCGATTTGATGTAGGCGATTAATTGCAGAATCTGCTCTTCGCTGACTTGCCCGCGAAACGTGGGCATGACCGGCCGATAATTTGGCAGAGGAAGAGAAGCGGGATCGAGGATCGATTGTCGAATGTAAGCTTCGTCCATCACTAGATTTTGGCCATCTCGAAGCCTTACTTGCTTGCCAAATCGGCCCCGCAGCACCGGTCCGGCGCCGGACCCGTCTGCAAGATGGCACGTGTCGCAACCGAGGCCCGTGAAGAGCTCCTGGCCGCTCTCGGCCATAGATTTCGCGGAGGCGTTGTCGCGCAACCACTGCGCGTAGTCGGTGGGGGTCATCACTTCGATTGTCCCAGTCATTCCCGAATGTAGAGTCCCACAGTACTGCGCGCAGAAAAGGTGATAGCTACCCGGTTTGCGCGCTTCAAACCATTCCGAGGTGAAACGCCCGGGAAGCACGTCCATCTTCATGCGGAAAGCCGGTACGAAGAAATCGTGAATGACGTCTTCCGAGGTCATCGTCAGCCGTACAGGGACATCCACGGGGATGTGCAGTTGATTGATCTCGCGCTGTCCTTCGGGATGCTGCAAGTGCCACATCCATTGTTTGCCAACGACAAAAATTTCCATGGCGCCTTGGGGCGGCCGCGCGGCGGCAAAAAAGAGACTGGCTCCCCAGAGAAAAAGAAATACGCAAATCAAGCTGGGAATAGCGATCCAGATGATCTCCAGAGGTAGAGACTGCTGCGTTGCCGGGGGCCGTTCGTCTTCCGAGCGGCGGCGGTACTTGATCATGAAGGAGAAAATCGTAGCGAAAATGAGGAAGGTAAAAAACAGCGTGAGGCCAGTCAGGAAAAAATAGAGATGGTCCACGCGGTCGGCCGCCGTGGAGGCGTCTATCGGCCGAAGCTGCGGCCATTGCGCGACGAAAACTCCCACGATGATCCGACTGTCCAAACTACCGCCTGCCTTTGTTCTCGCGCTCAAGCGTCCCGTTTGGGAAGCACGTAGTTCTCACGGCGAAACAGAATTGCGATCGCGAGCCCCAGCGACAACGCCGTCAGCACTCCGGCAGCCTGGATCACGCGCGCGATCAGCAGGCCGTACCTTCCGGTCGCCGGGTCATAGTGATAGCAATAGAGCAAAATCTGATCGATGACAGAGCCGATCTTCTCTTGTGAAGCCTCCACAAGCCCCAGCCGTAGATCCCGCGAGGGATAACTGATGCCGTAGAAATAGCGCGCCAGCCTTCCCTCGGGCGTGAGCAGCATGATTCCGCTCGGGTGCGCAAACTGGGCGGAAGCGGAATCATAGGCGTAACGGAAGCCTACCGACTGCGCCACAGTTTTGATCTGCGCTTCGTCTCCCGTCAAAAAGTGCCATCCCTGCGAGCCTCCCGGCCGGCCATAGAGTCCGGTGTAAAGCTCGTGTTTCACGTTGGCCAGGATGGGACGTTCGGTAGGATCAATGCTTATGGTCACGATTGTGAAATCTTTCCCGATCTCCAGAGGCAATTCTTTTGCGCTCCGTAAAAGACTATTCAACACCTCAGTGCACAACATCGGGCACTGGTAATAGACGAGCGTCAGCACCACCGGCTTTTGTCTAAAAAACTGGCGCAACGCCACGGCGTGGCCATGCTCGTCGCGAAAAGTGAGATCAAGAGGAATCGAGCTCCCGAGTTTCTGCTCCAAACCAGCGTCGCGCAGCAGCGCTGGGCGTACGCCCGCAGTCTCGAGCGGTCTATCATCCAGCTGCGCGTGTGCAGGGCTGGTGAAGAGGCACGCAACAGACGCAAGGGCCAGAATCGATAGATGCATAAGTTGCGATTTCATCGCGCGGGACCTCTGGATTTGGCGTTATTCGTTGATGCATTTCCTTCCTGAAAAGCAGTTCCATGGCGCGGTCGATTGGCAGCCGCACAATCCCGTTTTGGCGATCGATCCAACCATAACTGTTGAGAAGCCTCTCCTGCGTCAGGTAATATTCCCGGAGATCTGCGCTGGGGTTTGGCTGAATGCGCGGCGGGGGAGGCATCGGCCGCTCCGTGGCGAAAGGCGCAGCAACGAAAGAACCGGGATTCCCGGCCTTCTGAAAGTATTTGAACAGCCAGATGAGCGAGAACGAAGCGGCGGCCAGAATGGCGGCCATTAAAAGCGCGAAATAGAGCAAGCCACGTGGACTCGCATCGCTTCTCTCGTAGCCTCCGTGCGGCGCCGACTTCGCGCTAGTCGCCATGTTCGAGCGCTCCTTCGAATCTGGGGTCGTGCAGAGGCAGCAAGGGCCGGGCCTTGAGTTGCCGCACAAAGGCCGCCACCCAAATTCCACCCATTCCTATTGGCAAGAGGAGATCGAGCAAGTAGAAACGCGGCCCGGATTTCTCGAAGGCCGGCACCACCATCCAGTAGACATTTAGAAAATTGATGACGATCAGTGCGCCGCACATTGTGGAAAGGGTCTGGACGCTGCGTTTGATTAGGCGCATGAGCAGAAGATAGAAGGGAATTGCGAAAGAAAGAAAAATCATAACTAGGGCGACGATGGCCCAGCCGCCTTCCGCCCGCGTCACGTACCAAGGAATCTCCTTAATCAAATTCCCTGCCCAGATGATGAGGAATTGACAGAAGGCAAGGTAGGCCCAGAGCATTACGAACGTCAGGACCAGATTTCCAAGATCGTTGAAACGGTCCGGAGTAACGGCACTCGCGACGGGTTCGCGCTGGGAGAGCAGGCCCGCCACCAGAATGGCCAGGGCCAGCGCGCCGAGCACCTGCAAGACCATGAAGATCATGCCAAAAATTGTGGAGAACCAGTGCGGCTCGAGCGACATGATCCAGTCGATCGAAAAGAACGTCACGGTAAAGCCATAAAGCAGCAATCCCGGCCCACTCATATTTTCCAGGCGCGCGGCTAGAAGTGGATCGCCGGTGCGGTCCTGCTCGTCAGACCAGCGGTTCAATCTGCGCACCAGAGTCCACCACACAGCGAAATAGATCACATTGCGAATCAGGAAAAACGGTAGGTTCAAATAGGGCTGCTTGAACTTGAGAGCGGCATCTGCGGCCACAAGATCCGAATGCGTCCACGAATATAGGCGGCTCAGACCCAAGAGAAGGGGAAGAGCTAAAGCTGTAAGCAACGGCAGAGTGCGCGTACCTGCTTCCAATGGTCGCCGAATCGGCAAGCCCCAAAATCCGCCGGTCAGGTGGTGCACCATTAGAAACGCGGCGCAACCTAACGGAAAGCCCAGCCAGAAAACAAAGGCCAGCAGGTAGGAGCGGAAAAATTGCTCTGGCGCGCGTAGGCCGTCGAGAACCGCGAGGATCAGTGCCGCTATTCCCAGAATGAAGGCGCGCCTCTGGGTGCGATCGAAGCGAGCGCCGAACGTGTCGGTTGCCATCATTGCTCTTCCCCCGCCAGCGCGCTCCTCTGCGATTCAGGAATGTCAGCGGTCGAGCCATGCTGGCTCAACTGCAATGCGCGGACGTATGCGGCGATGCGCCAGCGGTCCTCGGCCGAAACTCGCGAGGCATAGCCGTACATCAGCCCGAATCCATTGGTCATGACCTCAAAGAAATGACCGGAGGGAGCTTGCCGCAACCGTTCTATGTGAAGCGAAGGCGGCGATGGAAAACCTCGCTGCACGATCATTCCATTTCCACTGCCGCTGTAATCGTGGCAAGGAGAACAATAAATGTTGTATCGTTCGCGGCCGCGGCCCAGGTCGGCAGCGGTGATGGGGAAGGGGAAGAGATTGGCGACCAGGCCGTTGACTCTGCCCGTATAGAGTAACTCGTCCGTGCGCAGTTGCCCGCGCGCGACAGTTCCTTCGACGGCCGGCCGTTCGGAACGGCCGTCAGCGAAAAAGGTGCTGGGATCTTCCGGTTGATATCTCGGCTGGACATGCATGTCCTGGCGGCAGCCGGACATCATGAGGGCGGAGAAGACCGCAAAGACCCACAGTGCATTGTTTGCGCCGGGCGAGGATTTGCGCGATTTAGAGTTCAGCTTCATAAACGCCAAACGGCATGAGGCTCTCCAGGAATTGCCTGCTAGCGTCCACATGGAATTTCTTATCCCGTGCTTTGATGCAAAGAAAAAAGCGCCCCCGCGTGGCCATTACAAAACGCGGCACGTTGAACAGTGGATGATAAGGCGTCGGCAGACCGTTGAGCGCCAGCATTCCGAAGGTAGCTGCTAGCGCGGCGCAAAGAATCGTAAACTCGAACGTGATTGGTACGAACGCGGGCCAGCTATTGAACGGCTTTCCACCCACGTTCAACGGGAAGCTCACGACGTTCGCATACCATTGCAGAAAAAAGCCGCCTCCTGCGCCAAACATTCCGGCCAGCAGGACAACCAGCGGAAGTCGCGTGCTATGGAAGCCCACGGCTTCGGCGAGCCCTTCGATGGGCATGGGCGAGAAAGCATCGACGCTGCGATAGCCCGCTTCGCGCGTCCGGCGAGCGGCGCTGAGAAGCTGGTCGGGGCTTTCGAACTCCGCTACTAATCCGTAAATGCGTTTGGTGGCCATGACGTCTGGCATTGAGCAATGGCAGATTGCGATCAGGTAGACGAAATCTCCGGGTTAGGATTCCTTAGCTTTGCTAGGTATGTAGTGCGCGGCCGGGTATTGAGTTCCGCGAGCAAGCTGTAGTCACGCGTTTGGTGCTTCAGCTTGGAAACGCGACTGTCAGGATCATTGATATTACCGAAAATGATGGCCTGCGCCGGGCAGGCCTGCTGACATGCCGTTTGAATTTCGCCGTCGCGTACCAGGCGATCTTCTTTCTCGGCGTTGATTTTCACTGCGTTGATCCGCTGCACACAGTAGGTGCATTTCTCCATGACCCCGCGGCTGCGCACCGTTACGTCCGGATTGCGCAGGCCATAGAGGCTAGGGGTGACCCAATCTGAGTAGAGTTTGAAATTGAAACGCCGCACCTTATATGGGCAATTGTTGGAGCAATAACGCGTGCCGACACAGCGGTTGTAAACCATTTCGTTGAGTCCTTCCGGGCTGTGGAGAGTGGCGCCGACGGGGCAGACGATTTCGCAGGGCGCCTGCTCGCAGTGCATGCAAGGAACGGGCTGGAAGTAGGTTTCGGGATTTTCCAGGCTCCCGCGATAGTAATTATCGACGCGAATCCACTGCATATCGCGACCCGCCATGACTTCGTATTTCCCGACGACCGCGATGTTGTTTTCAGCGTAGCACGCGATCACGCAGGCCTGGCAACCCGTGCAGCGGCTCAGGTCGATGGACATGCCCCAGGCATATCCTTCGTACTTAAATGGTGGATAAAGCGAAAGGCCTGTCGCGACTTCTTTTTCAGGTTCCCTGGCAAATTGCGGATTCTTGCGAAATTCCTCGAGCGTGGCGATACGCACAAGGTCGCGGGCGAAAGCGTTTTCGCTCTCTTCCTCGACCTGCTGATTATTGCGCTCGATCGGGTGATGGATTTGGGTCGCCGCCATAAGGTAAGTCTTGCCGGTTTTTTCGATCTGAAGTCCACTGGCAATCGCGGGTGCCGAGGAGGTGCGCAGGAGATAGCCATTGAGCCCGAATCCTGTGCCGACGTGGCCCGCGCGCTTGCGCCCATACCCCAGGGTGACGGTTGCGGAATTGTCCGCGTGCCCGGGCTGAGCCCACATTGGCCCGCTAGCTTTCCAACCTCCGATATTCAAATTGACGACGTCGCCGGTCGTCAGGCCGAGACGCCACGCGGTCGCGGGGCTGAGCGCCACAAAATTATCCCAGGTAATTTTCGTGAGTGGCTTGGGCAGCTCCTGCAACCACGCGTTATTGGCCCAACGACCGTCGCCGATTGTGGGGTCGGGCCGGAAGACAACCTCGATGGATTGCTCATTGTGCGCAGGCACGTCCGGCAATTTGCCGTAGTCAAGGATCAGCTTGGGGGAAAGAGCGGGAAGAGCGGTTCCGGCCATTACCCCATCGTGCAAAGTTTTTTCCCACAAATTCCCGAACTGCTCCGCGGACGGCTGCGAGTGCTCACGTCTCCAGTAATCGCGGACGAGAGCGTGGTCGGATTCTCCGATGTCGTCGGTAAACAGAGCGAGTAGCTCGTGCAGCGACCTGCCGTGATAGAGCGGGGCGATCAGCGGTTGCACGATGCCGACAGTGCCGTCGTAGGCGCGAGCATCACTCCAGGATTCCAGAAAATGAGCCTGAGGGATATGCCAATGGCAGAGTTCCGCAGTTTCATCGTCGTAGAGACCGCAGTGAATCCGCAGCGAAACTTTCAAGAGCTGTTGTGCGAACTGCAAATCCGCAGGCGCCGTGAAGACGGGATTGCTGTCGAGAATCAGCAATGTCGATACTTGGCCGGCTTCGATCTCTTTCACCAATTCCGAGAGCGAATCGTTTTCAGGGCTCAGTTCGATCGGGTCGGTATAAATGACGGTTTGGCCTGCATTGCCGAGTGAAGCATTTATGGCGTGCACCAACGCGTGCACTGAGGGAGATTGCGAAGCTCCCGCCACGATAAGAGAAGATCCGCGATGGTTTTGCAGGTCCCGCGAGACTGCTTTCATCCACGAATCAGGAACAGCGGAGCTTGCGCCTCGCAGCGGAAGGCCCAGCGCGGCGCCGAGAGCTCGCGCGAAGATCTCGATTTCGCCGCAGCGAATGGGGAGCCGGTGATCAGCCATAGCGCCGGTAATCGAGGGCGTACTCTCGACGACGTAGAGCCGGTTCATCTGCGCACGCGGCGTTTCGATTTCCCGCCAATTAGCGAAATCGCGGGCATAGCGGACGCTGGCTGCGCCATCGTTGAGAAAATCGCAATCGAGGGAGACGACCACGGCCGCCTGATCGAATCGGTACACGGAATTCACATTGCGGCCAAAGGCCATCCGCGCTCCCTGACGCGCCGCGTAGTTGCCGCATGGTTCGTGCGTATACCACTTTGCCTTCGGGAATTGCACCAGCAGGGAGCGCATTTGCGCGGCCAAGGTTGGTGAGGATGTGGTTTCGGTGAGAATGCGCAGCCCAGCGCCCTTGGTGCTGGTAAAATTCGCGCGCAGATCAGCCGCCATGGCCAGGAATGCCGGCCAGTCGCTGATGCGGCCTTCGCGGAGGACCACCTGCGAGCGATCCGGGTCCCAGAGCGTAAGCACCGATGCCTGACAGAAAATATTGCTGGCGCCTAAGCTTCCCGGATGGTCGGGATTTCCCTCCACTTTAGTGGGTCTCCCCATATGGCTTTCCACCAGGAGACCGACGGCCACGCCGCGGTCCACCATGGACGTGGCGTAAAATAGCGGCCTGCCGGGAATGACTTCTTCGGGAGCGCGGACATAGGGGACAATTTTTTCGGTCGGCAATTTTGTGCACGCGGTGAGGCCGGAAAGCGCTGCGGAAGCGGCCATCAGCTTTAGTACCTCGCGCCTGTTCAGACCATGTCGGGCGGGCTTTGGTTCTTTCTCTGGATCGTTGGGAAATTCATCGTGCAGGAACGCGTCGTATTCCGGCGTGCGGGCAAGCTCTTCCAAGCTGCGCCACAGGCGTCGCGCGCCATCGTGCTTGAGGTTCGCAGCGATCACTTGAACATCAAGTGGCGTTTTGGGTTCCGCATGCATCTGTCAACATGAATTCAGTGGCGATTCGCTCGCACGACGGCTCCCCTCAGCGGTGGCAGGTCCAGCAGTCGGTGAGCGAATAGATTTTGTATTCCTTCACGAGCTTGGTACCGAACTCGATTTGATGCGCAGGCGGCTGATAGGAAATGCTGAACACCTCGTCCTTCGGCCGCACATTATTTTCCGGGTGCCGGTGGCAATCGAGACACCAGGACATCTTCAGTGAGTTTGCGGCCCAGGTGAGGGGCATCGCCCCGATGGGGCCATGACATGTCGTGCAACCGATCCCCTTGGCCACGTGGATGCTGTGATCGAAATAAACGAACTCGGGAAGCGCATTCACTCGCACCCATTCGATCGACCGATTCTCTCGAAAGCTTTGGCGAACCGGCTCCAACATCGGGCTGTTTTTCCAGATTTGAGAGTGACAGGTTATGCACGTTTCGGTCGGCGGCAACCCGGCAAAGGAGGATTGCTCGACGGAGGTGTGACAGTAGCGGCAATCGATTCCCAGTTCCGCGGTGTGATGCTTATGGCTGAAAGGCACGGGCTGCGCTTTCGGCACATTGGCTTCTGTAACGTACGGCGAACCATCGATCCAGTAGGGAATAAAGCCACCCACAGCGACGAGCAGAAAGAAGCCGTAGATCGTGAGCCGCGAAATCAAATTCGTGCTGTGATGGAAGACCTGCGCCATAAATCGCCGCCAGGCTGCTTGCCTCTATGTCCTTTCGCCCTCTGTCTCCGTAACTAGGCTTCTCATTTCAAAAATCGAGATCATCGGCAGGTAGCGGATGAAGAGAAAAAGCAAAGTCAGGAAGAGTCCGATCGATCCGAGAAGCGTCATCCAGTCCCATCTGGTCGGCGCGTACATCAGCCAGATGGACGGCATGAAATCGCGGTGCAAGCTGATCACCACAATCACAAACCGTTCGAGCCACATGCCGCAATTGACGATCAACGCCACGGCAAAAAGCGCCCCCACGCTTGTGCGCACCCGTCGTGACCAGAGCGCCTGCGGAATCACGATGTTCAAGGCAATTAGAGACCAGTAGACGGCGGCGTAGGGGCCGACCATGCGGTTCAGCGTGACGTAGCGCTCATAGATATCCGCACCATAGAAGGCCATGAAGGCTTCCATCATGTAGCCATAAGCCACGATCAGCCCGGTGGCCAGCATGATCTTTCCCATGTTGTCGAGGTGGCGCATGGTGATGAAGTCTTCCAGTCCATAAAACTTTCGCAAGGGAATCGCCAGGCAGAGGACCATGGCAAATCCCGAATAGATTGCGCCCGCGACGAAATAGGGAGGAAAGATGGTCGTGTGCCATCCGGGTAAGATCGCGATGGCGAAGTCGAAGCTCACCACCGTGTGCACGGAGATCACCAACGGGGTCGCGAGGCCGGCGAGAAGGAGCGAAGCCATTTCGTAGCGCTTCCAGTGAACAGCCGAGCCGCGCCAACCCATAGCCAGAAACCCGTAGACGATCTGCTTCGCACGTGTGCGGGCACGGTCGCGCAAGGTGGCCAGATCCGGAATCAGTCCGACGAACCAGAACAAGAGCGAAACCGTCAGGTAGGTGGAGACCGCGAACACATCCCAGACCAGAGGGCTTCGGAATTGCGGCCAATACCACATCGTATTGGGATAGGGGAACAGCCAATAAGCGAGCCACGGTCGCCCTAGGTGGAGCACTGGAAACATCCCCGCGCAGAGCACCGCGAATATGGTCATTGCTTCGGCGGTACGGTTGATGGAGGTACGCCACTTCTGATGCAAGAGCAGCAAGATTGCGGAAATCAAGGTGCCCGCATGCCCGATTCCGATCCACCAGATAAAATTCACGATGGCGAAGCCCCATCCAACCGGGATGTTCACTCCCCAAATCCCGACGCCAATCGCAAAAAGAACAGTCACTGCGTAGAGCAGAATCAACAGCAGCAGAAAAGAAGCGCCAAATCCCAGAAACCATCCGGGCCGCGTTCGCTGGCCCAGAACGATCGAGCTGATCTTGTCGGTTACGGTTGAGATCGTGTAGCCGGGCTCGATGACCCGAGGCTGGCTAATTTCGGCCCCTCGTTCCAGAGGATCAGATTCCACGTGGATTGTCCTAGAGAGGAGATGATTTCAACACTTGTTCAGTTACACGGAAAAAACAGCCGCTTTTGACCGAGTGCGGTTTCCTACAGCACTTCCATTCTAACCCGCTTTGCGGCGCCGCCCGCGTGCCACGGCGGGCGCCGGCCGACTGACCTCTGCCGGACCCTCCTCCTTCTTACCAGCGGCCAGGCTTTTTCTCAAGGCCTGCACGATGTTGATCACGGGAGCACGCGGCGCTTCCGGCGCGGCCGCGATCGATCGACCCTTCGATTTGGCGGCAACCAAGGCATTGAGCCGCTTCTGAAATTCGTTTCGATATTCCTTGGGGATTGAAATCTGCCGCAAGGCTTTGCACCAGCTGTTCGGGATTAGAATATGAGCCGGCGGCGATTCGTCAGCACTGGCCGCAGACTGGTTTGACCTGGCGGGAGGCAGTGTGAGCGCGGAGCGACACAGCAAGCTCGGCTGGATGGATCTGCTTTGGCTCCTATTTTTGCTGGGACTGGCGTTGCTTCCCCCAGTCCGCGAGGTACACAAGCAAATCATTCTCCTGGCGATAGGCGTTTTCCAGCTTTTGGAAAGACGGCTTGTCGAGCTCCTACCGAAGAGAGGCCAGAGCTATGCGGTGCTGTTAAAGATGCTGCTGGCCATGCTGTTGATCAGCCATACGGGGGATGTGGGCATCAATAGCAGCTACTACCCGATCTTTTATCTCCCCATTGTCACCGCCGCGGTTTATTTCGACCCATGGTTAACGCTTGCGTGGACGCTCATCGCCTCCGCCGCTTACGGCTCTTATCTTTTGCCGGCCCTTCAGGAATATGAACTGGCGCCGGGCGCGATGGAGGAATTGGCCCTCCGCATCCTTTTCTTTTTTCTTGCGGCCATGGTGGTCAACCGGTTCGCCATCGAAAACAGTCGCCAGACCCGGCGATATCAGATGGTCGCGGAGCAACTCGCGAGGACAAATCAAGAACTCGAACAAGCTCAGGCGGAAGCGCGCCGTTCCGAACGCCTTGCTGCCCTGGGCCAGCTTTCCGCCGGGTTGGCGCATGAGATTCGCAATCCCTTGGGCATCATTAAAGGTTCGGCTGAAATGCTGAACCACAGGGTCCGAACTGCGGAACCGCTGGTGGCTGAATTGGCAGGGTACATTTCCACAGAAGTGAATCGCCTCAGCGCTCTGGTGAGCCGTTTTCTAGACTTCGCCCGCCCCCTTCGTATCGAATCACGAGCGTGTTCGGTTTCCGAGATTGTGGATCGGGCGCTCCGCGCGGTGGCCGCCAATTGGAGCGGGCCGGAGATCAAAGTCGAGCGCCATTTTCAAAGAGATCTGCCGAACGCCGCCGTGGATGAGAATCTTTGCGAACACGTTTTCGTCAATCTCATACAGAACGCATACGATGCCATGAGCGAGAGTGGTGGCAGACTGCGCATTGCGATCGCTCTAGGCGCGCGAGGCGAGCGGCCCGGGATCGAAGTGCGAGTGCTGGATTCCGGGCCGGGAATCCGTGCCGAGCTTCGCGACCAAATTTTCAATCCGTTTTTCACCACGAAAAAGAGCGGCGTGGGCCTTGGGCTTTCCATCGTCTCTAAAATTGTGGACGAACATCGCGGGTCTATCGAACTTCTCGATCGCCAGCCGAGCGGGGGAGAGTCCGGCGCTTGCTTCCTGATATTCCTGCCGCTGGCGGCGCAGGCCGCAATTCCTGAAGCCGAAGCGGCATACAAGGCTTAATTGCGTGGCCGCCATTCTGATCATCGAAGATGAAGCCCGGATGCGCCGTTTGCTGGAGCTGGACCTCAACGAGGCCGGATATCAGACATTTTCGGCTGCCGATGCCGAGAAAGGTCTGGACCTGCTGGGCCGCGAGCAGATCGATCTGGTGCTCACCGATTTAAAGCTCCCCGGCCTGGGCGGGTTGGAATTCCTGCAAGCCGCCAAGCGTCTCGACGGAGCCTTGCCGGTCGTGGTCATGACCGCCTACGGCTCAGTCGAAACCGCTGTTGAAGCCATGAAGGCCGGGGCCAGCGACTACGTTCTGAAGCCGTTCTCTCTGGCGGAAATGCGGCTGGTGGTGCAAAAAGAGCTGGACGTTCGGCTTCTCCGCGAGGAAAACCGCAGCCTGCGAGAAGCGCTTGGTCGCCAGTACAGCTACCCCAATATTGTCGCCCGCAGCGCGAAGATGCAGGAAGTGCTGACCCTGGCGGAGCGGGTCGCGGCAACGTCTTCGACGGTGCTCATCGGCGGAGAGAGTGGCGTGGGAAAAGACTTGATCGCGCACCTGATTCATCAGCGATCCGGCCGAGCGTCGGGGCCATTTGTGAAGATCAATAGCACGGCGATTCCGGAGAATCTCCTCGAAAGCGAATTCTTCGGCTACGAAAAAGGAGCCTTCACCGGCGCCACTACGAGCAAGCCGGGAAAATTCGAGCTCGCCGACAAAGGCACGCTGTTTCTCGATGAAATTGGAGATGTTCCCCCAGCCACACAGGTCAAGCTTCTTCGCGTTCTGCAAGAGCGCGAATTTGAAAGGCTGGGTGGCACGCGCACCATCAAAGTGGATGTGCGGCTCATTGCCGCTACCAATCGCGATCTGCGCGAGGCGCTCGAACAGGGAACATTTCGCGAGGATCTTTACTACCGGTTGAATGTCGTGCCCATCGATATACCGCCTCTTCGGGAGCGCAAAGAAGACATTCCGGATCTAGCGAATCTCTTCCTTTCGCGGCTCGCGCAGAAATCCCAGAGGAAGCTGG
>Ga0209577_10004700_pt1 | contig 12811 bp, 4 predicted proteins | sample GraSoiAngelo_109_FD_185874 | JGI IMG/M metagenome (GOLD analysis project Ga0209577, IMG submission 185874) | Grasslands soil microbial communities from the Angelo Coastal Reserve, California, USA - 14_0903_12_20cm (SPAdes) (version 2) | ecosystem: Environmental > Terrestrial > Soil > Grasslands ... | reverse complement strand
TGATGTGACTAAAATCATATCGTTCGCGCAACTCCTGCTTCAGGTGCACGTTTTCATCCAGCAAGCGCTGCTTGTCGGCTTCGATCAAGTGATTGACCTTGATTGCCTGCGCGATCATCGTCGCGACAATCGAAAGGAACTTCGTCGCTCGTTCATAATCGCGATCCGGTTTGTATTTCAGGTCGACGCTCAACACGCCGACGGTTTTACGATTCACGACGACCGGAACGCACAAGAACGTCCACTCCTGCCGGCTGGTCGACTTTCTGACGCCCAAACGATCGAGAAACATCGGCTCGCGACTAACTTGAGGAACGACGATCGGTTTCCCGGTTTGAACTACCCGGCCGGTAATTCCTTCCCCGATTCGGTATTTAATTCGGCGCGCGCCGCCTTCGTCCAAGCCATACGAGGCCTCGACCCGCAACTCTTCGGTATCAGCATCGAGCAACATCACGACGCTGCGGACCATGCCATGATCGTGGCCGAGCGTTTCCAGCACGCGAGCGAGGGCACTCTTGAGGCTATACGTGCCGGCGAGCATCTGACCGATGCCGAGGAAAGTCGCCAGCTTTCGCGACTCGTCTCGCTCAGCGTTCGTCTTTTTGGAATTCAAAGCCGCCGTTTCTCCTCACTGCCTACCATCACAGATTTCAAAACGCCCGATCTTAGAGATCGAAGACAGGCAAGTCAAAAAAAGTCTGACTTATCTCGCCCTTAGTTTAATTAATAGTTTTCACTCACTTGCTTGAAAGCGTTCAGACGACACTTTCGTCTCATCCGTGCTTGTTGGCTACAATAATGTAACTCTGGGCTCGTTCGGTGTCTGCATAAATCCGCCAACAATCGCGCATTTCTCTGCTAACGCCGTGCAGATTCTGTTCCCTGACATCGAATCGAGATGGCACAGCAGTTGTCATGTGGCCACGGTTCAGAGTTCAACCTTCAGGTTGCGCCTTTTGAAAGATGCAAGCTAAAGCTTGAACTCTGAACATTGGCAATTTGAGAACTACAAACGATTGAAGGAGATCGACGTTGAAATCCTTTCGCAAGACTCTAATGGCAGCGGCTGCCGCGATCTTGATCTCAAGCTGCGCTTATGTTGCTACGGCCCAGGCGACCGAGGCGTCTTTGCAGGATCGCATTACCAAGGTCGAAGCCGCAGCGACCGCCGCGCAATCCGCCGGAGACAACGCGTGGATGCTGGTCTCGACCGCGTTAGTGCTCATGATGACTGGTCCCGGGCTCGCGCTCTTTTACGGCGGACTGGTGCGCAAGAAGAACGTCCTCGGAACGATGATGCAGAGCTTTATTCTCATGGCGGTCGTCAGCGTACTGTGGGTGGTCTATGGTTACAGTCTGGCGTTTGGGTCCGGCAAATCGTTTATCGGTGGATTTGAGTATGTTTTTCTTCGAGGTGTTGGCGCAGAACCGAATGCCGATTACGCGATGACGATACCGCAGCAAACGTTCATGCTCTTTCAATTGATGTTCGCAATCATCACTCCGGCTTTGATCACCGGAGCGTTTGCCGAACGTATGAAGTTCAGCGCGATGCTGGTCTTCACGATTCTCTGGTCAACGATTGTCTATTTCCCGATGGCGCACATGGTTTGGGGCAAGGGTGGATTTCTGAACGCCGCACTTGGCGGGCGTGTGCCGGCGCTTGATTTCGCCGGCGGCACCGTGGTGCACGTCGCCTCAGGTGTCTCGGCGCTGGTGTGCGCCATTTACTTAGGCAGACGCCTTGGCTATCCAAAAACGATCATGGCCCCGCACAGCCTGGTGTTGAGCTTCATCGGCGCTTGCTTGCTTTGGGTCGGCTGGTTTGGTTTCAACGCCGGCAGCGCCCTGGCCGCAAGTTCGCTCGCGACCAGCGCCTTCGCCGCAACACATTTTGCCGCGGCTGCCGCGACGCTGGGCTGGTTAGCCATTGAATGGATTCGCTCAGGCAAGCCGACGGTGCTGGGCGGTATTTCGGGCGCGGTTTGCGGCCTGGTTGCGATCACGCCGGCGTCCGGGTTCGTAACTCCCTTGTCGAGTTTGATCATTGGCTTCGTTGGCGGTGTCGGTTGCTTTCTGATGGTGACTGAAGTGAAGAAACGTTTGGGTTATGACGACTCCCTCGACGTGTTCGGCGTTCATGGAACTGGCGGGACGCTCGGAGCAATCCTCACTGGAATTTTCGCAACCAGAACGATCAATCCCATTCTGAAGGACGCGTCGGGAAACGCCTTGCCTGTAGGCCTAATCGATGGCCATGCGGCGCAGGTGCTTAACCAATTGATTGCCGTGGGAATCACAATCATTCTCGCGGTTGCCGGCACGATCGTGCTTCTGAAAGCAATCGACCTCGTGATTGGAATCCGCGTTAACGAAGAAGACGAACTTCAGGGATTGGATCTAAGCCAACATGGCGAGGAAGGATACAATCTCGGGTAAGGCGGATATTGAAAATTGCAAATTGCAAAATGAAAATTTCAAATTGAATCCCGGTAGTCTCTTTGAGCAGTATTGCTACCGAGCAATTTGCAATTTGCAATTTTCATTTTGCAATTTTCAATTTGCAATGCAGTTCCTGACCTCAAAGGGCGACATCAGAGCGCCGCCTCGCCACGTTCTTCAGTTCGAATCCGAATCACATCATTTACGGGGAGAACAAAGATTTTGCCATCTCCAAATTTGCCGGTGCTGGCCGATTTAACGATCGCGTTTACCACAAACTCTTCGATATCGTCGGGGATAAGCACTTCAATCTTGATCTTTGGCACGAATTCAATTTGATACTCAGCGCCGCGGTACGTTTCCGTGTGTCCACGCTGCCGGCCATAGCCCTGAACTTCGCTGATAGTCATGCCGTGCACGTCAACCTCTTGCAGCTTGCTGCGCACCGCGTCCAGCAGATGGGGCCTGATAATCGCTTCGATCTTCTTCATTTAGTTCTCTCCTCTGTTTTTCCGGCTGGTTAGCTCGTGAATTAAGGCGCTTTCTACCTTGCGCATTTTTGCTTCAGAGAGTTTTGTGCCATCCGTATCGGTGATGTAGAAAACATCCAGCGCATCGCTCTTCTCAGTGGCGATCCTGGCGCACACGATGTCGAGGCCCAACTCGGCCATCGTCCTCGCGATCTTATGAACCAGTCCTGGCTCGTCGCTCGCGTGAACTTCGATTAACGTCGACGATTGCGACGCTTCGTTGTCACAAATGACGCGCGGCAAATTACGTCTTCGCGTCGCCAGACCAGTGACCCGGCGGCGCGGAGCATTCTGTTCGTGCCAGCGCTGCACTAACGCTGTTACATTCAATTCACCGGCTACTGCTCCGCGCAAAGTTTGTTCGATCAAATGTAAGCGATGGACATCGATCGCCAGTCGCGTTGACGCTTGCCGCAACATGAAAACGTCTATGGCAATACCATCTTCGCGCGTGTTGAGTTCCGCGCTCAGGATCTCAATGCCTCGCGCCGCCAAACCTCCCGTAAGATCGGCAACCAAGCCGTGGCGGTCGCGCGTGCAAATCGTTAATTCTGTTAGCGCCGTGCCGTGACGCAACCAGCGCCACGCGACTACCTCGGACGTCAGCTCCTCAACCAATCGAATATGTGTGGCCGCTGTGGGGGCGCTGGTAATTCTAATATATCGATCCGGCAGCAGGGCTAAGTGTCTTTCGATTTCGCTAAAGGGAATCGATGGCCCAAGGCTTTTTGCGATTTCTTCCTTAAATTCCGCCAACAATGCCGCTTCATCGACCGGCAAATCTTCCCCGGTCAACAGTTTTCTGGTCCGCCGGTAGAGGTCCCAAAGCAAAGTCGCTTTCCATTCGGTCCACACTCCCGGGCCGACCGCGTTCAAATCCGCGTAAGTCAGCAGCAGTAACATGTTCAGCACGTCGAGCGTGCCCACTCGCGCAGCAAAATCGGCGATGACTTGAGGCTCGTTTAGATCGCGTCGCTGCGCCAAGTGCGCCATGGTCACGTGGTTTTGGACCAGCAGCATCACTTGTGTGGCCTGATTCTCTTTCAAACCAAGCCGGCGACAAATGCGCTCGGCCAGCTTCACGCCGCGAGCGATGTGGCCGGGGCCCCGACCCTTGCCGATATCATGTAGCAGTACCGCTAAGTAGAGCGTGGCCGCATCTTCTACTTCTTCGAGCAGGGCGCGCAAATGGCTGCGATGTTTGTCTGGGCTGGTGTGCAAATCATCAAGCGTCTCAGCAGCCTTTAGCGTGTGCTCGTCAACTGTGTAGTGATGATAAAGGTCGTGTTGCGCGAGTAAGGAAATGCCACGGAATTCCGGCACTATTCGCGTAAGGAATCCCGACTCGTGCATAAGGCGCAAAGCGTACCCAGCGCGTCCACGGCGTTGCAGAAGTTTGATGAAGCCGTCCGCTGTTTCGGTAGAGGAACGCAGTTCCTGGCTCGTGCCCGAGAAACTCTGGCCAATTTTTTCGCGCAACTCATAGTCGAACGGGACCCGCGCCGCCTGGGCGAGGGCGAACGCGTTGAAGATTGTCAAAGGGTTCTGGCTGAAGAATTCCGGATTGCCGTGGAATTGCAGGCGACCTCCGCGAATTAGAAACGGCTCGGCCACAGTTTCAGCGGCACGCTTGCGCCACCAGCGGGTCCCGTTGTTCTCTTCGGAAGCGCTGGAAAGTACCAGTTCGCTAAACAATTGTAGTTCGCGCGCCTGTTGGTAATACGCGCGCATCAGTTTCTCAGAACCCAACAGCCGTTCGACCGATTGGTAACCGAACTGCTGGGCCAACTTGCCTTGAATGTCGAGTGAGAGCAGTTCAGTCTTGCGCCGCGTCAGAAAGTGCATCGCGTGGCGAATCCGCCACAGGAAATCGTGAGCGCGCCCGATTCGTTTGGCCTGGTCTTCGGAGACGAGATTACGGGCACGCAATTCATCGAACGCCTTGCAGCCGTACCTGGCGTAAGCCGTCCATAGCGCAGTCTGATAGTCGCGCAGACCGCCGGCGCTTTCTTTGATATTCGGTTCCTGGAGAAATACCGCGGCGCCGAACTTTGCATACCGCAGTTGCCTTTCGTGAAGGATGGCACTGATGAAGCCATCCGCATGCTTTCGACGATCTTTTTCCAGCGCTTCGACGAGCGAGTTGTAGAGTGCTTTGTTTCCCGCCAGCAGCCGCATCTGCACCAGCGCTGTTCGCAGATGAGGGTCGCTTCGCGCTGCCGTCACGCATTCACCCACGGTGCGGAAACTATGGCCGACGGTGAGTCCACTATCCCACAACAGGCGGAGGACCTGCTCCAGCACCGGCTTCATCTTACCGCTGCGTCGGCCACTGTAGAGAAACAGCAAATCAATATCTGAATAAGGCGCAAGTTCCGCCCGACCATAGCCACCGATGGCTATTAGCGCGCAACCATTCCGGGTTTGGTAGCCTTCATCTCTTGCTCCCAGGTCAGCCGCGGCCTTGAGAAACGCGTGCTTGACGGCGAAATCGGTTACGAAGCTCCTGGCGCCCGCAGTCTGACACCCGTGTGCGCCAAGCAAATGGGCCATCTTCAACCGATGATCTTCGAACTTGAGAAATTTCTTGAGTGAGAGCGCAACCTCAGCTGGGCTAACCTCGCCGTTAGAATCCGGCAAACGAGCAGCCGCATGCGCCTCGACCTTTTTGAGATACGACGAACCGAGCGGCTTGTGCCTGGTTAAATTCATTCTCGTTATGTCCGTTGCCGCAATCATTAATCAACGCCTCATTCAACGCACGTCTAGACGCGGCAGCAGGAGCAACCTTTGTACCGCGGTGACGGCGATATAGTTAGCCTAACATTTCTCTAGCCCAGGCGTTTACGCCTGGGTAATGAGTGGTGAGTGAAGAGAATCTTCTATCCGTGTGTCTTAGCCCCTTTCAAGGGGCTTAAATTCTTTGTTGCTTCTCGCGCGCGTCAAAAACGATCATAATCCCCAAAAATGGGGCTGGAACACTTCCGCGTCTCCGCCGACTGGAAAAAACCGTTTCTCTTGCCCAGGTGTTCACGCTGGGAAAACTCAAGGCGGTCAATTCACCAGCCTCCTTCAGGAGGCTTTGGATATCAGTGCTTTAGCCAGTCCTTACCTGAAGGTATCAGGAAAGCCCCATGAATGGGGCTCAAGAATTAACGTCACTTCATCAACCCAGGCGTGAACGCCTGGGCTAGTGGAAAACCAGCACGATCGTATTCGACAATTCCGCAGGAACTCAATCAGACCCCGCTCGACTCTTTCAGCAGCGTGCTGGTCTCATCGACTCTTGCCTACAAATTTGTCGCAGGGTTAACGGCGAGCAACAGAAATGTCGTAAGTGATCTTGCGGCCTATCCATGTTCTCGCGAAATTTATAGGAAGCGAAAAAAATTAAATTATACAAGTCGCGTGCAAACGAGTAGATTGGCGATGGATGCAAAGTCAGATCAAAAACTCGTTCGTTTGCCTTGAGGTTCTCATGGTCAACAGTTTGCATACCAGCAGTGTGTCTTTCAGCGTAATTGAGAAAATTAGTGACAGCGCCTGATGGCTTCTTCTAAGCGTAGTTATTCGAAAGCCATCAACGTACCGGTTGGTGGCTTTTTTGATATTGATTAACCGGGCGCTACCGAGACCGTGTCAGAACCGAGAGCGGACCGGGGTCCCCACGCGGGCAGCCCGCGTGGGGTGGTGGAAGCGACCGGATCATCAAGTTTCGCGGAATTGTTAGATCCCATCGCTACCGCTCCGGGTTCTGACACGAGTTTTGACACACTCTCTACCGCTCGCGGTTCTGACACAACGAACATGGTCAAAGCCACGTCGCCTTTAAAGCAAGGTCTTTACGATCCACAGTACGAACACGATTCGTGCGGCTTGGGCTTTGTCGTCGACGTCAAGGGAAGGCGCTCGCGCAAAATCGTAGAACAGGCCTGCGAAGTCCTTCTGAACCTTGAACACCGCGGGGCCTGCGGCTGTGAACCAAATACCGGAGACGGCGCGGGCATTCTTCTGCAAATCCCTCATCTTTTCTTTCAGCGCGAAGGCGACAAACTTGGATTTACTCTCCCAAAATCGAGCCAATACGCGGTGGGAATGGTCTTTTTGCCCGATGAGGTCCAGGGCCGGCGGGAATGCGAGCACCTGTTCGAGCGACTCGTCCGACAAGAAGGCCAGCGCGTCCTCGGTTGGCGAACAGTTCCCACCGACGATACGGGCATTGGCCCAACTGCGCTGGCCTCGCGACCCGTCGTACGGCAGATATTCATTGGTCGTGGTGAAAACACTCTGGATGAGATGACATTTGAGCGCAAGCTCTACGTGATTCGGAAGCAGGTCAGCAAGGGCGCAAAGCGCGGCATACATGAGCGCCGCATGTTCTACGTTTCCAGCCTTTCATCCCGAACCATTGTGTACAAGGGAATGCTGACGGCTGCGCAGTTAACCAGTTTCTATCCTGATCTACGCGACCCGTCGGTGCAGTCAGCGCTTGCAATGGTCCATTCAAGATTCAGCACGAACACTTTTCCCAGTTGGGCTCGGGCCCATCCATATCGATACCTTGCTCACAATGGGGAAATCAACACGCTGCGCGGCAACGTCAACTGGACCTACGCGCGCGAAAGCAAGTTTCAATCGCGACTCTTCGGCGCCGATCTGAAGAAGACTCTCCCCGTGATCGATGCGGACGGCAGCGACTCGGCAATGTTTGACAACATGCTTGAGATGTTAACGCTCGCGGGCCGTTCCCTACCGCACGCGATCATGATGATGGTGCCGGAACCGTTCAGTAGACATGAATCGATGGATGCCGAAAAGAAGGCTTTTTACGAATACCATTCGTGTTTGATGGAGCCGTGGGACGGTCCCGCGGCGATTGCTTTTACCGACGGCATCTCTATCGGGGCCGTGTTGGATCGTAATGGTTTGCGGCCCTCGCGTTATTACGTCACCAAAGACGATCTGGTAGTGCTGGCTTCGGAGGCAGGCGTACTGAACATTCCACCGGAGCGCGTCTTGCTAAAGGGACGTTTGCAGCCGGGACGAATGTTATTAATCGATACCGAGCAACAGAGAATCATCGACGATGAAGAGTTGAAGCATCGACTCGCGACCGAACATCCCTACCGGCGTTGGCTCGACGAAAATCTGATCTCGCTCGAAAGCATTCCCGCGCCGCGTGTCAGAACCGCATGCGGACCGGGGTCCCCAGGCGGGCAGCCCGCTTGGGGTGGTGGATGCGACCGGATCCAGCCTGAGACTGAACTGATTGTTTCTACTCTGTTGCGACAACAGCAAGCGTTCGGCTACACCCGCGAAGAACTAAAGTTGTTGCTGACGCCAATGGCGGCCGGAGGTAACGAAGCCATTGGTTCCATGGGCACGGACACGCCGCTGGCGGTCCTGTCTGAACGCCCACAGTTGCTTTACAACTATTTCAAACAACTATTTGCGCAAGTCACCAACCCACCCATCGATGCCATTCGCGAAGAGCTGGTCATGTCCACGGACACCACGGTCGGTCCCGAAGCCAATATGCTCGAGCCGACGCCGGAATGCGCGCGACAAATCAAACTGGATTCGCCGATTCTAACTAACCAGGAACTTGAAAAGTTAAAGCACCTCGGCGATGCCGGCTTTTCCGGATTCAGATCCATCACCTTGCAGATGCTGTTCGACGTGAGCGAAGGCTGGCACGGAATGGAGCAGGCGCTCAACGGTCTTTGCCACGATGCCAGCAAGGCAATCGATAATGGTTACGGAATCATCGTGCTTTCGGATCGCGGCATCACTCATGATCGAGCGCCGATACCGGCATTGCTCGCCGTCTCTGCGATTCATCATCATCTGATCCGCGAAGGCACGCGAACTCAAGTCGGCTTCGTGATCGAAAGCGGCGAGCCGCGCGAAGTGCATCACTTTGCTTTGCTGCTTGGCTATGGCGCAGCCGCAATCAATCCCTATCTCGCACTCGAAACGTTGCGCTCAATGAGTCATGAAGGCCTGCTTGATGGAGTTGACGCGGAAAAAGCCTTAGGCAATTACATCAAGGCCATAGTCAAAGGCGTCGTGAAAGTTATCTCGAAAATGGGTATCTCAACCATCCAAAGCTACTGCGGCGCACAAGTGTTTGAAGCCATCGGTCTCGATCAGGATTTTGTCGATCGGTATTTCACCTGGACGCCATCGCGTATTGGCGGCGTCGGCCTCGATGTAATCGCTGAAGAAGTGCGGATGCGACACCGGCAAGCCTTTAGCGATCGCCTTGGCGAGGAAACGACGCTCGATGCCGGAGGCCAATACAGCTTTCGCCGAAACGGCGAGTACCACCTGTTCAATCCGGCTACGATACACAAACTTCAGCGAGCTTGCCGCTCGCATAGTTATGACGACTTCAAAGAGTACAGCCGGCTGATCGACGACGAAACGCGGAAGCTTTGCACGTTGCGTAGTTTGATGCGGCTCAAGTCTGATCGCGAGCCAATCCCAATTGCCGAAGTCGAACCAGTCGCATCAATCGTCAAGCGATTCAAGACGGGCGCGATGTCATACGGCTCGATCAGCAAAGAAGCGCACGAGTCGCTGGCGATTGCGATGAATCGTATCGGCGCTCGAAGCAATACCGGCGAGGGCGGCGAAGATTCGGCGCGCTACTTTATCGAGGCGAACGGCGATTCACGCAACAGCGCGATTAAGCAAGTTGCATCGGGACGGTTCGGCGTAACCAGCAACTACCTTGTGAACGCTCAGGAATTGCAAATCAAGATCGCCCAGGGCGCCAAGCCGGGCGAAGGCGGCCAACTTCCGGGTCACAAGGTCTATCCGGAGATTGCGCGCGTGCGGCATTCGACCCCGGGCGTGGGATTGATTTCGCCGCCACCCCACCACGACATCTATTCGATCGAGGATCTCAAGCAACTGATCTATGACTTGAAATGCGCTAACCCACGCGCGCGCATCAGCGTCAAGCTGGTCGCCGAGGTCGGTGTAGGAACCGTGGCCGCCGGCGTGGCGAAGGCACACGCCGACGTCATTCTGATCAGCGGCCACGATGGCGGCACGGGCGCATCGCCCCAAACTTCCATCAAGCACGCCGGCGTCCCCTGGGAGTTGGGCCTCGCCGAAACACATCAGACCCTGGTGCTCAACAATCTGCGCGGCCGCGTCACTCTGGAAACCGACGGCCAGCTAAAAACCGGGCGCGACGTGTTGATAGCCGCGCTGCTCGGCGCTGAAGAATTCGGATTTGCGACGGCGCCCCTGGTGAGCCTGGGCTGCGTTATGATGCGCGTCTGTCATTTGAATACGTGCCCCGTGGGTGTGGCAACACAAGATCCAAAACTGCGCGCGCGATTCACCGGCGATCCATCACACGTCGTGAACTTCATGTACCTGATCGCGCGGCAAGTGCGTGAACTCATGGCTGAACTCGGCTTTGGCACAATCAATGAAATGGTCGGACGCACGGATTGCATTGAAATGCGCGCGGATATCGATCATTGGAAAGCGCATGGGCTCGACTTTTCTCAAATTGTTTATCAGCCTGACACCTCTGAATCAGTCGCGCGCTACTGCCAAATCGATCAGGACCACGGGCTGGACGGTTCACTTGATGCCAGAGAGTTACTGAATCTGTGCCAACCTGCCCTCGATGCCGGAGAGCAGGTCGAAGTGAGCCTGCCAATCCAGAACGTGGATCGAGCGGTGGGAACGATGGTTGGCAGCGAAGTCACCCGACGCCATGGGCCACACGGACTTTCTGAAGACACAATTCGTTTGCACTTCAACGGTTCGGCCGGCCAGAGTTTTGGCGCGTTCGTGCCGCGCGGCATGACGCTTAGCCTGGAAGGCGACGCCAACGATTACCTCGGCAAAGGACTTTCGGGCGGCAAGATTATTGTCTACGCGCCGCGCGAAGCAACGTTCATCGCGGAACAGAATGTGATTATCGGTAACGTCGCTCTCTATGGCGCGACGAGTGGCGAAGCCTACATCTGCGGCGCAGCGGGCGAACGTTTCTGTGTGCGGAACAGTGGAGGATCGGCCGTGGTTGAAGCTGTTGGCGATCACGCTTGCGAATACATGACTGGTGGACGCGTAGTCGTGCTTGGTCCGACGGGACGAAATTTCGCCGCTGGAATGTCCGGCGGCATTGCTTACGTGCTCGATGAGGAAGGCCAGTTTTCTCGGCGATGCAATAAAGAGATGGTAGCCCTGACCGGTCTGGACGACGAGCAAGAGATCGAAGCCGTAAAAGACATGGTCTTCCGCCACGCCGAATACACTGGCAGCCGGCGCGCGATCGAAATGCTGTTGGCGTGGGACGACTGGCTCACAAAATTCGTACGCGTAATTCCTCATGACTATCTCCGCGTGCTCGAAGCACGGAAACAATTCATGCGGGAAGGCATGCTTAGCGAACATGCGGCGATGGCCGCTTTTGAATCGAACGCGCGCGCGCTGGCGCGAGCGGGCGGAACATAAGACATAGCCGATTGCCAATTTCCAATTGCCGATTGATGAACGTCGGCAATGAGGCGAATCGGCAATTTCAATTGGCAATCGGCAATTGGAAATTGGAAATGATTAAGACCACTGGATTCATGGAGTACGCGCGCGCCCTTCCGGTTTTGCGTCCAGCGGCAGCGCGCGCATCGGATTGGAACGAATTTCACAGCCACCTGCCCGAGCCGCTCTTACGCGAGCAAGCGGCGCGTTGTATGGATTGCGGCGTTCCGTTTTGTCATATGGGGACGACTATTAACGGCGCAGCTTCGGGCTGTCCGATTAATAACTTGATTCCCGAATGGAATGATTTGGTTTATGGCAACCGTTGGCGAGAAGCACTCGATCGCTTGCACCAGACAAACAACTTTCCGGAATTTACCGGTCGCGTCTGTCCGGCGCCGTGTGAAGGATCGTGCGTGCTCGCTATCAACGATTCACCGGTGACGATCAAAACGATCGAACAGGCGATTATCGATAAAGGCTTTGAGGCTGGTTGGGTTGTGCCCACACCGCCAAAGACGCGCACCGGCAAGCGGGTTGCCATCGTAGGTTCCGGTCCGGCGGGCCTCGCGTGCGCGAGTCAACTAAACCGCGCTGGTCATCAGGTCACTGTTTTTGAGCGTGCCGATCGTGCCGGCGGGCTGTTGATGTACGGCATTCCGAACATGAAACTCGAAAAAATGATCGTGCAACGACGCGTGAATTTGATGTCTGCCGAAGGCGTTCGATTTGTAACGGGGATTAATGTCGGGCACGAGTACGGGGTGGACCAACTCGCGTCAGAGTTCGATTCCATTGTTCTTTGCGGTGGCGCGACCAAACCCCGCGATCTCTCAATTGAAGGGCGCAACCTGAAGGGCATTCACTTCGCTATGGAGTTTCTCCACGCGAATACCAGGAGTCTTCTGGACAGCAATCACCAGGATGGCAATTACATCTCTGCAAACGGTAAGGACGTAATCGTAATCGGTGGGGGCGACACGGGCACTGATTGCGTGGCCACGGCGTTACGACATGGATGCCGAAGTCTGGTCCAGTTTGAGATCCTGCAACAGCCGCCGCAGGAACGTCCACCCGACAATCCCTGGCCGCAATGGCCGAAGGTTCACCGGATTGATTACGGCCACGAAGAAGCCGCGGCGCTATTCGGAAAAGATCCGCGCGCCTACTCGGTGATGAGCAAGCGATTCGTCGGCGATGACGACGGACAAGTTTGCGCTGTTCGCACAATCGAGGTGGAGTCGACCGCCGGAAACAACGGCTACGCCGCGCCCCGAGAGATTCCGGGAACTGAGAAGGAATGGCCCGCGGAATTGGTTCTGCTCGCG
>Ga0209577_10004699_pt1 | contig 12811 bp, 11 predicted proteins | sample GraSoiAngelo_109_FD_185874 | JGI IMG/M metagenome (GOLD analysis project Ga0209577, IMG submission 185874) | Grasslands soil microbial communities from the Angelo Coastal Reserve, California, USA - 14_0903_12_20cm (SPAdes) (version 2) | ecosystem: Environmental > Terrestrial > Soil > Grasslands... | reverse complement strand
TCGTCCCGACGCATACTTTGCTCGACGACCTTGCCATCGAATTTGGCTATGACGCAGCGGGTGTCTCACTGAAATCCGCGCGCGAACAATCTCGACGCATGGTGCAGCAGGGTGAGGCCGCCGCTTGTGATTACGTCGAAGCCAATCGGCGAGGGATTGCGATTCGATTTGTCATTGATGCGTTCAACGGTCGCGTCGACGGGATTCTATCTCGAGCTAAGCATGACAACTACGGAACGCTCGAACAAGAAATTCGCGATACGTTCAGCCTCGTGAATCTAAACGGCCAAGCTTTTAGAAATGCGCGAATTCTCCCTAGCTACCTCGATGCGCGACTAGCCGAACTCAAATGGGCTGCGGTCGTTCAGGAACTCGCTCGCAAACAACGCGAGGAACAGCGTTATCTGAAAGAACGGCTACGGGACGAAGAGAAAGCAAGAAAGGAATACGAAGAGAAGATGCGTCAGGCAGCGAGAGACGAGGAATTAAAAAGGAAAGCGGTCGAAGAAGCCGAGAAGAAATTTGCAAGCGCAACGACAGAGCAGAAGGCGCATTACGAGCAAGAATTACGAACGTTGCGCCAGGAACTCGCAGATGCGACGCAGCGGGCGCTCACAATCGCGCAACAAACCAAGAAGGGGCACGTTTATATTATTTCCAACGTTGGCTCATTTGGCGAAGGCGTTTACAAGATCGGCCAAACGCGGCGGCCAGAGCCACAAGATCGTGTTGATGAACTTGGAGGGGCAAGCGTGCCGTTCGAATTTGATGTCCACGCACTAATTGAAAGCGAAAATGCGCCCGCGCTTGAACATAAACTCCATAAACAGCTTCTCGCACTGCAACTGAACAAAATAAATTCTCGCAAAGAATTCTTCCGGGTGAGTTTGACGGACATTCACCGAGAAATCGAGAAGCTAAACCAAGGCGAGGATTTCACGGTCAAGGTTTGGACTGAAAAGGCTGTCGCCACGGAATACAGGGATAGCTTCGACATCGAAAACGACCCGCAGAAGAAAGAAAATTGGATCAAACGTCAGCAAGCGTTATCGGCCCGCCAGCTGCAGCTCGATACGTTGAGATTTCCTGTTCTGTCCACCCTCGACACAGACGAGGACAATCAAGAAAGTTGACCGGGCAGGCGATGTCTTTGTCGGTTCAGAACACATTCGCATCTCATGGAGTCTGCGTTCCTAAAATAAATTGTAATCGAGATTCATTTAGCGGGCCGAGAATCGAGAGCGCAGCGTGCTGTTCTCTACCTCGGAACAAAAGCGCCGTTGCCTTCATCGAGATAGATCGTTGAACCGACACGTGAAATTTTCAGCGATTGCCGCCAGGTTCCCGCCGCGAAGTCTTTTTTAGCTTCAATTGTTTTCGTTTCCGCTTTTCCTCCAGCCGGGACTTGATCGACGTTAACCATTGCCTCAGACAAAACTCTCCCGTCCATTTCCCGCGGCGCTTTAATTCCAAGAATGTGCAAAATTGTCGGTGCAAGATCGACATTGCCTGTAGCCAAATCGTCAGTTTGACCGCGACGAAAATCCGGGCCTGCCGCGATCAAAGTGTTATGCATGTCGAATCGGCTGAGCGTGGCGTGAGTTCCTTTCCCAGCTGCTCGTTGCCAATCAGCGTCGATCATTCCCGGAGTGCCGAATTGATTTTTCGAATCATTCCACCGGAAGGCCATGACAACGTCAGGCGAATGTGGGTTGTCGATTTTGGCGTCATTCAAACGGAAGGTTCCTGGCAAACCCTGCTGGGAAAAAATCACCCCTGCAAAATCCGACTGCTGCAAAAACTCGACAAGACGGCGCGTCACCATCGCGTCGTGTCCGACGACATAAAAAAGAACGCTGCCGCCGTTCCCAACCAGCATGATATCTCCAGGTTTCGGCTCATCATCAAATTCAGTCTTGGCAACGAAACCGGCATCGCTCAGAATTTTTCGCAAATCGATCGAGCGCTTGATTGTCGAGAATCCATGATCGGAAACGATAAAGATGTCCGTTGTCGCTCTTGCGGATGCCTGGCGCGCCGTAGCCGCGGCGGAGGCGGGTTTATCTAACGCCGAAAGAACAGCAGCGAGATTTTCATCCGACGATTTGATCGCACCGAGCGCGGGCGGCGCGCCGGGTGCAGATTCGTGCTCCGTCAGATCCGGCTCGCCCAGCCAAATAACCGACAAAGCTGGCAGGCCATCTTTCCAAAGAACATCTGCGACTGCTTTGGCCGTCCAGGCGTCCCGTTGCAAGTGTGCAGATGGAAACGGGCCCAGCCCGGCAACGATCGGCGTAAGAATATCACGCGGCAGCGTCTGCCCTGCGAAAAGCGTGACACAGTTTTTCGCAGTCCCAATACCCGCATGTCGATCCAGCAAAAGACCGACAGTTTTCGCACTGGCAATCACCGTTCGCCCACCCGCGCCTTGAACGAGCTCGGCGATGGTCGGAACGGAGATGAATTTGCCGCCGGAAACTTCATCTCCCCTGCTCACGGCTGCCTGGCTTTCGATATTAATTGATCGGCTACGATCGATTTCCGGGCGGTACTCATAATTTGCAACCACGCCGTTCTTGCCGGGGTAAACACCAGTCACCAGTGCTGTTCCGTTTACCATCGTTGCACTGGGATAAACCGCGTGGTGATTGCGAAAAGTGACTCCTTCATGTGCGAGCTTCCAAAGGGTCGGAGTTGTTTCCTCGCTGACGAAATCCGGGCGCATTCCGTCCCACACAACGACGACGATATGCCTGTCGTCGAATCTCGGTGTGTCCGCGTTAAGCGAAATGACGCGCAAAGAAAAAACGAGGACGAGGATCGACATCGATGTGCAATATTTCGGAAGCATGTTGAGCCGTAGATTACACAGACGCCGTGGTGCGCCAAAGCCCAATCCATTCCCCGGCTTTGGTATCGCAGGGTCGATCCGGGCTGGATCGATGTTGAAACCCTCACGACTAACCACATTCCCGATATTCTTTTTCATTTCGCTGACGACTGCATTGGCCGCTCCGCTCGTTCCCACTAATTCGGGGACGACATGGCGATACAGCATGACGGAACAAGTCGGAAAAGGCCTTACTATTTCGAATTTGAAACAAGACGCTGATGGGAAAGTTCGGCTACCAGTGCTCTACCGCCTTGATGGAATGGAGAACATCGACGGGAAGGAACTCCTCAAGTTCGAAATGCATCGGGGCAGTTCGATCACGAACACAGACCTTGTTACTGTCGACGAACACGGAATAACCTGTTGGGCGCGAATTAATCTTGACGGCGAACTCATCAAATTTAATCCGCCGCAGACAATGGTGGCCGCACCGCTAAAGCAGGGCGCGACCTGGAATTTCGATGGTCAGGCCGGCGACCTGAAAGTGCATCAGCAGTACGATGTGACCGGAGAAGAGGATATCGAAGTCCCGGCCGGCGAATTTCATTCGTTCCATATTCGGGGAGAGCAAAGCTCACCCAGCCAGATGACGATCGATCGCTGGTTCGTGCCGGGCACTGGAATTGTTAAAGACGTTACAACAATGCGCGCCACGAGCGGCGAGTTGCTCGAGCGAATTTCCCTCGAACTGACCGAGCGACCCAAAATCGAGAATAGACCGGAGGTGAAATCGGATACGACGTCGAAAAGGCTGTCGGTGAGCTTTGCAAACGATCAATTCGGGAAGGCAACTACGACGTTTTCATCGGATGCACCTCAGATTTATGTGCGTTGGCAGGGACAACGCCTGCGAAAAGGCGGAAAGGTGAAGGCCGTGTGGATTGCGGAGAATATCGGTGAAGACTTTCCGCAGGATTACAAAGTCGACGAAGCTTCAGCGACTGTTGAAAGCCAAAATGCCCACGGAGTCTTCAAGCTGGCGCGACCGGAAGCGGGTTGGGCCGTGGGCGATTACCGCGTTGAATTCTACGTTGATGACGTTTTCGTGGAGGCGGCGAAGTTAAAGATCGTCCAATAGAAGTGAAGCAAGGAACACGAAGCCTTGGAGGCGGGCATTGCGAGGCCAGCTTGCACGGCGACGCAGCGCCGTGGCTACAACCACTCTGCCTTTAAACGACTTCAAGAAGCACCGTTTTTCTTGAATCCAAAGTGAGGCATCGTTGCATCGAAAGTAGAGAACCATATTTCCCCATGAAGAAGATCATCATTGTATTTCTGACCGCATGCGTTGTCCTCACCTTTGGATGTCGGTGGGTGGGAATTCGAGGCAACGGTGATATCAAAACCGAAGACCGAACGATTGCCGCGTTTACCGAGATCGACGCCGGTGGAGCATTCATAATCGAATGGGAAAGTGGGTCTCCCGCTCTGCGCATCACGACTGATGAGAATCTGCTTTCCTATGTTCAAAGCGACATCTCGGGTGACACGCTTCGTCTGCGCACGCACGAGCAAATCTGGCCAACACATGGAATTAAGGTCGTTATCTCAAGCCCAACCAGAGCCGCCGCCAGGATTAGAGGTACTGTAAGGCTCACCGCAAAACAACTCACCGGACCCAAGTTCGTTTTTGAAGCCAGCGGCGCATCACGTGTTTCACTCGATGGAAAGGTCGACGAGCTCCTGGCGGACATGACCGGAGCGAGCAAGTTAGAGGCAGGCGGCCTTCAAACCAAGACCGCCGAAATCTCTACGACTGGCGCCGGGAACGCGGAGATTGCGGTGTCTGAGACTTTGAAAGTCGCCATTACCGGTGCGGGCAAGGTCAGCTATTCCGGGAATCCGACCATTGAGAAACACATCACCGGCGCAGGCTCGATTCATCGCAAGGAATAAGGTTCCGAAAGCAAACGCTCAACGTCCAATGTCGAACTCAGAAGAGCTGCTTAGTCATGATCGTGCTCGTAATCGGCAGATGAATGGCGCCGATTCAACACCGTTCGCCGGTTCTGCACTCGTTCTCTCCCCTAACTGAAGCCGCCCTCTTGTCTAAGAGCTCGGCCTCGGCGGGTCCCGCGTTGCGCTTCGCACAGCGAAACGGCTATAGGGCGTTGCGGCCGTCGAGTTTCGCCGCTACAGAATCTTCAATGGAGAATTTCATCTGCGTGCAATGCGGAACGCAGTTTGGTGAAAGCGCGCAACCGCCGTCAAGCTGTCCGATTTGCGAAGACGAACGGCAATTTGTCCGGCATGGCGGCCAGGAATGGACCACACTCGAACGTCTCGCAGCCGATCATCGAAACCGCTTCGAAGAAGAAGCGTCGCAACTTCTCGGCATTGGCACAGAGCCCGAATTTGCCATCGGCCAGCGAGCGTTGCTCCTCCAATCGCCAGCTGGAAATTTGCTCTGGGATTGCATCACGTTACTGGACGATAAAACAATCGCGGAAGTGAACGCGCGCGGCGGCATCCGGGCGATCGCGATATCGCATCCGCATTACTACACAACGATGGCCGAATGGGCCGAATGTTTCGATGCCCAAATTTTTCTGCACACCGCCGATCGCGAATGGGTGATGCGCAAGAGTTCTCGGATACAGTTCTGGGAAGGAACCAGGTTGCCGCTCTGGGATGACCTTACGCTAATCAATTGCGGCGGACACTTCGAAGGCGGCACGGTGTTGCATTGGCCGGCGGGCGCAAATGGCAAGGGCGCTTTACTGACAGGCGACATCATTCAGGTAGTGCAGAATCGACGCTATGTCAGTTTCATGCGCAGTTACCCGAATCTGATTCCGCTCGGACCGGCTGCGATTGGCCGGATCGTCGAGGGAATCGAAGCTTTCCCCTTCGAGCAAATTTACGGCGCGTGGTGGAAAGCGAATGTTCTCTCAAACGCCAAAGACGCAGTGCGACGGTCAGCAGAACGTTATCTGCGTTGGATCAGCGCGTAGGTATGCCAATAGCAAAACAACCATTCGCAATTCGAATTTTGACATGGTTCGCCGGGCTGGCATCCGCGGGAATGTATCTGTCGATCTTTCTCGTGTTTCTGAACATCGGATCGGCAAGGATGGGCGGCGAGCATGTCACCCGTGCCGAATGGCTGCGCATCGCTGCGCCATTGGTTGGCGTTATCGGAATTTTGATGGCGTTAGTGTGCTACGCGCTGGCCTTTCGCAGGCCATGGTCTCGCCACGTTGTAATTGCAATGTTCGGTTTAATTATCGTTTACGCGACCATCCGTGGCGCGCGTTGATTAACGCCACTGCGTTCGGTTGTTTATCGTGCTGGTATTTTTATTTAAAGCCGAACGTGACGCGGTATTTCCGGAAATTAAACGACGCATCAAAACTGTGACGTGGCCCAGACTGGAGAGGCAAGCCGCCTGCTCGTGAACCCTTTTCGGAGTGTCCACTGCGCAGGCGGAACGCAGGGGACACGCCTGCTTCTCTACAGCGCAAGATTCTCAACTGGTCAGTTCATCGACAAGACGTGGCAGAGCGATCGCGGCTGGCTCCCGGACTAATCGTGTCGCAAATCGCGTGAGCGGTGTTTCCTCGGGATTTACTTCAATGAGATCGCCGCCGCGGCGGCTCGCACGCAGCGCCCAATCAAGAATGTATCCAAACGTTGCCGTCGTTCCAACCACAATCACAACCCCGCACGGCTCGCGCCGCAAATAATTCTCAACGCGTTCGATTTCACCCGAAGGCAAAGGCTCTCCGAACCAAACCACGCCGGGCCGCATGAGCGTATCGCAATCTGGGCACCGTGGAAGGTTGCCATCGTTTTCTGAGGTAGGGGCGATTGACCTCAATCGCCCGCTCTCGGGTTCACATGCGTGTGCGTCGGGCGGTTCGGGTGAACCGCCCCTACCTGCGTACGAAAAATCGCAGCGCGAGCATTTGGTAACGAAAATGTCCCCGTGAATTTGCACCATCTCCTCCTTTGCAATGCCGGCGCGCTCGTGCAAATCGTCCACATTCTGTGTGACGAGCAAGAATTCATCTTCATGCTGTGCCAGTTTGGCGGTCGCTTGGTGCGCGGCATTTGGTTGCGCATTGCGAATACGCTGTCGCCGCTCGCGATACCATTGCCAAACCAGTTCCGGATCGCGCGCGAACGCGTCCGGCGTCGCCAACTTTATCGGATCCAGATTGCGCCAATAGCCATCTTTGCCGCGAAATGTTGGAATCCCGCTTTCAGCCGAAACACCCGCCCCTGTAACAACAAGAACACGCACCATACAAGATCGATGAACAGCTGCGATTTCCAAGTCTGTTGCCGCAGAAGAAGTCGATAATCAGTAGCCGCCAGAAAAAGATCGCCTTGTTGCGAGCGAACCTCTATCACTCGATCGCAATGCAAAAATATGCCTTCATCCTGGCTGTTCTCATCCTGTTCATTTCTCATGGCTACGTTTTCAGCGCACCGGATACACCAGAAACCCGGCGCCACGAAGCTGAGCGTTACCTCCAGACTACTCCGCCGAAAGCATTGTTTGATGACATGGCCGACAAGATGGGCGCGAACCTTCCGCCGGACCAACGCGATCAATTCAAGAAACTGATGACTTCGCAACTCGACATCGCGGCATTAACGAAAGCCATGATAGACTCGATGGTAAAGCATTTCACCACTGAGGAATTGAAGGCATTGGCAGATTTTTATGGCTCACCTGTTGGCAAATCGGCGATGCAAAAGTTCGGCGCTTACATGGCAGACATCATGCCGGTAATGGAGGCAGAGATAATGAAAGCGCAGGCGAAGCTGAACCAATCACTTCCCAATCAATCGCCGAAATAGGCAAGGGCTTCCTTCAAGGCTTTGCGCCAGTCTTCAGTTCCATCTTAGAGGCGCTCTGTGAGCGCCGCGCTTCGCATCCTCGCGGGCGGACGTCAGCGCCAGCGCGGTGCGCCTGGAATGAGCACGTCAGGATGACCAGAATTCCTCGCAGCGTTCCAGCGCCAGTTCAGCTTTGAGGTTCTCCAAGTCCCGACCAATACTTGCGACAGCCGCGAGTTTATCACCCTGGCAGAAAATCACAGACGCATCTTTCGCCTTTATATTACCCGAGACGGTGCTGCGGTCATCGCCCCCGCCGTGACCAACGTAGTGGATGTGCAGATCAAAATGGTTGCTCCAGAAAAAAGGCGGGAGATTGAATGCTTCTTGCGCACCTAAAATATTGCGCGCCGCTGTTTGACCCTGACGCTGCGCCACCACCCAATGTTCTACCCGGATGCGACCCGCGCGCGGATCGGGCCAGCGCGCGATGTCGCCAGCCGCAAAAATCCCAGGCACGTTCGTCTCCAAAAATTCATTGACCAAAACGCCGTTGTCGGTCGTGATGCCTGCTTGTTCGGCGATGGCGATGTTTGGACGTACGCCGATACCGACGACCACCAAATCGCAATCCAATTTGGTCCCGTCATCGAGCTCGACATGGCGATCTGTAATTGCCACCGGCTTTCGGCCGAGATAAAATTTCACGCCATTTGCTTCGTGTGTTTCGCGGACCAAGCCCCCCAGTTCGGGCCCGAGAACTTTTTCCAGTGGCAGCGATCCTTTTCCTACCACTGCAACTTCGAGTTTGCGCTCCCGCAAGGACCACGCCACTTCCAGTCCGATGAAGCTCGCCCCGATTACAACTGCGCGCTTCGCCTGTTTCGCTTTCTCGATGATACGTCGGCTGTCAGTGAGCGTTCGCAAATAACAAACGTGCGGCAGATCGGCGCCCGCAATTGCCAGGCGCACCGGCTCCGCTCCGGTAGCCAGCAACAGCGCATCGTCGTCTAACGAACGGCCATCCGACAGCGTGACCTTTTTCTTTTGAGGATCAATTGCCGTGACAGATGTGTTTGTGAACGCATCGATCTTCTGTTCGTGGTAAAAATCCGCCGGGCGCAGCGGAATCCACTCTTCCGGTGCCGCGCCCGCGAGATAATCTTTGGAAAGATTGGGCCGATCATACGGCAAGAACTCATCCGCTCCAATCAGCGTCACCGGCCCGTCGTAGCCTTCGCGCCGCAACATTTCCGCTGCCGCTCCGCCAGCTGCCCCCGCGCCAACGATCACCACGCTCGCTGGCGATGATTTAGGTTTGCGCACTGGTTTCTCGTCGATCTTGCCGGTGACGAAAAACTGCTGCCCACGTTTATCGATTTTGTAACATGTGACATTATTCAGTGCCGGCGCAGCAATTGCCTCGCCCGTGCGCAGATCGAAACGCGCATGGTGCCATGGGCAGCGCACGGTGCAATCCATCATCAAGCCTTTTGCCAGTGGCCCACCGTAATGCGTGCAGGTTGCGCCGATGGCAAAAAGCTCCTCGCCGCGCCGGGCGACGAGAACCGCTTCACCAAACGCATGGCCTAACAACATCTTTCCGTCCGCCACGTCATCGATGTTGAAGCCCTTTTCGAAATCAGGGCCTTCGAGATCGCCTGATGCTTCAGCCATAAAGATTCCTTTGCTCGCCAAAATAAGAATCGCTCGGAAACAACACTGCACGCGTTCTAATCTTCTACAGCTGGCGACTTAGAGACCGCTGCATCTCAGAATGCAACCGAAAACGATAAATCGGAATATTCCGATTTATTTAGCGTTTACTCGGCTCTGCCGGCCCGCTCTTTGTACCAGGAAGTAAATCGACACGAATCATTTGATCATTCGGTAACACAATTGGTCCTTCCCATCGCAGGAAACCCGCGGGCTCAGGATTCGTCAGCCAAACTTTGGTGTCGGGCACAGTCACAAACAATTTTGCGATCGCCGGAACCTCAGGATGCACAATGAATCGGTCGCCCTTGAGCGAGCGCCCGGACATTTTAACGCGGTCGAGCCCGCTGTGGGAAACTTTCACGGTCACAACTTGCGGTTTGAGCGTTGGGAACGGCGAAAAACCGACGGCCTTGAGCTGGACTTGTTCGCCGCGCAGGAGCCGCTTGCGCAGATTGCTCAATACCAGGGTGAACCCGAATCCTGCAAACGTCCGGCCCTTTTCAATGTCGACCTTGTCGGACACATCCTTGTTGTCTTTGCTAATATGAGCAGTGGCGGTCCCCGACAGAAAATCCACGGTGAACTCGCGCTGCACCCTCTCGTTCTCGAGTTCCTTCCACGACCATTGTTCTTGTATTAGTTCCGGTTGCTGGCGAAAGCGCGCCTTTTCCTCAAATGAGCCGCCCTCGGGAAATTTATAGGTGATAACGACATTAAGGCGCTGATCTTCCACCCACTGCCGGAACTCTCCGTCGGCAAGTTTTCTGCCGTTGATATCGCAGAGTCCCGGGTAAGCATGCGCGGCAGCTGTTGGTTCTGTTAATTCGATTGCAAATATTGGTCCGGTAAACAATCCAAAAGCAAAGATTGAGAAAAGGACTGTCAATTTTTTCAGGAACATGCTTATCACCGGTATCGCGAACTGCGATACAGACGGCTGCGTCAGCGCCTGGCTTACCTTTGCGATTTGGTAACATCGTTGTTACCCGAACGAAATCGCGCTCGACATTTCCAAGATCACCGTTACTTTGTTGCGAAATGAGCGTCGACATTCTTTTAGATCTTCGAAGGCCGCTCGCCTTCGCGGTGGCGCTCGTTTGGTGGCGATAGTAAGCGACCGTTTCTCAACGGGACGCTGATTTTCTCTCTTCTTTCAAGCGAGAGATCTGGCGTTTGCACTAATGAAACTAACCCAAGGCTTGTAACCATATGTTAATTGTTATGAAAACCGGCGCCGCGGCGCAGGAAATCGATGCAGTTGTAAACGTGATCCAGGAAATTGGCTTGCGCCCCCATCCGATGCCCGGCGCAACCCGAACAGCCATTGGCATCACCGGTAACCAGGGTCCTGTCGATGGCAGGCGCTTCGAAAATTTCCCGGGCGTTGCAGAAGTCATTCGGGTTACCAAGCCGTATAAATTGATCACGCTCGACCTGCGTCCGATAAAACGGTCGTGCAAGTTGGGGACGCCACCATCGGGGGAAGTGAGCTCGCCATTATCGCGGGACCGTGCGCGATCGAGAGCCGCGATCAGGCATTCGCCGTGGCGAAAGCAGTCCAGCAGAGTGGTGCGCGCTTCTTTCGCGGAGGCGTGTGGAAACCACGTACCTCTCCCTATGCGTTTCAAGGCCTGGGCGAGAAGGGCTGGGAAATTATGACCGAGATTCGCAAGGCGTTTGGGCTAAAGATCGTTACCGAAGCGCTCGAAGAATCTCATGTTGGTCTCATCGAAAGGTATGGCGACGTCATTCAAATCGGCGCTCGTAGCATGCAAAATTTTTCACTCCTCAGGCGAGCTGGCCGATCGCAACTGCCGGTCCTGTTAAAGCGCGGAATGGCTGCAACACTCGAAGAATGGCTGCTCGCAGCGGAATACATCATGGCTGAGGGCAATTACAACGTGATCTTGTGCGAGCGCGGCGTCCGGACTTTTACCCAGCACACGCGTAACACGCTCGATCTCGCTTCGGTGCCGGCGATCCGGCGCATTTCTCATCTGCCGGTGATTGTGGACCCATCACACGGAACAGGCAGCGCGTACATGGTTACTCCCCTCGCCCGGGCCGGCGTGGCTGTAGGAGCCGACGGACTCATGGTGGAAGTCCATGACCATCCAGAGCTCGCCCTTTCTGATGGGGCGCAAGCCCTGACGCCGTCGGACTACGCCCAGCTCATGAGAGAAGTTCGTGCGATCCGTGACGTTACCGCGCCGATTGCTAACGAGAGCCAAGTGCAAACCAAAGTGGCCTAACGAGTCAAAATCAATGCTTCTCCTGATAGATAACTACGACTCCTTCACTTACAACCTGGCCCAGTATTTTGGCGAGCTCGGCTGTGAGCTTGTTATCAAGAGGAACGACGAAATTTCACTCGATGAAATCGCTGCGTTAGCGCCCAAGTACATCTGCATCTCGCCAGGACCCTGCACTCCGCGTGAAGCGGGAATCAGCAGAGGCGTCGCCCTGCGCTTTGCGCCAAGAATTCCAATCCTCGGCGTTTGTCTTGGACATCAATGCATTGCTGAAGCGTACGGTGGAAGAATCGTCCGTGCTTCCAGTCTTATGCACGGGAAGTCATCCATGATCAGACATAACGGAAGCGCACTCTTTGCCGATTTGCCCACGCCGTTTGAAGCCGGTCGATACCACTCTCTGATCGTCGAACGGAGTTCCTTTCCAACAAGCCTCGAGATCATCGCAGAAAGTGACGACGGCGAAATCATGGCGTTGCGCCATCGCGAGTTCTCCATGTTCGGGGTGCAATTTCATCCGGAATCGGTTCTCACTTCGGATGGTAAGAAAATTCTCGCGCGATTTCTTTCGCGTCCACCGCATTCATGAAAGCGCAGATCACTCCCAGCATGGACGAGTTCTGTGAACTCGCGCGACGCGGTAACGTTGTCCCAATCTTCGCAGAGTTTGTTGCCGATAACGAAACGCCCGCTTCAGCATTCAAAAAGTTAGACAACGGCGGTTACAGTTTCCTGTTCGAATCGACTGAGAAAAACGACGCGTCGGGACGTTTCTCCTTCGTAGGGATCGATCCGCGGATGGTGATAAAAAGCTTCGGGCGTGAGCTGCAAATCACGGAATCGGGAGTGGAGCGGAGGATCCACATGACAGGCGACCCATTGGATGAACTCCAAAAATTGATGGCGCGATATCAGCTCGTTTCGCGTTCGGAATTGCCGCGATTCAGCGGCGGCGCTGTTGGCTTCCTTGGCTACGAAGCAATCCACTTCTTCGAACCCAAAGTTCCGGTGGCGCAGCGCGATGAACTGCAATTGCCCGAGATGATCTTCATGATGACCAGCAGCCTTCTCGTCTTCGATCATCAACTGCGCACCTTGAAGATCATCGCGAACGCATTCCTTGAGGATGGCCCACTCCAAACAGTTTATGCGCGAGCGG
>Ga0209577_10004698_pt1 | contig 12813 bp, 6 predicted proteins | sample GraSoiAngelo_109_FD_185874 | JGI IMG/M metagenome (GOLD analysis project Ga0209577, IMG submission 185874) | Grasslands soil microbial communities from the Angelo Coastal Reserve, California, USA - 14_0903_12_20cm (SPAdes) (version 2) | ecosystem: Environmental > Terrestrial > Soil > Grasslands ... | reverse complement strand
AAGGTCAAGCGCTGGAGCGCGACTTCGGGCTTGCCCAGCAGAGCGTTCAAGACGCCATCGTGAAATAACACAGCCGTGTTGAAAGCTTGGTCGGTCCCTAAACCTAGCTCTCTGCCTCGTTCTAGCGCTCGAAGTGCTTTAACGTAATGCTTTAATTGAAATTCGCTTAGGCCGAGCATGCCGAACCCGGGACCCGGCTGCCTCCGTTCGACCGTGACGAAGTGCGCGAAGGCATCGCGGGCCTCCGCAAAACGTCGGGCATCGAAAAAGAGCGTTCCGAGATGCCACCAGCCCTCCGACCATTTAGGCTGGAGCGTGGTAGCACGCCTATACAGCTGGATGGCCTCCGGGACACGGTCGGCATCCATTGCCGCCCGGGCGCGCTCCGCCAGCTTCTCAAACGACTCAGGATTCGCATTTCCCTCTGCCCGCTGGTTATCGGTTGTTCCGGGGAGGCCGGGAAGATAAGCGAGGCGTTCCCCTCGCTCCGCGGTCAAGTGTGGTAATGCGGCATTTAAAGGAAGCGGCATCCCGCGCGTCGCGGGCCCGTAAAACGCAAAGATGAGAACGAAGACTACTCTTTGATTCGCGATCTTCATTTTCGCAGACTGTCCGGCCTTCGTTGGGCCTTTACCCGGAACAGGACCTCTGTTCTAACATCCAACAATCGGCGAGCTACTTCAAGACGGCTCTGAAGAGACTGACAAAGAGCAACTATTTGCCTGGAAGCAACTCAACTGGAGAACTGGTGGGGGAAGAAATCCCTGGAAAAGTTGGAAAATCGTTCTTGCGGGTATTACATTTAGCGCTAAAGTAGTCCGTAAACGTTCACGCGGGAGGTCCAAGCCATGAACCAGCGGCTCATCCTTCTTCTCGGCGCATCTCTGTTCGGTGCATTCAGCTTGGCGGCCCAGCAGCAGTCCGAGCAAAACACGTCGGCACAGGCTGCCCCTCCCACCATGCGTTCGACTGCGCAGGAAGTAGTGCTCGATATGGTCTTCCGCGACAAGAAGGGCAAAACGATTCATGATATTCGACCAGAGGAAATCCATGTCTTGGAAGACGGTGTCGAGCAAAAGGTGACGTCCTTCCGGCTCGTGGAGGGCAAGACTGCCGAGTTATCGATTGCGCCCAAATCATCGGAAAGCGGGTCACTGGCATTGGACCCGATGCGAGAGGTGCGGCTGGTCACGCTGGTCTTCGAGAACATGGACCAAGAGGGGAAGCGATTCTTTCGGCAGTCGCTAAAGGATATTCTCGACATGTCGCCGGAGCAGAACCTGTACTTCTCGATCCTGACTGTGGACCACGGGTTGCACGTCATTCAACCTCTCACCTCCGATCACGCCGCGTTGCTGAGGAGTTGGGATCGCTCGATGATGTGGTCGTTTACGCAGTACGAGAACCAATCCGCTGAAGTGAAACAGGAACTCAAGCAGGTTCTGGCCGGGGACGAGCCCCAGCTGCAAAGCAGCCCGTCCGGGGGCGCAAGCCAGGCCCAGGTTCAGAGTGTGGTCAACTATCGGATGGCCAAGATGCAGTACGATATGCTTCAGGAAGCCGAGGGTGCTGACCGCGCTTACAACGCCCGCGCGACGATAGACGGACTGCTGGCGCTAGTCCGGGCACAGTCGGAGCTGCCGGGCCGCAAAGCGGTGTTGTATTTCAACCCCTGGTTGTTCATACCGGAGGCCGTCCAAGAGCAATACAACAACTTGGTCAGCATCGCCAACCGCGGTAATGTCAGTTTCTATACGGTCGATCCGAAGGGGTTGGTTACTTGGAGTCAGAACAACAACGGCCGCGAATGGCTGAGCGGGGCTGCCGCGGAAACCCGATCGCAGCAAATGAGAGGAGGGGTCGGGGAGGTGTCGACCGGGCAGGCCCGTGCTGCAGAGACGGCTGAAGGCGCGCTGCGCGCCAATCCGCTGCTCTGGCTGCGCGACCTGGCACAGCAGACAGGCGGTGCGACCATCGCCGAAACCAACGACTATAGAGCGCCGCTCAGAACAGCCATGGAAGAAGTGCGCACCTACTACGAGGCTTCTTACGCCCCGCATATTGCGGCTTATGACGGTAAGTTCCGCAAAATTGCCGTCCGCGTGGATCGTCCAGATGTCGTTGTCCACGCTCGCAGCGGCTACTTTGCTCTTCCACAGGTCAAGGGCGGAAAACCGTTGTTCGCCTACGAGATGCCGCTGCTGAATGCCTTGAATACCTCGTCGGTCCCTGCCGAGGTTACCTTTCAAGTCGCGGCAGAGCGGTTCAATGATCGCGGACCGAAAGTCGAGTACATGGTGACGCTGGAGGCCCCCCTCAGGGGATTCACTTTCCTATCGCAGCCCGATCAAAAGAACAGCGCGGTCGACGCAGCGCTGCTCGCTATCTTGAAGAATTCCAACGGTGAAATCGTTGAGAAGTTTAGCAAGGACTTCGCTGTGCAGGTCGCCCTCGATAAGGTGAATGCATACAAGGAAGGCAACCTGGTTCAAACCTTCCGAGCCGAGTTACCTCCCGGTGCGTACACCTTGGAAGCAGTGGTCATGGACCGCTACGACAACAAGACGGGAGTGGAGAAAACCTCGCTCACCGTCCCGGAACCCTCCAGCAAGCTGTCTATGAGTGACGTGGTCGTAGTGCGTCGCACCGAAGCGCTAAAAGACAGTCAGATCCTTGATGCTTTTTATTTTCCTGGAGGCAAAGTCGTACCCTCCCTCTCTCGCACGCTCAAGGGTGGTCCGGGCAATGTCTTGCCTTTCTACTTTGCTGTGTATCCGGACCGCGCCGTCAAGGACGCTCCTAAGCTCACCATGTCCTTCTACAAAGATGGACAGTATCTCGGTGCGGCGGAAGCGCCGCTTCCGGATGCGCAACGAGACGGCCGAATTCCCTACATCGCAAACTTGCCCGCGGATAAGTTCACGCCAGGCGCATATGAGATCCACGTCGACGTCACCCAAGGTAGCTCCAGGGCGGAGCAGAAGGTGGCGTTTCAGGTGGATTAATGCGCCCTAAGTGAAGCGTGCGGGCTCTTATCACGCCTCGGTTGCAAAGAATACGCAGTGGCGGTCCTCGCCGGGGATTGTCGTGCAAGGGACCGGCAATGGCGCGGATGAAGACGGGCAGCCCGCGGATAAATTTCCGGGGAGAATGCGTGCAAAATACTATCTCTCGCCGCAGATTTGCGCAGCTGGGGATGGGTGCTGCCTGGTGTCTCAGTGCGGAGTCGCTCCCGGCGCAAGGGTTATCCACACACAGCGCTAAACCATTGCCGAGACCGACTCCCTCGGGTCGTCCTTTCAATGCTCGTTTCCTAGATATCGGGCACCGCGCGGGTCTCGGTGCGCCGGTCATCTACGGTGGGGTCGAAGGAAAGAAATATATCGTCGAGGCGACCGGTTGCGGCTGCGCATTCATTGATTACGACAACGACGGGTGGATGGACATTTTCATTTTGTCGGGCACGCGTCTTGAAGGTGCGCCCGAGGGCACCACCAATCGTCTTTACAAAAACAATCGCGATGGCACTTTTACCGACGTTACGGAAAAGGCAGGATTGCACTCGGTTGGTTGGGCTTGCGGGGTTTGCGTCGGTGATTATAACCACGACGGCTTTGACGATATTTTCTGCGCCCGCTTTGGGCAGAACATTCTCTATCGCAATAATGGCGATGGCACCTTCACGGACGTGACCAAGGAGGCCGGGCTTTGGAGCGAGGACCAGCACTGGGGCGCCGGCTGCAGCTTCCTGGACTACGATCGCGATGGGCACCTCGACCTGTTTGTCTCCAACTACGTGCGGTTTTCTTTTGACCAAGCCCCGATCCCGGGGCAAAACAGCAGCTGCATCTGGCTGGGGATTCCTGTTGCGTGCGGGCCGCGCGGATGGCCCACCGGCAGACATTGGCTCTATCGAAACAACGGCGACGGCACGTTCACTGACGTGAGTGAGCGCGCAGGCATAGCGCGAGCGAGTTCGAGTTACGGCATGACCGTTGCGGCAACGGATTTTGACGAAGATGGCTGGCCTGACATCTACGTCGCCTGTGACGCCACTCCGAGCCTGCTTTTCATGAACAACCACGATGGAACCTTTCGCGAAGAGGGCGTCCTGCGAGGGGTCGCTCTGAACGACGATGGCATGGCACAGGCGGGTATGGGCGTCGGAGTCGGCGATTATAATTTGGACGGCCACCTCGATATCTTCAAAACCCACTTCGCCGATGACCGGAACATTCTCTATCGCAACGATGGAAAGGCGTACTTTTTTGACGCCACCGCATCCTCGCGGCTGGGAGTCGAGACCCGTTACGTGTGCTGGGGCGCTGGGATTGTTGATCTGGACAACGACGGTTATCCGGATCTGTTCATGACCACGGGTCAGGTTGACCCGAAGATTGAAAAAAAACTTCCGCAATATCCCAGCAAGACTCCGCGCGCGGTTTTCCGAAACTTGGGACAGGGCGTTTTTGAAGAGCTCGTCGAACAAGCAGGTCCTGGCATTCGAGCCCCGCATTGCAGCCGCGGCTGCGCGTTCGGAGATTTCGACAACGATGGCGACCTCGACGTGGTCATCGTCAACCTGAACGAACCACCGTCGCTTTTACGAAACGACCTCGCCGGCAAGGCGAACTGGATTAAGGTTAAGCTCGAAGGCACGCAATCCAATCGCAGTGCAATAGGAGCTCGCGTCCTGGCACATTACGGCGGGAAGACGCAAGCCCAAGCCCTGCTCAGTCAGTCTAGTTTTTTTTCCTGCAACGATCCGCGCTTGCACTTCGGCCTGGGCCCGTCGTCCTCCGCTGATCTTGAGATATTTTGGCCGAGCGGCCTGCACGAGAGCTACAAGGGAATGCGGGCCAATCGGCTACTCACAATTCGCGAAGGAGTGGGCGTGGTGCCCAATCGGGGTTGGTCCAAATCGTGAGGTAGTGTCCCCCGGGCCTCCGTGCTAAGCGTCTATAATACGGCAACGAGACGAGCGGCAAGCGGTGGAGTGAAATGAAGCGTAGTGGGTCATATCGGCCTTATTCTGCGTCAGTGGTGAAAGCGATGTGGTGGATGTTGGTGTGCTTGCTCTGCGTGGGCTTGGCACGGCCGCAGGATGAATCCGACCAGCAGGCACTCAAGCGGGCAGTCGAGATGCATCAGTCGGGTCACTACGCGGAGGCAATCGCCGAGTATCAGACGTATTTGAAAGCCCACCCGGACGCGGTGGCGGTTCGCTCGAACCTGGGTGCCGCCCTGGCTCACGAAGGACGTTACACCGAAGCGATTCAGGAATACCAGCTCGCCCTGGCGGAACAGCCAACCAATTACGGAATCCGCTTCAACCTTGCTCTCGCTTACTACAAGATGAGCGAGATCGAGCAGGCCAGCAAGGAGTTCGAAGCGGTTTACGCAATCCAGCCGGCCGACGCGCCCGAGCGGCGGCAACTCACGCTCTTACTATCGGAGTGCTATCTTCGCCAAGGCAAAGATGACCGCGTGATCCGGTTGCTCGACCCGCTCGCCGACACCGAACCGAACGACCTTACTCTGGCCTACCTGCTCGGCACCGCTCTTCTGCACAACGGTCAAGACGAACGCGGAGCCCTGATGATCGAACGCATCCTGCGAAACGGCGACACCGCCGAGGCCCACATGCTGATGGCTTTCACTCGCATGAAAGCGAACGACAAGAAGGGCGCTACCGAGGAAGTGGAGCGCTCTCTCGCTCTGAATCCAAAGCTGCCGGAGGCATATAGCCTGCGCGGGAGATTGGCTTATCAAGCGGCCGACTTGGATGGCGCTGAAGGGGCGTTCCGGAAGGCTCTGGCTCTCGATCCGACCGCCTTTGATCCGCTTCTTTGGCTGGGAACGCTGCTCCGGGAGGAAGGTAAGCTGCCCGAAGCGCGCTCCCGCTTGGAGCAGGCCAATCGGTTCCGGCCGAAAGAAATCCGCGTCCGCTATCAGTTGGCTCTCTTGTGTTCGAACGAGGGAGACGACCAGAGCGCAGCGGAGCTGTTGAAAGCACTCATCAAGGATGCTCCGGAGTACACCGAGGCGCATCGCAGTCTATCGACGATTTACTTTCGTCTGGGACGTGCGGCAGAGGGCCGGCAAGAACGGAAAATCGCGGAAGAGATGGACGCCGCGATTCAGGCGCGCGATCAGGAGCGTGGAAGGAGGCTGCGGAAGTGCGACCAATAGGCCTTCTCCTGTTGCTCGCAGCGGCATCCGCTGCGCAGAGCCCGCCTCAGACCTTCGAAGAACTTTCCGCTAGAGCGCAACAAGCCTACGAGGCCAATCATCCCGAAGAGGCCGCCGAACTCTACGCACGCTCGGTCAAGCTGCGTCCCGATTGGGCCCAGGGCTGGTGGGGGCTCGGAATGATCGAATACGAGCGCGACCGATATTCCGAGTGCCGCGACGCGTTGACCCGCATGGTGGCACTGGATGCCTCGGCGGCACCGGGTTGGGCGCTTCTAGGGTTGTGCGAGTTTCGCACCAAACAGTACGACGCATCTTTCCAGCATCTGAAAAAAGCGCACATGTTAGTGCCAGTAACGCAGCCTGGTGGGCCGTTGCTGGATATGGCTGACTACCATCTGGCATTGCTGCTCACTCAGCAAGGCGCCTTCGAAGTAGCGCAAGAACTTCTGATGCGTGTTGCCCGCAAGGTTCACAGTAACCCCGAGATGATGTTTGCCGCAGGCCTCCCGGCACTGAGAATGCCAATCTTGCCTTCGGAGGTGCCGGAGAACCGACGCGACGTCGTGACGCTGGCGGGCAAGGCCTTCTGGGATCTCGCCACGGAGACGCCCGAAGAAGCGGAAGCTGATTTCACCGCGCTGGTCTCCCAGTATCCGAAGTTCCCCAATGTTCACTATTTTTATGGCACATACTTAGCAGCCCGCCACCCTGAACAATGCGCGTCAGAGTTCGTGCAAGAGCTAAGCATCACTCCCGATAGTGTACCGGCGCGAGTTCAATTGGTTCTGCAGTACATTCTTGATAGCAAGCTAGACGAGGCGCTGAAACTTGCTCGCGAAGCAGTGGCGCTGAGCCCGGATTCCGTGGGAGCTCAATTGGCCCTTGCAAAGACACTCCGAACGCAAGGCGACGATCACAGTGCTTTAGCCGCTTATCTGGCGGCGGAACGGCTTGACCCGGTCAGCCCGGCAATTCGACTGTACCTGGTGAACGCTTACCGCGCGCTCGGTCGCTTGGAAGATATGCGACGCGAAAAGGCCGAGTACGATCGGCTCAAGGCCGAGCAGACGAACTGGCCCTAGACACGCCTCGTAAGTGTAAGTCTGGACATGCTTTAGCACACTCTCGGAAGTGCCCAGGTCGCAAGGCCCCGAATCCAAAAGTTTGCCTAGTGTCAAAAAAGGCCCTACTGCAACTCAATGGCACGTCGATTTGCGTCATGCCGGCTCGCCTGCGAGAGGACCAACCACAAAATCGATTTGGAGCACAAAAAAGACAAAAAGAGACTTGACATTGTGAGGATCGAGAAGTAAAAACGCACCAACGTAAACGATTACGGTAGCGTTTGCTCGCTTCGAGAGATGCCTGCCTCGTAATCGGGGAACCTGTGGTGGTTCTCACCTTCCGATCAGAATGGGGGGGCGATGACTCGGACTCTGAGACTCTCCGTAAGCAATATCGATTTTCTGCGCATTTATCCGGCCTTTGCGGTTACGCTTTTCGCCGCAGTCATCTCTCTTCTTGCTCTTGCTTTGTCCTTTCCGCCGCCAGCGCTGGCGCAGACAACCAGCGCGACCCTGACGGGAACTGTGCTTGACGCGTCAGGCGCAGTCGTTGCCGGTGCGAAAGTGTCCCTGAAAAACGAGGCGAGCGGCGACTTGCGGAACACGGTTAGCAACGGGGAAGGTTATTTTACGTTTGCGGCTGTTCCGCCGGCCACGTACTCGGTCAACGTGGAAAAGGAAGGCTTCAAAATATGGGAAGCTAAGGACATCGTTTTGAACTCCGCCGACAAGCGCAACGTGATCGGAATTAAGCTCGAACCCGGGGCAAAGACCGAGACGGTTGTCGTCGAAGCCGCTTTCGAGGCCATTACTCCGACAGACTCTGGCGAGAAATCAGCCCTCATTAACCAACACATACTGCAAAACGTGGCCATCCAGGGCCAAAATTCCGCAGAGTTCCTGAAAATCTTGCCGGGAATGGCTTACACGGGAGGCGTGATCAACGAATCTTCCGTCGCCACTGACGATCAACGCACGGGCACCGGACCGGTGGGCAGCTTGTCAGCGAACGGAACCCGTACTGGGGCATTGGATATCACCTCGGATGGGGCGCACATCATAGACCCTGGATGCAACTGCGGTCAGGCCATGAATACCAACGTCGACATGACTGCTGAGCTGAAGGTCATGACCTCGAATTTTGGCGCCGACGAGGCGAAGGGCCCGGTCGTGATCAGTGCCATTGGCAAATCGGGCGGGCAACAGTTCCACGGGGAAGCTTACCTCTACAGTCGCTACTATTCGCTGAACGCCAACGATCCGCAGGACAAGAATTCAAATATTGCGCGACCGGAAACAAAGTATTTCTACCCAGGCTTCAACATCGGCGGCCCGCTCATACTGCCGTGGACAAATTTTAACCGGAGGCGCGACAAGCTCTTCTTTTTCTTCGGAACCGAATATTACAAGCAAGATGTAGACAACGGCGTCTATCACGCGGTGGTTCCAACACCGGACATGCGCAACGGCATTTTCAACGATCTGGCATTAAACCCCCCGAACGGTAAAGGATGCCCTTACTACACTACCATGCAGGATCCAAAAACTGGGAAATACTCGGCGGTACAGCACACGGAAAACTGCTATATAAGTGCCCTCAACGGATACGCGGTTACCGGCGTGCCGGGCGGCCCCAACTTCCAAACGCAAAAGATAACGTTCCCAGACGGGACAACAACAAATGTGACCACTGGAGTCATGAAGCCAGGCGCCGCCGATCCAAACGGCCAGATTCTAATGAATCTATACCCGCTGGCAAACCAAGACCCCACTAGACCCGGGTCGGGCGGCTGGAACTACGCCAATGGCGAAACGCGCTACTCCAACATGTTGCAGTTCCGCGGTCGCGTGGACTACAGTCTCACCGAATCGACGAAGCTGTACGTTTCCTACAACCATCAGCACGATAACGCCCTGAACAGTTTGGATGTGCTCTGGGGTTCCGGCGGGAACAGTTGGGCTGCTCCCACCACTCCTTATCCGTCACCGATTGCCGAGAAAAGCACATCGGACGTTGTGACGGCGAATCTGACCAAGGTCTTTAGTCCGAGTCTTACCAATGAGCTTGTTTTCAGCTATACCTATTTGAATCTTCCCAACAGCTTCAGCGACCGCACCAAGGTGGAGCGCGGCACGCTCGGTATTAACTATAACTTTCTCTTCAGCCACCCCAATCCGCAGAATATCATCTTCCCGCAAATGACCGGCTGGGGCGATGGCATCTCCAACATGCTCAACACCGGATTCGAGCTGAGCGGCACTGTTTATGCGAAGAAGACCCTCCCCTCGGTTGGCGATAACCTCGTCAAGGTCTGGAGAACGCACACGATGAAGTTCGGTTTCTACTGGGAACGTACCTGGAACGAACAGCCGGGCAACGCCGCCGTCAACGGTGCGATAGTCTTCAGCAACTGGGGATCAAACGGGACCGGGAACGCGTACGCGGATATGCTCATCGGCCAGACCACGCGATATTCAGAAACGAATTTCGACGTCGTTCCCGCGTTCCGTTACCTAACCACGGATTTCTACGTGCAGGATTCCTGGAAGTTGTCTCGCCGGCTCACTCTAGACGGGGGTATACGGTTCTCTCATTTGGGTCCTTGGGTAGATACCACGGGTTACGGCTTCGCGGCTTGGTATCCGAACCTGTATGCAACGAAAACTGGCGGCTCAGTGAATGGGGCAACGTTCCCCGGCATTGAATGGAACAAGGTTAACCCTTCGACAAGGCTTTCGGGTTCCGCTAGCAGGCTGATTTTCTACAATCCGCGCGCTGGTTTTGCCTGGGATATTTTTGGCACAGGCCAAACCGTTTTACGCGGCGGCTACGGCATGTACCATTTCCATGATGAGCAAAACGTGCAAAATGGAGCCTACAGCATTGTCCGCGGATCGTTTTCTTCTCCTATGCTGTCGAGCCCGACGATCGCCTCTCTCGGCCCCACCCTCGCTTCGATCAGTACGCCGAGCGGAGTCGTCACCCTAGATCCCCAAGACGACCAGGAGCCGCGAACTCAGAGCTACAGCTTCACCGTGGCCGAGCGAATGCCTTGGAAGAGCCTGCTCGAAGTGGCCTACGTCGGCAGTAAATCCGATTACCTGAGCAACTACAACAACAACTTCGACCAGATCAACGACCTAGGCGCAGGAACCTTGTTCCGTACGTATGGCTGGCTGCCCAATTGTTACCCGCAGGGTGCGGCCAACGACGGGGGGGCTTGCAGCGCGTCCGGTGCCGATACAGGCTACAAGACCAATCAGACGCTCGCCGCACGCCCGCTCAGCTACGGGACCCTGAAGCTCATTGACCACAAAATGTATTCCAACTACAACAGCCTGCAGGTAACCTGGAATAAACAGTCCGGACGCCTCACCTACCTGGCCAATTACACATTCGGGAAGGCGCTCGGAATCCGTTCCGAGAATGGCGACGGGAATCAAGGAGCTGATCCGACCGTTCTTAGGAGCAACTACGGAACGCTGCCGAACAATCGCACGCATATTTTCAACCTTGCTTACGTCTATGAGTTCCCGATGCTACGGAATGGCAACCGGTTCGTGAAAGGCGCGGCGAACGGCTGGCAAATCTCGGGCATCGGCCAGTACCAGACCGGCGCCGACTTGCAGGCGGCCGTCGCCGCAAATGGGAATTTCAACTACACGGGTTTTATCCCCGCCGGTACAACGTTCCTGGGCGAGACGATTATCGCGCCCATCCAGGCCAACGGTCAGAACGTGCTGGGTACCCCGGACATCAACCTCATGCCCGTACTAACCTGCGATCCCAGAACAGGGCTCAAGGCCAACCAGTACATCAATAGCGCTTGCTTCTCCCCCTTTGCTGCACCGGGAAAGCAGGGCAACCTTATCTTCCCCACCTTGACCGGTCCGGGTTTCTTCAACACGGACGTGTCGTTGTTCAAGAACTTCACATTTGGACAGGCGGAGAACAAAAAGCTTCAGTTTCGCTTCTCAGGCTATAACTTCCTCAACCACCCGAATCGGACGTTCATCAACAGCGACCAAAACCTGAACCTTACGTTTAAAAGCAGTGGGGTCCTTGCGAACCCCAATTTCGGGTACGCGACGAACACCATTGGCCATCGGATCATACAAATGATGGTCAGATTCAGCTGGTAACCCTGCAATCTCTCTGAAGTCTGCGTTGAAAGGGCGGCCTTCGTAGCCGCTCTTTCTTTTGGAGCAAGCGAGTCGCCTCCTCTTACATCCCCTATGCTCATTCTTTCTTCTGCCGTGCACGAAGCTTTTCCAGCACGGTAGCGGTCTGCGTATCGGCCGGGTTGAGGCGGTGAGCGCGCTCCAGCACCGGCAACGCCGCGTCGTCTTCTCGCAGCATATAGAGCGTCGCACCCAGGAGCACTACCGAACCGTAGAATTCCGGGCGCAACGCGACCGCTTTCTCCAGGGGTGGGCGCGCTTCTTCGTATCGATTCAAGCGGAAGTAGCTGACTCCCAGGTTGTGCCAAGCTTCGAACGAGTTCGCATCCAGCTGTGTCGCCCGTTTCAACGGATCGAGTGCTTCCGCGAACGCGCCCGCATCGCCGAACAGCTGACCCAGCAAGGTGAGCTTCTCCGGGTCGTTGGTGTCGTAAATGCGATGGCAGGCCTCGCGGGCGGCGGCCGGCGGGCCGGTCCGCAGCGCGCTGGTGCACTCGCGCACGTCTTTTTCCGTATTCTTGTGTTCGTCGCGCAACTGGCTGTAGAGGCCGTACTCGCGAGCCGCTTCCTGCTCGCGCCCGCCGCTCGAGTAGGCCCGCGCCAGCCGGTAATGAACGCGGTAGTCGCGCGGCAAGAGCTTGGCCGCGCGCTCCAGCCACTTGGTTCCTCCCGCGACGTCGCCCGAGGAAATGTACGCCACTCCCAGATAGAAGGCCGTGTCAGGAAACGGCGGGTCTTCGGCCACCGAATCAAGCCGCCGAATGGCGGACGAGTAATCGTTGGAAAGCAAGTCGAGCCGCCCGAGGTAGTAAGTGACGTAGCGCGATTCGCCGGCCAGCTTGCGCACCTGCTCGAACTGGCGGCGTGCTTCGTCATCGCGGCCAAGTGACATGAGGCAGACTGCGAACTCAAAGTGTACCTTCGGATCCGCCGCATTGAGCGCCAGCGCTTGTTCGAATTCGCTTGCTGCCGCCTCGAACAACTGCTCCTGCATGAGTTGTCCACCCCGGCTCAAGTGGGCCTCGACGCCGGATTGCTGAACCTGCGGCGGAGGAACCTGCGCCTGGGACATTCCCGCCGCGATCGCCAACAACGCTGCCGCGATCCGTATCACGAGCCAAATCGCTCCCGCGCGACCACTCCAACGCCCTCCTTCACCGTGACGAGCTGGTTGGCGCGGAGGCCTTTCACCGATTCGTGGGCGCTGCTGGGCCAGGCGATTTCCAGGTCTGCCATGGCGGCCGCTCCCAGACCGAAGTGCAAGCGCCGGTCCCCGCAGGAGAGATATCCGGATGACGCCAGCACCGCCTGCGCCTGCCGGCGTTCGCCGTACACGGCTGTGACCACAGAACCGACAGCGCTGGTGTTCGAG
>Ga0209577_10004697_pt1 | contig 12814 bp, 18 predicted proteins | sample GraSoiAngelo_109_FD_185874 | JGI IMG/M metagenome (GOLD analysis project Ga0209577, IMG submission 185874) | Grasslands soil microbial communities from the Angelo Coastal Reserve, California, USA - 14_0903_12_20cm (SPAdes) (version 2) | ecosystem: Environmental > Terrestrial > Soil > Grasslands... | reverse complement strand
CCATTCGGCGCCCTCGATGCCATCACACGCCTCGAGCTCCAGCGCGAATTCCGCGCCCTCGCAAGCAGACTCGGCAAGGCAATGGTGTTCGTCACGCACGACGTGCGTGAGGGGTTGTTGCTCGGTACGCGCATCGGCTTACTCGACGCCGGCCGGCTGGTGCTCCTCGGGACGCCGGACGAATTTCGCGCCAGCACGCTGCCCGAGGTTCGCCGATTCATGGAAGCCGCCTGAGACTGTTCGAGTTCTACGCCCGCCATGCGGGCGAAGTGTGGTTGCTCCTGGTCCAACACATCGGCCTCGTGGCGATCTCCACCTCCATTGCCGCCCTCATCGGACTGCCGCTTGGCGTTCTGGTCGCTCGCCGTCCCGCCTGGCGCCGGCCAGTGCTGGGCCTCGCGAACGTGTTCCAGACGATTCCCAGTCTGGCGCTCTTCGGTTTGCTGATTCCGGTGTTCGGTATCGGCGCGTGGACGGCGATTACCGCGCTCGTCGTGTACGCGCTCCTGCCCATCGTCCGCAATACGTATGCAGGGATTGCCGGCGTCGATCCGGCGGTGCGCGAGGCGGGGCGCGGCATGGGGATGACCGACGGTGAGCTGCTGCGGCTCGTCGAGCTGCCGCTCGCCGCCGGCGTCATCCTCGCGGGTGTGCGCATCGCCACCGTGGTGAGCGTTGGGATTGCGACGATCGCCGCGGCGATCGGCGCGGGCGGGCTCGGCGTCTACATCTTTCGCGGTGTCGCAACCGTGGACAACACTCTCATTCTTGCGGGCGCTGTGCCTGCCGCGCTGCTCGCGCTTCTCGCCGACGCACTGCTCGGGTTCGTGGAGCGAAGGCTCGTCTGGCGGCAACGATGAAGCACGCCTTGTTGCTGGCTCTCGTTTTGACGGGTTGTGCCAAGCGAGACCGCATCGTCGTCGGCGCGAAAAACTTCACCGAGTCCGATCTATTGGCGGAAATCGTTGCGCAGCAAATCGAGCGGCGCACGTCGCTGCCGGTGGAGCGGCGCCTGCATCTGGGGGGAACGTTCGTCTGTCATCGCGCGATCACGGCCGGCGACATCGACATCTACGTCGAGTACACGGGGACCGCCTTCACCGCGATCCTGAAGCAGCCGCCCATCGCTAACCCCGATAGCGTGTATCGCTTCGTCGCCGCAGCGTACGCGCGCGATTTCACGCTGCGATGGACCGAGCCATTCGGCTTCAACAATACCTTCGCGATCCTGGTGCGACGCGCCGACGCAGAACGATACGGTTTGCATTCAATTGCCGACCTTGCCCGCGTGGCGCCACGCTGGAAGGCGGGATTCGGATACGAGTTCCTGGAACGCGCGGACGGGTTCGCGGGTCTCGCCCAGGTATACGGTTTGAGATTCTCCCGGCCGCCGACGGCGATGGACTTGGGGCTCACCTACCGCGCGTTGGCGGAGGGTCGCGTCGATGTCATCGCCGGCAACTCGACCGACGGACAGATTGCCAAGCTCGATCTGGTGGCGTTGAGCGACGAGCGCGCCTACTTCCCGCCGTACCAGGCGGCACCGGTTATCAGAGCAGCCATGCTCGAAAGACATCCGGCCGTTCGAGCGGCGCTGGCGGAGCTGGGCGGCAAGATCTCCGATGCGGAGATGCGACGCCTGAACGCATTGGCCGATGTGGAGCACAAGGACATCGCCGAAATCGCGCGAGCGTGGCTCGCCGAGCGGGTCCCCTGAAGGGAGGCGTCCGATGGCAGAAGCGGAAGGCGTCGTTGTCGTTCGTGGTAACGCCGACGGGTTTGCGCAGGAGATCACGGCAGGCGACCATCATCTCGTTGCGGATGAGCCGGTTGAGGCCGGTGGCACGGACCGCGGGCCCGGTCCCTACGATCTGCTCCTGGCCGCACTCGGCTCCTGCATGTCCATGACGATTGCGCTATATGCGCGACGAAAGCAGTGGCCGCTCGAGACGGTCGTAATTCGCTTGAGTCATTCGCGAATTTACGCGAAGGACTGCACCGACTGCGTGGTGCGGGACGACACCTTGCTGGATCGGGTCAATACCGAGATTCAGCTCTCGGGCGCGCTCACGGCGGAGCAGGAGCGCAGGCTGATGGAAATCGCCCACAAGTGTCCGGTGCATCGGACGCTCAAGTCCCAAATCGACATTCGGGAGGTTTCCTAGCTCGTGATCGCCTTCCGCAGGCTGCCTTCATCCCGCTTCCCGTGATACCGCTCGCCATTGACGAAAATGGACGGTGTTCCCTCGACGCCGTTCGCGATGCCGCTCTGAACGTCTCGCTCCACACGCTCGGCGAATTGGTGTGCGGCCATCGCCGTGCGATAGGCGCGCATGTTCACGCCGGTTGCCGTGGCCCGCTGCTCGAGCTCGTCAGGCTCGAGGTGGTACTGATCGGCGAATAGGGAGTCGTGCATGCGCCAAAAGGCGTCCGGCCCCGCGAGCGCCGAGACGGCTTCGGCTGCCTCGGCGGCCATTTCCGCATGCGGATGGATTTCGCGCAGCGGGAAGTAGCGATACACATAGCGGAAGGCATCGCTGTCCCGGCGCCGCAGCTGCGTGACGACCAGCTCCAGGGCGCGCGTGTAGGGACACTCGTAATCGCCGTAGACGAGGATCGTCACCGGACCAGATCCACGCACGTGGTCGTCTTTCTCGAGGGTCAAGGTCATGGATTGGTTAGCGCCGGCGTGGCTTCGTCTCTACCATGAGCTCTCGACCCCAGCGCTCGATCGCCTGCGCGAGGTCGCCGAAGGTCCGCCCGCTTCTCGTCAACTCGTACGCCACGCGCACCGGCGGCCCTGCGGCGACATGACGGGCCAGCAGTCCGCGGGCTTCCAGGTCCTTCAACCGTGCCGAGAGGACCTTATCCCCCGGTCCCTTGGCGCGCTCGGACAGCTCGCTGAACCGCAGCGGACCCTCCTGCAAAACATTGAGGATCAGCGCGTTCCAGGGCCGTCCCAGGACCTGGATGGCCGTCTGGAACGTGCGGCATTGGGAATCCACCGGCTTCGGCATCGTGGCAAGTGTAACCATTGTGCTTCCCAAAAGAAAGCCCCTTGACATCGGGAAGTGAGGTGGTGATTTTCCTTTCCGTTAGATAGTACCACTCCATTAGAAAGCTACGGGGAGACAACAGCATGAGTATCGGAATTGTGATGTTGCGCCTCGTGGTCGGCCTGACCCTGGCCGCCCATGGGACGCAGAAGCTGTTCGGCTGGTTCGGCGGGTACGGATTGACGGGCACGGGAGGGCTCCTCGAGCAGCTGGGCTTCGTTCCCGGCCGGCGGCACGCGCTGTTCGCGGGACTGGCTGAAACGGGAGCCGGGCTGTTGCTGGCGCTTGGCCTGCTGACGCCGCTCGCCGCGGCGGTCGCGCTGTCCGTGATGGTGGTCGCGGGTGTGAGCGCCCACGCCCAAAAAGGGTTTTTCGCGCACAACGGCGGTTATGAGTACACGCTGATCCTGGGAATCGCGGCCTTGAGCATCGCGTTCAGCGGTCCGGGCGCCCTGTCAGTCGATGCCGTGCTCGGCGTGCGCGATGCCGGGGCGGGGTGGGGCCTGGCAGCGCTTGCGGTAGGATTGGCCGGCGCGGGTTTGGAACTCGCCAGGCGGCGGCGTCCGGCGGCAAGCCCGACGGTTACGGCCGAAACTGTCAGCGGTGATTAAGCGTTCAATCTGGCAGTCTCGATGACCGCAACGTTGCGTTTCACCCGAGCGGCTTTCGGCGCCGTCCAGCGGGCATCCCCCCGCCTCGCGGCGCTGTGGGCCGAGCGAATTTTCTGCACGCCCCCGCGCCGTCCGATCAGCGAGCGCATGGCCAGCTGGCTGCGCGAGGCGCAGCGCTTTACGGTTACCGTCGGCGAACGACGCGTTGCGGCGTGGTCGTGGGGCGAGCGCGGTGCGGGGGTTCTGCTGGTCCACGGCTGGGGGAGCCGCGGCGCTCGCTTCGTTGACCTGGGCAATGCGTTGCTGACGCAGGGGTATCGCGTCGTGACGTTCGATGCGCCGGGACATGGCGCATCTGCCGGCAGGCGCAGCTCTGGTCTGGAATTTGCCCGTGCTGCGCAAGCTGTGGTGAATGCAGTCGGGTCCGTCAGTTACATCGTCGGGCATTCGGTGGGCGGCTTCGCGTCCGCGCTCGCGATTGAGCGCGGCCTCGCGATCCGTCGCGCCGTGTTTCTCGCGCCGTCTGCAAACGTAAACAGCTACAGTGCGCAGTTCGAAACGTTGCTCGGCGTTGAGGGACCGGTCATGGCATCGATGCGTGGCCGGCTGGAGCGGCGGCTGGGTTTTTCCTGGAAGGATCTCAACATCCCCGCATTCGCCCCCGACATGCGTGTGCCGCTGCTCGTGATCCACGATCGCGACGATCGCGAAGTGGGCTGGAGCGATGGCGCCGCCATCGCGCAATCATGGCCCGGCGCCGAGCTCATGACGACGACCGGTTTGGGGCATCATCGGATCGTGAGCGATGCAGCCGTGATCCGTCAGGTTGTAACGTTTCTCGGTCGCGCCTGAGCCTCAACGCGATGCCGGTCGCGGTGCGGGCTCTATGAACAGATTCTCGACGAAGCAAAACCCCCAGTCCTCGCCCGGCTCAAAGCTCCGCATCACCGGGTGCTTTGTCTTGTGGAAGTGCTTCGTGGCGTGCCGGTTGATCGAGTCGTCGCAGCAGCCGACGTGACCGCACTCGAGGCAAAGCCGCAAGTGCACCCACTCATCGCCACTCGCCAGACACTCCTCGCAACCGTCGGGCGTCTTCGGCGTCTTCGGCTCGACGTCGCGGACCTGCGCGAGATGCTTGCATTGTTGGGCCATGCCGGAAGCTCTTCCGTTCAATGCTAGTATTCAAGCCATGACCGCCGCCCCAGCCGCTCCAGCAACGCCGGCCCAGGCCGCCCGACAGGCCGAAGCCTTTCCACGACTGACGCCCGCGCAAATCGCCCGCATCGAGCCCCATGGCCGTCACCGCAAAGTCGAGCCCGGCGAGATCCTCGGCGAAGCCGGCCAGCTGGTGACGCACATCTTCGTCGTCGTGTCGGGGCGGCTCGACCTCGTCCGGCCGCCACGCTGGGTGGGGGAAGAAGTCCCCAGCTTCAGCGAGGGAATGTTCACGGGCGAGCGGTCGATTCTGGCGGGCGGGCGCTTTCTCGCTCGCATCCAGGCGAGCACACCGGGTGACGTCATCGAGGTCCCCCGCGAGGAGCTACTTCAGCTCATCCAGACCGATTCCGAGCTGAGCGACATTTTCCTCCGCGCGTTCATCCTGCGCCGTCTGCAGCTCATCGATCAGGGCTTGGGGGACGTGCTGTTGCTCGGATCGAATCACTGCCAGGGTTCGCTACACATCCGCGAGTTTCTCACCCGCAATGGGCATCCGTACAAGTTCGTCGACCTCGACACCGACGCCGACAGCCAGGCGATGCTCGATCAGTTCCGCGTGCAAGCCGGCGACATCCCGGTGGTGATCTGCCGCGGCACCGTCGTGCTTCGCAATCCGACCATCCAACAAGTCGCCGACTGTCTCGGCTTGAATCCTACCATCGATCGAACGGCGGTCTACGATCTCGTCATCATCGGCGCGGGTCCTGCGGGGCTCGGCGCCGCCGTGTACGCCGCGTCGGAAGGCCTGAACGTCGTGATGATCGAAGCGAACGCGCCGGGCGGCCAGGCGGGAACCAGCTCGCGCATCGAGAACTATCTTGGTTTCCCGCTCGGCATCTCCGGCCAGGAGCTGGCGGCTCGTGCCTACGATCAAGCACAGAAGTTCGGCGCGAAGATCCTCATCGCGAGAAAGGTCGCCCGGCTCGACTGCAGCACGAAGCCGTACCGCGTGCAGTGCAGCGCAGCCACCGGCGATCCATTGCTCACGCGCGCCATCATCATCGCGAGCGGAGTCGAGTACCGGCGCCTTGCCGTCGACAATCTGTCGCGCTTCGAGGGTGCCGGCGTGTACTACGCCGCGACCCGCATGGAGTCGCAGCTCTGCGCGGACGAAGAGATCGCCGTCGTGGGCGGCGCGAACTCGGCAGGCCAGGCCGCCATGTTCCTCGCGGAGACCGCGAAGCGTGTGCACATGCTCATTCGCGGCGACGGCCTTGCCAGCACCATGTCGCGCTACCTGATCAGTCGCATCGAGGCACATCCGCGGGTCGAGCTGCACCCCCGTACGGAGATCGTGGGTTTGGAAGGGAATGGGCACCTCGAGCAGATCGCGTGGCGGACCGGTCGAGGCGGACCGGTACAGCAACAGAAGATCCGTCACGTCTTCACCATGACCGGAGCCGAGCCGAGCACGAAGTGGCTCGCCGGCTGCCTGGCGCTCGATCAGAAGGGATTCATCAAGACAGGCGCGGCGCTGACCACCGACGAGCTGGCAGTCGCGAAGTGGCCACTGCGCCGGGCGCCGCATCTGCTCGAGACGAGCCTCCCCGGCGTCCTCGCGGTGGGCGACGTGCGCAGCGGCAGCACCAAACGGGTCGCTTCGGCGGTGGGCGAGGGATCGATCGCGGTAGCGACGGTGCATCAGATTCTCGCGGAGTAATTCTTCCCGCTGCGCGGCCGCGACGGTCTCACAGACGCCCTGCTGTGCGTGCGCACTGTGGCAGCCGCCCCACGACTTCCAACTCATTGCAACAGAATAGTCTCGGTGTCTCCACACGAGGCACGACGTTTGCCTTCATCTGAATGCGTACTCGTCCACATCACTAGTCACGGAGGCAGCGTCATGTCCAACCTGAAAACCCTCGCCGGGCTGACGGCGACGGTGGCGGTCGTGCTGATCGGATGGAGCTGCGATGCGCGTCGCAATGCCGTCGCTCCAACGGTAGGCCGCCCGCTGTTCCACTTCCACGTATTTGAGTGTAGTCCGCTCAAGATCACGGGCGGAGGTCGTATCGATTATCCGCCGGGCACGGCCGAAAAGAATCCCCCCGCGAGCCACATCTACGAGACATTCGGCGCTCACGTCATCGCCTCAGGTCGAGTGGATGCCAATGGCATTTGCCTGGCGGACAAGGGCGAATTGGAGTGGGTGGATCACCGGCCCGAGATGGAGATCAACGGCCATCCGCTCAATCTCCACGCTACATCCGTGACGTTCGCGGAACTCGCAACGGACACCGACTGCAGCGATGGCGCGGCGCATTGGGGCGGCAAGCTGCGCGTGCAGAACACTGGCCAGGAGGATCTGGACTTTGAAGTGTGGGATTGTGACAACGGGGAGCCGGGGGTCGGCCACGACGGCTTTGGCATCGCCGTGCCCGCCATCGGCTACGAGGTCATGTGTCCAGATCCGTCGCTGCCGCCGGCGGAGCCTTCGTGCACGCTGACGGGCGGTAACAGGCAGTTCCACCCAACCCACTGATGCTTTGAGCAAGGAGGATACAATGAAAATCGATAGCATCCGGCGGGCTGTCCGTTCCGTGGGACTCATCCTGCCGTTGACCTGGTCAGGCTCCGCCCTGGGCCAGATGCAAGCGGGCGCGAACGCCCAGTCGTACGGCGTCGCCGTAACCACCGCGACGCTCAACCAGAAATCGCCATCCGCCGTCCTGCAAGTCGGAGGCATGATGGCAGTGGATCGAGCCAGTGACGTCACTGTTGCCGAATTGGTGACGGCTCAGGACGCCTTCGCTATCGTCAGCGGTGGTGGAACGGACGGCTCCGACGCCGTAAGCAGTGCCACGCTGGGCACCGTGAGCATCCTCAACGGTCTGATTACCGCGGATGGCGTGGTTGCGATGGCGAGCACCACAGCCGACAACAGCAACGCCGAGGGCTCGAGCCTCGCGAACCTCGTCGTGAACGGCGTACAGCTGTCTGACCCCGCGCCGAACACGAGGGTGGACCTGCCCGGTGTGGGGTACGTCGTGCTGAACGAGCAGATCGCGACGGCCGGCGGGATTACCGTCAACATGATCCACGTCGTATTGCAGCAGTCGGTGTTGGGAGGCTACCAGACGACGGGCAGCATCGTCGTCGGCTCGGCATCGAGCAGCGTGAACTAGGTTCGTTCCCCGGACGGCGTGGCGCCGCTACGTCGTCCGGGACGGTTTCACGAGCTGGGCCATCCGCCGCACCGCTTCCTCGAACCCCCAAAAGACCGCGTTACTCACGATCGAATGCCCGATGTTGAGCTCCTCGATCTCCGGAATCGCGGCGACCGGCTGGACATTCTGATAGGTGAGCCCATGCCCCGCATGGACGGCAAGTCCCATCGCCTTGGCATGCGCGGCCGCCCTACGCAGTTCATTCAACGCCTGCTCTCGACGCTTATCATTCGACGCATTTCCTTTTGACGCCGTCTTTTTCGACGCAGTCATTTTTGACGCATTCGCATATTTGCCCGTATGCATTTCGATCGCAGGCACCCCGAGCGCCTGCGCGATATCAATCGTCTTGAGAGATGGGTCGATGAAAAGACTCACGCGAATCCCCGAGTCCTGCAGCCGCGCGATCGCACCCATAAGCCGCCGGTCGCCCTTCCGTAATGCCAGCCCACCCTCGGTCGTAATCTCCTGTCGCTTTTCCGGCACGAGCGTCGCCTGAAACGGCGCGGGCTTAATACGGGACGCGAGCCGCACGATTTCTGCATGCGCGCCGAGCTCCAGATTGAGCACGGTCCGCACGCTCCGCGCGAGCGCGATGACGTCCGCGTCCTGGATATGGCGCCGGTCCTCGCGGAGATGGACGGTGATGCCATCGGCGCCCGCGCGCTCGGCGGCGGCGGCCGCCTGCACCGGATCGGGCTCATCGGTTTTGCGCGCTTCGCGGATGGTCGCGACGTGATCAATGTTGACGTAGAGACGCATGGTGTCTTACCTTCGGGCCGTGTTCTCCATGGGCGTGACGACATGATGCGACGATGGCTTGCCTTGACGCTGTGCCTCAGCGCTGCCTGCGGTGGTCACCAGCATCCGGTTGTCGTGGCGCCGCAGACGCCGAATGAGGCTCTGGCGCGGTTCATGAACGCCGTGAAGGCGAAGGACCTCAACGCCATGGGTAACCTGTGGGGGAGCGATCGCGGTCCGGCATCGACGTTCTGGGAGCCTGATCGCCTGAAGAAGGCCATCACCACGATTCAGATTTACCTCGATCACAAGGGATACCGCATCATCGAGGGTCCGTTGCCCTCACAACCGCTCAATCCCACGTACAAAGACGTGCCGAGTACTGACAAGCTCCGGGACTTTCGCATCGAGCTGCAGCGGCAAAACTGTAACCGCGTAACACCGATCACGATGGTGCGAACCGATGCGGGCGGTTGGCTGGTGTATGATGTGCATATCGAGAGCCTGGCGAATCCGGCGGCGGCGTGCCAGCCCGAGGGCGCGGGAACACCACGGTAACGCATCGCGTTTTGGTTACTCGGTTAGCTCCAGCAGAATGCCGTTGGTAGTCTTAGGATGCAGGAAAGCGATGCGCCGTCCGCCGGCCCCGTGCCGGGGCGTCGCATCGAGCAGTTGATAGCCGGCCGTCCGGCAACGTGCCAGGGTGGCGTCCAGATCGGACACGCGGTAGCAGACGTGGTGGATGCCGGGCCCGCGTTTCGCAAGGAACTTCGCCACGGGACTCGCGGGTTCGCTCGGTTCGAGGAGCTCGACGTCCACGCCGCCGAAGTGCAGGCTGACGATTGTCGCGCCATCGGCGGTTTCGGGCCGGCCGGGAGTGAGTCCGAGGACGTCGCGATAAAAGGCCAGCGCTTCGGTGATGCTCGTGACTGCGATGCCGACATGGGCGACAGACGGGTTCATAGAATGTCAAACTAACGTCTATAAAGGGAGCGTGAAGGGTTATGGAAGATGTGAAGCATCTCACCGCCGTCACGGACGCCTCGTTCCAGGCGGAAGTGGAGCAGCACGTGGGGCTCGCCGTCGTCGATTTCTGGGCGACCTGGTGCGGGCCGTGTCACATGGTCGCGCCGATCATGGATCAGCTGGCCGGCAAGTACAACGGCAAGGTGAAGATCGTGAAGCTGGACGTGGACGCCAATCAGGCGACCGCGATCCGCTTTAATGTCCGCTCGATTCCGAGTATTCTATTCTTCAAGGACGGACGCCACGTGGACACGCTCGTCGGTGCCTATCCGTCGCAGGCGTTCGAGCAAAAGATCGAACAGCATCTTTCGTAGCTTCCTCCCCGGAGGACGATGCGCGCGAGCACCGCTCGCCTGACGAATTCGCCGGTTCGCCTCGCGGATCTCCAATTTCCGCAGGTGAACCGGCTTATTCATCGCACGCGCCTCGCGTTCATTCATCTCGATAACCTGCTCGCCTACGCCAAGCGCGACCGCGATGGGCGCATCGACGGCTACCTCGCCGCGCACCTGCCCGACGAGTGTGTGTTGCTCTTCTTCCGAAAAGGCGAAGCGGTCAACGCGGCGTCGCTGCACACCGCGGGGCGCCACGTCATCACGATCACCGAAGGGTTGAAGCGCATGCGCGCCGAAGTGGAACGGAGCGATCTCACCTACTGCGCCGCGCCCATGGAACAGCTCGCGTGGATGTACACGGCCTGCGCCGGCGCTTACCAACCGCGCTTCATCGACGTCAAACAGCCGGAGAAATTCTTTCCGGTGCTACAACAGGAAAAGGTGACCGGTGTGCTGGAACTGATCTCGAACGGCCGGGTCTCCTACCTGAAGTTCGATAAGGGCAAATACCTGAGCGGGCATTTCTGCGACAAACCGGACGCCGTGCCGCCCGCCCGCTATCTCGAATCATTGTTCGATCCGGGTCCCGGGAATGCCGCGCCCGCGATGTCCGCGGGGACATTTCCCGCGGCCGACGATCTGCCCGCCCAAGCCGCCACCGCATTAGTGAGCACATACCGCGAGCTGTATTGGCGGATCGTGGACGCGGTCGAGCGGGAATTCCCCGGGGAGGCCAAGCGGCGCGCGCAGAAAGTCATGGCGGCGATCGTAGACACGCATCAGGCGCTGGCCTTGCTCAGCGTGCCGCGCGGCACCGATACTCCCGACGCGGTGGTGCGGCCCGAAGAGCTCGCCACGGCGCTGACCGATTGGGCGCTGCAGCTACTCGAGGGCGCCGAGGTCATGATGCCGGGAACGGCTTTGAAGGTGCTCAAGGATGCGACGCGCGAGCATCGCTATGTGCTGCAGGCGGCCGGCTTCTACGGCCGTCTCCCGTGGCGGGTGACGTGGTGACGTGGCCGGCACGCTCTATGTCGTCGCGACGCCTCTCGGCAACCTCGGCGATCTCTCGCCGCGCGCCGCCGACACGCTGAAGCGTGTGGCGGTCGTCGCCGCCGAGGACACCCGCCACAGCAAACCGCTGCTCCATCACGCCGGCTCGCGCGCCGAGCTGATCAGCTTCCATGAGCACTCGTCCGAGCGCGCCCTCGAACGCATCCTGCGCATCCTGACAGATGGCCGTGACGTCGCGTTGATCACCGATGCGGGCACGCCCGCGATCAGCGATCCGGGGGTCGCGCTCGTCGCCGCGGCGCGCGAGCGCGGAATTCAGGTGGTGACCATTCCGGGCCCGACCGCCGTGGCTGCGAGCCTGTCTGTGTCAGGCATCGGCGGCGACCGCTATTTATTTCTCGGATTTCTTCCGCGTAAAGGAAGTGACCGGCGCCGTTTGTTGTTGACCGCCGCCCAAAGTGAATGGACGGTCGTAATCTTCGAGGCGCCTAATCGCGTCACGCAACTCCTCGCCGATCTGATGGAGGTGTGTGGTCCCGAACGGCAGGCAGCCGTCTCTCGAGAGTTGACCAAAGTGTTCGAGGAGACACGTGCGGGGACGTTGCAGGAATTGTCGGAGCACTATGCAGAGGCCGCCGTGCGGGGAGAGGTTACAGTAGTGCTCTCGGGGACCGGCAAGGAGTTCGTCGAGGAGCCGCCCCCGGATCCCGGCGAGCGCGCCAAAGCTCTGCTCGCGGAAGGATTGTCGCGGAAGGATGTGGCGGAGCGGCTGGCTGAGGAGACGGGGATCTCACGGAATACGGCCTATAAACTGGTGAACGAACTATGAACGGTTTGGCGGTTTGGCGGTTTGGCGGTTTGGTGGCGTTCGCGGCGCTGGTGATTCCAACCGCCCAACCGCCCAACCGCCCAATTGCCGCTCTGACAATAGGTCGCCTGCACTACGACGGCGGCGGCGATTGGTACGCCAATCCCTCGAGCTTACCGAATCTGCTGACCGCGCTGCGTGAGCGCACGACGCTGCCCGTCGCCGATCGCGAGCGCGTCGTGACGCTGACGGGGCCGGAGCTGTGGGACGTCCCGTACATCTATATGACCGGCCACGGCAACGTGCATTTCTCCGACGTCGAGATCCACAACTTGCGGCGCTATCTCGAGCAGGGCGGGTTCTTCCACGCGGACGATAATTACGGAATGAACACCTCGTTTCGGCGAGAGATCGCGCGCGTCTTTCCGGACCATCCGCTGGTTGAGGTGCCGTTGACGCACCCGATTTACAACCTCGTGTACGCCTTTCCGAAAGGGATTCCCAAGATCCACGAGCACGACGGGCTGCCCGCCCAGGGGTTCGGCATTTTTTTGGGAGACCGCCTTGTCGTATACTACTCCTATCAGTCCGATCTTGGGGACGGATGGGAGGACTCCACTGTGCATCATGATCCCCCTGAACTTCATGAGGCAGCGCTGCGGATGGGTGTGAATCTCTTCACGTACGCGGTGAGCGGAACCAAATGACGGAGACGGCGCGCCGGCTGCGTCGCCTGGGGCTTCCCCACGCACGCGCGCGGGCGCTCGCCGTCGTGCTCGGCGGCCTCGGTGCGGCGTTGGCGGCGGCGGCGCTCGGGCTCGCGCTGTCGCCGACCGTG
>Ga0209577_10004696_pt1 | contig 12815 bp, 12 predicted proteins | sample GraSoiAngelo_109_FD_185874 | JGI IMG/M metagenome (GOLD analysis project Ga0209577, IMG submission 185874) | Grasslands soil microbial communities from the Angelo Coastal Reserve, California, USA - 14_0903_12_20cm (SPAdes) (version 2) | ecosystem: Environmental > Terrestrial > Soil > Grasslands... | reverse complement strand
TGGCGGGCTACCATGTCCGCGCTTTCGTTAAGCCGGGAATTACCGGGCTGGCTCAAGTGCGCGGTTTTCGCGGCGAAGCGCGAGATAATTCTGACATTCAGAATCGAGTCGCCTGCGATCTGGAGTACTTGGAGAACTGGAACCTTTCGCTGGAGATCGGCATTATCTTGAGGACGGTTGCGCAACTGTTCCTGCCGCCGCAAACGGCTTACTGACCGGCATCAGTCGCGCTGGACTCGCGCCTTTGCAGTTCGCGCGTTTTTGCCACCGAAAGAAATTCATAGAACCCGTGCAGCCGTGCAAAGTAATAGCCTTCCATGCCATCGAGAAAACCCTTTTGCCACACGTAAACGTAGAGAAATCGCAGCAATGGGCGAAACGGCAGGTGCTGCGAAATGGTTTTCAGTTTTCGGCGCCGATCTACGGTCTGGCTGCTGATTTTCTCTGAGCTGGAATGAAGAAGGGTATCGGCTGCTACTCGCGCTTCCCAATTGGAATAGCGATTATGTTTTTCGACGAAAACATCGATCGACGGAAAAGCATAATGATCGATCTCAACTTGTAATTTGGCGGTGCGTCCATTCACGAGGACGTGCTCGTGCACTTCGTTGTCACCGCTGTTCGTTGGCGCGTCGGTTAGTTTTTCATAATGGCCGAGCGCGTGCCGAAAAAGGCGCAGATTCCAATTGGGATAGTAGGCATGCCGCATCCAACGTCCCATGAACATAAAACGACGATTGATCCAGTAACCGGCAATATCACCCGCCTCGGCGATTGCTTTGGCGAATTCCGCTTCCGCTTGCGGCGGCAAAACCTCGTCGGCATCGAGAACGAAAACCCAGTCATTGCGAAACCGCACGTTCTCGAGTGCCCAGTTCTTTTTCTTCGGCCAGATGCCATTGAATTCGAACTGCACCACTTGGGCGCCGTGCTGTAGCGCGATCGCGATCGAATCATCGGTGCTCTCGGAATCGATCACGAAAATTTCGTCCGCCCATTTCACACAGTCGAGGCAGCGCGGCAGATTCGCCGCTTCATTTATGATTGGAACGATGACGGAAACCGGAACGCGCATGCTCATCGCGGCCGCAAAACCCGACACGGATTTCCCGCGGCGAAGACATCGGGCGGCACATTTTCGGTGACGACAGAACACGCGCCGATGACGCTGCGCTCTCCGATTGTCACGCCCGGCAAAACGAATGCGCGTGCGCCGATAAAAGCATCAGCGCCAATGATAATTTTCGCTGCAGTAAGAGGTATACTCGGCTGTGAAAAATCATGGCTGCCGGTGCTGAGATAAGCTTCCTGGGCAATGGTAGCGCGCTCCCCGATTTCGATTTCGCCAAGTGAATACGCATTGGCGCGATCTCCAAGACAGGCACGGTCGCGCAAAGTGAGATTCGACGGGATTGCAATCCGCGCGCGCGAATGCACGAACGGTGTGCCTTCGATCTTGGCCTCAAATACCCGCAACCAAAAAAGTCGCCACGGATTGAACGGCTTCGGGGTCCACTGACAAAACACGAACCAGCAGAATTCCCAAAGTGCGCGTAAAGCGCGTTGCCCGTTGCTCCACGGGGATGCGAACGCGCTGGTCTGATCCGGATTAACGATTTGTTTGTTCGGCATCTGAAATAAGTTTTTCGAAGTCGATCAAAAATTTGTCAGCCACACGCGCGCGAGAAAATTCCTCAGATTTCAGCTGCCCGGCCCAAGCGATTCGTTCAAGTCGAACTGGATCGGACAAAGCGTTACGAAACGCGACGACAAGAGAATCCGCTGGGTCCGGCGCATTTCTTTCGAAAACAAAACCGGTTTCATTCGGCAAAATAAAATCGCCAAAGCATCCGAGATTGGAAACAAGCACAGCGCAACCGTGCGTCATTGCTTCCAGTGGCGCGAGACCAAAAGTTTCGCCACGCGCGGCCAGCGAGGGATAAGCAAAAATTCGCGCAGCCCGAAACTCTTCTTCCAAGGCTGCTGCATCGAAGATTGGCCCGCGAAAAACGATCCGGTCGCGCGCAACGGCCGCGCTTTGCCGCAATTGGCGCAGATAAGCTTCACCTCCTCCGCCCTCCCTGGAATCCGTCGAACCTACGATTATGAATTTCCAATCGGCAAATTCGCCGCGGCGCAACCGCGCGAATGCTTCTACCAGAAGGTGCACGCCCTTTTCCGGATGCACGCGACCAACATAGAGGACGACTTTCGCGCGCGCCTCCAACGGCAGCGGCGCTCCCGCGGAAATCATTTGCGGGCGCGGATATGGAATGGCGATGACTTTGTGCGCTGACGAGGGCGCTTCGCCTTTGATGGCGTCGGCTGCATCGCGCGACGGCGACTGTAGCCGCGCCGCTCTTCCATAAAACCGCATCTGACCTTTTGGATAACGGCCGACATGAACGTAAATCTTTCCGCGCGACGCGTCGCGGATGAGCAGCGGTAACCAGAAGGTATTTGTCACCAAAATGTCTGCCGCCGGCAGAGCTCGCCTGACCCGTAGCGAGTAAAACAGATCAAGAATTTTCAGCCCGAGCAACGAGCGCGGCGTATCGAAGCCGCGGACACGAATATGGCGGACGCCATCGACGATTTCGTGCCTGGCGAATTGTGGAAGTACACGGGAGATGATGGTGACATCATGGTTTCGCGAAACAAATTCCTGCGCCAGAGCGAACCAGCTTTTTTCAATCGCACCGCCCATCACCGGCGGAACCGGCAGAAACGCGCCGAGGACGATGGTGATCTTCATTGCGCTTGCAAAATCGCAAGCAGCGAAGCGGCAGCGCGGTTGATTTCGAACCGGCGGAGAAAGCAATTGTGCGCATTCACCCGCATTAGATTCTGTTCGTCCGGCGAAGTGTGCAACCATCGCTCGATTAATCGCGTGGTGCCGGCGAGGTCGTCGGGCTCAACGTAGCCGGCATGATCGGCGGCGATCTCGCGCCAGATATTCACGCGATCCGAAATCAACACCGGCACTCCGAAGGAAAGCGCCTCGATCACCGACATTCCGAAATTCTCCTGATGCGAAGGGAGAATGAACGCGTCGGCATTTTCCAATGCTCCGCGTTTCAGCGGCCCTTCCAGCATACCCGCGAAGGTAACGCGCGGTGAAACGTCCATGCGCGCGACGCGCTCGCGTAACTGACGCGTCCAACCGACTTGATCCGGACCAGCAATGACAAGCAAGACCGCTTCGCCGGAAGCGCGACGCGGGAGTGCGTCGATCGCCAGATCGCATCCTTTTTTCGGGTGAACGCGGCCGAGAAACAAAAGCATGCGCGTTTTTTCAATTTCGGGAAATTTCGCGAGAAAAAGATGACGTGCCTCCGGTCCGGCTAGACGCGGTTCTTCGATCCCAAGTGGAGAAATTTTTTCCTTGGCGCGATAAAGCCAGAAGGACTGGCGCGCCCGGGAACGTTCTTCTTCCGAAGTAAAAACTACTGCTGCGGCGTCGCGCAAGACCCGGTAATCAGCCCACGGCCAGTAGAGCCATTTTTTGAAATGTTTGAGAGGAAAGGTGCGCTTGAACCACGGGTCGAGCATGCCATGCGGAAAAACGAAGTAAGGAATGCTGGTTTTGTGAAAGCGTTGCCAGACGGCAAAGCTGTGGTGTTGCCAGATACCATGGACGACAACGCAATCGAATTTGTCGCCGTGTTCTTTGAGCCACTTCGGCAAGGCGCGCGAGTAACGATAATTCGTGAGGCCTTGGCCGAGAGCGTGCACGGGAAGAGATTGGTCACGCAGCCAGGGCGACTCCGGTTTGTCCAAGGCGACGATCTCGATCTCTACGCCATGCTGTTGCAGTCCTTTGCTCAATGAAGTGACGGCACGGGCCACGCCGCCCGTCTCGGGATTCAGCGTCTGCACTGTTTGCAGAACTCTCAAGTTAGATGACGAAACCCTGGCGGCGATTGAAATAACCGCAATCGGGCGATAGAACGCTGAGTTCGCGTGCAGGCACGCCACCGTAGAGACGATGCGTCTGAGTGTACGCCTTGTTCAGGAGCGATTTCGCGCCCAGCACACAATAATCTGGCAGAGTCGAAGCGCCCAGCAGCACGCTGTTGCTGCCGACAAAACAATAAGCGCCCACGCTAATCGGATGCGAGACCTGGCGATTCTGCACGATGTCTATGTTGTGAGAAATGAATTGCGATTGGAATCCGGCGACGGTGGTGAAGCGGCCGATGGTGATAGCGTTGGTGCAATCGAGCAGATGGCGATGGGTGATGGCGGAATGCTCGCCCATGACTAACTCCGGGCGGCGTTCGGTCTCGCTGACGAAATGAAGCGAATCGCCCAGCGGAAAGCCGGTAATCCAATTACCGCGGCCGATCGTCGCGTGAGCTTTCAAGTGCAGCAGATCGAGATTCTTCGCCACGGTGAAATGACCAATGCGGGTGTTCTCTTCCATGATCAAACGCGAGGGCAAGATCCAGGCCAGACCGATGCGAGCAGTGGGATGAATCTGGAAGCCAAATTGCTGTTCCAGAAACGCACGCCGCATTTTCCACGGCAGCAGCAGCGAAATGAGCTGGAGAAAATTTTTCATGCGGCCATTCCCAACTGGCGATAAAGCGAGAGATACTGCTCCGCCATTCTTTTTGCGCTGAAGCGCCTGGCATTCTGCAAACCAAGCTCACGATATTTTTCGCGCGTAGCCGGGTCCCGCAACCGTAGCAAATCTTTCGCAAATCCATCTTCATCCGCAATATCGCGGAGCATGGCTGCGCCACCGGCAACTTCCGACATCGGCGCCGCATCACGACACAGCACAGGACAGCCACAGGCCTGAGCTTCGGCGATCGGCCAGCCGAAGCCCTCAAAGCGCGAGGGAAAGAGAAGTGCGTGGGCGCAGTTATAAAGCGCTTCCAGTAATTCGCTCTGCGCCGATACAATCTCAACTATCCGATCCGCAACGCCGAGCGCGCTCGCCTGTGTCCATAAATCGTTAGATAAGCGATCTCCGGCGAAAACGAGCTGTGCCTTCCAATGATCTTTTGTCCTGGCGAATATCCGCACCACACCGGCGCGATTTTTTCGTCGCAAGTGCGAGCCGACATGAAGGACAAAAGGGCGATCCAGTTTTAACTGGGACAATCTTGCCAGCCGCGCCCTTACCTTTTCCTCCGGCAGCGGCCGGTAGTCGTAATTCAACCCGTTTTCGATCACGGTAATAGATGGCGCCTTCTCTTTCGCTTCGAGAAGGCGAACTGCGTCTGCCTCGGTGGCGCGTGAAACACAGGCAACCGCGCTGACCTGGCGCAGCCCGGCCAGAATCCATCGCTGCAAGATTTTGCCGGTCCATGAAGCCGGACAATCTGTTTCTTCGCCGAGGGCGCCGCGCACGGCGAGGAGATCGTGACAGGTAACGACAACAGGAACGTTTGGAAAATGTTTCGCATAGATGGCATTGGAATGGTCGCAAATGTGAATGAGCTCGACGCCGCGAAGTTTTCGCAATCGCCTCGGAAAAATAAAAAGCTTGTCGATGTAGCCTGCCCATTTCCTGATGAAGCCGAATGGTGCCGGGACAATGCGGACGAAATGCGCTTCGGGACAGACCAGTTCTGCCGCAATTCCAAGCGCGCGCAAGTCGCGCAACATCATTTCGCTGAAGTGCTGCATGCTTTGCTGTTGATCCGGCGGAAAATTACCGATCAACAGAACCATTGGAGTGAGAGGCGTCTGCGCCGTGAAGACGGTCAGCATAAGCCGATCGGCCGCGGATCAATCGTGGCGGCGGCGGCGGGGCCGGAGTTGGCGCAATTTTGCCAGGCCGGGTGGAAGCCAGACAGAGGCCGTTAAGAACCACGCCGAAACCAAGACTTGTCGGCTGGCCGAGCTGGCCATTGAGAATGAGGAGAAAGCCAGCGCTGAAAAGTAAAAGTGGCAGGATTTCGGCGCGAGTAAGCGCCCGCAAACTAACGAAACCGAGATAGATGATCAGCACAGTACGCCACACTAAAAAGGCCAGGCCAAGAATCGGACCGCTTTCAAAAATGATGCGAGTCCATTCATTTTCCGAAAGCAAAAAGGTAGATTGGCTCATCAGAAACGCAGCACCTCCGCTGGTGCCGACTCCTAAACCGAAACCGAAGAGCGGCGCGTGGCCGAGGTGACCAAGTCCTTCGGTGAACCCGCTGAGGGTGCGTTGGATCAAACCGCCGGTGATGGTCGTTTCCGCGGCTTCCGCTGATTCGGTGAACCGGCTCGACAAAATAGTGAGACCCTCGTGCACAATCGGAAGGCGGCTGATGATCAGCATCGCAATCACCAGCAAAATCAAACTTTTGCCGAAACGATTGACGGCATCGGGGCGAATCAGCAGCACGATCGCAAGCGAAAGGACGACGAGCAGAACTGACACCACCAGCGAACGACTCCCCGAAACAACTATTGCCAGAAGAACGCTGCAACCGGCTCCGAAAAGCAACCAGCTGCGATAAGTCGCACGGCGGAGAGCGCCGTAGAGCACGAACGCGGCCGCACCGGTGACATAATGGATCGGCCCGGAAATGAATGAAAAGGGGCCGGGCGGCCGAATCTTTCCGCCACCGGCCGTGATCTGTTCACCTTCGCCGAGGCCAACAGTGCGATTGATGAATGAGTCGGACGCGGAATGGAATTGCAGCGCCATTAACAAGCTCATCGGAATCATCCCAACTAAAATCCACCAGCCGATTTTCCTGACGTCATCGGCGTCGAACACACTCGCGAAGATAAAAATAAGAGGAAGATGCAGAAAGTTTGAGCGGAACCCGTAGGCCGTGACGAGCAAGACGCGCGACATCGGCACATAGGGATCAAGGACGAAGATGGAAACGATCCAGGAAAGAATGCCGATGATGGCAAGCCAAAGAATGAAGCTGTTCCGCGGAAAAATGTGGGCGCGCCAGGCCAGAAAATAGATCGCCAAAACCACTGGATCGCGCACCAGCAGCAACGGATTGGAAAATTGCGGAACGATCCATTTGCGCAAAGCGCCTTCGATAATGAGAAGGAAGAGGTAAAGGTAGATGAGCCGGCGAATGTTTCGGAGCATGCCGGAGTAATCGGCCACGGGTAGCGACTGCGGAGTTTTGGCGGCGTTCGACATTGCCCTTCTAGCTATTCATCACTTCCTGCGCCACGGTAATGAGAGCGCGCCGATAATTTTCCCAGGGACGAATTTGCGCCTTCTTACGCGCGGAAATTTTCATTGCTCTCAAACGTTCACGATCCCGCGCAAGCAGTCCCAGTTTTTCAGCGATTGCTTCAGCAGAACGAATCGGAACAATAAATCCATCCACGCCATCATCAATAATGTCGGGGCCGGCAGTATGCGCGGTAGTAATAACCGGTGTCCCCTGCGACATCGCTTCGGTAATGGCAAGGCCGAATCCCTCGAAAAGCGATGGAAAAACCAACACATCGTGCTGGCGCATTTCGACCAGCACCCGTTCATGACTCAGGCTTGGAACCCAACGATGGTCGCGAATAGCTTGGTCGAGCGGGCGACAACCGTCAGCTGCTTTCCGGCCCAGCAACGTCAGCTCGCAATTCTTTTTGCCGATTAATTCGACTGCGCGCAAAGCGTAGGAAAGGCCTTTGCGCTGACCAAGTGAGCCGGCGAACAAGATTTTTAACTTGGCGGCGCCCTTCGCAATCTCGTTAGTCGCGGCGGGCGGTGCTCCACACGGAATCACTGTGATCGGTCGCTGGTGTGGCGCTTGCGCGAGGGTGGATTTGGTGAAGGTGCTGGCAACGACCACACGCGTGGCCAGGCGCACCTCTTCCTCTTTGCGCGCGAGTTTTTCATTACTATCGCGCGCGCCCGTTAGCGTCGGCGTCCACTCGGGTTCGCGTTCGGACTCCTCGGCAAAAATACGCTGCCCAACGCGCCAGTAGCCGATGGGCAAATCATAAACTCGAGGAATTCGGCGACGTTCTGCCGCCGCAAAAGTTGCCATCGCGCAATCTTCGTAGGCGTAAACAAGCTTGCAGCGCCCGTTTTTTCCGACTTCTGCAGCGACGGCGCGATCGAGTGCAGCGGAAATTGCCTCAATGCTCAAATAGCCGCGTTCGTGTTCGGACCAAAGCGGGAGATGCATTGCACCGAAAAATAACCGCATGGCCTCGCGCGTGGGCTGCGATCGGGTGCGGTGTCGTACCAGTTCCGGAAACGAGCGGCGTCGAAAACTTTCGCGCAGGCGGGGCGGCAGGATCCGATCAAAAGCCGAACCGGGGTTCCAGTTGATTGTGATAAAGAATTGTTCTAGCAAGTTGGCCTCCGCAAAAGCGACCGCGGCCTGCCGCACGTTCTCGTTGCCGGTGGGATGCGAGAGAATGATCATGCCGCCAACTCGCGCAGGAGTGCGAGATAACGTTGCGCGACGGTTTGCGCGCGAAATCGCTCGAGATGCACCGGCGCAGCCGCCTGAAATTTCTCGCGCATTTTGGCGTTACGCAGCAACTCCCCTAGGCGATCTGCCAGTTCTTCGCTGTCGCCATTCCGAAACGTTATTCCGCAATTCCCAATCGCCTCGCTTAAGCCACCCTGTTCTGAGCCGACGGCGATGCAGCCGCACGCGATCCCTTCCAGCGCAACGATCCCAAACGGCTCCGGCCAGCGCGACGGAATGACAATAATTTGGTGGTGATTCATCAATTCTGCTAGCTGCGTGCCAACTTTTTCGCCGTCAAATGTAACCGCCTGATAGATGCCCAGTTCTCGAATGAGGGCGCGAAGATTCTCCTCTTCCGGACCGCGTCCAATAATCGTTAAGTTTGCAGGAATTTTTCTCTGTTTAAGAACTTCAATAGCGCGCAACAAAACGTCGACGCCTTTATCCGAGACAAGGCGACCGACAAAGAGCAGTTCGCGATCATGGGCAATGTGCGGAATGACTTTGAAAATGCGGTCGTCGTAGGGATTTCCGATCACCTCCGCCGCCAACTTTATGTTGCTGGCAACGGCCTGACTAATGGCGACGTTTTTCACCCGCGATAAAAGCGCGCGCTTGATTCGACTATTCCAACCGATTCCGCCGTCGACATTTCGAATCCAGGTTTGGTGCGCAACGACGACCGGTTTGCGCAAGAGCAACGCCAGGATGAGATGACGCAAGCTGATGTTGTTTTGAAAAACAACGTCACACCAATCAACAAGTTTCCGTAACCGCGCGAGTGTTGGATTACGGACAACTTCGAATGTGTCGGAGCTCGAAGCTTGCGCCGGAGTTTCTGTCACTAAAATGACTTGGTGGCCGGCAGCGACGAACTCGCGCGCTAGCAGCACGGAGGCGGTTTCGATTCCACCGATACGCGGCGCGTAGGCATAGGATGAAAACAAAATTTTTATGGTCACGGCGGGGCAACGCCTGCAAGCGGACGATTCCAATGCGCAATCACAAGTTTCGTGCTGCTTTCCTTCGAAGCCGTTTTGACCCGCGTTCACGCGAGTTGCAATGTTATTGCCACCGTCTGCACCAATGTCCTCGCGGACGCGTGCCGGTGGTACCAATCGTAAATGTTTCTTGCCACCTCGGGCCGCTCGCTCTGGGAAGGCAGCTTCACATCACCGTGCGCGATAGCGAAGGGTCCGGGAAGCGAATCGCCGCGGAGGGAAATCGGAGCCATGGCATGCGGCGTCACGCAGACCACTGCATGCGCGCACACATTCGCGAACGAGCTCGATTTTAGTAGGAGGTCCGATCTCGCCCCGGTCGTGAAATAATCCAGCCACGCGAAGGCGCAGGTGGAAAGAATTTGTGAAGCCGTTTCGGAAGAAACCGCGGGATGATATTCCCATTGCGTTTTAACCAACGTCTTCAGCATTTGGCGAACCTTCGAGTTTTCCGTCCCTCCAACCACGACAAGATCTCGCGAGGCAATACTTGCCGGAATCGCGTCGGCGATTCGCAGAAAGGAGCGGAGGGAGCGTTCGATTAATTCGGTCCCGCCGCAAATGAGCCAGCGATGATTGTCGCGCTTACGCAATTGCGCGGGATCAATCACCGGTTCACCGAAGGCTGATGGAACCGGGTGAACAACAACGTCAACACCGGGCGCAAGTTCTTCCAGGCTTTGCCGCATTGATTCGCTGCTGACCAATCGTGCATCGCCCAACCGCGCAACGTCGCGCGCGATCCTTTTTTGCAAAGGCTGAACCCAAAACTCACTTTTCCAAGGCGGGCCACTGGCAAAAAGTTCGTGAAAGATTACGAGGAAACGGCCACGACAGCTTTCGCGAAGCGCACACCAGACCGGCAACAACGAAAACGGCAGCCCACGTTTTTGATAACCGTAGTTGACGTAATGCAGGATCACGTGAGCGGGTTTGTGGCGAGGCACGCTACCCTCGGCCATAGACGCTATTTCGAATCCTTCTTTTTGTGAAACGTGACTCGGTTCCGTCGGCGCGAATTCCGTTCTGAGCCGGTAATTCGCCAACAAGGCATGCGCCAGGTTCAAAGCGTAATCGCTTACTCCCTCAGGGTGATCCGAAACGCGAGGAACTATCTGCAGGACGATGTCCGCGGCGTTAGCCATGCGCGGAGAATTCACCATTGCCGCCCCGTAATCGAGCAAGATGCATCGCGTAAAGACGCGTCGTCTCTTTTGCGATAGTTGACCACAGAAACTGGCTCGCCACTTTCGCACATCGCTCAATTAATTTCCGGTAGCTGGCCGAATCAGCAGAAAGAATTTGGATCAGCGCGGCCGAGAATTGTTCCCCATTCCCGACCGGAACGAGTAGATCTGGCAAACTACGTTGTAATATGGAACGCGGACCAGGCGCGTTGTAAGAGACAGTTGGAATTCCCGCCGCCAATTGCTCGAGCAAAGCCAAACCAAAACCTTCTGCATAGCTCGGGAGCGCACCCACCGTCGAATCCGCCAGAAGCTTCGGCAGCTCATCGGGCTGAAATTCCGGCACAATTTCGATCCAATCGCAGGCAGGAATATTCAGGTCGCGCAAAACTCTCTCATTATCTGTCAGTGTCCCAAGAAATTTGAATTGCGCTTTTGGAACAATGGCACGGACGCGGCGAATGATTTCGCCCCAGTCTTTCGCGCCTTTGCGTGTGCTCCACATCCCGATAAAACTTATCTTATGCTGCGCCAAACGGGTCTCGGGCGAGGCCGCCGCTTCCATCAACTTTTGGCGCCCCTGTTCGGTCAAGCCATACGGCTGAACGATGGTTGGCTTTTTCGATCTCAGGCATTCCAGCTCATTCTCGTTAGGTAAATTAACGAGATCGCAATATCGCATTGCCTTTTCTGAATTTTGAAATAGCTGTCGCTGAAAAATTGTATAGAAGATTCGGCCTGACAGTTTTCCTCTTGGCTGGTCCGGCCAGCGCTCGCGCGCCATCTTTTCGAAGTCGCGATAGAGCCGATGAGAGCCAATCGATCGCGCGACCAGTAAGCCGGCGAAGTTCAAACGTTCTTTCGGAACTGGCAATGCCCCCACGATGCAATCAACGACATCGAATCGCGTAGCATCGTTTCTAACGAAGGCGGCTGCCTTGGTCGGAAAACGCAACCGTCTCCACGCCGAAACTGCAGGCGATGAAGTTGCCGCGGGAAACGCGTCCCCTAAACAGTAATGCGAGACCTCGTGCCCGGCCGCTTCCCATGTTCGCGACAATTCCATGAAAATGCGTGCGGCGCCAAGACGCGTGTCCCATGGAAGATCGACTATCGTTAAAATGCGCATGAGTGCGACAGCGGAAGACGTTTCGAATTCATGAAAAGATCTGTTCCCAGAATTTGTGGCGGACCGGATTGACGTAATGGCGCAGGATGATGCTGTTGTTGGCATAGCGATCGGCAAACTCAAATTGATCGTCGAGTTGTAAGACGAACTTCGCCGGATCCAGTGGACGGGCGCCGTTGCTGTGCATCGCGAGGTGAGTCATTGTCTGATTGGTGAAAAAATTTGGCGGGCCATCCAGTTGTTGAAGCCGTTCGATGGCTGACGACCAGTCGAGTTTCTGGGAAACGAAAAGCACACCCGTGTTTACGGGATCGGCCGCTTCGGCCGAATCGCGCAGCAAGCGTTCGTCGCCCGCCGCCTGACAGTCGCGCAGATAAAGAGCAGGCGCGTCGTAATTATGTAAGAGATCGGCCAGCGCAACTGCGCCGGGAAAAAATAAAACGTCGGCGTCGAGATAAAGAGCAGGCCGTTCGCGTGGAAGAGTCATGATCAGGGCAAGCTGTTTGCCGGTGGGATGGTTCGCGAAGTAGTCGCGTGAAGATGATTGTTCCGGCAAAAAATCCCGCGCGCATGTAACACGAATGCAAGAATCAACTTCCTGCAAAAGCCAAACAAAATGCGGACGATGCGTGCCGTCTGAAACAATCGTGAAGTTGTTGGGTCGTCCCGCGTATTTCAGGAACGAGCGAACGGAAGCGATTTGCTCGGGCAACATCGCTTCGTTCGAGTAAGCAAAGACATCGATGTCGAGGGTCCGCGGCGGATCGATCTGGCGGCGCACGATCGTTGGCAGGAGCATGCGATAAGCTTCTCGGGCCACGCCGCCGCGAACCCGGGCCAGATGATAGCCAAAGTTCCACATCGCCTAAGTCGTTGCCGGTTCCAGCGAACGGAAACCGCGAAAAGAAAGGGCGAGATTGAGAAGCAAATTCGGCACACTCGAAAGCAGGTTGAACGTGAGAACGCTTCTCACATTGGAAAAATCGGTGAACGGAATCAACGCGATTTGAGTGAGCAGAGTCAGCGGAATGTAAAGCCACGACCCGGCGACCCAGGCTTTGGCGGCATTGAGCGACCAAAATGTGCCGGTCAGCGCGGC
>Ga0209577_10004695_pt1 | contig 12816 bp, 11 predicted proteins | sample GraSoiAngelo_109_FD_185874 | JGI IMG/M metagenome (GOLD analysis project Ga0209577, IMG submission 185874) | Grasslands soil microbial communities from the Angelo Coastal Reserve, California, USA - 14_0903_12_20cm (SPAdes) (version 2) | ecosystem: Environmental > Terrestrial > Soil > Grasslands... | reverse complement strand
GGGTTGCCCCAACGGTTTTTGAGACCGCCGCGTCTACCGTTCCGCCAGCCCGGCCGACCAGGATCGTATTCGAGGAGAGGGCGCGGAGGTGCGTCCAGGGGCGGCCGCACCCGTGGGGTCGCCCTGGATCCTCGGCGTCCGCTCGTCAGCCCCCGATCCCGGGTAGCGTGAACGTGACCGGCTTGCCGTCCGAGAGGGGCACGCTGAGGACGGTGGAGCCGCCGAGCGGCGCAGACGGCTGGACGCGAACGGTGACCTGGCAGCTGCCGCCCGGTGCGAGGTGTGCACCCGCGCACCCGTCGTGGACGATGGCCGCGGTGGCGACGCTGGAGAGGCTGCTCGCGCCGGCGACGAGGTCGGTCTGGCCGGTGTTGTGCACCGTGGCGTAGAAGAGGTTGCCGCCGGAGAGGGGCGGAGTGATCGGGAGGCCGGGAGGCTGGGTGGGCGCCGCCGACGGCGTGGCCAGCGGGATGGTCGAGGCGACTTCGGGCCCCGGCGTCGCGACGGGGCTCGGGGGTGTGCTCGGTGCCGGGGACGGCGTCGGCGCGGAGGCGGTGCTGCGCGGAGCGAGAAGGTGGGTCGGGATGCGCGGCACGAGCGCGGTCGCCGAGCCCGTGTTCTGAGCGCCGCCGCCGACGCCGTGGTGCACCCCGATGGCGACACCCGTGGCCGCGGCGAGGGCGGTGCCGGTGACCGCGGTGGCCACCAGCGGCGACCACAGCCACCGGGGCCTCGGAGAAGCCGGCCGGTTGCGCAACGCGAGCGCCGCGGGGTCGTGGTAGCCGGGCTCGGCGATCGCTCTGCGGACGGCGGTGAGGAATGCCGTCGCGCTCGGGTAGCGATCGTCCTTCCGCATCGCCAGCGCGCGGGCGACGATCTCGTCGAGACCGGCGGAGAGGCGATGGGTCGGGTCGAGGCAGCGTCGGAGGACGCACCCGAGGCCGTGGACGTCGGTGCGGGCGTCCGTGCTTCCGCCGTCGACCTGCTCGGGAGCCAGGTACTCCGGCGTGCTCGTCCCGGCCGCGGTGGTGTCTCCCGAGCCCCGGTCGCCGGGCGTGCCGACGTCGGTGAGGTAGGCGCGCTCGATGCCGTCGGAGGTGTCGACGAGGATGTTCGCGGGCTTGACGCCGCCGTGGACGAGCCCGTGGGCGTGCACCGCGTCGAGGGCGCCGGCGACCTCGGTCAGCAGGGCGACGGCGCGGTGTGGATCGAGGCGTCGTCCCCCTGCGAGGAGCCTGGCGAGGTCACCTCCCGGCACATACCGGCTGGCGATGAAGAGGCGACCCTCGGCCTCGCCCGCCTCGTGGATGGGAACGATGTGCGGGTGGTGGAGGTCGCGCACCATCGCCGACACGTGGAGGAGATGCTGCCGGGCCGGCCCGTCCGGGTGGCCGTCGAGGATCTTGAGGGCGACGGTGCGCCCCGCGGGGTCGACGGCACGATGGACGGTGGCCATGGCGGTGCAGCCGATGAGCTCGATGAGCCGGTAGCCGCCGAATCTCTCCCCGTGATAGGCGACACTCATGATTCACCACCTGGTCGATGTGGGCGAGGTGGCCGGTTCCCGCGGCCCTGAACGCGAGGGACCCCATGGTGACCGGATCGCGGAAGACATCGCCCGTCGTGTCAGCTTCGTTGCAGGTGCACCTCTCGAAGCGAGAAGCGCACGTCCGCCACAGAGCGGTCGTCAGAATCGGGGCTGACGGTCGCCTCGGTCGTAGAGTGCCGGCGATGAGTGCCGACTCCGCCGGGCCGCCACCGCTTCGCGACCTCTGGGAGGAGCAGGCGTCCAACTGGGTGCGCTGGTCGAGGCGGCCCGGCCACGATGCGTACTGGCGGTTCCACCGCGACGCCTTCCTCCGTCTCGTGCCGCCGCCCGGCCGGCTCACCGTCGACGTCGGCTGTGGCGAGGGGCGCCTGCTGCGTGACCTCGCGCAGCGCGGGCACCGCGTCGTCGGCCTCGACGCGGCTCGGACGATGGCCCGCTCCGCCCGCGAGGCGGCGCCGGAGCTCGCCGTGGTCCAGGGCGACGCCGCGGCGCTGCCCTTCGCGGGCGGGGCGGCCGACCTCGTCGTCGCCTTCATGAGCCTGCAGGACGTCGACGACATGGATCGCGCGGTGAGTGAGATCGGGCGGGTCCTCGGCGCGGGCGGAGCACTCTGCCTGGCGACGGTCCACCCGCTCAACTCCGCCGGCGCCTTCAGCGGTCCCGAGCCGCAGGCCCCCTTCGTCGTCGAGGAGAGCTACCGCGAGACCCGCCGCTACTCCGACGAGATCGAGCGCGACGACCTGCCGATGACCTTCCACAGCGTGCACCGGCCGCTCGAGGCGTACAGCCGGGCCCTCGAGGGTGCCGGCATGGTCGTCGAGGCGATCCGCGAGGTCACCGTCGACGACGGCAGCGTGGCCTCCCGGCCGGGCGAGGCCCGCTGGCTGCGCATCCCGCTCTTCCTGCACCTCAGGGCGCGCGCGGCGGCTGGGAGCTCGCCCGACCGGCTACCCTGATGACGATGTCGGCGGACTGGGCGACGATCTCCTCTCTGGCGACCGCCGGTGGCACCCTCGTGCTCGCGGTCGCGACCTTCGCCTCGGTGCGCTCGGGCAATCGCGCCGCGCGGGCGGCCGAGCGGTCGCTCCTCATCGGCATCCGCCCGCTGCTCATGCCGTCGCACCCGCAGGACGTGGAGCAGAAGATCATGTTCGTCGACTCCCACTGGGTGAAGGCGCCCGGCGGCGGGGCCACCGCCGAGGCGGTCGACGGGGCGATCTACCTGACGCTGTCGCTGCGCAACGCGGGCAGCGGGATGGCGGTCCTCCACGGCTGGGTCTTCCATCCCGACCGGATTCTCGAGAACACCCATCCGGCGGCGTCGGACTTCCGCCGCCTGGCGCGGGACATCTACGTGCCCGCGAGCAACATCGGGTTCTGGCAGGGGACCTTCCGCGATCCCCAGACGGACGAGTTCGCGATCGCCGCGCAGGCGATCAACGCGCGCAACACGCTGACGATCGACCTGCTGTACGGCGACCACGAGGGCGGCCAGCGGACGATCAGCCGCTTCGCCGTGATCCCCCGCACCGACGGCGGCTGGTTCTGCACCGTCGGCCGGCACTGGAACCTCGACCGGGCGGATCCGCGATGACCGGCGCACCCATGCCCGCGGCGTTCCTCGGCCACGGCAGCCCGATGAACGCCCTCGAGCAGAACCGCTACACAGAGGCGTGGCGGCAGCTCGGCGCGGCGGTGCCGCGACCGCGGGCGATCCTCGTCGTCTCGGCGCACTGGTACGTCAACGCCACCGCGGTCACCGCGATGGCGCGGCCGCGCACCATCCACGACTTCTACGGCTTCCCCGACGAGCTCTTCGCGGTGGAGTACCCGGCGCCGGGCGCGCCCGGGGTCGCCGGCGAGGTCGCCGAGGTGGTGAAGCCGACCTGGGTGGGGCTCGACCGCGACAGCTGGGGCCTCGACCACGGCACCTGGTCGGTTCTCCGCCACGTGTTCCCCGCCGCCGACGTCCCCGTCGTCCAGCTCTCCATCAACGCCATGAAGCCGCTCGATTACCACGTCGAGCTCGGCGCGCAGCTGGCGCCGCTCCGCGAGCGGGGGGTGCTCATCGTCGCCAGCGGCAACGTCGTCCACAACCTGCGCCGCGTCGATCCGCGCGCCGGCGACGACGGCTTCGACTGGGCGCGCCGCTTCGACGAGGAGGCGCGGTCGCTCATGACCGGCGCTCCGGGCGAGGTGCTCGGGCTGCACTCGCACCGTGACTACGCCGCCGCGGTGCCGACGCCGGACCACTTCATCCCGCTCCTGTACCTCGCCGGCCTCGCATCCGCCGCCGGGCGGCCGGCGCGGACGCTGGTCGAGGGATACGCGTACGGCTCGCTGTCGATGACCGCGTACACCCTCGACGCGACCTGCCCCGAGGCGCCCGCCGGGGCGCAGGACGCGGCGGCGATCCCCGACCCCGATGTGGTTGCCACCGATGACACGAACATCTAGGCGGCTCCTGCGCCGGCTCGCGACCCTGGGCAGCGACCCGCAGCCGATCAGCCCCCGCACCGCGGCGATGCGCCCGCGGACCGAGGGCGCCGAGCTCACCCTGAGCGTCTGTCCCTACTGCGCGGTCGGATGCTCCCAGCGCGTCTACCACCGCGGCGGGGAGATCCTCTCCATCGAGGGGAATCCCGAGAGCCCGATCAGCGCCGGCCACCTCTGCCCCAAGGGCGCGGCGACGTACCAGCTCCACGTCAACCCCCACCGCATCACCTCGGTCCTCTACCGCGCTCCGTACTCCGACCGGTGGGAGCAGCGGCCGCTCGGGTGGGCGATGGAGCGGGTTGCGCAGCTGATCCGCACCACTCGCGACCGCGGCTTCGTCGAGCGCACCGAGAGCGGCGAGCGGGTGAACCACTGCCTGACCATCGCCTCGCTCGGCGGCGCCACCCTCGACAACGAGGAGAACTACCTCATCAAGAAGCTGCTCACCGGGGGGCTGGGCATCATCCCCATCGAGAACCAGGCACGGATATGACACAGCTCCACGGTCCCCGGTCTGGGGGCGAGCTTCGGGCGGGGCGGCGCCACCACCAACCTCATGGATCTGGTCAATGCCGACTGCATCCTCATCATGGGGAGCAACATGGCGGAGAACCACCCGGTGGGGTTCCGCTTCGTCGTCGAGGCCCGCGAGCGCGGCGCGCAGGTGATCCACGTCGACCCCCGCTTCACCCGGACCTCGGCGAGCGCCTCGCGGTACGTCGCCATCCGCTCGGGGAGCGACATCGTCTTCCTCGGCGCGCTCATCAACCACGTCCTGACCGGTGACCACATCTTCCGCGACTACGTGCGCGACTTCACCAACGGGCCGGCGATCCTCCCCGAGGGATACGTGGACGCCGAGGACAACGACGGCCTCTTCTCCGGCTTCGTCGCCACCGAGCACGGCGGCCGCTACGACCCCGACGAGGCGCACTGGAGCTACGGCGAGCGCGCCCCCGCAGGCCCGGACTTCGGCATCGAGCGCGACCCCACCATGGAGCACCCGCGGTGCGTGCTCCAGGTGCTGCGCCGTCACTTCGCCCGCTACACCCCGGAGATGGTCGAGCGGGTCTGCGGAACACCGCGCGCCGACTTCGAGGCGGTGGCGCGCGCCCTGGTGGAGAGCTCCGGCCCCGAGCGCACCAGCGCGATCTGCTATGCGGTGGGGTGGACGCAGCAGGCGGTGGGCCCGCAGATCATCCGCGCCGCCGCGATCCTCCAGCTGCTGCTCGGGAACATGGGGCGTCCCGGTGGCGGCATCCTGGCGCTGCGCGGCCACGCCAGCATCCAGGGCTCGACCGACATCCCCACCCTCTCCGACCTCCTGCCCGGCTATCTCCCCCAGCCTCTCGCCGGCGCGGTCCACGAGGACCTCGCCACCTACTGCGCGGCGGTGCAGCAGCCGCGGGGGGTGTGGTGGAACGCGCCCGCGTACATCACGAGCCTGCTCACCGCCTGGTACGGCGGCGCCGGAGGCGACGACCGCGGCTATCGCTGGCTGCCGCGACGTACCGGCGACCACACCGCGCAGGCCGCCTTCGCCGACATGCTCGCCGGGCGGCTGAAGGGCTACCTCGTGCTCGGCCAGAACCCGGCGGCGGGGAACACCAACTCGGCGCTGGTGCGCAAGGCTTTGGCGCGTCTGGACTGGATGGTGGTGCGCGACCTCTTCGAGACCGAGACGGCGAGCTTCTGGTCGAAGGCGCCGGGCGCCGATCCCTCCTCGATCGGCACCGAGGTGATCCTCATGCCCGCGGCGGCGTCGGCGGAGAAGGACGGCACCTTCACCAACACGATGCGACTGCTGCAGTGGCATGACAAGGCGGTCGACCCGCCCGGCGACGCGCGCAGCGAGAGCTGGTTCTTCCACCACCTCGGGCTCCGCCTCAAGGAGCTCTACGCGGACTCCACGCTGGAGCGCGACCGGCCGATCCAGGCGCTGACCTGGGACTACGCCGGCTCGGTGCCGGAGCGCTTCCGGATCGCCGACGAGCCCGACGCCGAGCGGGTCCTCGCCGAGATCAACGGCTGGCAGGTCGGCGAGGACGGAATGCGCGGGGCGCAGCTCCGCGACTTCGGCGAGCTCCGCGACGACGGATCGACCGCCTGCGGCGCCTGGATCTACTGCGGGGTGATGCCCGAGGAGGGACGCAACCTCGCCGCCGCCCGCGACCCGTCCGGCCCGACGTATCGTGGCTGGGGATTCGCCTGGCCGCGCAACACCCGGCTCCTCTACAACCGCGCCTCCGCCGACGCCGAGGGCCAGCCGTGGAGCGAGCGCAAGCGCTACGTCTGGTGGGACGACGCGGTGGGGCGATGGACCGGCGTCGACCAGCCCGACTTCCCGCCGGCGACCCGGCCCGACCACCGTCCCCCGCCCGAGGCGACCGGGCTGGCGGCGATCGCCGGGGACTCGCCGTTCACCCTCAAGTCCGACGGCAAGGGCTGGCTCTTCGCGCCGTCGGGCTTGCTCGACGGGCCGCTCCCCACCTTCTACGAACCGACCGAGGCGCCGGAGCGCAACCTCGTCTACGCCCAGCAGCACAACCCGCTGCTGGTGCGTCGCGACGAGCTGCCGGGGAACGCCAAGGTGGCGCTGGGCGACCCCCGGTACCCGTATGTGCTCACGACCTTCCGGGTCACCGAGCACCACGTCTCGGGGCAGATGAGCCGCTGGAGCAGCTGGCTCTCCGAGCTGCAGCCCGAGTCCTGGCTCGAGCTCAGCCCGGAGCTCGCCACCGAGCTCGGGATCACCGATGGCGGGTGGGTGACGGTGGAGACGCCGCGCGCCGCTGTCGAGGCGCGCGCGCTGGTGACCCGCCGGCTGCGCCCGCTCCTCGTCGGCGGGCGGACGCTCCACCAGGTGGGGATGCCCTTCCACTTCGGCTACAGCGGGCTGGTCACCGGGGACGTCGTCAACGACCTGCTCTCGCTCACCGAGGAGCCGAACGTCTCGATCAACGAGACCAAGGCGCTGATGTGCGCGGTGCGCACCGGGAGGCGGACGCGATGAACCCCTGGGCCCGCGCCGAGCCGCGTCCCCCGCGCGCCACCGTCGGCTTCCTCACCGACTCGACGCTCTGCATCGGCTGCAAGGCGTGCGAGGTGGCCTGCAAGCAGTGGAACCGCCTGCCCGCCGACGGCACCGGCTGGCTGGGGATCAGCTACGACAACACCGGCCACCTCGGTGGGGACACCTGGCGGCACGTCAAGTTCCTCGAGCAGTTCGATCGCGCGCACGGCGAGGACCGATGGCTCTTCGTCTCCGACGTCTGCAAGCACTGCGAGGACGCCGGCTGCATGAACGTCTGCCCGACCGGCGCCATCGTGCGCACCGAGTTCGGCACCGTGCTCGTGCAGGACGACATCTGCAACGGCTGCGGCTACTGCGTCGGCGCCTGCCCGTTCGGGGTGATCGCCCGCTCCGACGTCGACCACGGCGCCCACAAGTGCACGCTCTGCTACGACCGCCTCCAGATCGACGAGCAGCCGGCGTGCGTCCGTGCGTGCCCCACCGGGTCGATCGCCTTCGGACCGCTCGACGAGCTCGCCGAGCGCGGCCGCGCCCGGGTCGCGGAGCTGCACCGGCGCGGCTCCGACGGGGCCCGGCTGTGGGGCGACTCCGACCGGCTCGCGAACGGGCTGCACGCGCTCTTCGTGCTCAGCGACGACCCGCGCAGGCACGGTCTTCCCGAGAGCGCGCGCACCGGACGCCACAACCTGCTTCCCGGCTACGCGGGGCACCTCGCCGTCGGCCTGGCCTGGGCGGCGCTCTCGGCGCTCTCGTTGCGGCGCGGAGCCCGGCGGTGACCACGACCCGCGAGCGTGCCCCCGCGGAGCGCGCGGGCTACGCCGGCCTGCCGGTGCTCAATCCGCCACCCTGGCACCACCTCATCATCTGGTACTTCTTCCTCGGCGGCATCTCCGGCTGCGCGTACGTCATCGCGGCGCTGGCGCGCTGGTTCGGCGGTGCCCGCGGACGGCCGGTGGCGCGGGCGGGGCACCTCGTCTCCGCGGCGGCGATCGCCCCGGCGCCGGCGCTGCTCATCCTCGACCTCGGCCGGCCGGGGCGCTTCCACCACATGCTCCGCGTCTTCAAGCCGCTCTCGCCGATGAACCTCGGCAGCTGGGCGTTCGCGGCCTTCTCCGCCGCGTCGGCGCTCGGCGGGGTGCGCACCCTCGCCCACAGCGCGACGGTGCCGCTGCCGGCCCTGCTGCGCCGCGCCGGCCGGCTCGTCCCCGAGCTGCTCACCCTCCCCGGCGCCCTGGTGGCGCTGTTCTTCTCCGGCTACACCGGCACCCTGCTCGCCGCCACCGCGGTGCCGCTGTGGGCGCGCACCCCGCTCCTCGGCCCGCTCTTCATGGCGTCGTCCGCTGCGACCGGCGGCGCGGCGGTGCGGGCGGCGCTCGCCGTCGCCGGCGAGGACGGCGGCGCGCTCGAGCTCCCCGAGCGGGCGGCTCTCCTCGGCGAGGTGGCGATCGCCGGCGCCTGGCTCCGCGGGCTCGGGCCGGTGGCGCGGCGGCCGCTCCTCCGCGGGCGCGAGCGCGCCCTGTTCTGGGGCGGCTACGTCGGCGCCGGGCTCGCGCTCCCGCTCGCCCTGTCGCTCCTGCCCGGCACGGTGCGGCACCGCCGCGGACTCCGCCTCGCCGGCGCCGCCGCGACCCTCGCCGGGGGGCTCTGCCTGCGCGCCGCGGTGGTGCGTGGCGGAGAGGCGTCGGCGCTCGATCCCGAGGCCGCCCTCGGCGAATAGTCAACGGTTGACCTGCATTTGCAGGAGCCCTGCCGGGATTCGTTGACACCCCCCGCGGCCGTGCGTATGGTCACCGGCAACAGAGCGCGCCACGCGATTCGTGCAGTCGTCGGAGGGGGCACCGATGCCGACCGTCAGCCGCCGTGGGTTCCTCAAGCTCGGCGCCGCGGGCACCGGGGCGGTCGCGCTTGGCGGGCTGGGCTTCGACCTCGTCCAGGCCCGGGGCGTCGCCCAGCAGCTGCGCATCCAGGGAGCCCGGGAGGCGCACTCCGTCTGCCCCTACTGCGCGGTGGGCTGCTCGCTCGTCGCGTACACCAGCAGGCAGCCCGACGGCTCGGTGAAGCTGCTGCAGATCGAGGGCGACCCCGACAGCCCGGTCAACGAGGGCAGGCTCTGCCCCAAGGGCGCGACCGCGATGCAGCTCGCCACCTCGGCGCGGCGCGTCGCTCAGCCGCTGCACCGCCCCGCCGGGGCGACCGAGTGGCAGCCGATCTCCTGGGACTCCGCCCTCGATCGCATCGCCGCGAACATCAAGCGCTCGCGCGACGCGACCTTCGTCACCCAGGACGCCAACGGCAACACCGTGAACCGCTGCGAGGGCATCGCCTTCGCCGGCGGCGCCGCGTACAGCAACGAGGAGGGATACATCGCCACCAAGGTGATGCGGGCCCTGGGGGTGGTCCACCTCGAACAGCAGGCGCGTGTTTGACACGGCCCCACGGTGGTCAGTTTGGCCGCCACGTTCGGCCGGGGGGCCATGACCAATCACTGGCGCGACATCCGCAACAGTGACCTCATCCTCATCAACGGCGCCAACCCCGCCGAGGCGCACCCGGTCGGCTTCCAGTGGTTCATGCGGGCCAAGCTCGAGCGGGGCGCGAAGATGATCCACGCCGACCCGCGCTTCACCCGCACCTCGGCGGTCGCGGACATGCACCTGCCGATCCGCACCGGCACCGACGCCGCCTACTTCGGCGGGCTCATCAACCACGTGCTCCAGAACCGGAAGTACCACGAGGAGTACGTGGTCAACTACACCAACGCCTCGTTCCTGGTGAAGGACGGCTACGGCTTCACCGACGGCCTCTTCTCCGGCTACGACGCGACCAAGCGCAGCTACGACACCAGCACCTGGAGCTACGACGCCGACGCCGACGGCTTCGCCCACCGCGACCTCACCCTCCAGGATCCACGCAGCGTCTTCCAGGTCATGAAGGCGCACTACGCGCGCTATACCCCGGAGATGGTGTCGCGGATCACCGGCATCCCTGCCGACCGCTTCATGCAGGTGGCCGACATGGTCGCGGAGATGGGCAGGCCCGACCGGGTGATGACCATCGTCTACGCGGTCGGCCTCACCCACCACACCACCGGCTCGCAGCTCATCCGCGCCGGGTCGGCGCTGCAGCTGCTCCTCGGCAACATCGGCCGCCCCGGCGGCGGCATGAACGCCGAGCGCGGCCACGCCAACATCCAGGGGAACACCGACAACGCGATCTCCTGGGAGATCCTCCCCGGCTACCTGAAGATGCCCGCGCCGGGACAGACCGGCATCGCCGACTACGTCGCCCAGAGCGCCTCGAAGAAGAGCGATCCGCACTCCTGGAACTTCTTCGGCACCAACTACGGCAAGTTCATGGTGAGCCTGCTCAAGACCTGGTTCGGCGACCACGCCACCGCCGACAACCAGTACGCCTTCGCCAACCTGCCCAAGCCGGCGAAGAACTCCTCGTGGATGAGCATCTACGACAACGCTCTCCAGGGGAAGATGAAGGGCGTGATGCTGTCGGGGATGACCGCGACCAGCATCGGCCCCGACTCCAACCAGGTGATGAAGGCGCTCGGCAACCTCGAGTGGCTGGTGGTCATGGACCCGCTGCCCACCACGAGCTCCGAGTTCTGGCGGGCACCCGGCGTCGATTCGACCTCGGTGAAGACCGAGGTGTTCATGCTCCCGACCACGCACTGGATCGAGAAGGACGGCTCCTTCGTGAACAGCGGGCGCTGGATGCAGTGGAAGGACCAGGTGCTGCCCCCCGAGGGCCAGTCGCGGCACGACCACTGGATCATGGCCGACCTGCTCATGCGGGTGCGCACCCTCTACCAGCAGCAGGGCGGCCGCTTCGCCGACCCGCTCATGCAGCTCACCATGGGCTACGCCGACCCGCGCAAGCCGACGCTCGACGAGCTGGCACGCGAGGTGAACGGCAGCGACCTCGCCACCGGCAAGCGGCTGGCGAGCTTCGCGCTGCTCAAGGACGACGGCACCACCGCCGCGGGCAACTGGATCTACGTCGGCAGCTACCCGGAGACCGGCAACCTCGCGAGGCGCCGCATGGGGGTGGACGATCCGAAGAAGAACGATCCCACCGGGCTCGGCTTCTACCCGAACTGGGCGTGGAGCTGGCCGCTCAACCGCCGGGTGCTCTACAACCGCGCCTCCGCCGACCTGCAGGGAAAGCCCTGGGACCCGGCACGTGCCGGCATCCAGTGGAACGGGAGCAAGTGGGTCGGCGACGTGCCCGACTACCCGCCGACGCTGAGCCCCACCGATCCCAACGCCTATCTGCCCTTCATCATGAACGGCGAGGGCGTGGGGCGGCTCTTCTCCAACTCCATGGCCGACGGACCCCTCCCCGAGCACTACGAGCCGGTGGAGTCGCCGATCGCCAACCCGCTGCATCCCACGGTGTCGGCGTCGCCGGTCGCCTTCCTCTACGACAAGGCGGCGGGGAGGCCGAACCGCTTCGGCACGGTGAAGGACTACCCGTACATCGCCACCAGCTACCGGCTCACCGAGCACGAGCACTACGTCACCCAGCACGTGCCGCTGCTGGTCGGGCTCCAGCCCGAGCCCTTCGTCGAGCTGCCGGTGCAGCTCGCCACCCAGAAGGGCATCCGCACCGGCGACAAGGTGCGGGTCTCGTCGATGCGTGGAAAGCTCGAGGTGCTCGCACTGGTCACCCCACGGCTCCAGCCGCTGACGGTGGACGGGAAGACCGTCTACCAGGTGGGCATCCCCATCCACTGGGGGTTCGTCGGCATCCCCGCCGACAACGATCCGAGCAAGGGGGCCAACTGGCTCGCCAACGCGCTCACCCCGTTCGTCGGCGACGCCAACGCGCGCACCCCGGAGTTCAAGGCGTTCCTCGTCAACGTGGAGAGGATGTGATGGCCGCCGCGCTCGCCATCGACACCCGCTGGGACGACCGCCGCCGCCGCGGTGCCGAGCTCATCCGCCGTTATCCCTTCGCCGCCGAGGTGCTGCGCCTCCACGCCGCCCTCGTGGACGTGCAGGAGCGCGCCTACGCGACGGTGCCGGAGCTGGGGGACATGGCCGCGGTGGCGGCGTTCGCCGCCGGCGAGGTGCTCCCCGCGGTGGTCGAGGCGACCGTCGCCGCCGGTCCCGACACCCTCGCCGAGAAGGCGTGGAGCCGGCTCGGAGAGGGCCGACTCGACGCCCTCGTCCTCGGATGGCTGGCGGGGGAGGAGCAGTCGCAGCTCGACCGCTACCTGGCGCGCGCCGCCGCGAGCCCGGTGCTCGAGGCGCTCGGCGATGCGCTCGCTCCGCCCGACGAGGTCGACGCCCGCCACTGCCCGCGCTGCGGCGGGCTGCCCCAGCTCGCGGTGATCGAGCCCGGCGAGGAGCTGAGCGGCTCACGCCGGCGGCTTCTGTGCTCGCGGTGCCTCGCCGCCTGGGGCTTCCCGCGGATGGTCTGCGCCGGCTGCGGTGAGACCGCCCCCGACCGGCTGCCCATCTACGAGGAGGGCGACTGGATCCCCCACGCGCGGGTGGAGGGCTGCGAGAGCTGCCGCCGCTTCCTGATCAGCATCGACCTGCGCAAGGACCCGGATGCGGTGCCCCCGGTCGACGAGCTGGCGGCGATGCCGCTGGCGCTGCACGCCGAGAGCCTCGGGCTGAGCAAGATCATGCCCAACCTCATGGGGTTGTAGACATGAGCGTGACGATCTCGGCGGGGACGGCCTACGGCTTCTTCACCGACACCAGCATCTGCATCG
>Ga0209577_10004693_pt1 | contig 12818 bp, 7 predicted proteins | sample GraSoiAngelo_109_FD_185874 | JGI IMG/M metagenome (GOLD analysis project Ga0209577, IMG submission 185874) | Grasslands soil microbial communities from the Angelo Coastal Reserve, California, USA - 14_0903_12_20cm (SPAdes) (version 2) | ecosystem: Environmental > Terrestrial > Soil > Grasslands ... | reverse complement strand
AGCGCGTTCACCGTCACCGTCACCGTGCTCGCGCTCATCGCGAGCGCCGCCCACGCCGGCTTGAGCAGGATGCCCAGCGACGGATACAAGACGCCGGCAGCGAGCGGGATCGCGATCAGGTTGTAGATCGCGGCCCAGAAAAGATTCTGCTTGATCTTGCGGTGCACGCGGCGGGCAAGCACGAGCGCGGCGGGTACGTCGGCCGGGTCGTCCTTCATTAGAATGATTCCCGCCGTTTCGATCGCCACGTCGGTTCCCGCGCCGATGGCAATGCCGACCGTTGCCGCTGCCAGCGCCGGTGCGTCGTTTACCCCGTCCCCCACCATGGCGACGCGACGGCCTTGCTGCTCAAGTCGCTTGACCTCCACCGCCTTGTCGCCCGGGAGCACCTCTGCCCGGACATCGTCGATCCCGAGCGTGCGGGCCACTGCGGCGGCCGTGGCCCGGCTGTCCCCCGTAAGGAGCAGCACGTGGACGCCGAGGTCGTGCAGCGCCGAAACAGCTCTCTTCGCCGTGGGGCGAATTCGGTCGGCGACGGCGATCATGCCGAGTAGCCGTCCAGCCGCAGCCAGATAGAGCGTCGTCTTCGCCTCCGCCCGGAGCCGTTCCGCGTCCGTGTCCATCGCGGCCGCGACGCCGTATCGCTCGAGTAGCTTGCGGTTCCCAAGGATGACCGTCTGACCGTCCACGGACGCCACGACACCGTGGCCCGGGATCGCTTGGAAGTCGGAGGATGACTCCACGGCCTGCGCGCGCTTCCGGGCCGCCTCAAGAATCGCCAGTGCGAGGGGATGCTCGGAGTGCGCATCCGCCGCAGCAGCCAACCGCAGCACCTCGGCCTCAGTACCGCCCGGCGCCGGGATGACGTCGGTCACCGACGGTCGACCCTCCGTAAGAGTCCCCGTCTTGTCGAAGACGACCGTGTCCACCCGGGCAGCCGCCTCGAGAACCCTGGCGTTTCTGAAGAGCACGCCGGCACGTGCTGCCCGCCCCACACCCACCGTGATCGCCGTCGGAGTCGCGAGCGCGAGCGCGTCCGGACAGGCGATCACGATCGCCGCCACCGCAGCCGACAGCGCGAACGCGATGCCTTGGTGTCCAAACACGAGCCAGATCAGGAACGTGACCACGCCGGACGCGAGCGCCACGATGACCAGATACTTGCCGGCAAGGTCCGCCAGGCGCTGCGCCGGCGCCTTCGAGGACTGCGCCTCCCGGACCATGGCGACGATTCGAGCCAGCGCCGTATCAGCTCCGACTTTAGTGGCGCGGAACCGGAACGCTCCCTGTTGGTTTCGCGTCCCGCCCACGACCTCGTCGCCCGGCCCCTTCGCGACCGGCACCGGCTCTCCGGTGAGCATCGATTCATCTACATAGCTGGTGCCCTCGATCGCGACGCCGTCCACCGGGATGGTATCGCCCGGCCGAACGGCGAGCATGTCGCCCACCGTGACCGCTGCGAGCGGCACTTCCTCCTCTTGTCCATCCCGCACCTGTCGCGCGGTAGGCGGCGCAAGCTCGAGCAGGGCCTCGACCGCCCGGCCGGTGGCGAAGCGGCTCCGCATCTCCAGCCAATGACCGAGCAGACTGAAGGCCGTCAGCATCGCGGCGGCATCGTAGAACGGTTCGCCCGGCAACCCGAATGTGACTGCGACCGAGTACAGGTAACTCACCAGGATGCCGGTGGCGATCAGAGTCATCATCGTGAGCTCGCGGCGTCGCAGCGAGCGTGCCGCGGACGACACAAATGGCCACCCGCCCCACCACACGACGATCGACGTCAGGACGAAACCTAGGAGCCCGGGCGACAGCCCAAAAGGCGGCGCGAGCTCGCGGCCGAACAGCGAGGTACCCAGCGGCGAGTAGAGGATGATGGGGACGGTGAGGATCGCCGACCCGACGAAGCGGCGGAGCATGTCCTGCGCCATGTGCGCCCCGTGCCCGGCACGCGCGTCAGTCATGGGACCCTCCGTGCATGCCTGGCATCCCGTGCATCTTCATACCGTCTTCGCGCACACCCACCGGTTGGAACCGGAGATAGATCGCTACTCCCGCCGGGGTACGACTGCCGTAGACGGCATTCAAGCTCGGGGGGACGAAGTTCACCGACCCGCGCACGCCGACTCCGGCGGCGAGCCCGGCCACGGTGCCGACCGTGCGGAGGTACCCGAGGGCCAGCGCGCCGACATCGTATTGCGTCGTCGGGGGCACCGAGGGGATCACGAGCTCCTCGGCGCTCTTCTGCACGTACTCGGCGCGCCCGAAGAAGGCGTTCCTGCCATCCAAGTCGAGCGTACTCTCCAGTACGACGCTGCTCGCGAGCGGCCGCAGCCCAATCTGGTCGTTCGCACCGTAGATCAAGCCGCTCGACCACGTCCCCTTCGTGCCGACGGCCTGCGTGGTCAGCGCAGCCGCGCCGATTCGGTGGAGGGACTCATCGGGATGAAGCCCTTCGGGACTCTTTACGTATGCGTACCAGGTCGACAGACTCCAACGCGGCCCTGGATTGACGGTCAACCGCGCGCTGTAGGAATCGAGCCGGCGGCCCGTGTAGTCGAAGTTCGTCCGATTCTCGTCCGGCTCCCGGCCGTTGAACCAGGAGGCTTCGAGCTTCGCGTTCCGCGTGAATACCCCTGCGGTCACGACCCCAAAGGTGATGTGGCTGCCGTCCTGCCAGTGGTGGGAGATCGGCGCCAACGGATCGTCCGCCGCGGATGGGCGGTGCGGGAAGGCCACGGGGCCGACCGCCGGCTCGCCCACCGGCGCGAGGTAGAGCGAGAGCCCAAGGTTCCGGGCCACCGGCCGCTCGTAGAGCGCCGCGAGCTCCATGAACAGGTCGTGCGGGTGCTGCCGATCGTGCAGCGGGGCGCCCTGGTAGGACTCCCCCGATTGCACCAGCAGCGGGTAGCCCCGGCTGCCGATGGTCCACGGCTCGGCGCTGAGCATCGCCCGGAGCTGGAGCTGGCCGCCGCCCAGCGGCCGGCTCGCAGCCGCCATTCCCCAGTTGACGATCCCCAACTGGTTGTTGCCGCGCGAGCCGCCCTGCCAGTCGTATTGGAAAAATCCCCTCCCGTGGAGCATCAGGGTCCAACGCCCCAGCAGGTAGTGGGCGGCGTGCATCGGGGAAGCATCGGGCAGCCACGATGTGCCGGACCCCATCCGCGTCTCAGGAATGCCGAGTGGCCCTGCGAGCATTTCCATGGGGTGTTGCATGTGCATTTGCGCTCGAAGCGGCGACGCCGCGCCGGCGATGAGCACCAGCAAAAGTCCTCGCATGTCGAGATCTCCTCAAGCCAAAGTCGAAAGCGCGCGCCGCTCGCGCGACGCGGACGCACTACTTCTGAGATGACCGACTCAGGCTTGAGGCGGTGGAGAGAGGGGCGAAGTGAGGTGGGAAACGAGGATGGTGCTTGATCCTTGAACTCCCGCACGGAATGCGGCGCCCACGCCGACCGAGACCTTGCCCCACACCCCCGCGGCGGGACTTCCGGTCGGGCACGTGCTTCCGGCGGCGCAGCCGAGGCCGGCTGCGTCCTGATGGCACGTCTGGCCCGATGGTTGAGCGACTAGTACGGCGCCACGTGCTGCGTGGTCATGCGTCGCGGCTCCGTTGTGACCCGAGTGCATCTCGCACGGGGCTGCCGCCTGGGCGAGCAGGCTGATGCACATGGGCAGAGCGCTGCCGGCGGTGGAGACGGACAGTGCAACCGCGACACAGATGGCTCGCAGCGCGGTGGGGGCTCGGGAGGAGCGCATCATGGTGGTGGTTACAATAACACAAGGGACAGTCGAGAGTTCCTCGCGCTTGCAGGGAGACCGACGACTTTGACAACCACGCTGCCGAAACGCCCTCTTTCCTACTGGCCGTGGAGGATCGTGCGGCACTTGACGATCGCGTTGACGGCGCTGAGCAGCACCGCGCTATTCTGGGCGCTGTTTTCCGTCCGACGCGACGTCATTTCGCACCTCAGCATTGCGACGGCATATCCGGCGCTGGCCCTCACCGCAACGGCAGTCTTGCTCGGGCCGTGCAACGTGCTGCGCGGCCGCGCCAACCCGGTGAGCTCCGATCTGCGGCGGGATGTTGGTATCTGGGCGGGGATCATGGCGCTGTTGCACACCGCCATCGGACTGGACGTGCACCTGCGCGGGCGGCCATGGCTCTACTTTTTTGACCAAGACGGTCATCTGCGCCACGATCTATTCGGCTTCGGCAACTATACCGGCTTGATTGCGGCGCTCCTGTTTCTACTCCTCTTGGCCATCTCGAACGACCTCTCGTTGCGGCACTTCGGCCCGAGGAAATGGAAGTCGCTACAGCGCTGGACGTACGTGGCGGTCACATTGAGCGTCCTGCATGGAATCGCGTATCAGCACATAGAGAAACGGCAAACCGTCTACGAGGCGACATTGTGGGGCGTCACAGCGATCGTGGCGATCTTTCAAGTTGCGGGATGGCGGAGAGTCAGAGCGGAAGGCCCGAGAGGTCGTGAAACTCCAGGCACCTGAACACGAAACGGAGGGGCCGCGGCCCTAGGCGATCTTGCCCTCGGTACCCTCCCCCCTCCAAGCCTCGAGCCCCTCGCGCACGATCAACGGCAGCATCGCTAGAGCAGCTACCGGATCCGCCCACCACCAGCTGAGCACAGCGTTCAGCCCCAAACCCAGCAGGGTCGTCGCCGAGAGCCAGGCGCAGACGATGGTCTCGTGCGCGTCTGCCCGCAGGGCCCGGCTCCCGAGACTGGCCGCCAGGCGGAGTTTCGCCCGGGCGACGAGGGGCATCACGATCAATGAGAGCGCCGTGAGCACGATCCCCACGACGCTTTCTCCGGGCCGATCGCCGGTGAGGAGTCTACGCCCCGACTCCACCACGATGTAGACCGCGAGGGTGAGGAGCAGGACGCCTGCCCAGCGCGCCGCGCGCGCCTCGACCGCGGGGCCTAGTTCGCGCGACCCGAGCTCCGCCCGCAGCCGCCACCAGAGCACCACTCCGCTCGTCACCTCGATGACGGAGTCTATGCCGAATCCCGTGAGCGCCACGGAGCCGGCGGCGAGACCGGCGGCGATCGCGATGACGCCCTCGAGCGCGTTGTAGCCGACGGTCACGCCCTCGAGGACCGCCCCCCGTCCCAGCGCCGCCGCCCGCGTGGCGTCCTGGCTCACCGAATCTCGCACGTGGGGCTTTCTCTGGCGGTGCTCGAAGTCCCAGGGTTGGTCACGCGCTATCTGCCGAGCGGAAACTCGAACCGAGACTTGAGCACCAGCCGGTTAGCCGCGGCGGTGCTGCCTACCCCGACGCCAATGCTGCACGCGGAGCCCTCGCCCAGCTTCAGGTCCACGCTCGGATAGAGTTGGTGAGCAGCCCCGCCCGCAGGCGCCTCGCTGTCGAACAGTCCGGTCTTGCCGTAGTACTCAAGGCTCACGTCCACCGCCTTGCTCAGCGTCAACCCCACTCGCGCGCTCGGCTCGAACTCCCACTCCTCCCCGCTGCGCGATCCTTGTCCCCGCAGCCCGCGCTCGACCACCGGGTTGAGGTCCACTTGCAGTCGTCCGAAACGCCTCCCCAGGGTCGGTCGAATCTCGAGTCCCGCGGCATTCTCGTCGTAGGGAGCGCGGGTGAACTCGAGCTCGGCTCCCAGGCTCATCAGCACGGGCAGGCGCCACGATTCGGGGAAGCGCACCCGCGACCGGAGCCGCCAACCGGCGTACTCCACACCCACCCCGGGCCGATAGGCCGACAACAGGTACGCCCCCGCCTCCCAGAGGTCGGTGATCCCCCTGGTGAGCTCCAGCGCGAGGTGCGCTTGGTGTTCGGTCGGGGCGACCGGCCCGTCATAATCGGTCGTGCCGGCTGCGGTATAGTTGAGGTGGGCGGCGAGCTCCCATTCACCCCGCTCGGCTGTGTGGTAGGGGTAGACCTCGATCTCGAACGGGTCCTGGGCCGCCGCTACTCTTGGGACCGCGGCCGTACCCACGAGGACGCACACGGGCGCGAGGTGTCTCCTCAGATGCCTCATCTCAGAGCGACCCTTGCAGTTGGGGGTTGTTCGACGGCGCCCCGAAGAAGCGCGCCGGCGGCGGGCGACAATCCCGAATCTATTTGTCCCATTTATTGCGTCAAGACACTCCCGTCCTCGTTCCGGCGAAGCCCGCGCCGCCACAAGTAGTAGATCACGGGGATCACGATCAGCGTGAGCACCGTGGATGTCACCATCCCACCGACCATAGGCGCCGCAATGCGCTTCATGACGCTCGCCCCAGCGCCGTGACTCCACAGCGCCGGCACGAGCCCGAGCATGATCGCGAGCACCGTCATGAGCTTGGGCCGCACACGGTTCACAGCGCCCTCTTCGACCGCCGCTATCAGCGACGCTTCCCGCATCCCGTTTCCCGCCTCCCGCGCCTTCCACGCCTGATCGAGGTAGATCAGCATCACCACGCCGGTTTCCGCGGCCACCCCGGCGAGCGCGATGAATCCCACCGCGACCGCGATCGACAGGTTGTAGTCGAGCAGCCACATGATCCACACCCCGCCGACCAGGGCGAACGGCAGCGACAGCATCACGATCGCCGTCTCGGCTACGGTACCGAAGGTGAGATACAGGAGCAGCGCGATGATCCCCAGCGTGAGCGGGACGACGACTTGGAGCCGCGCCTTCACCCGCTCGATCGCCTCGTACTGACCGCTCCAGCGCAGCCAGTAGCCGGTGGGGAGCTTCACCTCACGCGCGACGACGCCCTGAGCATCGCGCACATAGCTCCCCACGTCCCGGCCCCGTACGTCGATTGAGACTTGGTCGTAGAGATAGCCCCCCTCGCTCCGAATCATCGGCGGGCCGGGGCTGAACTGAATGTCGGCTACCTGCCCGAGCGGCACCTGCGGGCCGTCACCGCCTCCGACCAAGAGCCGGCTGATCGTGGCGGGGTCATCGCGGAAGTCGCGGGCATAACGCACCTGCACGGGGTAGCGCTCGCGGCCCTCGACGGTCGTGGTGATCTCCTCCCCGCCGAGCGCCAGGCTTACCACCTCCTGCGCGTCGCCGGTGGTGAGCCCGTAGCGCGCGAGGGCATCCGCATCCGGCCGGATATCCAAGTAGCGCCCCCCAAACGACCGCTCTGCATAGACGCTCGCCGTGCCCCGGAGCGGCGCGAGCGCGCGCTCGATATCCTGGCCGATCCGCTGAATGGTCTGGAGGTCGGGACCGAAGATCTTGACCGCGAGGGTCGTCCGCACCCCGGTCGAGAGCATGTCGGTGCGGTTCTTGATCGGCATCGTCCACGTGTTCACGGCGCCCGTGAGGCGCAACCGTTGATCCATTTCCGCGATCAGCCGATCCTGGGTCATCCCCCGTCGCCACTCGGACTCCGGCTTCAGGTTTACGACGGTCTCGACCATCGACATCGGCGCCCAGTCGGTGGCCGTATTCGCCCGACCCGCCTTGCCCCACACCGACGCGACCTCGGGGAACGTCATGAGGATCGAGTCCTCCACGTGGAGCAGCCGTCGCTGTGTGGTGAGCGAGAGGGCGGGCAGCGTATTGGGCATGTACATCAGCGAGCCCTCGTTCAGCGGCGGCATGAACTCGCTCCCCAGACGCGCTAACGGAAGCACCGTCAGCAGCAGGACGCCCGCGGCACCACCCAGCACCAGCCAGCGGGCGCGCAGCGCCCATTGGAGCACGGGCCGATAGAGGTCGAGAGCCCAGCGGTTGAGCGGGTTCTCCGCCTCCGCGCGGATCTTTCCCTTCACGAACCAGCCCATGAGCGCGGGCACGAGCGTCACCGAGAGCAGCGCCGCGGCCGCCATCGCGAACGTTTTCGTGAGCGCGAGCGGCCGGAACAGCCGCCCTTCCTGGTCCTCCAGCGTGAACACCGGCAGGAAGGAGAGCGTGATGATGAGCAGCGACATGAAGAGCGCCGGCCCCACCTCGCGCGCCGCGGCGAACACGCGCTCCCAGTGCGGCCGGTCCGGCTCGTGCTCGACGTGCTTGTGCAGATTCTCGAGCATCACGATCGCGGCGTCGATCATGGCGCCGATTGCGATGGCGATCCCGCCGAGACTCATGATATTGCCGTTGATCCCAAGCCAGCGGGTGACCGCGAGCGACACCAGGATGCCGAGCGGCAGCGTGGCGATCGCCACGAGCGCGCTGCGCGCGTGCAGCAGGAACACGGCGCAGACCAACGCCACGATCACGGACTCCTCGAGCAGCGTGCGCCACAGGGTCTTGATGGACAGATGGATCAAGTCCGAGCGGTCGTACGTCGGCACGATCCGGACGCCGGCCGGCAGTGCGCGGGTGATCTCGGCGATCCGCTGCTTCACGCCATCGATCACGCGGAGCGCGTTCTCGCCGTAGCGCATGACCACAACTCCGCCCACCGCTTCGCCGTTGCCGTCCCGCTCAGCGATCCCCAGCCGCAGGTCGGGCCCGATCGTCACCCGGGCCACATCGCCGACCCGCACCGGGCGCCCATCCCTGCCGACGCCGACCGCGACCTTCTCGATGTCCTCGACTCCACGGAAGTAGCCGAGCCCGCGGATCGCGTAGTCCGAGCCCGCGACCTCTACGGTCCGCGCCCCGACGTCCTGGTTGGCCCCGCGTACGGCAGCGATGAGCTGGCGCGCCGTCACGCCGTAGGCCAGGAGCCGGGCCGGGTCGAGCAACACCTGGTATTGGCGCACGTACCCGCCCAGACTCGCGACCTCGGCGACGCCCGACACCGACTGTAGGGCATAACGCACCTGGAAGTCTTGAATCGTGCGGAGCCGGTCGGGCGGGTAGCCGGGACCCTCGAGGGCGTACTGATAGACCCAGCCCACGCCGGTGGCATCGGGCCCCAGGCGGGTCTTGGCGCCGGCGGGGAGCCGGCTCTGAATCGCGTTCAAGTACTCGAGCACCCGCGAGCGCGCCCAGTAGAGATCGGTCCCGTCCTGGAAGATCACGTACACAAAGGACGAGCTGAACATCGACTGCCCGCGCACGACTTTTACTTTCGGGACCGCGAGGAACGTCGTGAGCAACGGGTAGGTGACCTGGTCCTCGACGACCTGGGGCGCCTGGCCCGGGTAGTCGGTGTAGACGATCACTTGCGTATCCGAGAGATCGGGGATCGCGTCCACGGGCATGGTCCGGAGCAGCAGTACACCGGCCACCAATACGAAGACCGCGCCGAGAGCGACCAGCTCCCGTCGCCGGATCGACCAGGCGATAAGGCGCTCAATCATGGGTGCCTCCGGACCGTATCCATGCCAGGCATTCCCCGCATCCCGCTTCCCGCATCCCGCTTCCCGGTCTCCATCCCGCCCATGTTCAGCCCCATCCCCATTTGGAGCATGAGTCCCTGAATCGCCGCGGCGAGGTTCGACTCCGAGTCGAGCAGGAACGTGGCCGAGGCCACGACTTCCTCGCCCGGCCGCAATCCTTCGACGATCTCGACGAGTGAGTCACCGCGGAGCCCCACACGGACGTCTCGGGGCACGAACCGGCCGTCGCCGCGATTCACGAAGACCAGGTCCTTCGTCCCGGTGGGCAGCACCGCCTCGAGCGGCACGCTCACACCGCGCCGGCCCGCCGTCGCCAACGCTGCCGTCGCGTACATTCCGGGGCGCAAGGCGCCGTTGCCGTTCTCCACCGTCAGGCGGGCCGTCAGCGTGCGCGTCTTCTCGTCGAGCTGGGGATAGATGAACGTCACGCTGCCGCGAAACGTCCGTCCGGGGAGCGCGTCCACGGTGATCGTGGCCGGGGTGCCGAAGCGGACGGCTGCCGCGTCCTGCTCGAAGACGGCGACTTCCACCCATAGCACCTGGGCGTCGGCGATCTGGAACAGGTTGTCCCCCGCTTTCACCGCCTGGCCCTCGATGACCATCTTCTCCGTGACTGCGCCGCTGCGCGGGGCGCGCAGCAACAGTGTGCGCGTCACGCTTCCTCTCGTCTCGAGGCTGTCGATTTGATCGGACGGGATGTCCCACAGGGCGAGGCGGCGCCGGGCGCTCGCCGCGAGCGTGTCGTCCTTGAGCCGCCGCGCGAGGAGGTATTCCTCCTGAGCACTCACGAGATCGGGAGAGTAGAGTGCCAGCAGCGGGTCGCCCTGCTCGACATGCTTACCGACGTAGTCCGCGTACAGGCGCTCTACCCAGCCACCGACCCGAGCATTGACGTACACGAGGTTGGGCTCGGCGTACTTCAGTATCCCGACTGCCCGCACCGAGGATCGTACCGGGCGCTCGGCGGCACGAGCAAACGTGATGCCGAGCCTCGCTGCCTCGGCCCGATCCAGCGGGACCCCCGACGTGTCGGCGCCAGCCGTCGGCATTCTGGGCATCCCTTGCATGTCCTTCATGCCCGTCATCTCCTGGCTCGGAGCGGGCGCCTTCTTGCATCCCGTCAGCGTCATGGCTGCGAGGAGCAGCCCGAAAGCGATGCGTTTCATGGCTGCGTCTCCCCTGCGGTCAGCTGCCGCAGCATGACGAGTTGAGCCTGGTAGTCGGCGGCGACCGCCACCGCTTCCAGCTCGGCCCGGTATCGCGCGTCTTCCACTGACAGCAGGGTCAGGAATTCGGCGCGGCCGACCTGATAGCTCCGCAGTACCGATTCGACCGTCCCCCGCGCATTGGGCAGGACACCGTCCACGAGGAGCGCGAGACGCTGCTGTGACGCCTGGACTCGGGCTGCGGCTTCAGTGACTTCTCGGCTGAGCTGGAGCTCTGCGTCGCGCAAGCCAGCCGCGGCCCCCGTCGAATCGGCCCGCGCGGCATCGGCCAGTCGGTTCTGTTTGCGCCACGCCCATACCGGAAGCCGCAGACCTACGAAGGCGGAGAAGAAGTCCGGAAAGTTGAAGTTGAACGCCCGCGGTCGGTAACCGTAGCGCAGCGTCAGGGTGAAGTCGGGCCGGGCGCCGAGGCGCTCGACCTGAATCGTTCGCGTGGCCGCGTCGACTGCCGCCCGGCGAGCGGCGAGCCGGGGATGCGTTGCGAGGGCCAGGGCCACGAGCGAGTCGGCGAGAGGCTGCCGCGCAGCGGCGGCACGCAGCGCAGCCGGGTCGATGGGAGCGATCACCACCGAATCCCCAGGTGTCCGGTTCCGCAGCGCATTGAGCGCTGCGAGCGCGGCGATTCGCTCGCTCTCCAGTGCGAACTCCTCGGACCGCAGGCGATCGCGGGCCAGCTTTGCCTGGAGGGGATCGCTTTGCGGCGCGGCGCCCGTCGCATAACGCGTCGTGCTGAGCTGCGCGGCGGCGTCGAGCAGCTCCCGCTGGTAGCGCAGCGTCTCCAGCGCCGTCACCGCGTAGCCAAGGCGGTAGTAGGCGACCGCCATCGTGGTCGTAACGTCCCGGCGCACGGTGCCTTCTTCCGCACGGACGCCGGCCGCGGCAGCTCGCATGACCCTCGAGCGAGCCCCGAGTGAGCCGGGCCACGGGATCTCCTGACTCAGCTCGACGTCCGCCTCCGTGAAGTCGCTTTGGTTGAACTCGAAGTGCGGCATCACCAGGTCCATGACGCCGATCGTCAGCATCGGATCCGGCAGCGAACCCGCCGGTCGGATGCGGAGCGTCGCGGCTCGGACCGCCGCTTGCCGCTGCGCGAGCGTCGGGTTGCGCGCCAGCGCTTCAGCGACGAGCGATTGTAGAACCGAGTCCTGCGCCTCGGCAGGACCGGCGCCCGCGATAAGGAGCGCGCTGGCAGTCAGAATCAGGTGTCGGAATTGCATGCCTCTCCTCACCAATCAGTTTCCGGCGGAACGCGCCGGAGCCCGCACCGCTCAACGCGGCGCGTCAGGGCACACTACGCTTGGGAGAGGCTAGGCTTGGGGAGGTGGAGGGAGCGGTGCTTGTGGGTCGGCCGGGGCGAACGTCGAGACGCCGAAGCCGACAACGTGGGATTCTCCTACGGAAACGGAAACTGCTCCGCCGGGCGCAATGACCGCGGTTGCCGTGGTCGCGCAGAACGCTGAATTGGCGCACGGGCTAGCGGGTGTCGTCGCAGCGACGACCGGCGCAGACGACCGGGACGTCATCTGTTGCCCGCAGTTCGCCGACGCTCGCTGGGCTTGGTGACACAACAGCGGCAGGCTAAGCGGCAACATCTGGCCGCTCAGCAACAGCGTGCCGACAAGTCTCAGGAGTGAGAGTTTCATGGCGCCCCTCAAGATACTACGTGGCGAATGGTGGTGCCAACGGGAGGAGCGACGCCTTTGACAACTGCGACTGGACTGTGGGGCGTGATGGCGATTGGCGATCTTTCAAGTCGCGGTAGGCGGAGGATCGCGGACATGTGGCGTTGCTGCAGCGGGACAGTCCGCGATCACGCACCTGGCGGCCCAAACTGAGCGTGCAAGCGCGCGAACAACTCGCTGTCGTCCAATGTACTAGGATCCATACACAGCGCAGAACCCCTTGAACGCGAAATAGACAGCGCGCAAATCGATTGAGGGAAGGAGGAATCGCATGACAGCGACACAGGCGCTGGGGTGGGCGCTCGTGCACTCGCTGTGGCAGTGCGCGCTCGCCGCCGCGGGGCTCGCCTCGCTCCTGGGGACCCTTCCGTCGCGGGCGGCGCGCATTCGCTATGCATGCGCTACCGCGACGTTGGTCTTGACGGTCGCGCTGCCGCTGGTGACCGCGCTGTCGCTGTACGGGGCCTCGCCGTGGCCGGCCCCGACGCTTGCGGCGCCGGCGGCCCTCGTGCTACGGCTGGCAGCGCGCGTCCGCCCGACGCTCGAGCCCGCGCTGCCGCTAATTGTCGTGCTGTGGGTCGCCGGCGTGGTCGCGTTCTCCCTGCGGCTGGCGTCGGGGTGGATGGCGGCAGGTCGTCTTGC
>Ga0209577_10004691_pt1 | contig 12821 bp, 10 predicted proteins | sample GraSoiAngelo_109_FD_185874 | JGI IMG/M metagenome (GOLD analysis project Ga0209577, IMG submission 185874) | Grasslands soil microbial communities from the Angelo Coastal Reserve, California, USA - 14_0903_12_20cm (SPAdes) (version 2) | ecosystem: Environmental > Terrestrial > Soil > Grasslands... | reverse complement strand
GGTAGCGCCCGCCCCCCTACCTGGGACCCGTGCGCACCTTATGTCGTTTGTGTTTCGCAGTCAGGAGGAATCGCCCGACCAGGTCGCACCCAGGTCGTCGGGATCGTCGGAGATCGCCCTTCCCTCCCCCGCCAACTTGCGCAGATGGGCCCATACCGAGTGGCGGGCCAGCGGGTGCAGCGACGGGGGCACGTCGGTGTACACGGCCCCCACCAGCTCGTCGACCGTTGCCTGGCCTGAGGCCTGCAGCGCGCCGGCGATGGCCTCTTCCCGCGCCGCGCGGTGGGCCAGGTACTCCTCCAGCTTGGCCTTGGGATCGTCTATGAGGGGGCCGTGGCCCGGGGCGATGGCCCGCAGCGGAGGGCGCCGGGAGCGCAGGGCGCGCAGGGCCTCGACGTAGGCGGCCATGTCGCCGTCCGGAGGCGCGATCACCACAGTGGAGCCGTTCATCACGTGGTCGCCCGAGAAGAGGATGCGCTCCTGCTCCAGCAGGTAGCACAGGTGGTTGGAGGCGTGGCCGGGCGTGTGCAGGGCCCGCAGCCTGAACTCGGTGGCCTCCAGGACGAAGCCGTCGCCGATCTTGCGGTCGGGGGTGAACCCGTCGCGGGCGTCCCAACCCAGAAGCTCGGCTCCCGTCCGCCTCTTCAACCCCGCGGCTCCCGGCGCGTGGTCGCTGTGGGTGTGGGTCACCAGGATCCAGCGGATGCGGTCGCCCCCGCAGGCGGCCACGGCGTCGAGGTGGTCGGGATCGTCGGGGCCGGGGTCGACCACGGCGACCTCGTCCACGCCGACGAGGTAGGTGTTGGTGCCGGGGCCGGTCATCACGCTCGGGTTGGGAGCCAGGACGCGCCGTACCAGAGGCGACAGGGCCATGGCCCTCCCCGTCACCATCCCCGGGGGCATGGGCGCAGGCGGCGTGGCCGCCACGGCGGCGGCCACGTCGGCCCTGATCGTCTCCCGCGCCGTCACCGCTCGCCCACGGCCTCGTCGTAGCCGGCGTCGCCGGGCAGCAGGATGCGTACACCGCGGTCGTCCCGCCCCACCCGGGGAAGAACCGCGGGGACCCGGGCAACGGTCGCCGCCGCCGCGAGCAGCGACTCGCTGGAGTCGAAGCGGGCGATGGCCTCCAGGTTCTTGATGGTGGGCAGGATGAGGTCGAGCTCCCCCCGCTCGTGGCGGACGAGGGCGTCGGCGGGACGGGCCCACAGGTGGGCGATGGTCTCGCGGTCGTCGTGCAGCGGGACCTGCTCCGGGGGCGCGGCCGCCACGAAGAAGCGGGTGTCGTAGCGCCGGGGCGCGCCCACCGGCGTGATCCAGTGGCTGAAGTAGTGGATCTGGTCGACGGCCAGCTGCAGGTGCTCCGACTCGCACACCTCGACCAGACGCTGCTGGCCCGAGTCGACCCCCTTGCGGTGGAGGCGGAAGCGCTCGGCCACCTCCTCGTCGGCGAAGGACACCACCCCGCCGTCGCTCCCGTAGGCGAGCAGGATCCCCGCCTCCTCGAAGCTCTCGCGCACAGCTGCCACCCAGAAGGCCAGCCCGCCGCCGTCGATGCCCAGAAGGACGCTGGCCTGATCGTCGGGGCGACCGCGGCACACCGCCTCCAGGTCGGCGTGACGGTCGGCCTCGTCAACGGCGCCGCCGGGGAAGACGTAGAGACCGCCCACGAAGTCGGACTCGAGGTTGCGGCGGAGCATGAAGACCTCCATCCCCGCATCTCCGTCGCGCACCAACATCACCGTCGCCGCGTCCCGGGGAACCGGGGGGGGCGCGCTCACGGGCTCACACTACCGCCGACTACCCTCGGCCCCGATGGTGACCACGGAGGCGACCAAGACCGCCCCGCCTGGCCCCCCCACTTCCGTGGCGCCGATCCCGGCCCGCGCCGCGTGGCGCGCTCGCATCATGCCCCGCAGCATCCTGGGCATGTCCGCGCTCATCCTCTCCGCCGCGGTGGGCGCCGCCTTCAGCGGCACCGTCCTCTACGCCTACTACGAGTACCGGCTCAACCTGGTCGACCACCGGGTCGCGGCCTTCGAGGCCCGCTTCAAGCAGAACTTCGACAACGCCATCGGCACCATCCACTCCGAGAGGGACAGCGCCAAGGCCGACATCCAGAAGGAGCTGGTTCCCCTCCAGCGCCTCCAGGCCGGCGGCGACATCCTGCAGACCCTGATCAAGCAGACGGAGCCCTCGGTTTGGTTCGTGCACACGGTGGACGAGGCCGGTCAACCCTCGGTGGGCTCGGCCTTCGTGGTGGCGTCCGACAACAACCAGAGCCTCCTGCTCACGTCCTACACCACGGTGCGGGCCGCGACCCACAAGCCCGGTCCCGACGTGTTCGTCCGCAAGGGCGACCAGGACACGTCGGCCACCCTCTACACGTGGGACGAGCAGAAGGACCTCGCCCTGCTGCTGCTGACCCGGCCCAACCTGCCCAAGCTCTCCTTCGCGCCCACCAGCCCGCCCCTGAAGGTGGGCGACCGCATATTCGCCATGTCGGGCCTGGGCGGGTCCGGAGGCGCGGTCAGCCAGGGCTTCGTCGCCGACATCTCGGGCGCGGGCATCCAGCACGACGTGCCCATCGGCAGCAGCTTCCAGGGAGGGCCCCTCCTCAACTCCAAGGGCGAGGTGCTGGCCGCGGCGTCCCGCAGCTACGCCCCCCTCAACTTCGCCACCGACGCCGTGTTCTTCGCCGCTCCCATCAGGGACGCGTGCAACAAGGTGCTGCGCTGCCCCAGCGGCACCATCAGCGGAGCGGGCGAACGCCGCTGACCGGCCCGCCCCCCGCGGGAGGCGGAAGCCTCAGGGACGCCGGGGCAGGAGCGCGGTAGTCGTGGTGGACGGGGGTGGCGCCGTGGACGGGGGCTCGTTGGGCGGCACGGTCGTGGTCGTCGGCGGCGGGGAGGCGAAGGGGCGGGGCAGACCCTGGAAATAGGAGCCGCCGTTGTCCGTGTCGGCCGGGAAGCGCCGGGAGCCGGGGTCGATGCCCCCCCGGGCGGCACGGTCGACGGCCTCCGCCAGGGGTTTGACGGGCGCGGGCTGCTCGAAGTCGGTCACGGGGACGTCCTTGAGGGCCTCGACCATGAAGTTGTGCCAGGTCTGGGCGGGGATGGTGCCTCCGTAGACCTTGTCCACACCCTTGATGTGGCGCAGCGGCTCGGTCTGAGAGCTCGAGTAGCCGAGCCACACCGAAGTCGACAGCGTCGGCGTGTAACCCACGAACCAGGCGTTGGAGAAATTCTCCGTCGTCCCCGTCTTGCCCGCCGCGGGCCGGCCGATGTCCTTGCCGGCCGCGGTGCCCGAGGTCAGCACGCCCCGCAGCATGTCGGTGACGTTGCTGGCAACCACCGGATCGATGACCTTGGCCCCTTCGCCCCGGTGCAGGTTGTCCTCCAGCACCCGCCCCGACGCGTCACGCACGATGGCCACGGGCGTGGGCTCCTGGCGGGCGCCGTGGTTGGCGAGCACGCCGTAGGCCGAGGCCATGTCCAGGGGCGAGACGTCGATCACGCCCAGGGTGTAGCTGATCCCGTGGAAGCGGGGGCTCTCCCACGCCGAGGTGATGCCCAGCTTCTTGGCCATGTCGGCCGTGTCCCGCACGCCCACGTCCCGGATGAGCTGGGCGAAGACGGTGTTGATCGACTTCCACGTCGCCTGTCGCAGGGTGACGCTCCCGCCGCCCTCGCCCTCGTTGTTGCCGATGGTGCAGTGATCGCCACGGCAGCCGGGCACGTTGTAGAAGTTCGGGGCCGGGTAGACGCGTGAGGGCGAGTAGCCCTTGGACAGGGCGGTGGCCAGGGTGAAGGGCTTGAAGGCGGACCCGGGCTGGCGCCCCGTACCGCCGCCGGTGACCGTCTCGCCCCCCCAGCAGGTGGCGTCCACCTCGATCTTCACCTTGGCCGGGTCGGGCTTGTTCGGGCATCCGCCCAGAGCCAGGTTGACCTGGTTGCGGGCGAAGTCTCGTCCGCCGACCACGGCCTTGACGTAACCGGTGGGGGGCTCGACCGCGACCATGGACATGTCGAGGGGGGCGCTCGTCCCCGAGAGCGAGTCGCGCACCGTCTTGTCGGCCAGGTCCTGGAGGGCGGGGTCGAGCGTCGTCTGGATGGTCAGACCGCCCCGGAAGACGGTGGCCGGGCCGTAGCGGGCGATGAGATAGCGGCGCACGTAGTCCACGAAGTAGGGGTACTTGGTCGGCTCCTGCAGCGGCGCGAACACCGCGGTCAACGGGACGCCGGGCTTGGCGTTGGCCGCGCTCACCACCCGCTGCTGGAGGGCGGTGGCGTACTGCTGGTCGGTGATGGAGTGCTGCTGGAGCATCTTGGCCAGCACCACCTCCCGGCGGGCCTCGGCCGCCTGGGGGTTGCCCCGGGGCTCGTAGATGCTGGGGGCGGGGATGATGCCGGCCAGGAGGGCGGCCTCCGAGAGGCTGAGGGTGTTGACCGGATGGCGGAAGTAGGTCTCGGAGGCGGCGCCCACGCCGTAGGCGCCCTCGCCCAGGTAGATGCTCTCCAGGTACTTGAACAGGATCTGGTCCTTGGGCGTGCGCCGGTCGAGCTGGCTGGCCAGCACCAGCTCGCGGACCTTGCGCACGAGCGTGCGCTGCTTGCCCGTGTAGGCGTTCTTCACGTACTGCTGGGTGATCGTCGAGCCGCCCTGGACGAAGCCCGAGCTGCGCACGTCGGCCAGAAAGGCCCGGGCGCTGCCCCGCAGGTCGACTCCACCGTGGTGGTAGAAGTTGCGGTCCTCTGAGGCCACGACGGCGTTCTTGAGGACCTGGGGGATGTCCTGGGGCTGAACGGGCAGGTGCTGCTCGAACTCCCTGAATACGGCGATCTCGTTGCCGTCCTTGTCCAGGACGTGGCTCACGATGGATCCCTGCACCGCCCGGGCCTCGGGCAGGGTGGCGGGCAGGGGCAGGAAGAGGAAGGCGGCGATGACCGTCACCAGGACGGTCACGGGCGCGGCCACGGAGCAGACCGCCACGCATACGGCGGCGCGGAACGTCGAGCGGAGCATGTCGGGGCGCCATCCTGGCATGCTGCCCGCCCCCGTTTGTCGTCACCTCGCCTCGGTGAGGGGCCCGTCCCGGTAGGCAGCCGGTGGAAGCGTCCCACCGGGCCCCCTCATGCGACGACCAGGCCCGGCGCAGGTGCTTCTACGCTTTGCCGATGCGGCCTCCCTCGGTCGACGCCATCGCCCGGCAGCTGGCCGACACCGGTCTTCCCCACCCGTTGCTGGTCGAGGCCGCTCGCGCCGCCGTCGCCGGCGGGGATCCCGACACGGCGCGGGAGCGGGCCCGGGCCGAAGCGGAGGCGATGTCCCTCGCCCTGCTGCGACCGGTGATCAACGCCACCGGGGTCCTCCTGCACACCAACCTGGGGAGGGCCCCGATCGCGGCGTCGCTCGAGGCCCGCCCCTCCAACCTGGAGCTGGACCTGGCCACGGGGAGGCGGGGGTCGAGGCAGCGCAGCGTGGCCGGGCTCCTGGCCAAGGCCGCGTCGGCCGAGACGGCGCTGGTCGTCAACAACGGGGCCGCGGCCGTGCTCCTCGTCCTCGCCGCCCTGGCCCGGGGCCGGGCCGTCGTCGTCAGCCGGGGCGAGCTGGTCGAGATCGGCGGGGGCTTCCGCATCCCCGAGGTGCTGGAGCAGTCGGGGGCCCACCTGGTCGAGGTGGGCACGACGAACCGCACCAGGCTCGCCGACTACGCCCGAGCCGTCTCGGCGCACGACCCCGCCCTTCTCCTCAAGGTCCATCAGTCGAACTACCGCATCACCGGCTTCACCGAGTCGGTCGGCGCGGCCGAGCTGTCCCGGCTGGGCGTGCCGGTGGTGGCCGACCTCGGCTCCGGCCTCCTGGACGCGGCCACCCCGTGGCTTGCGGGCGGGCCTCCGCCGTGGCTGGCCACCGAGCCCGCGGCCCGCCAGACGCTGGCGACGGGCGCGGCCCTGGTGACGTTCTCGGGGGACAAGCTCCTGGGCGGCCCCCAGGCGGGCGTGATCGCGGGCAGCCGCGAGATGGTGGAGCGCTGCGCCCGCCACCCGATGGCCCGGGCCCTGCGCCCCGGAGGCCTGGTGCTGGCCTGCCTGCAGGACACGGCCCTGGCCTACCTGCGGCGCGACGGGGACGCCATCGCCTTCTGGCGCATGGCCGGCGTCCCCGCGGCCACCCTGCGGACCAGGGCTGCCGCCCTGGGCTGCGGCGCAGTCGTGGACTGCGAGTCCGTCCCCGGCGCGGGCTCGGCCCCCGGTGTGGGCATCCCCTCGGCCGGCGTTGCCCTGGAGGGCGACCACACCGCCGCCCTCCGGGCCGCCGATCCCCCGGTGATCGCCAGGGTGGTGGACGGGCGCACGGTGGCCGACCTGCGCACCGTCGAACCCGCTGACGACCCCCTCCTGGCCAAGGCGCTGACGGCTGCGGCCGGCGGCTGCTGAGGTCGCGCCCGCTCGGGTTACCCGTGCACGTCCTCGCCACCGCCGGCCACGTGGACCACGGAAAGTCCACCCTGGTGCTGGCCCTGACCGGGATCGACCCCGACCGCTTCGCCGAGGAGAAGGCCCGGGGCCTGACCATCGATCTGGGCTTTGCCTGGACGACGCTCCCGTCGGGCCGGGAGCTGGCCTTCGTGGACGTCCCCGGCCACGTCCGCTTCATCAAGAACATGCTGGCCGGGGTGGGCGCCGTCGACGCCTGCCTGTTCGTGGTGGCCGCCACCGAGGGATGGAAGCCCCAGTCCGAGGAGCACCTGAGGATCCTCGAGCTCCTCGGCGTCGCCCACGGCGTGGTGGCCCTGACCAAGGTCGGCCTGGTCGACGAGGAGTGGGCCGAGGTGGCCCGCATGGATGTGGCCGACCGGGTGGCGGGCACGTTCCTGGAGGGGGCCGAGGTCGTGGCCGTCGACGGCGTGAGCGGGCTGGGCCTGGACAGCCTGAGCGCCGCCCTGGACCGGCTCCTGGAGATCACACCTGCGGCACTGGACCGGGAGCGCCCCCGGCTGTGGGTCGACCGCTCCTTCGCGGCCAAGGGATCGGGGACGGTCGTTACGGGCACCCTGACCGGGGGCGCCCTGGACGCGGACGACGAACTGATGCTCGTGCCCGGACACCGGGGCGGCCGGGCCCAGCGCGTGCGCGTGCGCGCCCTTCAGAGCCACCAGCGCCCTCTTCCCCGCGTGGGCCCGGGCCACCGGGTCGCCGTCAATCTGGCCGGTATCTCCCACGACCGGGTGCAGAGAGGCGACGCCCTGGTGCGGCCGGGCATGTGGCACGCGACCAGGACCGTCGACTGCTCGCTCACCGTCCTCTCCTCTCTGGACCACGAGGTGAGCAGGCGGGGGGCCTTCAACGCCTACATCGGCTCGGGCGAGCACCCTGTCCGCCTCCGCCTGCTCGGCTCCGACGCCCTCGCTCCCGGGGAGGCGGGGCTGGCGCGCGTCCACCTGCCGGTGGCCCTGCCCCTCCTCCCGGGCGACCGCTACGTGCTAAGGGAGAGCGGGCGGTCCGAGACGGTCGGGGGCGGGGAGGTTCTCGACGTCGATCCCATCGTCCCGGCGGCCAAGGCCGCGCCCGACCGGTCGTGGACCCGTGTCGTGGCCGAGCGGGGATGGGTCGAGGTGGACGCCCTGGAACGGCTCACCGGCGAGCGCCGGCCCGCCACCGTGGGAGGGAGATGGGTCGTGGCCCCCGACCTCCTGGCCGCCACCCGCAGCCAGCTCGAGGCCGCGGTGGCGGGGGCAGGCCACCTGGGCCTGGACGTCGCCCTCCTCGACGAGCGCCAGCGGGCGGTGCTGGCTTCCATGCCCGAGATCGTCGTATCGGGGGGAAAGGCCCTGCCCGCGGGGGCGAGCGTCCCCGAGGACGGCGCCAGCGCCCACCCCTTCGTGGCCGCCCTGGAGGCGAACCCCTTCATGCCCCCCGACCCCGATGCCGCCGGAGTCGACAGGCGGGAACTGCGCGACCTGGTGCGCCGGGGCCTCGTGGTCGAGCGCGATGGCTGCTACTTCGCCCCCGGCGCCGTCCACGCCGCGGCCCTCGCCGTGGCCCGCCTCCTGTCGGACCAGCCCGAGGGCGTCACCGTGGCCGAGGTGCGCCAGGCCCTGGGGACCACGCGCAAGTATCTGCTCCCGCTCCTGGGCCACCTCGACGCCACCGGGGTGACCAGGCGCCGCGGTGACGTGCGGGTGGCCGGTCCCAAGCTGCCGGCGGCGTAGCGGTTCAGGGCGAGGCCGAGGCCACGTCCTCGCCCGCGTCGCCGTCGTCGGAGTCGGCGCCTCCGGCCTCGCCCGGGCCTGCGGCCTCGCCCTCCAAGGCCCGGGCCACCTTGGCCGCGCCCAGCGCCTTCATCATCACCGTGCCGAAGGCGTCGGGATCCGCCATCAGCCACGAGTGGGTGCCGGGTACGACCTCTCCCCGGGCCCCGATGGCGGTGCACAGAGAATCGAAGCTGGCGCGGGGAATGATGCGGTCGTCCTCGGCCCACACCACCACCACCGGGAGGCGGCGGCGCCTCAGCTCCTGCAGCTCGGGGGTCAGGTCGGCGCCCCGGACCAGGTTGGCGACCCGCCACAGACCCCGGGGGTTGCGCACGGCGTTGGGAAGGGCGTCCTCCATCACCGCGGGAAGCACCCGGGCGATGCGAGGGATGGGGAGGACCTCGCCGGGGAGCCCCCTCCCCCAGTCCCACAGAGAACGGTCGGCCAGGGTGCGCACCTTCCCCCCCCGGGCCAGCCAGGCCGAGCCGCCCACGGAGTTGAGCAGCACCAGGCTCCGGACCCGGGCCGGGTGGTCGTGGGCGAACTGGATGGACACCCCGCCGCCGAAGGAGTGGCCGACCAGCACCACCGGCTCGTTGATGTCGACGGCCGTCAGGAAGCTGTCCAGCCAGTCGCCGTAGCCGGCGAAGGACAAGCGGGCCGCGGGCAGGTCGCCCGTGCCCCCGAAACCGGGCAGGGCGGGGGCGAACACCTTCAGACCCAGGCCGACGAGGCGCTTCAGAGACCGCTTGTAGGAGTGGCTCCCCAGGGCCCAGCCGTGGACGAAGACGACGGGGGGGCCCTCGCCGGCCACGCCGTAAAGGGCCGGGCGGCCCTCCACGCTGGTCCGCTTCCAGACCAGGTGATCACGGGACGGGTCGCCGGCCCTGCTGCTTGCCATTGCAAGCGCGAGGCTACCCGGGCGCGATCCGACGGTGGCGACTCCGGGGGCGGTCCGGGCGGCTCAGGAGGGCCGGGGCGGTCCGGGAGGCCGGCGCCTCAGTCCGGGCGGCGGCTCAGGAGGCCTGGCGGTCAGCCCGCCCTGCGGCTCAGGAGGGCCTTGCGCTCCAGCTCGTTGAGCCCGCCCCAGATGCCGTGGGGCTCACGGATGCGCAGGGCGTACTCCAGGCAGGGCTTGCGGACGGCACAGGTAGCGCAGATGGCCTTGGCTCGGGTCTCCCGCAACTCCTTCTCGTCCTTGCGCTCGAAATGGGAGGGCGGGAAGAACACGCTCGACTGCGGTCCACGACATGCGGCCTTGAGCTGCCACAGTTCGTCGGCCTGCTGCACACTCACGCCGTCAACCCCCTCTCCGGGGTCGACGCTACCCCCGGCCTGGGGTCACAACAAGGGGTAACTTTCGCGAGCACCCCTCCTGACCTGCGCTTTCACCTCTGGCGGTGGCGGTGGTCCCCGTGCGCGGAACCCTCGGGCTCGACCTCCAGGAGAAGGCCGTCAATGCCCACTACACGTACAGGCTCCCCCGACCGTATGGGGGTGGCGCGGTTGGTTCGGGCCCGCCAGGGGGCCGAGCGCAGCTCGACCGTCCCCTCGGGCGAGACGTCGGTGACGGCCCGGCCCACCTCGCCCAACATCGACTCCCTGCCGATGGTCGGAGTCGAGAAGCGGGCCCGGACCACCGCGGGCATCCCGCCGACCATGAACAGGATCGTGCCCACCACCGCCGCGGCCATGGCCCAGGGCGAGGGCCCGAACCCGCGCCCGACCAGCCCCACGGCCCCGGCCGCGACGGCGGCGGTGCCGATGCCCGTCCACACGCGGGGCGCTCCCGCCTGAACGTCGACCGCGAATCCCAGACACCCGACCACCACCAGGACCACGGCCCAGGGCCGGGTGGGAAGGTCGGCCAGACCCATGGATGCCAGGACCAGGCAGCCAACTCCTGCCGCCGCGGCCACTCCGACCCCCGCGGTGAAGAACTCGAACACGACGAGGAGGCACCCGGCGACGAGGAGGAGCTCGGCCACCGACGGGCTGGCGGCGGAGTGCACGACGCGGGGCCACAGCCCGAGCTGGCCGAATCGGACCTGCACCACGGGCTCGAGGCGCGGGCCCCGGCCCGGGACCTGCACGACCCTGGCCGTTACCAAGGGGGCGGCGGCTCCCGGGGGCGTCCGGCCGTTGAGACCCACGACGAAGTCCCCCAGCGTGGGCGCGGCCAGGGTGACCAGACCCTGGCCCACCGCCGGGCCCGAACCCAGCCGAGCGGTTACGGGCGCCCGAGGACCCGTGGCCCGCGCTCCCTGCTCCCGGCCCACGTGGGTTCCGGGCGCCATCGCCGACACGAAGGCGGCCCGGACCAGCTCGAAGGCCCCGCCGTAGGCGCGGGCGCCGCTGGGGCCGACCCACACGGCCACGGGGGTCCGGGACCGGGAGATGCGAGCCACGAGATCGTCGAGCTCCGACTGCGGTACCACGGCGCCGGCGCTGTCGAGCTGCAGGACCAGGGCCTCGGCCCCTCCCGTCTCGGCGCTCCTCAGCGACCGCTCCAGGAAGTCGGCCACGACCCGATCGACCAGCCCGGCCACCTCGATCACGTCGATGTGGCCCGAGGGGGCCGGCGCAGGCGACGGTGAAGGCGTCGTCGGGCCGGCGGCCAGGCCCGGTTCCAGGGCGCCCGCTCGAGCCACGTCGGACCCCGCCGCGGCGGGGCCGACGGCCAGAGCGAGGGCCGCGGGGGCGTAGAGGGCGATAAGTAGTCTGCGCTTCACATGGATCCCGCAGGGTTCTGTCAGCAGGCCCGCGTCCTCATCGTCGCTGGCAAGGGTGGAGTGGGCAAAACGACGTTGAGCGCGGCGCTGGCCCGCATGGCTGCCCTGGCCGGCCTGCGCCCCCTCATCGTGGAGGTGGAAGGCAAGAGCGGCATCGCCACCGCGCTGGGGTATCCCGGTCCTCTCACCTACGAAGAGGTCGACCTCGTCCCCGCGGGCCGGCCCAGCCAGGCGGGTTCCGGGCCCGGGCAGGGGGGGCATACCCCCGCGCCGGCGCCGCCGCCGCCCCAGGCCGTGCGGGCCCGCACCCTGACGCCGGACGACGCCCTGCTCGAGTACCTGCTCGAGCACGGGATGCGACGCATCTCCAAGCGGCTGGTCTCCACCGGCGCCCTCGACGTGGTGGCGACGGCGGCTCCGGGCATCCGCGACATCCTCGTCCTGGGCAAGGTCAAGCAGCTGGAGAGGGCGCACGCGGCGGACCTGATAATCCTCGACGCCCCCGCCGCGGGCCACGCCGTGCGCTTCCTCACCAGCGCCCACGGGCTCCTCGACGCCGTGCGCGTCGGCCCCATCCGGGCCCAGGCCGCCGACGTGGTCAGCCTGCTGACCGACCCGAGCCGGTGCCAGGTGGTGCTGGTGACCCTCCCGGAGGAGACTCCCGTCAACGAGGTGGTCGAGACCGCCTACATGCTCGAGGACCGAGTCGGGGTGACCCTGGGTCCGGTGGTGGTCAACGGGCTCTACCCGCCCCTCGACGGGCTGGATGCCGATCCCCAGGCCCTGGCCGAGTCCATGGGCGCGTCGATCGGAGCGGGCGAGGCCGAGGCGCTGCGGGCCGCGGCCCGGTTCCGCCACAGCCGCCAGGCGCTGCAGTCCGAGCAGCTCGCCCGCCTGGCCGAGGCCCTGCCACTGCCCCAGGTGCGCCTGCCCTACCAGTTCACCCCCGAGGTCGGCCCCGCCGAGATCGACGTCCTCGCCGCCGCCCTGGCCGAGGGGGTGCGCTTGCTCCCCGAGCCCGCGGGCACGGCCGGCAGCCGGGTGTGAGCCGGGTGGGACCGTGGGCCGGGACGAGAGAGCAGCGGAGGCGGTGACGGGATGAGCGGTCTGGGCCAGCTCGTGACCGGCCGTTCCATCGTGGTGTGCTGTGGCTCGGGAGGGGTGGGCAAGACGACAACGGCGGCCGCGATGGCCCTGGAGGGAGCGCGCCAGGGGCGACGGGCGTGCGTGGTGACGATCGACCCGGCCAAGCGCCTGGCCGACGCCCTGGGACTGGACGCCCTGGCCAACACGCCCAGGAAGATCGAGGGTCAGTGGCCGGGGGAGCTGTGGGCCATGATGCTCGACACCAAGTCGACCTTCGACGACCTCGTCCTTCGCTATGCGCCCAACAAGGAGCAGGCCGAGGGCATCCTCCGCAACCGCCTGTACCGCAACCTCTCCGGTGCCCTCTCGGGCACGCAGGAGTACATGGCCATGGAGAAGCTCTACGAGCTGCACGAGGACGGAGTGACGCCCCCAGGCGACGAGGGCGGCCCCGGCGTCCCCGGCAAGGAGCACACCAGGTTCGACCTCATCGTGGTCGACACCCCTCCCACACGAAACGCCCTGGACTTCCTCGACGCCCCCCGCCGGCTGACGCGGTTCCTCGACAACCGCATCTTCAGGCTACTGGTGATGCCGACGCGCGCCTACCTCAAGGCCGTGAGCGTCGCCACCCAGACCTTCCTCCGGGCCGTCTCGCGGGTCGTGGGCGGTGAGGTGGTGGGCGACGCCGTGGCTTTCTTCCGCGCCTTCGAGGGAATGGAACAGGGGTTCCGGGACCGGGCCGGGCG
>Ga0209577_10004690_pt1 | contig 12822 bp, 11 predicted proteins | sample GraSoiAngelo_109_FD_185874 | JGI IMG/M metagenome (GOLD analysis project Ga0209577, IMG submission 185874) | Grasslands soil microbial communities from the Angelo Coastal Reserve, California, USA - 14_0903_12_20cm (SPAdes) (version 2) | ecosystem: Environmental > Terrestrial > Soil > Grasslands... | reverse complement strand
GTCGCTTTCAGATTTTGAGGATTGTTGCAAACGTATCTTGGCTAAAGCTTCCCTGGCTGCGGCAACGATGCCGGTGAGAGTAAACACCACCCAGGGAAAGACCGAGAGCACGAATACCGGAATGTAGTACCAGAAAGGCTGGCTGTGCTGATAGCGATTGGTGCCGAACCGCTGCAGGTTTTGCTCGTAGAAGAAAACGCGGAGGAACCCGGGAACTTTCATTTCCAGAGCCACATACCACGGCAGCGCAATGGCAAAAAACAGCAGAAATCCCGGCCACCACAGGCTACGAAGAAAGATCTTTGCATCACGCCGGCATAATGCAAATGCCCCGACAATCAGCACCGCCAATGCAGGAGCGACCGGCCCTTTTGCCAATGCTCCGACGGCCAGCAAGGCATAAAACGCAGCCAGCCAAAGCTTGCGTCCGGTCTGGTGCCACGACCACCAGGCCAGCAGGGCCACTCCAAAAGGCGCGGAAAGAACCATGTCGGTAGAAGCTCCGCGCGCGAATCCGATCACGGCAAAGCAGGAGGCAGTGATCAGGGCCGCGTCCAACTCGCTGCCAGTGCGAAAGCGGCGCATGAACACGCGCAACCCAGTCTTCCACACCCAGAAGGCGATAACTGCTCATCATCTTCCAGTAGATCAGCACAGGTTTTTCCATCCACGGAGAGCCATTCAGGGTGGGAACAATCCAATCGTGGCGTCCAAACATTTCCCGCGCAATCTGCGCGTAGCGTGGCTCGTCCGCACCGACTAGTCCGAATGCTCCAAGACCGAAGAAAAACAAGAAGGCGCACACGCCGGTGATGAGGAGCAATTGGAGGAGAAGGGTGCGGGAATTGGCGGTGGCTGTTGACATGAGTTTAGATCGGAAGTCTCGGCGGAGTAGTTGTATAAAGCTCAGCCCCGAAGGGGCGAAATTATTGAGCCCATCCGCGTAAGCGGTGGGTTAGAGGATCGATAGAATGTAAGCCCCAGAGGGGCGGCATACAAGGTCATTTACATTTGTCAAAAATCTCTGCGCATGTGCTCCTCAAAAAACACGGAATTGAATTCCCCCCAAGTATGTGTCGGATGAGAACCTTACGGGCAAGCTCATCGGGAATGTCTACGGTAATACGCATAAAAAGACTGCATCAGATCAAGCAGGCACAACCTCGGCGCCGATTTGTCCTGCGCGGATTCGTAATGCCTTCACTAAGCGATCATAGCCCTCCGCTTCAAACAAATTCACCCACTGCCATTTGCTAAGTGTAGCGGGTAGCTCGACAGGATCCAATCGGGCCGGAATTATGAAAATTTTATCAGGGGGCATCTCGCCAGCTACATCAAGCACAAACTTTATTTCCCTTTGGACGTACCCTTCTCTACTGGCCGAAGCCTGCGAGAGAAGAACCAGCACAACATCAGAAGACCGAATCGCCCGCTTAATTCCATGTCTCCAGTGTTGTCCTGGTACCAGGTTTTGTTCATCCAGCCAAGGCGAGAACCCGTCTGCTTGCAGTCGGTGATACAAGTCCCCCACCTTGGTTCGATCTGCTGTCGAGTGTGCTATGAAGACGCGCAACGGCCGTCCTGGGACAGCGGTTTGAGGATTCCATGCAGAGTCGTTTTGAATCAACCGATTGTAAAAAGCCTCATAGGCGCGGCTTAGAGAAAGAGAATCGGATCGTTCTTCCAATACTGCGATATTTTCGCCGTAGGCATAATAGCTCATGTACGGGAGCTGGATCTCGTCAAAATAGGAATCCAAGTCACACTTGGCTAGTCCATAAGATTTTTTAAAGAGCGTTTCGAAGCAGGCTTGGTACTCTTCTCTCCAAGTCTGGCGCAGTATCCTTTCGGCAGTGTCAATCCTGCTGGGAAGCGGGAAAATCGACAGAGAGCGAAAGTCGTTGGAGGCCCGCCTGTATTCAACAGCGCGCTCTAATAAATCAACCAATCCGTATAAGCTCTGTTTGTTTGGCGTAAACACTCCAACTAGTTTCTCTGGAAGCAGGGTTGTACAGATTCCGCTCGTGTCTGTCACCCCAGTCCGCGAATCAATCAGGCAATAGTCATATTTCTGGGAAATTGAATCCCGAAGCGTGCTTATTGCAAATCCGTGGCGTTCATGAAATTCAACCCAGTTGAAGGAATTCACTAACCGAGGATATTCAGAGTCGAACTTTCCAGCCGTTATCATGTCAACGCCCGTCACGACATCGCGGATAAGAAATCGGTCAATTGGCAAAATATTGTCGAGATCTCTCTCGTGCCAGGGCGTCGCCTTACCTCGTATCGAATGATTTGAGTCTAATATTTCCCGTAAAGACCAGAAATAATCGATCAGGCCAACTTGTTTAGTGTCTTTGAGTTTCTCTGACTTTGTAGCGAAATATCTGTGGAGACCAGGGGCTTCCAAATCCCAATCGATAACCAGCACCTTGGGGCGCGTCTCTGCCTTAGCCAGCAAACATGCAACATTGGCAAGCGCCATGGAGCGCCCGGTCCCGCCTTTGTAGGAGTAGAAGGTGACGATCTTTCCCGGTTGTGAATGATTACTTGGCACGTTATCTTTTTTAGCTAACTGATTAGAGGGAAACCTTGCTTCGGTGTTGCATAGTCGTCGAAAGCCGAATTGCCTGGAAACACGAAATCTTCACAACCCGCTACTGTCTGACATTGCCCAAGCTCAAGTATTATTTCTCTTATTCGTTGAACGATTTTTTCAAGATTCTGCCGGAACTCAGCATACTTGTAGTACCTCGGTCCCTGAAGAGTGGCCCTTGAGAAATCGATATACTGGACTCTCGATATGGCGTTCGGGAGCGGGTCGCTCTTTCTAATCATGACCGGCATGATTGACTTATAGTTCACATTTTGCAGCCGTCGGTCGCTGAGTGCTTCCATAGCGGCCCATTCCAGGCCACACCATTTGTGATCTGGATGGTAATATATTGGCGCGCAGATCGCTATCATTGACATACTCTTGCACAATTCATGCTTGATCTTCTTGTCCCATACATCGCCTACAGACAAATCGCTCTCGTCAAGAAAAATTTTGGGATTTGTAAAGATACTAGCCAACCGGCCCTCGAGTGCATTGCGCACCTCCCTCGCACATTTTGTGATCTCAGGTGAGTTCGCGCGAGGCCAGCTTATAAAACAATGGTGTTCGTATCCACCTTGGGTTCTCAGCCAGGCATCGGCCTCTTGGTCAAGCATGGTCGGATTGTATTACCTCGCTGACGCGGCGATGATCACAATTATAAGCCTTTCGCGGATCGCGCATGGCGATTCGTGGCTCAGCGGTGTGCAATTATAGGCCGCAATGGGCATCGCTAAAGCCTCTCCCGCAACCGTGAGAGCACCCGCTCAACAGCTCCCGGCAACGGGCCTTCAAGCGAAAAGCCGCTGGCGCACTCGTGGCCGCCTCCGCCGAAATCTGTCGCGATGTCCGCTACGTTGATCGCCCCTTTGCTGCGGACGCTCACCCGCACCCGGTTATCGGCAATTTCGCGGAAGAAGACTGCTACTTCGACTCCTGCGATTCCCAGTGCATAGTTCACCAGGCCTTCGCAATCTTCTTCCAGGGCGCCGCAGCGGTCCATATCGGCGCGCGTGATGGTCATCCAGGTCATTGCGCCTTCGCGGTGCAGAGACGAAAGGGCCGCGCCCAACAACCGCATCTTGGAAGTTGGATTGGAGAAATAAATATTTTGCGCGATCTTCGGCGGGTCGGCGCCATGCTCCACCAGTTGCTTGGCCAATTCAAATGTTCGGGCATTGGTGGGCGCATAGCCAAACGATCCGGTGTCGGTTAGCACGGCCGTGTAGAGGCAGGTGGCGATTTCCGGGGTGATCTCTACACCCGCGCTCATGGCCAGCTTGTAGATCATCTCCGCCGTGGCGCAGGCGCTGGGATCGATCCAGTTGACATGGGCAAAAGGCTTCGAGGTAGCGTGATGATCGATGCTGATCAGAAACTGGCGCTCCAGGCCTTGCAGGCGGGTGCGCTGGATGCTGTCGCATTCCAGAATCACCGCGGCCTCGTATCTGCCATTGACCTGGGTTGAATGGATAATCGTGTCGGAGAAGGGAAGCGGTTTATAAATCACCGGGACGTTGTCGCTCAGGACCACCTCGGCGGTCTTGCCCATGTTGCGCAAGATGGCGGCCAGCGCCAGCGCCGAGCCAATGGCGTCGCCATCCGGTCGCGCATGCGAGGTTAAGACAAACTGCCTGCGCTGCTCAATTTGATGTAAGACCTGTTCGATCTGGTCCATGCCCGTTATTTCTTGCGTTTCTTGATTCTGCCCAACAACTCGTCGATCCTGGACCCATATTCATCAGAACGGTCCACAACAAAGAACAGCTCCGGAATGTGCCGCTTGCCCAGCCGCTCTAATAAGACGTGTCGGATAAAGCCTTTGGCTGCATTGATGGCCGCCAGCGTTTCCCGGGCTTCATCTTCGTCGCCTTCGACCTCGATAAAGACTCTTGCGCTCTTGCCGTCGGGCGACAGCAGCAACTCGGTCACAATGCACAGTGCAATGCGCGGGTCTCCCAGCTCACCTTCCAGGATGACGCCTATCTCTTCCTTTAAGGCTTCACCCACGCGCTCGCGGTGGTGTTGTCGTCCACGTTGCTCAGGCATCGAAAACAGCCATTCCCTCCAGGCCAAAGAAAACTTATGAGAATATCACAATTGCTACTTCCGCTCGGTTACGATTTCCGAGAAATCGGCGATGCTGGAGAATTCGTCCACCAGGGTCTGCAGCAGTCCCAGGCGGTGTGCGCGTAGCTCTTGGTCTTCGACCATGACCATGACCTTATCGAAGAACGTATCGATAAATGGGCGCAGGCGCGATATTTCCACCAAAGCCTGTTCGTAGCGCCGGGCAGAGCGCAAGGCGTTTACGTTAGCTGCTACTTTGGGTATCTCTGCAGCCAGTGTCTTTTCAGGGGGTTCTTTGAGGGATGTGGGACTGAACGGACGCGCAATTCTGCGATTGGCCTCGTCTGCCTGCCGCAGAATGTTCTTCATGCGCTTGAAAGAAGTAGAGATCGATTCAAAATCCGGTGAAGGACGGACACTGCTCACCGCAGTGGCGCGAGCCGTGGTATCGACAACGTCGTCGGCCCCGGCGGCCAAAGTGGCGTTGACCACATCGTAGGCAAGGCCTTTGACATCGCGCAGGTAGAACTCCAGGCGCTCGCGAAGAAATGTTGTGATGGCCTCTTTGAAAATCGCTCCAGTGTGCGTGAATTTTACCGCAGCCTCGCTTTCCTGGTAGCCATGCAGAGCGTCGGTCAGTAATCCCGTAAGGCCAATGGACAAATTATGTTCTGCCAATATCTTCACAATGCCGTTGGCCTGGCGGCGCAGAGCAAACGGATCTTTCGATCCCGAAGGAATCATTCCCAGCGCAAACATTCCCGCGATACTGTCTGCCTTGTCGGCCAGCGATAACACGGCCCCTTCCCGAGTACGCGGCACTGAGTCTTCGACCGACTCAGGTTTGTATTGATCGTAAATGGCATCCGCTACCGAGTGGGGCAAGCCCTGGGCCCGCGCGTAGAGGCCCCCCACGATTCCCTGAAGTTCGGTAAATTCCCTGACCAGCTCCGTTGTCAGATCGGTCTTGGCCAGCCGCGCCGCTTCTTTGACAGCGGCATGATCAACGTCGAGCCCGGCACTGTTGATCTCGCCGGAAAGCCGGTCAGCCAGTCGCGTGGTGCGCTCGGCCTTAGCGTAATAGCTGCCCAGATCTTTTTGGAAGGTCACGGCCTTCAGCATCTCCACGCGGCTCTTGAGGAAAATCTTTTGGTCTGTGTCCCAGAAAAAACGAGCATCGTTGAAGCGTGCGCGCAGAACGCGTTCATTGCCGTGCCGAATCAGTCCTTCAGGGTCTCCATCGGTGTTAAGCACCGTAAGAAAATGGGGAGCCAGCTTGCCGGAGGAGTCCTCCACCGCAAAATATTTCTGATGATCGCGCATCACCGTGACCAGCACTTCTTCGGGCAAGGAAAGAAATTGGTGATCGAAATTTCCGGGGACCACTGATGGCCATTCGGTAAGGTTCACAACGGTCTTCAGAAGTTCGTCGTCCTCGCGCCAGCGCGCACCGGCAATGGTACGCGTAGCCGCATCCAGTGCCTTGCGGATGCGATGCTCGCGCTCTTTGGGATCAGCAATGACATTGGCTTTCGCCAGTATGTCTTGATATTGTTCTGCCGTTGCGATCTGCTTTGCGCCAGGAGAGAGAATTCGATGCCCGAAGCTCAGGCGTCCGGCCTTGATTCCGCCGAATTCCAGCGGTATGACTTCACCGTCAAGCATCGCCAGCAACCAGCGCACCGGGCGCACAAATCGCTCAGGCTTGCCGGAGCGCCAGTACATGTTCTTGGACCAGTAGAGAGATTGAATCTCTTTCGGCAAAGTCTCGGCCAGCACCTCCGACGCGCTCCGGCCCTTTTTCGTCACTGTGGCCGCAAGATATTCCCCTTTCGGATTGCTCACCTTGTCCAGCTTGGAAACCTCCACTCCGGTTTTCCTGGCAAAAGCTTCAGCCGCAGTTGTAGGCTTGCCGTCTTTGAAGGCGACCTTCAACGATGGACCAAGGACCTGTTCGGTCACATCGGGCTGTGAGGCAGACACGTGGTCAATCAAGATGCCAAGACGGCGCGGCGTGGCAAAGCTGCGCTGCTTCCCGTTTTGTGCGCCTGGATTTTCAAGAAGAGATTCCTTTGCAAGCAACTCGGTGAGGCGCCGTGTCAACTCCGCTAGGGCAGCATCTACCATGCGGGCCGGAATCTCCTCGCAGCCTATTTCCAGCAGGAAGTGAGGCATCAGGCCACCTCCACGTTCTGCTTCTTCTCAATTCGTGGGACCGTTTCCTGGGCCAGATACGCCTTAGCCAAGCCTACCGCCAGTTGACGAATGCGCGCAATCACACCCACTCTTTCAGTGACCGAAATCGCCCCGCGGGCATCGAGAATGTTGAATAAATTCGAGCATTTGAGGCAAAGCTCATAAGCGCCAAGTAGAGGAAACCGTCCTCGTTCCTTTGGGTCCGTTTCTTTTTTAGCATTCAAAGCATTGAATTCATCAATCAATGCCTGGCATTCCGCTTCATAAAGATTGAGATGTTCCCAGGTCTTCTCCACATCTGCCGATTCAAAGTTATAAACCGAAAGCTGAAGCTCTTCTTTGAGCCGGACATCGCCATATGTCATGACATTCCCATTTTGGGAATCACGGGCCCACACGATGTCGTAGATGCTGTCCACATCCTGAAGAAACGCTGCGATGCGTTCCAATCCATACGTCAACTCGGCGCAGATCGGATCGAGATCGATGCCGCCACATTGCTGAAAGTAAGTAAACTGCGTGATCTCCAGGCCGTCGAGCATGACCTGCCAGCCTACTCCCCAGGCAGAAAGCGTAGGTGCTTCCCAGTTGTCTTCTTCAAACTTGATGTCGTGCTTGCGCAGGTCGATGCCAATGGCCGAAAGCGATTCAAGATACAACTCCTGAACATTTTCCGGCGGTGGCTTCAGGATGACCTGGAGCTGGGTATGCTTGTAAAGGCGATTGGGATTCTCGCCATAGCGCCCATCCGCCGGACGGCGCGAAGGCTGCACATATGCAACTCGGTAAGGTTTGGGACCAAGGACCCGCAAAAAAGTCTCGGGAGCCATGGTGCCCGCCCCGACTTCGACGTCATAAGGCTGCTGCAAAACACATCCGTGCTCGGCCCAGAAGCTCTGGAAACGCAAGATCAGTTCTTGAAACGTAGGTGCGTTGGGATTTGGCATGAACAATTAATTTAGCTGAAGCAATAAGCAATCAGCAATCAACCAGGAATTGCCATGATTGCCATAAATGCCAAAATTGCCATAATTGAATTGAATATGACTGTTTGGCGCAATTTATGAAGGCGAAAAATCGAAGACTTAGTCAAGATTGGTCGTGGTTCGGCTGCTTGACGTTCTTCTCAATTATGGCAATTTTGGCATTTATGGCAATCCTGGCAATCCACTAGAGGCGGTCCAGCATATTTGCCGTTATCAGTTTTTTCTCAATGTGGCGTTCGATTCGCTGGGCCAGGAAGCGGCGCAGGTCGGCGCCTCGTTGGCGGGGCCATGGAGTTCCGGCAAACGCCTCGACCGGAGCACGGAACATGCTGGCAGCAAAGTTGCGGGATTCAGGAGAAATTTCTATACTGGCCAGCCGCTTGTCGCGAGTACAGAGCAAGCCATCAGCCATGGGATGAAAATAGGCCCGGCTTCCATTCAGGGCTTCCCCACAGACCGCGCACGCTTGCAGGTCGGGGAGCAATCCAATGAGGCGCACGATCCAAAGATCGAAATAGGTCAGGGGCATCCACACGTTTTCAGCCTTGAGATGGTTCACCACGGCAATGGCAAGGCGAAAGATGGAGTCACTGGGTTCGCGGTCGGGGAGAAGCTGGTCAATGACCTCAGCCACGTATTCCAAGGCCACCAGTCGTGGATATCTCGAAAGCATCGAGCCGTGCCAGTTCCTGTCCGCGCTTGTCTTCCCAATGGGCGGTGACATAAGTAAGCGGCTCCAATGCTCCGCCGAAACGCCGTTTGGATCTTTTCGCGGATTTGGCGACCCCTTTGATTTTGCCTTCCGCGCGTGTAAACAGCGTTACCAGCAGGTCCGCCTCACGAAACGGATAGGTGCGGAGTACCAGGGCTTCAGACTGCTTGGGCATTCAAATCACTGACCACGGGCATAGTTAATATCTTGCATAAGATTCTCCTCTGTATAGTGGCGAGGGATGTTGCGTTGAGCGACAAGGTCGGCAAAATCGAAACGAGACAGCTCTGCCAATTCGCTGGCCTTTCCAAATGACAGGATGCTCTGAGCATAGAGAGCAATCGCGAGTTCAATCCGTAGACGCGATTGAATCTCTGAAGGCGGAAGCTTGAGGCTGCTGACTATCGATTCTGGAATATCGAGATGATAGGTCATATACGAGTACCGCTTCTTATTTTATTGCACGTGGCAATCTGCTTAGCCCAGATTCCACACATCGATTAAAATACGAAAGCGCGCAGCCGGAGCTACGCGCCTTGAGGTTTTTTCAAACTCCTAGCGGTTGAAATATTTGGCGTTGATCTCGGTGTAGTCCTTCCATTTTTCCGGCAGATCGTCCAAGGCAAAAATCGCGGACACCGGGCAGACCGGCACGCAGGCTCCGCAGTCGATACACTCTACCGGATCGATGAATAACTGATTTGCGCCTTCAAATTGCGGCGCGTCTTTTTTGGGATGGATGCAGTCAACCGGGCAGGCATCCACACATGCCGCGTCTTTCGTCCCTATGCAAGGCTCTGCAATCACGTATGCCATAACTCTTCTCGTTCTCCAATGATTTCCAATGAACTGTTTTGAACAGATGATTCTATCAGAGTGGGTCACTTTCTTGGAAAGTGACTCACTGGTATCAGCGTCTAGCGATTCACCTGTGAATCGCGGGCCTTTAGCTTGTCCTGAGGCACGCTTGCGAAGCCGAAGGATTCATCGCTGGCGATGAACCCGTATCTCAGGCATTGCTTGGCTCAGACCGACACGCTACCGAAGCATTCATACCCGGTCTTTAGATTTCCCAAAATCTTGCTCCCGAAACCAGAGCAATGATCTCACACTTCCACCAGTTCCCTTCGGGTACTTGGCTCGTATTCGACAATGTATCCGGCTATGGCGCTGGCTGCTACGGTGTAAGGGCTGGCCAGGTACATCTGGCCGGGGCCGCTGCGTCCGGGGAAGTTACGGTTTTGGGCGCTGATCACGATCTGGTCAGGGCGCGTGGACACTCCCGGCCCGGCGTTGATACAGGCCCCGCAGCTTGGCTCGATGACAATGGCGCCTGCCTCTTCGAAAATCTTCAAATAGCCTTTGCGAATGCAGTACTCACGCGTCTCCTGGGAGCCGAACTGCAAATAAAACTTGCACGAAGGAGACACGCGTTTCCCCTGCTTGAGAGCGTCGGCCAGGACCGAAGCATACATATCCATGTCGGCATTCTTTCCGGCGGTGCAGGTCCCGCCGTAAGCAATCTCCACCGGCACGGGAGTATTCAGGTCACGGATAAACTTGCCATTGCCGGGATCGCCGGGCGTCGCCACCATGGGTACGATGTCATCGGCATTCAATTCGATCACTTGGGCATATTGTGCCTCAGGATCGCTATAGAGTCCCTGGCACAGCTTCCCGGCATCTTCTGCTTTCATGCTCCGGCGTTCCACCAGGAATTCGACCGTCTTGTGATCAGGCGCGACGATGCCGGTAAATCCGCCAATCTCGGCGGCCATGTTGGTCATGGTTGCTCGTTCATCGACGCTCAACTCCGCGATGGCTTCGCCGCAATACTCCATTACCTTGGCCAGCGCTTTGCCGCTGCGGATGTATTCCATGCTCAACAACAGCAGGATGAAATCTTTGGCCGTAACATTGGCGCGCCGCTTGCCTCGGACCACCACCTTGACCGATTCGGGAACTTTCACGCGGACATCTTTGGTGATCCATGAATTAAAAACATCGGTGGTGCCAATGCCGAAGGCCACGCAGCCAACCGCGCCGACGTGAGGCGTATGTGAGTCGGAGCCGACATTAAGCTGCCCCGGCAAGGCATAGGTTTCAGCGATGACCGAGTGGCAGATGCCCTCAGAGCCTTTGCGATCTTTGAGCTCTCCATGCAGCCGGATGCCCTGCTTGCGGGCGAAATCTTCCTGCTTGATCTTGAGTTGTCCGGCCAGGTCGAGCAGCCCCATCTTCTTCTTTTCTTCCGAGATCACCTCATCGAGAAACGTGAGATGGTCGCGGAAAAACAGGATGGTGGCCGGATCGTTCACCTTGGCTTCTTTACCCACAAAATGCTCGAAAAAGATCGCGGACATGGGCGTGACATATTCGTGGCTGAAGCGCAGATCGGTGCGTGCAAATCCAGTATCGCCGGGCTTGACGTATGAGACGCCGGCTTCGCCTTTTTCATTGAGCATATGACGGGAAAAGATCTTCTCCGCAATCGTCATAGCGCGTTTGCCGGTCGTTATAGGTGGCAAAAAGACCTTTTTCTGCAGGCGGGCCACGTTGAATGGAAACAAGCCGCCATGTTCAATCACCTGGCGGGTAATCTCGTCTTCACCTTTGGTGAACTCGCTCAGGGGAACATCTTCTTCGCCGCGTATCTTGTCGATCAGGCCGAAATCAGTGGAGGTAAGCACGCCCAGATTCTGGCAATTCTGCTTGTAGATGCGCTCGATATTTTCGGCAATCACCAGCTTGATGCCCGCGCACAATTCGGCATAAGGAGACTGCTCACGGCTCGATCCTTTGCCTCGGCGCTTGCCGCTTACCGCAGCGACAAAACCGCCTTTCTTGACATCGCCGCGCTTGATAGGCACTTCATTGCCGCATTTGAGTCCGGTGTAAGGGAACTCACCCAGGGTCTCATCGAAAAAGAAGCAGATGTGCGCCGGAGTGATCTCATCGGTAGAGATGTCGTCACGCAGCTTGGGATTCTTCTCAGGATTTCGGGTGTCCCAAGGCAGGTCTTCCCCAGCAAGCTGACGCCGAATCAACTCCGGATCTTCGGTTAAAAAGAGAATGCGTCCGGAAAGCTTGACCTTATCAGCACGTTTTTCAATTGGGCGGGTTAGCAGCGAAGGTTCCACAATAGAATTTTATCAAAGGATTAGATGCGTGGCGCGCTAAGCCAAGGGCTAGTAAAAGTCGTGCGCTTGTCTGTGTTGCTAAATAGCAATCATTGCTAACGCATTATGGTGTTAGAATTAAGGCATGCAGAAGGTTTCCGCTGGCGTGCTGCTGATCATTGCGTTGCTGGTTCTCCTTGGAATCATCCGCTTGGCGCTGCTGATCGATTGGAGCTACCTATTGTTGGCCGTTATTTTAGGAGCTGCGGTGTACTTCGTATACCATTTCTCAAAGCCCCATAAAAGAGTCGCGCTGAAATAAAATCCAGAGAGACAAATGGCCGACGAACTTAAGGATCAATGGAGCCGTTTCTTTGGACACTGGGTTGCGACAACCTTTGGGTATTTCCTCCGAAGCCTCCTTCCAGTTTTGCAATCATGGATTAATCCAAATGTGCCGATTTCGTATCCTAGATGGTGGGTGGCATTTATCTTTTCCGCGTTAATCAGCTTGGTTGGAGGCGGCATCAACTCGAACTTGCCACTCAAGCCCCGGGAATTCCTCAAAAGTGTTGGATTAGGTTTTGCGCTTGATGCGGTCGCTGTTCTCGCGAAGATAGGCCCACAACATGGTCAATAGCCATCCTTGGGGCTGTCATGAATCTGTTTAATGTTTAGTTACCCGAGAGGCGTTCAAACTTCTCGAACCTTTCTTCCAATCCCCACTCTGTCCGTGCATGCTCGTTCTGCCCAAGAAACTTCTGGCATTCCGGAGAAAGGGCATTGAACGCAGCACCGGGTTTATCTTGAGGATGGGTGCAGGCGGACGCCATTTTGAAGGGGCTCGGATCCTCCCACAAACTATGCCCCGGCAAAAAGCTGTGCTCCAGGCTGGCGCGGGCCATGTTCTTCAGCTCCCTGTAGCCAAGAAAGTCATAGGTCTGGACTGCGCGAAGATATTCATGCGTCAGGTCGGAGCGCGAGACGCCTTCATCATCGGTTGCAAACGCAACTGGGACCTTGTGGTCGCGATAGTACTTAAGAGGGTGATCGGCTCCGCGAACGCCCAGGATCACATCATTGCTTGTCAGGCAGATTTCCACCAGCACCTTTTTTGTGACCATCGACGCCAGCAGTTTCTCG